>Ga0179593_1723204_pt1 | contig 16171 bp, 13 predicted proteins | sample CZODoug2_1_08_16_FD_185931 | JGI IMG/M metagenome (GOLD analysis project Ga0179593, IMG submission 185931) | Vadose zone soil fungal communities from Angelo Coast Range Reserve, California, USA - CZODoug2_1_08_16fungal (PacBio error correction) | ecosystem: Environmental > Terrestrial > Soil >...
GGCGTAAGGGGGGGGGAGGAAACAGAGACTCCGCGCACGATCCAGAAATCTTCTTGCCCTTGAAGGAGATGGGGAAGTCTCGTTCGGGCAAAGCGTCAAACGCGGCGGTCGGAGGGGGAGAAGAGGGCGTAGACTGACGGGAAGAGAAGGGCCAGAAGTACCTGAAAAAAGTCACTTTTCGAGTCGTCATAGGGGGAGGACACTGCTTCAACTGAGATTTTTGGAATAGAAGAGCACGGGATTGGAAAGGAAGGGAGGGATGACTCAAAGGCTGAGGAAACGAGGACAGGGTGAGGTACGTCTGAGGGGCCTGGTCAGCTGTGTTGTACCTTCCTGGGAGAGAATCGGCACGAACGGCGAGGGTTTCAGGGCTCTAAGAGGCGACAAAGAGGAGGTTAGAAAAGGACGCCTGCAAGAGGATGGGGGCACTTCTGGAAACCAATCTACTTTTTACAGCCAACTTTCCTCTCACTCTTCTGACGCGGGGCAACTTGCTAACAGGGAAGGGCCTACGAAAAGAGGAGACAGGGGGGCGCGTGAGATTAGGAGGAGACGCGACTTAACGCCGACTCCGTTCGTGGAGACTAGTTCAGAAGGACGAAGGGGTATCCGGTGACCGGGAGAGGGCGCAGAAAAGGAAAAAAGAAATGAAGGATGAGGGGGGAAGGGGGGGGACACTCCTGGGGGGAGGGGTTTCTCCCTAAAGGAGAAAATTGCTGGACTTCTGAAGCGGCCATTAGCCGTGCTAGGGGGGGAAATGTCTGGACTGCGGGCTATCGTGTTGTCTTCGCTCGTAAGCGGGAAGTAGTTTCAAGATAGAATGAAGATACGAACTCGTTCCACAGAAGGAGACTCGAACGGTACCTTGTTTTGTGCGCTGCCAATGAATCGGGGGTGTCGAGGAAAGGGGACCTATCGGTCCCTACTTTAAGCCCGCCCGCTTGGACTGAGTATAGCGGAAAGGGGACAAGGGGATAGCGTAGGGAGGAAGGTTCCGGAGCCTTCAATCGGAGGACACCAGTCGCACCTCGGAGAGGTGAGGTTGGTTCTCGAGGCCGGGGGGGAACATCCGGAGCGGGAGTAGGTCGGGAGGCTCGTCGGCCTCGGGGGGTGGAAATGTGAGAAGAGCGCCAGAAATTGGAATCGCGGGAAGGAAAAAGCTCTTCGAAGAAGAAAGGCGAAAGAGCTTTCTGGACCACGACAAGAGGGGGAGTGCCCTAGCCTAATTTTGAGGGGAAAGAGGAGCTCCAAGAAGACTCTGCTTGACGGTCGAGCGGTCCCGCTTCAGGAAGGGTAAGGGCACCGAATTACTTCTCGTGAGGGTGTTCAGGTCTCCGGAGAAGAAACTCTCGGAGGGAGGGGGCTTTCGAGGGGGTTGCGAAGAAGACGATAGGACCTGATAAAAAAAAGCTCTATCGAGACTTGCTCGGGGGGGGCGTCCTGGGCGTATTCAAAAAAAAAGTAGGTCGAAAAAACCTTTCCGACCGGCCATCTCAGAGAAGGATTATGGGGAAGGGGCAGGGAAAGGGGGTCGTAGGAATACGACGGGAGGAAATCAGAAATTCTCGAAGGAGATCTTTCAATACGGGGAACACCGCTCGCTGACTTCGACCAAAAGTCTGGCCAGCCCGCCGAGATTAGGGAAAAAAGGAGATAAACGCTTAGAGGGCAGAACACCTCAAAACGTCATGGGGGGCGTGCATTCCGTACGAAGACTGTTATCGACCAGAAAGGAAGGACCTGCAAGCCGGGCCGACCTTGGAGATGGGAGAGCAAACCCTGGAGGAAGAGGATAGCCAAAAAAACGAGTCGCCAGATTCGGAAAAAAAGGGTCGACTACTTATTCGAGTGCTGCAAAAGAAAGGACCTACGATCCCTTTGCACGACACCCTTCCATCAAAATTCAAGAAAAGGAGAGGAAAGGGGAAAACGAAACAAAAATCACGGAAAGATGTGCGCGAGGTGGTACGCGATCATTACCTACTTAACAGGGGCCAGGACGACGACGAAAGGTAAACTAAGAAGACGTCATGGAAGAAAGGAGGGGAGAAACTCTAGAAAGGGAACAAAGGAGAATCGAAACGTATATTGGCAAAAAGGGAAGTTAACCGTTAGAGAGCGGCTAAAGTGACATATTTCAACTGGGGTCCCAGACGCACGCCGACTCAATTCGGGGAGAAGGGAAAGGGGAAAACCAAGGGTGAGCCCGGGAAAAGAAAGTGCGGGAGAAGACATCGGGCCAAGACGTCCAGACTTCTATCGTTATTTAGAACAGCAGCAAAAAAGGGCGTGTCGGCCTTCAGAAGAAAGGAGTTTCGGGAAGTTGGGGCAGAAAACGGAAAGGGGGGAAAAACGGATACCCACGGGAGGCGAATCGTACATAGAACGCGTCGGCCGCGGCTCTCGCCCGAATGGAGTGAAAAACAAGCTCGGGTCACAAAAAAAAAAAAAACACACAAAAAAAAAGAAAAACAAAACGGTGATAGCGTGTTGACTCAGAGAATCATTTTATAGATAGAGGGAGGTGACAATTGTAAAGATCTGGACCCAAAGACGTCAGCAAGCGCGGCCAGCTTTACGTTGTCCCCCGGGTGGACACCGCAGGCAAAAAAGGGACTTGGAAAAGGGGACAAAGAAAAAAACGAAGAAAGGCGGTCGCGCGCGCAGAGCTGTCGAGGGGAAGGGAACGCCCTCGCCTGGACTAAGGGGACGAGCATAAGAAACCAAAAAGAAAGAGGGACTAGAAGAAAAAAAGCGCGCGAGTCCTCGTCGAGAAATCGCCTGCATCCTCATCGTGACGTCACTGCCGTAAGGCTCCTCGCCATGGGGGCACAAAAAGGGGGACGCGAGGAAAAAACGGGCAAAGACTTCGGTCACAAGGCGCTTAAGCCTCCCACTGACTCAGTCTATTCTCCACTGTAGGTCTTACAGTGCCAAAGGGAAACAGACCGTCTTAGACTGGGTCCATCTCTCTGCGCGGAAAGTGGGGAAAGCCAGGCGAGGGAGAGACGAGAGAACGTGGAAAAAAGCCTTTACCGGATGGCGACGAAAAAACACACGTCAAAGGAACCGAGCAGTCCGCGTGCACGTCTAAAAAGTAGAGGGAGGCCAAAAAGGCCGAAACGGGGCGGGAAATGCGCCGCTCAGGGGAGATGTTTTCGGAGGGGACTATGTCAAGGACTCATCATTCCCGGAGTCATCTCGCAAATATAGAGGAGAAGAAGAAAGGAAAGGGGCTGATGAGTACCGGGGGGGAAGAGGCTCAAAAAAATCGGGCTCGTGGATATCGCAGCCGCTCGAAGAAAGAAAGAAGGAAAAAAAAGTTTCAGTGGCGGGGATCAGAAGAAAGAATGATTCTCTATGAGGCCGAAGGGCGAGGGAGATGGGGACAGATCTATGCGAGCGAAGAAAAGAGACTTGCGCCGTCCTGGAACGGACTATCCCGGCTGGCGCTATATCAACTGCTCATCTCATTCGCCGGAGGTCAGCGGAACCGGGATGCTAAGCTAACCGGAGGAAACTGCATGTTTTTAGGCTGACGCCGCTTCTGGCCGGCACGGGAAAAAAAGGAAAAACGCAAAGGAGGGCAATGCAAGAATGTACAACGCGGGTGCCATGTTTTAAGGGGGGGGGATCCAGGGGGATGCCCAGAAACCTAGGGAAAAAAGACGCTGGATCATAATGCTCGCGCTGACAACCGGAGCATTCTGACTGAAACGACTAGGAGACGAAAGAAAGAGGCCAGAGGAGAATCAACAACAAAGGGAAGGAAGGTGAAAAGATGATAGAAAGGAGAGAGCCAGGTCGAGCAACAGACGAGTCGGCCGGAAGGTCTACGAGTAGATCGGATCTCTATATGGAGCTAGGAAGACAATTCTGAAAAAGAAAGCGATAAAAGAAAGAAAAAAAATTTGGAGAAGACCAGGGTACATTTCTGGCAACACCCAGGATAAAAGTTCTAGAAGATTTTAAGAAGGACGTCAGCATCGGAGGGCTAAGAAAAGGAGAAGAAGAGGGGAGGAAAAAAATATGAAGAATCCTGCACACGGCCGAGTCTAACACGTGGTGGAAAAAGCGCTGACGCAGGGGTATAGAAGGGTAAAAAAGATCTCACTCCTGCCTTCTTCGACGCGCGCCGTAGAGAGGAAAGAAGGCGATCTTCTCATGATCCTCAACGAGAGCCACGCTCGCGAATCGAAAAAAAGCAAAAGGGAGGTAAGGGGGGAAAAAAAAGCGAGTGAGGGGGGAGATGCAGATCCTCCGCGATCCAAAGAGAGCCTCTATGAGAATCTCTCTGAAGGGAGGAAAGGAGCGGGCTTTGGCTCGAAGATCACGGCGAGATTGAAAAAAAGGGAGAGTGAAAAAGGGGAGAAGGAACCCGGCAAATCTTGCGCGGAGGCGCAACGTCGGCGAACGCGAAGATTCCAAAACTATCCGGCCTCCGGGAGGAGGAAGGGCAGGTAAATCTCGGAAAGAACGTGGGGGGTAAGCGCCCTCCACTGGTCTCTTCGAGAAAGATCGGGAATTTCAATTTCCACTCGAAAAAATCGAGGGGGAAATGTAAGGAGTTACTAGGGAGGGGGGCGTCGCCGAAGGACAAACAGATTCGGCAAAAAAAACTCCATCTCGGCGATCAGTTAGGGCATCTAAGCTTTGAGGTCCTTTGCAGCAATTTACCCGAAGGCAAGTGGTCGTAAGGGGGGAATGGGGAACTGGAGGACTTAGAGTTTGGGATTCTTCTATGGCACTGGCTCGTCGGGGACTCAGAGGAAGGATGACGGGAGAAGCGCTCCGAGGAAAAGAATATGGGAGGAGGTTCGGGGGGGGGGAAAAATGCAGCACTACCGGAGGGATTTCTCCTTCCCCTCGGAGTCCCTGCTCGCGACGCATCTAAAAAAAAAGGGTGTATTGCCAGAGAAAGCCGGCAATCGCTGTGAACTGAGACGTGGAAAAAGGGCCGAGAAAGAAAAAAAAAGGGAGTTCAAAGAGAAGGAAACTGCCGACTACTTCCCGCTCGCGAGACAAGGGGGTTCTCACTTCGATTTCTTCTGGGCGAAGCGCGCGGAGCCGTTCTAAATGGGAAAGAAGTTGGTATAACGGTGGAAAAAGAAAAGTCCGAAGGGGAGGCCGACAAACCAGGGGACGACCCTACCTGATCGAATGTCAGCGTTTCGTCGGCCCCGAGCTTCAAAATGACAGGATTGCCGCGAAGAAGCTGTTGAGGGGGAGGAAAGGGAAAGGAAAAAAAAAAGTTGCGAGAAGGAATTAATCGGAGGACCACTTCGCGCCGGCGAGGAACGGTTCCTTTTCAGAGTCGGGCCATATCTTTGTGGAGAAGGAAGGTGGTGTCAAAACGATCGGTCAACGACGGGGAGAAGAAAAGGGGGACTGAAAGGAGAAAGGGTCGGCCGGCGGCGCAGAACGTTCCGTATTCCTGCATCAGGACAACCCTCAAATCGGCGCGTGTGGGGGGGGTTTGGGGGGGGGGGGGAAACGAAACGAGGTAGGGGGGGGGGAAAAGAAGGTTCGACCGGGGCGGGGCGGCGTGTCAGAGTCTCTTTCGGACTCCCAAGTGCTAAAAGGGCTCTGCATGAGTCGCGCGTTCATTAGAATAGAAAATTCAAGAGAGAGAAATTTCAAAAGGAAACAAGCGGGCCTCGAGAGGGAGCGACGCGAGCTAGGGCGGACTCGGCTTGCCGGTCGAAGTAGATCCCCTCTTCGGAAAGGAAACTGCACTCAGTAAAAAAGGAAGAGGGGGAGGGTTCTGCTCTACCAGGCTTCTCTCTATCCAACTAACGGAAAAAACACGCGCGAGTCGTTCAGAGGGGTCTACGGGGAAAGATGAAGGAAAAAAGACGAAGGATCAGGAGGCAGGAGGACCTACTACTTCTTCGTAAGCCGATCCTTCCATCTCAAGAAAAAAAACACAACAGAACGAAGGGAGGGAGAAGAGATAGATGGCAGAAAGAAAAATGAAGTCGTGGGGAAAAAGAAGGAAGGAGAGCTCGTCTCGTAAAGCGGGGTCCTCTCTCTTAACGACCCAAGCTCGTCAAAAACCTCCAACAACTAGCGACGCGCCTTGGACGGCGACGCAAGCAGAAAAAAAAAAGAAGCTGAAAGGAAAAAGCGGGATCAATGGAGGTCGCACGAACAGAGTTCCGACCTTGGGACGCGTCTCTACCTCCAATTGAAAGGTCACCTCTTCTTTTCTTTGCCACCAAGAAGGGGGCCGACTGCTAAACTGAAAACAAAATGAGAAAAAAGATTGAAGAACATAGCAGAAGGGTAGATTCGCACCTCGGGGAACGAGAACTGCTGTCCGCCTCCCCTCTCCGGAACATTAGAACCGTATGATAGAGGAGGTGGAAAGAAAACATCACAGAGGGGGAAAGGAGGGGGGGAGGAGGTGTTACGGCGATGAAAGGCTCCTAAACTTAACCTTCTACGACATTCGACTTGCTCGGAAGAGATAGAGAAAAGAGGAGAAAAAAAAAGCAAGGGGGGGAGAAGGGGAGAGAGGGCCCTCGCCACGATCTTGGCAGCCGCCAAAGAGCGCGTTCTCTAAGTGGAAAGGGGGGGGGGTCGATAAAAGGATCGGGCCAAAAAAAAGACTGGGAGAAGGGACCACACGCCGGCTGCTCCCTCTGCAAGCCTTTTGCCTATCTCCCCGGGACGAAAACAGGGTTAGGAGGGGGGCCAGAACAAGGGCCTTGGAGTAGACCTTACAACGGAAGTTCGGAAAAGTGTCGCGCACAGTTGAAACCCCACTAAGACCGGAAACTGAGGAAGATAAAGAAAAAGCCTGAAAACAGCAGCCGAAGAGGAAAATTGCGAAAACAGAGCTGTCTCGTCGACGTGAGTATTGCGCGGCCAGATAAGGTCGACTCCGTGGTGCCTCAGGGGTGTCTGAAAAAAGTATGGAACGTCACAAGAGTTTCAAACGTGGACCTTCATCTTCTCACTATAAAACATCAAGGATAGGCTCGCATTCTCTTCTCCGGGTAAGGATGAGGGTAGCCATCTTCAAACTAGGGGGGGCATTAAAAAAAACGAAATGAAATTACGTCACTCTCGAGGCTCTTCGAATTCGGGTATCCGTAGAAAAAAGAAAACTTCGGAAGCCATGGAGACATGAGAAAAGATAGACTGAATCAATTTGTCTCTGACTAGCGGGCGTCTTTACTCTTGTCACATGAGCAAAGACCCAGGAGAAGTATGGAGGGGATCTCCTAGCTGAGGGAAAGTGGAAGGGGGGGGACGCCAGCGCCGTCCTTCAGCCGGGAAAATTGCACTATCTTTCGGAGCGACGGAGTGGAAAGAAGCGACGAAAAAAGAGCTCAGGGAAGTTCCGGGTGCGAGACGATCTACCAAAACTTGACATGTCAAAATGATCTTCGATGATACGAAAGGCGGAGCCTCGTGATGAAAGGAAGAGTTGCTATCGGAAGCGCCCTATGCTTTTGGAGACGGCTTCGAAGCCGATGGCTCGTATCTCCCTAGTGCGAGGGGAGCGATCGGCAAGCCGCTACTCCTTTTTAACTTTTTGGTCGACCGCTAGGGCTTAATGAACAGAGAGAAGGGGGGGGGGAGGAGAAGATCTAAAGATCAGAATATGGGTATCCGAACCTGCGACCAGCCGGGGAATGCGTGCGGTCGAAGCTCCTGATTAGCGACGGGCCGAGGTCGATGAAAAAGGGGCAATAGACGGACAGCGCGAAGAAAAAGGGGGATTTGCGCAGTCCTGGACCGGCGAAGCCGTCTGGCGCTTAAAACTGCGAGCAAAACAAACCGTTTCTTAGCAGTAGAAAAAGGAGGGAGGCGAAAGCTAGAGGGGTAAAAGACGTCGACAATTTCTTGCTCATCTCTGAGCAGAAACCTGCTGCCGGTCAAAAAATCTGCAGGAAAAGGGTGTAGCACCGGGGCGCCGGCGGGGACCCTTTTTGTATGATAAACGTGGGATGCAGCAAAAAACTCATGGACGGAAAGGGAAGAAGAAAAAGAGATGAAACGAGAGGGAATTCGGACTTGAAGACTCCTTCTTTACGCTGACCTGGACGGAGGATCTGCAAAGATATCTCAACAACACGGAGGAGAGCTATCAAGGAGACGGGAGGGGAAAGAACTGCGAAAAAAGAGAAAAAAAAAAAAGGCAAAAAAAGGGGTCACGTGATTCAAGTCGTCTTCACACCGAGGCTCGGGCAAATCCCCCGGGTATCAAGCCACCTAGTGCCACAAGGGGCTGGAAAAAAACGGAGCCCAGGGCCGATGGTGGAGTGGACGTAGGGGCATCATCGGCGTAAAAGCTGATAAAACATCTTTTCTAGAAGACGAGACTCAAAAGGTATAAGGAAACTGCGAAGAAGAGGCTAACGACAAGGTGGCGCAGCTCGGGGCAGTTTCAGCTAGCGCCGGGCTCGCGCCAGGGGGGAAACAGGAAGCTCTCAAAGAAAAAGTGGGGAAAGCGCGGAAGGAAAAACTGCAGAAAAAATAAGGAAAGAACCGAATAGAACAGGGCTTAGAAAGGGGCGACTCCCTTGAAATGCGGGGAAAAGACCAAGAACTGCTGCTAGATAGAAAGGTCCCGACGGAACGAGGCCCTACTCTTAGACCGGCGTCGAAGCGCTCGCCTAAGGATTGGCGTCCTCGCGGGGCTAGACGTCTTCGGCAGCACGGGCGAGTAAAGGGCCTAGACCGGGGATGAGAGAACAAACGGCGCTGGGGAAAACGTCGGCGCAAAGCTACTAGGAGAGCATCCGCCGAGCGCTATCGGGAACTCGGACATCACGGGGATAGGGGAGCGAAGAGTAAAGGTGCTCAGCGTCCTCCACTTCTCTTCTAGCGAAAGAAAATGGAATTACCAAAAAAAAAGAAAGTTTAAGACGTAGAAGGGGGAGGACGACGGGGCGGGCGTCGCTACTTCGAAAACGCTGCGGCTCCTGCGTATCAGTGCATCGCGGCGTTTAGGCGGAAAAGAGAAAAGTTGACCAAACCCGGAAAGGGAAATCAGTGAAGCTAGAGGGGAATGCTGCTATTATTCACGGGCGGCATTGACCCGCTGTGGTTTCCTAAAGGGGCGCTCGCGACGACGGTGCCGTAAGAAGGAGGAGAGGTGAAAGGGAAACTCGAAAAAAAAGAACAAGGGGCTGGGCCTTGCCCTCGATTACCTGCGCGCGACGCAGGGATTCTTTGGAATTCCTCGACGGGGGGGAGCCTGAGTGGAAGGACTGCGGAGGACGAGCATCGGGAAAAACTACGATGCGAGGCCTCTTCGGAGAGTGTCGGAAAACTACTGCACAGCGCGACTAACAGTCTTTTGTCGCACTGGGAACTGGGAAGGGACGAAGGTGGGGGGAGGCGAAAAGGGGTATCCTTTTCCAGGGGACGCCGTGGTGCAAGGGAGCTAACTGAAGGCACGATGGGACAAGAGGTCTGGTCGACATCGGTGGGGGGGAAAAACGGAGGAGAAACGGCCCGGATGCGCATACGGGCAGGTCTTTTCACGCTTTCGCAAAGCCTGACTTTGTCGGATCTCGCTCGACAGGAAAGTGCAGGAGAAAACCTCAAAGACGAAAAAGAAGGTTATGGAAAGTCTGCTGCCAAGGTGGCGAGGCGCGGTGTTCGTCGGGGTTCCCTGACGTGCCGGCGCGCGAGGCTTTTGGAGACTGAAAAGCTTAGTGACGCTCGAGCAAGGGATAGGAAAAAAGAAAAAAAGTTTTGAAGATCGGGCGGAAAAAAAAGCGCCAACCTCTCGCAGAATGGGTGCTCGCCAGCGGTATATCGCATCCGGTCGAAGGGCAGGCGATGAAGGCGTCAAGGAAAAAAGAAGCCGAGCGAGAGGGGTCTTCGAGAGAGAATAAGGGGGAGAGAAGGAAGGTCTTTACTTCCACGACAAGCGGCATAGCCGAAATGGGCGCTCTAGCTCCAGGTCGGTACTCGGAAGGCCGGTCCCAGGTCGATAAAAGTCACGAAGGGGGAAATCTTGAGGAAGGGGGAGGAGCGATGTGAAAAGACGAGCGAGGTCGTTCAGAGGGGAGGCCGATCTTGTAAAACCGCGAGCGACCGTGCCCGCGAGCCTCTATCTATACTTTCTCGGTAGAGAGAAGTGCGTATAAAACCGAGACTGAGGGAAAGAAATGCAGGAGCTCTCAAAAAGAAAAAAGTAGAGGAGGGTCAAAGATCGAATACTCAAGGCGATCACGAGCACGTCCTCTCCTCTCTTTCATCGGTCGCTCCTGACGGAACCCCAACGACGGCCTGAAAAGGAAGGGACCGGAAGACGAGGGAAGAAAGGGCAGGAAAAGGGCCCCGAGCACTTTCATCGGCGTTTCATTAAGACTTTTATCGACCTTCTAGACCGGCAAGCCGAGTCACCCTTAGAGTAGGAAAACCTTAAAAATAGGAAAGTAAGGGGAAGATAAAGAGGGAATAGAAATGTCATGAAAAATTAGTCGCCGAGCTCCGGAAACTCGATCTACTCCTGGAGCGCTCGACTCGTTCGGCCGACGAGAAATGGATGCCCGCACCCATAGAAGAAGGGAACCGGGATGAGGGTCCGGGAGGACACGCTAAAAGTCCTAGTTTTTCTTCGATGCAAGCTCCTAGGAAAAGTCACCGGCTACCTGACTATGCGAGCCATTTATATAGAAAGGCCCTCAAACGCTCTCAATTCATCTTGGAAAAAAAAGGGGACCAGAACCTCAACTATAACAAAAGTGGCATCCGCCCTTTACCGTTCAGCTCGTGAAAAAAAGTGGACCGAGGTTCGATGAATGCCCGGAAAAGCACCGGACGGAGTCGAGAGGGAAAAAGCGAAAAGAAAAAGCAGAGAGGAGGCCGACAGAAAGACGTCCTCGATCAGTATTGTCTCAAACCTAAAACAGGGGGGGCGGGGTGGGTCTTAAATCAGCCACGTAGTTTCAGGAAAAAAGAACGCGAAAAAAGGGGGGGGGGGAGCAAGGCGTAGATAAGGAGACATAGAACGAGGTCGTCTCTCAGTGGGCTCAGCCGAATCTCAGTTCGAACAGATTCCCTTGAGAGGGAATTAGGGGGGGGCCATCATTCACTGCGAAGGAGTCTGAAACCGCAGCAGTTAAAAAAAAAGGTCCCAAAGATGCTCACCTCATGGGAAACCTCAAATGGCAGGCGTCTTCACGGGGGGGGGGGAACACGAGAGAAAAAGCCAAAGAGAGAAAAAAATAGCCGTTCTTGTAAGAGCAGGTCCGTCACAAACCTCTACCGTCGACGTTAACGGACGATCGGGTCCCAGAAAGCTTTGGGACCTACCAAGAAGGACTCCGGAAGGGGGGATCAAGGGAATGCACCAACTCTAAAAGTGGCCGCGACTATCGAACGTTCCTATTCATAGGGGGTCACCCTTCGACGTAAAGAGAGGGCGAAAAGCGGGATCAAGTTTAAAAAAGGCGAAAACCGAAGGTCGTCCTAGCAAGGGCAAGCAGCTCTTCAGCATTGCGCGGACTCAAGGGCCAGCGGAAACCGCCTCGGATTGAGGGGAGGGACGAGAAAGGAGAAAAATTTAAAAGAAGAAAAATGCAAAACACCGTGATAAAGCGTGCACTCTACTCAAGGTCCGGCGGCTCGGGCTCGTAGAGTGCGGGCCGATGGGAAGAAAAAAGAGAGAAGGAGGTGGGAGAAAGCTAAGGAAAAGGAGGGTATAAACGTTCCGTGCTGCGAGTCGGAACATACGCGCGACGCACAGGGTCCTTACCTAAAAGCGTCTACTAAGGGGGAAGGATCGGGGGAGAGAAAAGAGAACGAGAGACGCCTATCGTGGGTCTCAAGACTGACTCATTCCCCGGGCACTGTGAGTGCGGGAAGAAGACCTGATGGCTCTACTGCAGAGGTAGGGAAGGGCAAAAAAAGGAACTCAAAGGAATAAAGGGTTATTAAGGCTTTCCTCTCCGGGATTACCGGCGCGAACCGAGCTTTCGCTAAGCAAAGTTCGAAGGGGGGGGACTCGGGGGCTAAAGGTCGAAAGGGAGATCTTACCTAGTCGACACGATTTTCTTCAGGCTTGACCGCCGCTGGTCCATTAACTGAGGAAACCCTCCGAGAAAGGTAGAGGAAGAAAAAAGGCGGGTGCAGGGGGCGTTAATCCCAGGTGGCCGCGCTAATACGGTGGAAGCCGACAGAAAGACGGACTCTCGGCTAGAGGAAAGCTGGGAAGACGACAACTCAAAAAAAAAAAAAGAGAAGGAGGAAAAGTCCTTTCAGGAGCTATCAGGAGCGTCAGACGGAGTTGAGGACCTAGTTCTACGGACAGCGGGAGAGAGCGAGAGGGTTCCGATGAGATCAACAAGGGGAGAAGGCGGGGGAAAAAAAAAGACACCAGTACTGTCTTGCAACCCCAGACCTCCTGCCGAGTGAACAAACGGGGGCGTAGCGTCAGCAAGGAGAAGACAGGGAGCGAGGGGCCACGTTGCAAAGAAATAGCCTGCGCACCCGATGCTTAACTACAAGTGACTCAATCGATGAGCAGTGTGCTCGGCTCAAGGGAAAAGAATCCCGCAGAAGGGAGGAAAAAAGCCAGCATGCACTCTTTCTCCTCTCTCTGAAACCTCGATCTGCTCAGCCTCTCCTCTCTCCTCTCGCAATCTTATCCAAGACTTCTGGGAAGGGAGAAGAAAAAAACAAAAGATACTTGGTCGATATCTTCTTTCCGGTCCTCGACTAACCCGGACTGATAGCATTCCTAAAGGGACTCTAGAGGAAGATGAATACTGATTACAGTATCTCTCAACCTCACGGTAGGATTACCGCGGGAATTGGATAAGGGAAAGCTCAAAGGAAAAAAGTTCTTGGCTGGGAAAAAAAAGTAAAACTTCTTCAGTGGCGACCTATTCCTATAACCGCCTAGCGTCGCCTTTCACTGGAAGACACGTGCAAAGAATAGAGAGGAGTCATCTGGAATGAAGGTCGAGCGATCGTATTTCGGACAGAGGACTCTACTTCCCCCTACAGAAGCTCTTTGCTTTCCGGCTAGGAACTACGTCAAAAAACGAGAAAGTCTGAAGATAGGAGATCAGGGGAAAAGACGGGGAGTTTCTTCTTGGAGCTCCAAGTGAAACCTAAGTAATCCCGTCACTTCGGCGGCAAAATAGGGACAGAGGGGGGGGGAAAGGAAAACTGAAAAAGGAAGGGACAGAAAGGAGGGATGAGACGAATCTCTCTCACTATGACGAGGTGCGACGGAATCGCCGGGAAGAAACTAATAACAGAGGTCCAGTACATAGGCATCTCCTTGAAAACTACTCATCTCTGAAGTGTCCGCTACGGAGGCCTGCAGTCTTTGGCAGGGGAGGTTGGCAATGCCAGCAAAGAACGAGGAAAGGTCAGTTGGCCTCCGGGGAGTCGTCCGTGATGGCGCCTAAGAGTCCCTCGTCGAACGATACAAGCGTTCTCTTCGATTGTAGGAATGCGAAGATTCTGGGAAAAAGGCGCAGTGTATCCTTTGGTCGCCTTTTTGCAACTGTTGAAAACTTCCCGAATTCCGAGGAAAGTCCTAACTACGGGGGGGTTGAGCGGAAGGCTTGAGAGGGGAGGAGGGAAGGAGGCTGGCCGCAAGTGTGCGCTGTGCGTTCGAAGAAGCGCTGTGTGGGCGCTCCGCCGAAGGGGGCAGGAAGGTTCAGGGAAGGAGTAATCTGAGGAGAACGAAGAGAAACGGACCGTTTAGGCAGGCTGCATCGTGTTTGGATAGGCCGCCGGTGAAGCTCTTTCCTCTACTGCGCCGCCTATGCGGATGTGACTTACTGGAGAGCAGGAAGGTCAATGTATAGAAAAAAAGCGAAACGTACGTAGGAATTAATCTCTTACAAACCTCACCTCGGCGCGCTTGTTTTTTGCCTCTCTGAACCGGGCGGGAAAGATCGCACCGTTACCGGGGAGTGGAAGTATGCGCCATACGCTAGGATCGATCTCTTTGGAAGGAGCTCGTCGCCTCCTGTTTAGAGGCTGATCTCTTCTGTCCACTACAGAAAGGCCAACGAATGGGGAGCCGAAAAAAAAGGTCGGAAAGGCCGGTGGAACGGAGACGTGCGGTGATGTGGTAGAGCGAACGAGTCTCCTATCCACCTGGCTCCGTATTTCTTTCTGCGCGGCGGCTGGGGGTCGAACGAGCGAGCGGAAAAGAAATCGAAAAGAGAGAAAGAGGAGGTCGTCAAAAGAAGGAGAATAAAAACAACGGAGGAGTGAGGGAAGATATAGGATGGCCTATCGTCCGTCTACTTCTTCGTCTAATCCTCAAAATCGCGATTCAGACGGGCGCTCGAAGAAAAAAAATCCCGATAAACGTCAGAAAAAAAGAAGAAAGCCGAAAAGGAGGAATGGAAAAAAAGCAGGGGTCTTTGAGCAGAACACAGAAAGAGCACTTTCCTCGGCGTGCAGTCAAGTGGAAGCGGGGATCGGCATCGACCACACAACCTGGGAGAAAGCCGAAGCGGCCATAGCAGAAGGACTGGACTCATTATGAAACGGCTCTTAGAAGAACTCGATCTGCCTGAGGCGAGGCGAAACCTCAGGCAGATAGAACTGGCCGAACAAACCGGGATAAAGGAAAATCGAACAGGGAGTGGGGAGCGAGCAACCAACACGCGCTCCTGTATTTCGCGGTTTACTCGATGCATGCTGCAGGAAAGACCTGAACCGAGACGACTATGAGAAAAGGCGCCCGAGGGTCCAGGAGTGCTTCGGAAAATCGTGAAACACCTTCGCCACCATATCTGGATCCGCCTAAAGGGAACCGTTCAATGGTGCGCGAAGTGTACCGGAGAGTAAAAAAAAACGGAGAAAGAAAAACGTCGGAGGTAGGCGACGTACAGCCTTCCCTTCTACAGATGCCAGCCCTTTCTCAGCATAAGGGATCCGGCCAACGAAGAAGTAAACCTGTAGAGAAAAACGCAAAGGGCGTTAGCACCTTCCCCCTTCGTCCTTTAGGAGCCTTTCGCGAAACCGTTGCAAAAAGGAGTACCCCGCGAAAAAAGCTCCGGCGAGCGTCAGCGCACAACTAATCTATGGTCGAAACCTCGGGTCTCTCTAGAGGCCAAGGCATCAGGCCACGACTTCAGACAGAAGTTAGCGGCCCACTACCGTTTTCCCACGTATACGCACGGGGAGTGAAAAAGGGGGACGCCGAGGACGTCGCGCGCCATGCGAGGCTCTCGGTGGAAAGGAGAACCCTCCCTCGTTAAAGGTGCGTGCCTTCCCACTCCACTCCACCCTCTACCATTAGAGGCTCGGTACTTCCTTCGGTCTGCAGGGAGGAGGTCCAAAAGGCGTCAATGACCGCCAGTGCTCAACCTGCACCAACCTAAGAGGGAGTGAGCGCGTACAGTGGAAGGGCGATCCAAGAAAGAATTGAGTAGACAACTTTCTCCCGGACGTAAACCTGTACTCTGGTGCAAAGTCGTCGACAGAAAAAAGGGATAAAGAGCTGAGAGGGCGCGGAGGTCTCGTGGGTCGGGTCGAATCTATATTGGAGCGGACGATAACGGAGGGAACCAGAGGGGGCGACGGCAACTGCCCATTTAGCTTCCTCTCCCGGCTACGCGGAGCGGGAGGAAGGAGTTGCGCCCGGGTTTATCGACAAGACATATTTCGGGTTTTCAACGTTCTGAAGAGGGACTGAGGAAAGGAAAGGACGGTCAAGGGCGTGATCACGAAGAGACGATGCAGTCTCCGCTACTTCCGGAAGAGTAGAACGGGGACTCAAGGAAGTATCTCATCCTATCTAGACGCCGCGTAGTATCGTTTTTTTCCCTCCGACGCCTGAGGGAAAAAAAGGGGACACAGGGAAGTAAAGTCGAGGTGAGCGAATAGCAGGGAGAGAAGTCGCTGGCTAAAAAGAAAAAAGTGAAATATTTCTGCACGAGGGTCAGAAGTACTGGACCGAGCGACGAATAGAGCAACGGAGGCAAAGGAAGTGCGCAGCAGCTGCTAATCTTTGATCTTCCTCTTACTATTGGTTCTTCGCAGCGCTTAAAACAGATCTGCCGAGGAGTCACAAAGAACGGGGGGAAGGAAACCTGAAAGAAAAGGGTTGGGATCCAGGGGGATTAGCAGCGCGCAAGTTTTTAAGCAGACGGTGGAATCATAAGAAGAGGATGCTCGATAAAAAGAATCCGTATGGAGAAAGCATGGGGCTCGCCTTTCCTGCAGG
>Ga0179593_1316727_pt1 | contig 16170 bp, 25 predicted proteins | sample CZODoug2_1_08_16_FD_185931 | JGI IMG/M metagenome (GOLD analysis project Ga0179593, IMG submission 185931) | Vadose zone soil fungal communities from Angelo Coast Range Reserve, California, USA - CZODoug2_1_08_16fungal (PacBio error correction) | ecosystem: Environmental > Terrestrial > Soil >...
GGTCCTGCGACTATTCGTGAACAAGCCTGAATGATTGCGTATGAATCAAAAAAAAAAAGAGGGGGAATCAGGATGGGAACAAAGTGATCAATCTTCGTTACGGGCATCAAAAATTTCGGGGGTAAAACGTAATAAAGACTCAGGAAGGGAACGAAAGAAGAATGGTTGGATTAAAGTAGGTTATAAAAAGAGATGCCGCCCCGACGACGTTTGAAGAAATCCACAGCAGCTGGCCTTCAATGGAATCAAAAAGGGTTCTTGAAGAAAAAATTACTTTATGAACCATCAGATGCAAAACGTCATCGTTAACCAGGGAATGGCAACAATTGGGTGTCGGGAAGGTTTGGGGGGGTACATGCTATCACGGAATCGGGGGCGGGTAGGGGTTGGTTGGGGTCATGACTACTGGGTCATCAGTGGTGACGACAGAGCGGGAGCAAGATCGGCAAAGTTGCAAAAAGAAAGGTCATCATCGACACAACAATTAACAAAAGGAGTGTAAAACAAAATGAAACGACTTGGGTTCTCAAGCAAACGCTAACTGACAGGATTACAAGAGGGGATGGTACGTGAACGCGTCCGAGCAATCCGAACTACAGCAAAGTGGGGGGCATTTTCCACCAATGGAGGGAAGGGTTTCCGAGGTCCCTTAAGGGGAAGGTGTTTGAGGGAGTCATAGGGGACATTTCTGTTTTGATAAAAAGGAAAAGAAGGGACCTGCGAAGGAAGAAAACCTAGACAGCACCGATCGAAATGGGGGGGGAGGGGACCATAAAAAACAACGTACAATCAGAATATCGGGCCCTTAAATTGAAAGTTTTGGACGGAAAAGGGGAAGTACAAACGCAGGAAGTCAGAAAGAGAAAAAAAAAGTGTTGGCGCAATCTATGACTCATCGAACGAGAAACAAAAAAAAAGGGGGGGGGGCCTCGTGCGGACGAGCTGGGGATTGACGAAAAGACAGGGGAAAGCCCTGTTAATCCCTCTAAAAAAGGGGGGGGGCAACGGGGGAGTCAAAGTGAGGGAGGTGGGTACCAAAGCGGAAAAAAGGGTTAGGCACAAAGGGAAACGAAAATAAAATTTGTCAGAGGATCTTCAGCGTCGTAAAAAAAGGTGCAGAAAATTTTTTTGGGGTGGAACAACGAAATAGGGTTGAAAGTGCACTGCGAGGGGGCAAATGGGGGGGGACCTGAACGTGGTATTAAGGACAGCACTGTTGGGGTGGGGGGTGGAAGGATCCATTCTAAAGGCTCACAGGATGGTGAAGGAGTATTGAAACCTTGGCGCCGTCTTGGAGGGACAAGGCAAAAAAAACTTACACAAGGGGACTGGGGAGAAAACAGAACCCCGAAAAGCAGGATGAAAGGGCAGGACCAAACCCCAAAAGATTAGTATTATAAGCATCGCTCTCTGGCGAGGCCGAAAAAAAAAAAAAATGGGGAAAAGCTACAAACGGACGGAAAAAGGTAACGAACCAGAGAGGGTTCAAATGGGAAAACGGCTCGGAGCAGACCTTCCCCGGGCGGTGGCACAGGAAAAAAATTACAGTTGAAAGAAGAGTAGAAAAAAAAGGGTTAACACCGTGCCCAGAAGAGCACGACGAAAAATGGGCAGCCTGAAGGAGGAAGCCCCGCAACCGAACCCTCATGTTGGACAAGGAAAACAAATCAGCGGGAAAAAGACAAAGAAATCTAGATGACGATCCCAACCAGAAAAGGCAAAAAATTACTGGGGAAAAAAAAAGCCAACAGGAACAGGTATGGTTCAGAAAATACATTGGAAAGGTCTAATCGAAAATAAAAAACGGGGCGGGGGAATTGGAGAAAAAGGAGCGAAAGACATGACTCGTTACGGATGGGGGAGAAAAAAGAGATGGGGGAACGTATAAACCCGCGGATAGAAGACAAAACAAACAACGAGGGGAGGAAAAAGAGAGCCTCAGTTTCCAAGAGAAAAAAAGAACACGATAAACAGAAGAGACGGGAAACGAGGAAAAAACAATGGATCCGTTTAGACAAGAAGGAAAATGGCCCCGGGTCTGCTGAAGACCCTATTAGACAGACATTATTGACGGAAAGAAAACGGTTGCTAGGGTTTCACTGACTCACAGTTAAGTAGGTAGAAGGGGGACCTGTTGGGAGGAGTCAGCTCGGCCTCGAAGGGTAGGGAATCAGGAGGGTGGAATGTTCTAAAACCTGAGTTCAGGGAGGAATGTCCTAAGGAGAAGGTAGCACGCACACCTATCGTGTTACTTGCAGAGAAATACTCGTGTTAACCACAAGGCCCGTTGGGGGTTTCCGTGGATCTACGAAAAGGGGCAAAAGAAGAGACCTAGCGCGACGGACAAGTCGGGGTTTCCCGGGTGTGGAGTGTTTCCAGTAGCCCGCTGTCAAACAGAGGAAGGCCTCAAAACGCGGGAAAGATTGCTATAAAAGTTGCGGGAGGGAAGGGGAAAAGAAGAAACCTGCACCATCGGGCGTGATCCATCAAAAAGTTTCGGTGTGTGGCAGGGAAAGAAATAACCTTCGTGGGCCACAAGGAAAAATAGGGAAAAATAACCCGACGATTGTGCTCAGGTTTGAAAAATTCCCACAAAAAACAAATCGAACACCTAATGCAACCAGGCCCATGTCGCCATATAAAAGGGTTGGCTCGAGGTGAGACGAGAAAGTTTACCTACCAAATTGTAGAGCCCTGTCGAAGAATTAAGTGACCATCAGGGGGATCTTTTAAACGGGGCCGACAGGATCCAAGAACCCGGGGAGAGGAAGGAAAAAGCTGTCCAACTAAAAGCGCCGAAATCCCATTCAAAAAAAATTTTGTTGGGTGGGTTACGGAGAATTCCGGGATCGCAAGATGGGCAGAAAAGGGGAAAAAAACAATTGACCAACACTCAGGGGGCTAGCAACGTCGGGAAGGAAAGGTGGACCGAGAACCTGGCAAAAACACACAACCTTTTGCGACGCGCAGGGAAGGAGGAAGGGGGACGATTTGCGGGGGCAAAAAATTGGTGAAAAATGATTCTCCCTAGGTGGAAGTCCGCGTGCCAAAAAAGAGGACGGGCACCTAGAATAAACACCGAAACCGGGTCCTGACCAAGAATTCAGGAAAGAAGTAGTCATGAAACACGAGCAAACCGCGAAAATATTCGAAAAAAAAAAAAAGGCACGGTGCAGAAGTGGTCGCTGAAAGAAGGAAAAGTTAGGATTGCCGAAACGTGAATCATAAAGACTGGATACGTGGGGTCAGGGAGGGTCTTAGAAAAAAGGTGACCGGCTGCGTTAACTCGAGCAGGGGTGCCTGTCTAAGGATTACAACAAAACGTCGTGGCCGTAAAAAAGACGTTGGCTCCGTAGGCCACTGTCAACGGAGGATCACCAGAAAAATACTAAGAAAAAGGGTGCAAAGGAACAACGACGGTGTACGATCAAAAAAAAACGCCAATTAAAGATTCAGAACAATACTTGCAAAAGAACCTTTGGAAAAAAAGGACTCTGATGGATTTCGAAAAGAGGGAGGGGAAAGGTGGCGTTTGTGCAAAAGGAAAAAAACGTTGCAATCCCCGGGAAAAATCGTGATTGGAAACGCAAAAGACGAAGGGGCGTGATATTTTTACACATAACGGGAAACAAACGGCGCCACACCATCTTTCGCCTACCTCTCTTTGCCGGGGACGTTTTTGCGCGGCAGTATCAGTTTGCAAACGAACGGAGCCTTTTAAACAGCCAGGAGGCCGCACGAGCCAAATTTTGTTCCAGTACACCACCAACCTCCGGCCCAGTCGATGGGGAAAGCGCGCCGTTCTCTGGTGCCTGAAAGATACAGAAAAAAAAACCGGGGATCACAGGGAAGGACTTGCAACCGCCGAGAAGCTTGAGGGAAAAAAAATGGCGCTTTGGGAAGAGTGCTCACCTTTCAAAACCGGCACTCCGTTTTGTGACCCTCATTTAGAGCAACCCGAAAGGGGTGGTGCGAAAAAACTTCCTCAATGCCTGAAAGGGGACCACTGAAAAAGGGAGGAACTTGTTGGGGAACGTTTCCGGAAGGGTGACAAAAGCGAGAGTTTTTCCCGGTTCAGGGGGAACGGGGAAACCCCTGAACGGACCGACACCAACACAAAGCTGGATTTGGAACTTTGGAGGGGGACAAGAGAGATAAAATCTACAGAGGGACTTTGAAACACATGGGGGGAGGCCAACGAAACCGGGTTTCTTGGGGGTCAAAAAAAAGACAAAAAGGGTATTAGGGTCGGGTGACTTTGGAAAAAAATGGGAGGTGGGTAAAAAGTCGACGCAACGGCCCGGGAGTGCTTTAAATCTGGCAAAGGGGCGGAAGAGCAAACCGGACAAAAAGACCGCTGTAGACCAAAGAGAACAGCTCATCTAGGAGGAAAGGGTCAGAGAAAGTTGAGTAGGAACAACCGTAAGAAACAACCTCAAATGAAAAAAACTTCGTGGGATAATAATGCGTAAGAGGGGCCAGCGTACTCGGTGAATCGAAGCTGAGTAACCAACTTACCAGGAAGGTTGACAAAGATGCGCAGAAAACAGGTCTAGGATGAAAGATTAGCCGGTTGTATGGGGGGCAAGGGCTGCAAGGGGGGACGGGATCTTCACACTTGACACTCACGGGGATCCATAGCCGGAACGTATCAAGGGAAGGAGAAAGCCCACTACTATAAGGCAAACAGTTAACAAACCAAGGGGGGGAGAATATACAAAGAAACAACAACGGAAGGGGGGGGATAAAATATATACCGGGTCAGGGTGCCAACATGTTTCAAGGAAAAGCGTCTTCAAGAGAATGGGGAAGGAAGCACGGACGGGAATGGATTCCAGGGTGGTTGGCCCTAAGATCCGGAAGCATCCATCCGACCCTCCTAAAAAGGGGATGAGGGAATTGTTACATAAATTGCAAGTGAAGAAACCCCCACAGGGGAAGAAAGTGAGGTTTTTTAGAGCACGTGAGGGTGCTAGATTGTTGAAAGTAGTACTATACAAAACAAACCACGAAGTGTTTACCGCCTTTTTAAGTAAGACACTGAGGATTTGGGGGTTGGCGATACGGGAGAAGGGCCATCACAACTACAGTGGAAACAGGACCTATAATCTGGAAGTTGTAAAAAAACTAGGAATCGTGGGAAAGCAAAAAAAGGTGTGGGGGGAGGCCTGCGTGGAAAGTGGAATTCTGAATCCTTCCAAACCACCTGTAAAGAAGGGGGTGACACACCCCTTTCCTGAAGTAAAAAATAAAAATAATATGGGAAGAAACAAATACTCCAGGAAAACCGCGTGGGTCAGGAAAAAAAAAGCCCGAGTGGATGGGGGCCCCCCGACCAAGGGGTGTCAAACATGGAAGGCAAAAAGGACAGGGTTGATTTAAAGCTCAGAACGTGCGGGGGAATAATTAAAAGGGCCGCACAACCAAAGTAAGGGGGGGGCGGGGTAAAAAAGGTAAAACAGGTGCAAAGGTGGGGGAGATCCTTTCCCCTGGGGGGGATGCCGACAGGGGGGATCGCACCGAGCGTGGAACCAGAAAAAACTTTTTCTAGAGGGAGGTAACCCGAAAGGGCAGATTTATCGGGATCGGGGAGATCAGCACGCCGAAACAGGGGGAGCAATTCAATGTCGATAGGAGATTGAAAGTCACTTCGCTTCTAAAACGGCAAAAACGGCTAAGTTAGGGGTCAACTGAACAGGACAGACAAAAACCCGGAACGTAGGAGCCTCAGGGGGGGCGCGTGTGGGGGAAGGGGGAATAATGAGGGTTTGCACCCCTGCGGGCAAAAAAATACCAAAAGAGTCGCGCAAAGGAGAAAAAAACTTGGGGAGGGGGGAACAGAAAGAACCCTAAGTGGAAGCTCCCTTGGGGAAGAAAGAGTGAAGAACATTATTCAACTTTGTCATGGGAGGAAGGGTAATTTGTGGGGGTCATCGCGTTTTTAGTAAAATAAACTGTGGGGGGGAAAAGTAAAAGGAAAGGTTGGCGGTAGGTCTCCAAGGACTGAGAGCAAACCAACGATTGAACAAATGACGTACAGCTCAGCTATTGAAAAAACAGAACGAGCTACTCTCCTCAAAGCAATAAAGAGAAAAGATTGGGTACTTAATGGGGGAGTTACGTGTTGACAACAGAAAGCGGAGAAAAGATCAAGAACTCAAAAGTCGGTTTTCCAACATATCACTAGTTCAAAAGAAAGAAATCGAATACGTTCGGTCGGCTGGGAGGACCGTGTTGGTAGGGGGGAGGGGGGGGATTTTCGCTGACCACTACAAATCGAAAAAGGGATAGGGGATACTAAATTTGGGGGAAAATGAAAAGGTCAAGCCGCGGAACATCTAACGTGGAGTTTGCAAGAGGGGTGGTTATCCGTCCAACACGACCCTTAAGGACAAAAAACGATCAGAAAGGGAATAGGTTTAAGAAATGAGAGAAATCGATCGCACCACTTTTACTCTTGGGAGGGCTCTGGAAAAGAAAAATCCCCGGGGAAAAAAGGGGCCTGCGAAGACACCGGTGGGATTGGGAGGTGTCTGAGGAAAAGGGGGCGGGAGCGTCAAACCGGTGCCGTGAACTGGGCGCTAAAAAAGTTGGCCTGCCAAGAAGAGAAGTCTACAAAAGTGCTACCAGACAGGAGGGACTTGACAATATCAAGGGGAAGAGAGAAAGCAAGTGAAGAGGACTGGATCAAAACGTGGAAAGATGTGGGGGAGATGGTGGTGGGGGGGGGAAGTATAGGAGAAATGGTTGGTGTGGAAAAAAGGGAAAAGGGGGGCAAAAAGTTCGGACTTTATTTCTAAAAACGCAACACGGGTGCCCTGGCTACAGGAGGAGGGGGGGGAACCGAAGAAAAAGATTATTTAAGAAGATCAGATCAAGAAGCGTGTAAAAAGGACTGGGGGGGGGCTACAGAAACGCAAACGGAAACAAAAAATGCCGGAATAATTCCCTCCGCGGGGGGGAGCTTGGCCGGTTCTGGCAAAGGAAAATAAACCACTTCAGGACCTTACGGGGTGAACAGCACCTGCACGAAACGAGAGACCCCGTTGAAGAAAAGGGAGGAAGCCCAGACCAGACCCTAAATGGGGGGAAAACGAAAAAGGTCCAACTCCAAAAAAAAAGAGGCCGACCCTTCTATGCGATCAAAACGAAAGGAAGAGTGCTACTGGGGAGGGGAGCCAACATTGTTTAAGAAATCAGAGGGAATAACTAACACGGGGGAAGGGATTGGGTTGAAAAACGGAAGATGTAAAGCTTGAAAAGGGTCCACCAGGGGGAAGGGTGGAGAGGATCGGCAAAAAAAAAATCTCGCGGAAAGAAAAAAGAAGGGGGGTGAAAAAAGTAAGAATTGGCAAAGGAACGAAAGATCAACAAAGACAAAAAAAACTCTGTCGGTGGGAAAAGTCACAGGCAAAAAAAATCAAGGCAAAAAAAAAAAAAAAAAAAAGAATGGGCTAATTTGACCTGGGAAGAAATGAATTTAGGAATACCAAATGGGTTGAACGGTGGCCTGGGTCTGACTCAGGTATAAAGGGAAAGGGTTCAGGGGGTTTTATCGAACGCAGAAACGGCCCTCGGGGGGGGGGAAAGCAGAGTTCCGTGAGAGTCAAAAAAAAATGGTGAAAAAGGGAAGAGAAGGAAGGGAACGGAAGAAGAGGGGTAGGTTTGGCAGTATGATGGAAAAATCGTACCTGGGAAGCGCACAAACCAGGCAAGTCCGAAAAAATACCCGGCAATCAACATATCCCAAGGGGGCTCCGGAAACGGGGCTGTTCCAGTGGAGTTGTGTTTCAAGTGTGGTAGCCTCGGGGGAAAAACAGTCCGAGAAAACAACTACGAGAGGGAAGGGAGGGGATTTATTAAAACAAGACTTGGCGTTGGTTCAAAGAAAAAGGACCGGGAAAAAGGAAATACTTAATGGAAAAATTCGGGGTGTAGAAAAAGGGGGAAAGGGGGGGGGGGGCCGGGGAAGACAAAAAATAAAAGGACCGAATTGGCGCCCAAAAAAGGAAATCCTGTAAGACCAACGGTGCAAAAACTTGGTAGCAAAAAAGATAAACACCACTTTGAGATGGGGGAAGGGGGAGGGGGGGTAAAAGGAAAATGGAGTAGAAATAATGAAATCAGGGGAAGCCTATTCTAAAGGGTGGAGGGAACAGGAAAGAAAAAACAAAGGGGGTATCGCCATTGGGGTAGAGAAGGGACTACAAAAAAATAAGTCCCTCATGTATCGAACGCCTGAAGAAGAAAAAGGGAAACAAACGCTTGAGCAAGGGGAAAAAAAAACTTAAAGACCTTGGACTTCCAGGCCAAAAAAAAAAAAAACAGCGCAACCCAGCCCACCAAACTGTTTTTAAGAGTATACCGGCATCGAAAGTGAGGAAATGACATAGAAAGGGGAGAAAAAAATTTATGTTGAGGAGAGGTATCACGGGGGGAATGAAAGGGGACGAGAACCAACGAAAACCACAAGCTTTGGGCAAATTAAGACCGCACAATCGAACCTGGAGGAGGAAAAGGTCACTCACAGTTCGATGTAGACGACCGAAGAATGGCTGAAGGTAGTTATTGCCGCCAACCCCAAATCCCGACAACGAGAAAAACCATCCACTCAGAAAGTGAAACTTTGAGCGTTCAGAAGAACGTATGAGAAGTCGTTAGGGGGGAACGGAAGACAAAAAAACTCCGAACTCACAGTAAACTCAAAACGGCCCCGCCACCCACAAAACACACCACCACTCCCCCCCCCCCCCAGGCCACCCAAAAAAGTTAGTGTGTGAGAAGTTCCGCGCGGGAGGTGGCCGAACACGCAAATCAATGCATAAATCTTTCGGAAGAAAGCGGCAGATCTACGGGGGTTGGGGAAATCTTAACGGGAGGGGGGGAGCGAATTGAATCCTTACGTAAAAAAAATCAAAAGGTGGAGAGGAATAGCGGAAGGAAAAAAAAAAATGTAACTGTAATGAAAAAAAGTGGGGAACGCAACAACGCTATAAGATGCACAAACGGACCACTTAAAGGAGAAGGGGAAAACGGGGGTGGAATATGTTAACCGCTGAAAAAAGGCACGGTGGGGGAATGGGATTGAGAGGCCACGAAGTTGACTTGCAAGAAAGGGGGGAAGACCTCATAAGAAATACGTTAGGGGGGGGGGGGACACCGCCATTTGGAGGGAAACTAGATTATTGGGAATCAAAGTCACCCGCAAAGAAAGACAACCAAAGAAAGATGTGGGAGGAAGTATCCTCGAGGGTACCTTCTTTTGGTGACGGGGATCCGGACGAGTTGACCAACAGGAGGAATGTGGGTGCCCTAAGAAGGCGAGACACTGGGGGTGGGCAATTTGACCCGGATCTACCTCCAAAGACGCTCAAGAGCGGGAGGAACTGCTAAGCGCAAGTCCGTAGGCGGAGGCTTGCAAGTCGATCAAGACACGGGGAAAAGGGAAAAAGAGGCCAAAAAAAACCTGAAGGGGTGGGGACATTTCGCAACTGTAAACACGGGGATGAACCAAAGGGAGGGGGGAAAGAAGTGGATGATAGCAAACCGAAGGGGGGGGGGGTGACAGACCACTCGGCGGAAAATGTCACAATTTTTTTTTTTTATGATGGCCCAAAAAACCCCGCAAAAATGGAGCCTTGGGGGGGTAGTGAAAGGGCGGCAAGAGGGAAGGGGAAAGACGAAGTTGGTACCTTTAACCCCTGACGTAATGTGGGGGACAAAACGCGGGGGAGTTCAAACGTTTAGGGGAAGAAAAATCGGGGCCGGGAAAAAAGGGGACTGAACCAGAGGGTACCGCGTGGCGAGGGAAAAAAGTCGTTGTTGGTGTTCAAAAGGGGAGGAGAACAATGATTAGGGGGGCGGAGGAAGCAAGCAGGGAACCTGGGACACCCAGTCGGGCTCACTGGGGTCCCGCGGGAAAAGAGGGTCGAATCCCGAAAAGGGAGGCCGTAAAAAATGCAGCACGTCGTAAAAAGAGGAAAAGAGCTCAAAGCCCCAGATACATAAAGGAAGAAAGGCGTGGCCATGCTACGTGAAGGAAAGAACCGAGAATCGCAAACCCAAAATCAGAAGGAGAGGGAGTTAGGAGATTCTGTCAAGAAAAAAAAAAGGAAGGATGGTACGAGTGTGTTGAAACGAAGAGAAAAGAGCGTAGGGTTAACCGAATTTTCAGGGGAGCATTAACTTGCGAAAAAAAAAAGAGAGGGGAACCATTTCAAACTTATCAGTGGTAGGGGGGAGGGGAAGGGGGGATGGACAAGGAGCTTTCGCAAAAGAGTTAATCATATAGGAAGGAAGGGATTCCTTCCAAAATGAAGTAAAGAACCACCGAACGATGATAACATGTGACAGGCAAGGGGGAAGATCTCTCAACCACAAAAACAAAGTAGTAAGAAAGAAAGAAAGCAAAAGGGAACGGGTGCAAGATGTTTTGCAGTCGTCTCGTCAAGTGGGAAAGGGAAGCAGACTGCATTATGGTCAAAGGGGGGAAGAATCGAAAAAAAAAATGCAGAAATCCGCCCTCCCACTACATGGAATACGAACAGGGCCAACAAAAAAGCAAAACGGGGGGGGGGGACGAAGAACGTTTGAGAATGAGGTTTTAACCACTCAGAGTAGGAAGGAAAGGAAAAAGGCAAGGGGGACCCGGAAGGATGGCCGCCCCATGAAGCATCCTGGAGGATGGTGGGTGGAGGAACAAGAGGTATTGTGAAGAGATTCAGGGACACAGGACCCTTGTAAGCATTAAGCTGCGCTTGAAAAGAAGAGAGCAAAAAAACAAATCGTGCGGCGGGACAGGGTTGGGGCCCATTTTTGACCCCCAACTGGAAGGGGGTGAGGCAAGAACGACAAAGACCGAATGGTTTGTCAAGACAAAAGGCCTGGGGGCAAAGTAATCCGCCAAGTGAGTAGATCAAGGGAGACGCCGACCAATCAACGCAGGGGGGGGGAAGCCATGTGGGTAAAAAAGGAAACTATAAAACAAAACAAAGAAGGAGTGTGACATAAACGACGAATCCACGTTGCCAAGCGAGTTAACAGAAAATCGCGGGAGAGGGGAGACTCTGCTCCGCACCGGAAAACAAAGGGAACAGGTTAAACCGGGTTGAAGTCAAGAAAAGACAGGGCCACTGGACCCCATGTATTTAAACAATGGAGGGAAGAAGGGACAGTGTGCAGAAAAATGAAAACAGGGACGCGTCTTCCCAAGAAAAAAAAAGGGGCTGCTTCAAGACGAAAAACTGGGACAGAGAAGCGGGCGCGGCGAAGCAAACGCGTTGGGCGATGAACTCCTGCAAAAGGGAAGGGGGAAAAAATTTGAAAAAGTGGCCGCAGGGCGGTTGAGGGACTCAGGGGTTCACTTAAAATAAAAGGAAAAAAAAGAAGAAAATTAGATCCCAAGATGGTGTGGCGATGGGTAAATGGGGGGTAGAAAGGAGTTTGTGTCCCGCCCTTTCGTCGGGGCTGTTGAAAATCAACTAAAAATCTCTCGGGAACAAAAAGGAACAACACGGGTTTTGCAAAGACACAGTACTACATGGCAGGGTGACAAAGAGATGTGTCAACGGTAAAAGGGAGGGCAGAAAGGGGGGGGACATTGTTGAGGGGAAGGTTGGTTGGGACTGGGAAGCGGTTCAACGTTTGGGAAACACGTGGGGAAAGGAGTAATTGTTTTCGAGGTGGGTGACCGGCAAAAAAAACGAAAGGGAACAAAGAGCCAAGATGACACGAGTGGGGTTGAATATGGACGGAGAGCGACCCAACGGGAATCGAATGAACACACAGCAGCCAAAGAAGAAGTCCCGAGTGAACAAAGAAAAGTAACCGTGGCGGGCGGGGTTGGGTTCGGCAAGAGGGATCTAAGATCTAAGCAAACGTGGAGTGAAAAAGAAAAACCACAGAAGTAGCGTGGTTTTGAGAACGAAATTAACCAATACTTTTAGTCAATGAAGGTGAGGGAAACGGGAAGCGCGGGGTGGGACAACTGGTACGCCCACATGCAGCGGCACCGGGCAGCAACAACCACAGGAGATAAAAATAGGAGGGGGTCTTGGAAAATTCAGAGAGAAGGTCAAGACATATACTGGGGGTCAGAGGGGAAATTTTGGAAAAGCTTGTGTGGGCGGGTTAAAAGGCCCACATGGGGACATCCCGGAAAGTGGCAAAAAGGGGTTGGACGTGTACATCAGTAAGCAACATGCGAAATCGGGTCAGGAGAAACCCAAAAAAAAAAACCTGGAAGATGGAGTGGGCAGCGGATGCTGCTTATTAAAAAAATAACCGGTAGCCTGTTAAAAAACTAAGACATCTACCTGTGGCAAGGTGGAAGTGTCGCTTTAATAAAAGGTTCCTGAATGCAAAAATAGTGTCTAAACTGGCGGTTTTGGGTTCAGACTTTAATCTCTAACACAAGATGCGCAAGGAATTCAGCAGGGGGAAAAACAACGATACGTTTTATCTGCGGGCATGGGGTGGGAACTTTTTCCTACAAATTATTCCCAGTAAGCACGGGGGGGGGGGGTTTGGGGGAATAGGCGTTCCCTAAAAAATGCAGCACAGGTTTGTTTGGAAAGGATTGAAATGGGAACTTCGATAGGGGGATTACAGGAAAAAGCCGTACCAAAGGTTGGACTGGCTGAACAAAAAAGCCGATGCAAGTCCTGGTTCACAGGCAGGAAAAACTCAAAGGTTATACCTAGCAGAAATCAGGAATCAGAATGAAAAATTGTCCCAATAGGTGGGAAAGCTCAACCCCACGGCAAAAACAAATGTCAAAAGGAGCAGCCAGAGGGTTGGATCTGCCGGGGGACAGTGGACATACCACGGGAGAAAAAATGGTAGGAACGGAGTAGCCAGCCGCCCCCAAAACAGGTTAAGCGAAAACGTTTAGATGAACCTCACAGAAAATAAACCCTCCAGTGTTTGACCACCAACCGCCGCGCAGACCCAGATGAAGGAAAAAGGAGATTCAGGGATCCAACAAGGGAAAAACAAGAGTAAGAAAGGGAGTAAGCAGGAAAAACGGGGGTTAAGATCATTTATGGAGCGAAAATCAAAATCAAAGGTGAGGGGAGAAAACGAGCGGGAAGGAATCTCGGGTGACCTAAGTCGAGGAGCAAAGTGGGGAGCGTGGGAAAAACGGGCCGAGATATTCTCCAGTCCTCAAAAAAAACAACACAACTATGGGAAAGAAAGAGAGAAAGTTATAGCGGGGGGGGACTGTCCACGCTCAAGACCTCGACGCCGGGTAAAACGCAAAACTGGTCCCACCCCCCGCTCCGGGTGCGCAACATACCCTACCGTTGCCTTTCAATGACAGAATTTGGCCCTCCATAATGGGTCGGAAAGTACCAGGGGGGGAACTGTGGGGGGGGAAAAGGGAAATAAGTGATTTATATTCCAGGTTGATCGAGAGAAAATCTCCTCAAATGGGGACCTGGGGGGGCGACGCGGCAACTGGGACAAGTCAACCAAAAAATGATTTGTCGCCTCATCACAAAAAATTAAAGTCGTCGGCAAACGAACTAAGAGGGTCGAAGGCTAATGGATAAGAAAAAGGTCGGGGGCCAAACAAACCGACCGAAGAAGTGGTTAGGATCTACGAAGAAAAAAAAAACATCGAGGTCTGCCGTCAGCCCAGGAAACGGTGCAGTTTCGGTTAGCAATGGCCAAACAAATGGCTTACATATCTCACTCGTGCCAGATGAGGGGAAGAAGAAGTCTTGCTGTTGGGGGCAAATTCCTGGAACAGAAAACAGTTCTGGCAAGACACCGTGTTTTTGTACGTGCTAAGACAAAATACCTTTTCAGGATTTCTCACAGGGAAAGGTTTTTTCCAAAAAAATAAAAGAACAGAAAATGTTGAAAAAACTCTTGGTACAGTTAAACAAACCAAGTGCCACTGATAAAAAAAAAAGGAAAAAGTAATCCCCAGGCCGAAGAAAGTCTACTACTACGGATCCAGGGGGGGGGTTGGGAAGTTCCGAGGTGGGGGAAAACTTGATCGAAATTGCGCCTACATGGGTAGCAAACGCAATTGTCGAAAAAAGGACGGGGGGAAAGATGGCCTTTAATCAAAAAGGGTTACGCCAGGTCACAATGGAACCCGGTGAGAAAGGAGTAAAAGATTCTCCGGGCCGGTGAAAAGGGCCGCATCCCGAACGAAAAACAAAGGCAAAGTCCAGGTTTTTGGTGTAAAAAAAAGTCGAGGATTGCAGAGAAAAGACAAAAACCAAAAACGTTCACCGAGTCGGGGAGATCAGAGAAAAGGGGTCGAAGTCAGGTTGACGAAATACCTGTTTCAACAAAGAAACACCAGATTTTGCAAAAAATTGGACCACCTAACAATATCTGCTTGGACAGGATTGGAAAAATACAGGTGATCAATCAAGAACCCAGACTGGCATGGGCGGAGATGGGAGTTATCGTCGCCGCAGCCAGATCTACGCAACTACCCGAGAAATCCAACACTCGAATGCCAGAGAAAAATCAACCAACGGTGTATAAGAACTTCTCGTTAGGGAGGGTGAAACGACGAAAAAGAGAAAAAAACCGAGGGGGTGAAAACACAAAAGTGAACCCCCGACCCGTAAGGAAAGGGGGCCTCTGGGGTACATGTCAACGCAAAACAGCATCATAAAAAGAGGTAAAGCGGATAAAGGTCGGTCGGTGGACACCTTTGGAAGTACGAGCGGACGGGAAGGTTTTACACGGGCGATCATTGGGTTATGGCGCCAAAAGTACTGGAGACAACAAATTTACACACCTCGAGGATCCGGGCTGCCCAATCAACTTCATCACCAAAAGAAGGAAAGGAAAAGCCCACGTCGCCGAAGACAACAACAGAAAAAAAGGGACGATCGCACACCACTGGGAAAAAAGAAGAAAAATGAAAAAAGGGGGGGAATACTTTGGCGCACAGGGAACTCAAACTGAAAGCGGGAGGGTGAGGAAAGAGACGGGTGACGATGAGGTTAACTGCCAAAAGAACCTTCAACCATCATGCTAAAGAAATCGGGGTGGGGAGTGGGACACCGCCAAAAAAACGAAAAATTTTCGCAACGATAAGGGGTTGGCTAAAAAACAAAGCGAGGGAACACAACAAAAGAAAAAAAAAATCTGCTAGGCGGCCTCCGCTTTGATGTCTTGGGCAGTGTCCGGGGACCAGTTTTGTTGGGGGGGGGGGGGGGGGAACGCCCGACCGGGGACGTGGGGGGAAGAAGAAGAAAAATTGTGCAGGTAGTCCGGCAGGGACAGGAGACAGACGCCCAAGGAAGCAGAGGATCTTGAGTAGAACTCAGGCCATGACTATGAGGATGAAAAAAGGACCCTGACAAAAAAAAAAGGAATAGGTGGTGAGACGTTTTGTAATTGATGCCGACCCTCAAATTGTCAACTCCAGGAAAGGACAACTCAGGTGGTGCAAGTAACACAGCTGCGAAAAATTTCAAACAAAGGGAACCCCCTGTCTAACTTGAAAAGAAGGGGCGAAAAGATGCCAGAGTGGTCAACTGAAAAACACTAACTTAAACAAACGGGGGACAATTGGGCCGCTGTTAGTGATTGAGTCCAGTCATGGGCAAGAAGTGCAGTAAACGCTGTCCACGGCAAAAAGTTGGAGGAAAAAAAAAGTTTGGTGCGCCGAAAACGGAAGGAGGGTTTTCCGGTTGGGGGGGAATTAAGCAAATCAGGGTGCGGGAAAAATGTCGTACGCGGGGTTAAGGGAGGGCGTCGAATCAATGAAGTCCGGAAAAAAAAAGCAACACTGGGCAGGAGTAAGAAGACGACTTTGTAGGGACACAAACGATTCCCAATGCTAAACAAAGGCCATGTCAAAGACAAGTGGAAGGACCACCACAAAACATCATCAAAAAAGAGGATCCGGCAGAAGGCGGAAATACGGGTCAGGGGGGGGACCTCGAGTACTCGGGTGAAAAAATAGAAAGAGGTCAGGAAAGGGGAAGAAACAGTTGAACTACAGTAGGCCAAGGTTCTGGCGACCATGACTCGGGAAAAAATGCCCACAGTCCTGTGTGAAGGGAGGAGGAAAAAAGGCGAAACGGAACGGAGGATTCAAGGCAACCCACTAGCCGGGGCGCTGCCCGGCACCCGAGGACGATCGTGGACGGCAAACGGGTGCGAACAACACAACACCCCGGCAAGGGGTAG
>Ga0179593_1597919_pt1 | contig 16170 bp, 21 predicted proteins | sample CZODoug2_1_08_16_FD_185931 | JGI IMG/M metagenome (GOLD analysis project Ga0179593, IMG submission 185931) | Vadose zone soil fungal communities from Angelo Coast Range Reserve, California, USA - CZODoug2_1_08_16fungal (PacBio error correction) | ecosystem: Environmental > Terrestrial > Soil >...
ATAAGAGATCAGGCCGTGGGTAAACGGTTTGGGAAATTTGGCGGGGCAGTCCCCCCCGAAACCCGCCCCCCTCGGCCCCTACCGAATTCCTTCCCAAAACCCCCGGCCCTTTGACCCTGTTGTTTCCATTGCAAATCCTGATCTCCCGACCGGCCGGTCCCCCCCCCGGTCGCCTCCCAAAAAAAAAAACAAAAACAAAAAACACAACCCCGACCCCTCCCCCAGAAGGAAATACAGCCCCAACCTCCCCATCCTGCCCCCCCCGCCAAGAACCCCTGCCCCCACGGGAACGAAGCGCCCGATCCCTTTCTTCCGCTTTTCAAAAACCGCTTGCCCCGAAGGTCCCGAGCGGGCCGCCCCTTGTCCCCCGCCCCCCCGCCGGGGGTCAAGGTTTCCCCCCCCCCCCGAAGGCCCGACATTCCGGAGCCCTCTTTTTCCCCCCCCGGACAAAACCCCTGGTTTCCCGTTCAATCCTCCCTTTTTCCACCCCCCGTCCCCCTGGCCCGCGTTGGGTCCCCCCCCCTTAACTACAACACGTGCCCTGGGCCCCCAGGTCAAACCCAAGCCCCGGCCCCCTCCTTTTGTTTTCGAAATTTCTCCTCTACCCCGCCCCGACCACGGGCAAATCAACTTTTTTCCCTTTTCGGAATTGCCCCCCGTCCAAGTCCCCAGGCCCCCCGGGTGCCCCAAAGCTTTGGGAAACTAAGTGGTCCCCGTCCCGAACGAAGCAAGCCCCCCTGCCCTTTTTGGGGTTTTTGGCCCTCTCCGCCCCAAAGGGCCCCGCCCCCCATCCCCGGGCCCGACGCCCCGCAGAAGCCCCGGGTGCCCGGTCACATCCCCCCCTTTCCCGACGAGGTTTTTGGTTGCCTGACGGCAACAAGCCCTTGTAAGCAACAAAAACCCCGGGGAACCCCGTCGAGCTTGCCCGCCCGGTTTCCCCCGGCCCTGGACCGGTGGTGGGGATTTCGTCCCCCACCCGCCAGCCCCCCCGGGGGGGGGCGGCCTGTTCCCTAAGGGCTTGCCCCACCAAAAAGTTTTGAAAGGTTTCCACTTTTTTTTTTTTTTAATTTAAAATTTTTGTGTCAAGCGTGGGAACAAAAACTGGAGGAAAACCTGACCTGGAAACCGTCCCCCTCACCTTTGTTGTTTTACGGGGGGGCGCCAAGTACAAATTCCCCCCCTTCTTCAGGCCCCCCTTTCCCCCCTCCACCAATCAGGAATTGCCGCTTTTTTGCAAAGCCCCCCCCTTTTTAGATGCAGCGTAAACCCTTCGCGAAAAACTAAATTTGTCCCACCCCCTCCCCAAAAGGGAAAACCTTTTTTTTTCCCGCCAAATCCCGCCCCCCGTGGGGGGGGAATAACTGCCCTTTCCACTACTCCCCCCCGCAAAAACTTTGTGTCCCCCCGGGTGTCCCTTTAAAGAAAAAATGTTCACCATGGGAATGGGGGGTGGGGAAAAGAGAATCCCCCCCCCACCAACGGTCCCCCCCCGGGAATCCTGCCAAATGTGGATTGCCCTTTTTTCGTTGGCCGTAGTTCCCGCCCATCCCCCCCCTAAAATAACTGGTGTTTTTGGAACCATGGACTTGTTTTTCTTTTCGATCATGGGTTCCCCAAGGCGTAAACCACCCCCCTTGGTGGGTAAAAAACCCAAGCTTTTTTTTTTTGGGCCCGTGCCCCCCCGGCAGCCCAACAACAGCCTTTTTTTCCCCCCAGCTCCCAGAAAGCCCCCGCCGGTTGTTTTGCACCCCCCCCCCGTTTTTGGAAAATCGTTGCCCCATGGCCACCCCCCCCGCCTTTCCGGGTCCCCCAAGGGGGGTTCGATCAGAGGTCCCTGGGCTCAACAAGCCCCCGCCGAAACAATTAAAAATCCACGTGGCAGGGGGTACCCTGGGGCCCCCGGGGATTGTCGTGGCCCCGGATAAAAAACGAACCGGTACACCGGGACCCCCACGGGGTAAAAAGTTCCCCCCCCCCCTTCGGGACCCGATGTTGTGCCCAAAAAGGTACCCAAAAAAAAAAACCCCCCGTCCCCTTTAACTGGTTGTTTTTTTTTTTTCAGGTAAGAGAAACTTTAGGGGGGGCCGGAATACGTTCCCCCCCACCCAAGATCGTTAAAAAGCAGTGGGCGGTGCGTTTTTTTTGGCCCCCGGGGGGGGTTTAATGGGCCTGGGTGTTGAAGTATGCCCCGGTTCCCCCCCCGGAAGGCCGGTGGGGGCCCCCCGGGCCTCCAGGCCCCGTTTTAGCGTTGCTTTTTTTTTTGTTTTTTTTTGTTGTTAAAAGGGAGTAAGAGGCCCCCCGCCCCCCACCCCCTTGTTTTGGCCCCGACAAATGGCCCGGCCTTTGGCGCCCAAATGCCAGGCCCCGTTTCCACGCCAAGTGCCCTTTAGTGAGTTTTTCCGGTAAGGCTGCCCCCCCCGAAGAGGAAAAAAACCAGGGTTTGGGAATTTAGTTTGGATTTCCGTTCCCATCACACAATGGCCGGTAAAATTCCCCCCATAGGAACACGTCCATCCCAGATCCGGCCGCAAGGGCGAATGAAATTAGTAAATGGAAAGGTTGAAGGGAAACTTAACCCTTGGCGTCGAATGTTTTCCCCACCCTCGGGGCGCACAAATCCCCTGGGAAGAAGTTGTTTTTTTGCCATTCCCGGGGGCCCCCCCCTGGGGCCGCCCGCGGGGGTACATAGACAATGGCCCCAACGTGCCGGGCCCGTGTTTGGGGTTTCCCCCCGGTCAAGTTGGCCAAGTTTCCCTCTTTAAATGGGTTTTGTCCACTCCCCCACCTGAAAAATTACCTGCCCCCGGCCTCCACCCCCGGGGGAAGTGGGGGGAAAAGGGGGTGCCCGGGGGGTTTTTGTTTTTTTTTTGGTCCCCACCCCCTGGGCCCCAAGAAAAAATTCCCCCCGTTGGGCCCCCCCGGCAAAAAAATTTGTTTTCCCAGAGTTAAACAAACTTGGGAAACGGGGTCCCCCTTGTATGTTTTTTTTGGGCCAACAAAAATGGAAAACCGTCCCCCCCCCCCCCCCCATGTGGTGTGTTTTTTGGGGTTTCACGGGTGCCCCCTATTTTTTTTTTTACAAAATTTCAACCCCCTGGTTCCCCCCCCCCCCAAATGGATAAACCCGCCAACGCCCCCCCCCTCCCTGGGAGTCAAACAGTTCCCTTTTTTTTTGTTTTTTTTTCCGTTTCGCGGTTTCCCTGGGCTGGGGGACCCCAAGGTGTGTCCCCCCCCTTAACTAAACAAATGGCCGGGCCCGGGTGGTGATTTTCCCCAGCCCCGGAAGGCCACTTGTGGGGCCGGGAGGGGCCGACCGGGGCACCCCAAAAAAAATCGGCCTGGGGCCCGTCCCCCCCCTCCGCTCCGCGGCCTCACGCCCTGAATCCTGTCCCTCCCACCCGGCCGGGGGGCCCCCTTTTCCGCGGCTCTTTTCCAGGGCCCCCGTCCGTTCCCACCACCCGTCCTCGCCCCCTTACCCCCCCCTGGCCCGCCGGCCCCCCCTTGCCCCCCCCGCCCCCCGTCCACCCCTTTTTTCCCTGGCCCCCTGCAGTTGTTTTTTTTTTCCCCCCCTGTTTTCCCCTACCCCCTCCCCCCCGCTTGGAAAAGTTGTCCCCCCCCCGGACTCCCTTCACCCCTCCTTCCCCCCCAAAACCCCGCAACAAGACCCTTCCCCCACCCCGGCGCCTTCCCCAGGGCCCGGCCCCACCGTTGTGCCCAACAAAAAATGACGGTCCCCCGCCCCCCTGTGTTTTGTGGTTTTTTTTGTTGGCCCAAAACGTCGATGTTGTGTTTTTTTTTTGTTTCCCCACCCCACCCTTTTGGTCGGCCCCTGCCCTGTTTGTGCCCTCGTGCCCCGCAAGAGCTGTTTGTTTTTTGTCTGCCCCAGGCCCTTAACCTGGGTTCCCGCGGCCTGGGCCCCCTTTCGGCTTTTTCCCTCCCCTGCGCCCTTTTTGGTTGGGTTTGGCCTCTCTCCTCAAGGGCCTTGCTGGCCGTGAGGGTTGTGTGGCCCGTGGGGTGGGCCCCCCCCCCTCCTTTTCCTCTGCCCAAAACCTTTTGGGTTCCCCCCCCCCCCCCCCTCGAACGGTCCCCCCCCTCCTTGGCCGTCCCCCTTGCGCCCCCCCTCTCCCCGAGGGTCCCCCCCCTCCCACTGCCCCTCGTCTACAAACCCACTGTTCCCCCCCGTCCCGTTTAACAACGGGGGTTTGTTGTGGCCCCCGCCCCCCCTCTCCCGTTTTTTTTTTGTGGGCAGCAAAAAAAAGTTTTTTTTGGGTTTCCGCCGCCGCCCTCGCCCCGAGGGATTTCCCCCCCCCCCCCCTTCTTTATAAACCGGGGCCCCGCGCCCCACGCCCGACGTAAACCCCTCCCCGCCAACCTTGGTCGCCCCCCAACCTTTCTTCCCCGGGGCGGAGAACACCTTTTTCGGCGGCGGTGGGTGGAATTGGGGCCCCAAAAATGGTCCGCCGGTGGGCCCTTCTCCCTCCCCCCCCTTCCTCTCCGCGTGGTGGGTCCCCCCCTTATCCCGGCCCCCGTCCGCGGCGTCCTCCCTTGTTTTTTTTACCCTCACCTCCCCCCCACCCCTCCCCAAAAGGAAAAAAAAAGCACTCCGTCGAAACTACCGGGCCCCCTGTTTGGTGGCATTGATGTGTGCCCCCCCCTCTCCAAACCCCTCCCGTTTATGCTTCTTTTCCCCCTCGTCCGCCCCCCCCAACCCTATCGCTTTTCCCCCTCCCCCCTTCGGGTTGTTCCCCCCACATGCATCCCGCCCCTTCACGCGGTCCCCACTAATCCCCCAGGTTATATCTCCAGTGCTTACCTTTTTTTCCCTCTCCCTCCCGAGCCTTGCGGTTCGGCCCCTCCCCCTCCCCTTCCTCGAGGCGCCGGCTGCCCCCCCTTTTTTGTCTTGGTTCTCCACGCCCAAGCCGCATCTCCAAGAACGCCGTTGGTCCGCCTTTCCCCAAAAAAAAAGCATCCCTCTGCCCGGGCCCCTCCCCGTGCCCCTCCCCGTCACTCATCCTCCCCAAGATTTTCTTCCCTTCCCACCCTGCCCCCAATCCCCTCCCTGTGTCGTCCGAACCCCGCCCCCCAACAAAACCCATTTCCCACTCCGTCCCCCCCCCCCCCCCCCCGCCCCCCTTGTCCTTTTCAAAAAAACTAGAAAAAAAAAATTTCCTACGCCGTCAAGAAGCCCCTTTTTTCCTTTTATTTCTTTCATAGTTGCTCCACCTCTACTTACAACTCCCGCTGGCCGGAAAAAAAATCCTGGAAAAAAAAAAACCTCGGACCCCCAACCGGTTGCCCCCTGGGCTTTCCTCGTTTGTTCCCCCTCTGTGCCGGACCCCAGCCAAATCCCCATCCGTTGCCCCAATCCTCTTTTTCCTCAAACAAACCAACCACAAACGTAAGTAAAAGGCAGAAAATCGCATGGAAACAAATTAAAAAACAAAACCCGGTGCCACCCCCCTGAAAATTTTCCCCGGTCCCGGCCCCCGCCGGACCCCCGCTTGGTGTCCCCGGAATGTTCCCAGATTCCCGGCCCAGCCGCCCGTGTACCCCCCTCCCCGGAGCTCCCTGCCCCCGACCCTGTCCCCACGGAATCGCGTTTTTAAAGGCGGCCGGCCCCCGAAGCACTGGTTTTGGGGGGTTTTTTCCTGTCCCCAATCTGGGGCGAAATGTCCGAAAACACGGGCGCCCCCGTGGCCGGGGGAAGGTGGAACCCTAGTGCTGGCCGGGCCCCGCCCCGTCGGAAAAGGGCCTGCCCCCCCCCCCCCCCGCGTCCCGCCGGTTTGGGGAAAAATCACCTCGTAAAAAGGAGGAGGGAAGGGCCCCCACACCCTCAGGTGCGGGTGGCTGACCGGCCCACCCCCCCCCCCCCCCTACCCCCCCCCCCCTCCCCCCCCCCCCTCGGCCCGTGGAAGAAAGGGGCTGTTGGGAACAGAAGGGACAGTGCGGACCGAAAGGTAAAAAGGAACTCGTTGCTTGGCGAAGGCCCCCCCACCCCCCAACACGCCCCCGGTCCCCCCCCCCGGTTCCGATCTGTTCGTGCGCGGTGGTTGTAGAGAAAAAGCTTTCGCGGAGGGGTGCGTACAATCGGGGGGGTCGGCGGAGATGCCACGGGGGGCTCGTGCACCCCCGCCAGTGGCCCCCCATCAACCGCCGCCCGACGTGGGTGTGTTTGTTTTCCCCGCCCGAACCGAAGGGTGCCCCCCCCCGCCTTTTTGGGTCGGTCCCCTTTCCCCCGGGGGGCCCGTTGGGGGCCCGCGTCCCTTAAACAAAGAAAAAGGGTAAAAGCTTTTTTTCCCGGGCGAGGGCCTGGCGAAACTGCTGTCACGAGAGGGCCCGTTTTACCCCCGGCCCCCCCTGGCCCCCCCCGGCCTATGAAGGAAAAAACCTGGCTGGGGGGTGGCCCCAGAGTCCCTCTTCGAAGTCAAACGTTTATTTTTTTTCCCCACCCCGAAAAAGGGGAGTCCACCCGGCCCCCCCCCTTCCGCCGACTGACCCCCGTCCAGCCCTTGAGCACCAGGAAAAACAAGCTTGGCGGGGCCCCCTCCGGCGTAGCTCCCTAACTGCTCGAAAAAAGGGCCAGCGCAAAATCGTGAGGTAAAACAAATACCGCCTTTTTTTTTTTTTTGCACAAACAGGAACCGTCCCCCATTTTTTTTTTTTTGTTGCCGCAGGCCTGAAAGGGCCCCCCCTCCCGGGGTTGGGTGGGGGGAAACAAAAAGTGAACCTTTTCCGCACCCAGGGGGGACGGGAAAACTTTTCAGGCCGGAAAGTACGGGGCCCCCGGCCCGCCCCCCCCCAGCGCCCGTCCAGAAAAAAGTCGACCCCGTGCCCGCCTTGGGAAAGAGCGGAAAGGCCCCGGCCCGGGGGAAGGCATGATTTTCCAAGATGCCCCCCGGAGCCCCGGGAGGAAGTAACCGTCCATGGATTTTGCCCGTTCCCCCCCCCACCCCCCCTCCCACGTCCCCCCCCCCCCTTTCCACCCCCCCTGGGGCGAAAAAAAAACCCCGGCCCCGTCCCTAAGTTAAAAAGAACCCCCCTGGGGTTCCCCCCCGCGCCCAACCGCCCGAGTAAAAAAAACGAAAATACCAAATGGCCGTGCCCGGTTTTTTTTGTTTTTTATCCGCCCCATGGGACAAGGGGGTGTCCAAAATTTTGTACAATCCCCCGTTTGCACAAAACTTTGGAAAAACGGTTCCCAAAAACCTTTTTTTTTGTTGCCCACAAAATAAAAAATTGAACCGTCCCACCCAGTTTTTGTTTTTTCATCTGGAAAACCAATGCCCGTCCCTGGAAATTTTTTTTTTCGGCAGACCAAAAACCGGCCCCCCTTTTCCCCCACTTCCCCCCGTGGGGTGGGGAAGGGCCCCGCCCCGGTTGTTAAAAATTCCCCCGGTTGGTAGAAACCCATTAAAGAGCACCTTCACCTGCCGACACCCGCCCCGCCCCCCCCTGGCACTGTCCTTTGCCCCGCGGCCGGCCCCCCAAACCCCCTGGAAGAAGGAGCCATGGATCTAAATAAGTGCGCAGGGCGACAGGACGAAAAAGGATGGTAAGAGCGGGGTGAAGGACAGAGAGAGGATGGGGGCGAAGGGTTGCAAGACGGGAGGGAGTCGAAGTAGTCATGAGGGAGTTATTGGAGGGTTGGTTGGTGGGGGATGGTGGCGAATATGGGTGAACAGAGTACGAGGGAGAACCAGGGTAGGTGTTGTAGGGTAGAAGGATGGATTGTGGGGGGTTAGGAGGGATTAGGGGGGGGGAAGGGAGGGGGGAGGGAGAGGGAGGCAGGTGTCTAACCGAAAACTTGGGAACTTCCCTTTTCCGGGAAAAATGCCCCCCCGAGGGAACCCCTCCCCGCGCCAAAGTTTTTTTTGTTCCCAGCCCTCCTCATCTCCCAATCCTTCCCTTCCGCCCTGGCGGCGCTTCCGTGCCCTTGCGTTCCTAAATGGGGCCCCCCCCCCCCTTAACCGCCCCCTTTTGAAAAGTTGGACGATCCACCTTAGCACTGGTTCCCCCCCTCTACTGCCCCCAGCCTTTCCGACCCAAAGCGTTTTTTGTGAACGGCCCCCCCCCTGGTGGCCAAACATGCGCCCCCCCCCCCGCCCCCCCTGGCAAACTCGTGGCAATCCCCTTCCCTTTAACTCCCCCTTTTAAACCAACAACCAAAACGCCTACGGGGGCCTAAAAGCGCCCCCAAAAACGGGCCCCGTTCACTACGGGGCCCCCCTTACCCAAGTGGCCCCACCGGCCCCAAACTGCCACGCCCCCCCCTTGCTCCCAAACGCCTTTCTTGGGACCGCAAAAATCGGCCCCCCCCCTTACCGTTTCCCCCCCCCCCCCTTTTTCCCTGAAGACCCCGCGGGTCAAGTCGGGGGTTCCCCCCCTCCCGTTTGCCCCCCCCGTCCCCGAAGAACTACCCCCGTGGGGTCCCACCCGGTTTACCCCGTTTCCGTTTGTTTTTTTTTCCCCCTCGGCATTCAAAAAGAAAGAAAAAAAACGGGCCCCCAAGGTTTCCCCCCCTGCCCCGTGGGGGAACCTTTTTTCGGCCGGCTTTTTTGCCAAGCCCGCCCCCCTTGGAAAATCGACCTGGAACCCCCCGAAAAGCCGGGGCCCCCGGGCGAATGGGTTGGCCCCACGATTTCCCACGCAACATCGCTTTGTTTTCCGCGGGCCGGAAGCTTTGCCCGGGCCCCCCCCCGGAGCCGCCCAAGCACTGGGTTCCCCCCAAAGGTTGTCCCCACGCCCCCCTGGGTGAAAACCAATGGAAACATCTAAAAAATCCAGTTTGTCCAAACAGTTGTTTGTTTCCGGTTTGGGGCTTGCCTGGGACAACTACGGCCCAACCGAAAGGGCATTCCGCCTGGCCCGGTTCCGACCCGTGGATCCCAAACCTTCCATGGCGGAGTTCTTAACTTGGCCCCCGCCGAAAAAAAAAGTTGCGGGATTAATCCCCCCACTCTTGCGAAATGGGGCACGGCACAGGTCCCCCCCCCCCCCACCTTTTTTGGGGGGATGGGGAACCAATATTTCCCCGCGAGGTTTTTTTACCCTTCAATTCCTTTAAAGGGGGGAAATGGGCAAACAAAAGCCCGGCATTCCGATGTTGGATGAGGGCCCCTTTTCCCCCCCCCCCGGAAGAAAGTACTGGGGCCCGGTCACCCCCCGTTTAAAAAAAACAAAAGTAAAACTGTCCCAGTTTGTTTTTTTTTTTGTTGCCAACGGCTGTAAAAAATAAAAAGGGACCCTCCCCCCCCCCTTTTTTTTTTTTGTTTTGCAGCCTTAAGAAAAAACCCCCCCAAAATGCCCCCGCCGCGCCGTGCGGAACCGATCAAAACCACGGTTCCCCCCCCCCCCCCCCCCCCCCCCCGCCCCCCCCCGGGGGAAAAACCCCTCAAGGCCCCTTTGCCCGAAAAGGAGGGTCCTGGGTTTCCCCCACCCCTTTTCCCCCCTTTCAAGCCCCCCTCGGTCTGTGTGTTTTGACCCCGGGCCCACCCTTCCTGCCCTCCCGGTTCCCCCCCGCCGTGGTCCCCCGCCTTGGGCGGCAAAAGCTCCAAAGCAGCCCACGCCCCCTTTTTCGTTCCCCCCTGCCCGCCGAACTTTTTTACGGGTCCCCCCCGCAGCCCCCCCCCAAGCCTTTTTTTCCCGCCTGGGGGGACAACCCGGCCCCCCAAAATCGGGTGAAGACCTTGTGATTGCCCCCGGGGGGGCGGGGGGGTTTCGTCCCCGGGGGAAAAGAATTTTTTCGACGAGCAAAAAAAAAAAAAAGGGCCTTTTGTTTTTTTTTTTTTTTTTTGACCCTGGCCCCCCCCCCGCAGGGAAACCGTTGACCCAAACTCCTTGCCGCCTGAAAACTGGAATGGCCATACCCCCCCAAATGTTTTTCGTCCCCCCCGGGGGGAAGAAGCTCGAATGCCCCCCCCCGGCCCCCTCTACCCCCTTTGCCCCACCCCGCCGGGGGCCCCCTACGGGTAACGGCGGCCCCGCTTCGAAAACCCCCCTCGGCCCGCGCTGAAAGCGTATTTGAGCCTCGCCGGCCCCTTCGTCCCCCCCCCCCCCCGCCCCGGTCCCCTTTGGCCGGGGCGGAAATGAGTTTTTGGGCCCCTTTGTTTTTTTATTTCCCCCCCTTTCTTTGGCCGTGGGGGCGGTTCCCCGTTTTGGTAAGCCCCCCCCGCCCCCCCCTGTTCGAACAAAAAACTTCAAGCCCTTTTTGCAAAAGCCCGGTCCCCAGGCCTGCCCCCCCGGGTTTTGGGAATGGATCTTCGTTTAGCCCTGCCCCGTCCCCCCCTTTGTCTTGAAAATGACCCCGCCCCCAATTCAAACAAAAAAACAAAACGGTTTACACGCTTTTAATCTCCCCTCCCCCTCCACCAACAAACACCGGAACGGGCAAGGAAAGGAAAAAAAGAAACAAAGAGGCAGCGTGGGGGGGGGTAAACCGTTGGAATGGGCGGGGCCCCGGGGGCCCAAAAAAATGTCCAGAGAAATCCCGGGCGGGCTAACCGATATCCATCCCCCCAACCGCGCTGCAAACCCGTTGCCTTGCCAAATCCGGAATCTCGACCGCCGGGCCGGCGGCCCCTTTTTACAACCGCCCCGCGGCTCCCCATAAAAGTGCAACCATTAAAACCAGCCAACTCCCCAAAATCCGCCCGCAAGAAACCCGGCCGACGAGCTCGAGCTCCCAAAAAATCCGCCCTTGTTTTGTTTCAAAAGCCCCCTCGGGGCGCCCCAGGAGGGTCGAGCCCCGCGGTCCGTTCCCCCCCGGCCCCCGCCCACGTCACAAATGGTTCCCCCGTAGGGCCCCGACAATCGGGGAGCTCTTTTTCCCCCCCCGGAACGACCCTTGTTTCCCCCCCCCCCCCCCCCCCCCCCCCCCGTCCCCATCCCGGTTTTCCCCGCGTCCGGGGCGCCGCCCCGCCGTGGCCCCCCCCGGCCCCCGGCGGTTTGGTTTCCCTTTTTACCGTTCCCCCCCCCCCCCCCCCCACCCCTGGGCCCCCCAAGGGGTTTTTCCCCAAAAACAGATCCCGGTCTCGTTTTTTTTCGAATTTCCTTCTCTCCCCGCTCCCCCGCCGCCCACCCCCAAACGGCCCGCAATCACCGGTCCCCCCCCCCCCCTTTTTCGAGGCCCCCCGTTTCCACCCCCCCAACCCAAGGGCCGGCAGCTGGACCTAAAGTTTTTGTTTCCCTGCGGTTCGTAACGAAGGGGCATCCCTGACCCCCCCCCCCCCTCCCCTTGGTGCCCCCTTGCCTCCGGCCCCCGGTGCGGTCCCCACCCCCCCCCCGGAAACGCCCGGGTCAAGAACCAGGCTGCCCCGGGGTTTTTTTTCCAAAAACCCTCGACCCCGAAGTTGGGGGCCCTTTTGGTACGGCCCCCCAAAAGTTTGGGAACCAGGGGAAACCTTTCCCCCCTTCGAGCTTGCGGTCCCCCCCACTCCCCCGGCCCCTACGGTTTTGGGTGGGATCCGGTTCCCCAACACCCCCCGCCCACAAGGCTTGGGCCGGCTCTTTTTTTTTTTTCTTAAGGCTTGCCCCCCACAACAAAGTGACCGGTGTTCCCCCCCCAACCTTTTGTTTATTCAGGCGGTTTGGAAACAAAACTGATCCCGTTCCCCACCCTTTTTTTTACGTAAACGGTGGGGCCCTCGGGCCCCTTATTAAAAAGAAAAGGATCTTCCCCCCGAGGCGGCCCCCCCCCCCTCCCCTCACAATCGACTTTTTGGCCGCCCCCCCCCCCCCCCCCCCCCCCCTTTTTTTTTGGGGCAATTCCCCCCTTTTCAAAAATTAGCGGTTAATAAAACCCCAACCCCCTCCGGGCGACCCTATTGGGTCCCCCCCCCCCCCCTCCCCCCAAAGGGCTTTTTTTCCCGCCCATCCTGTCTCCCCGGGGTGGGGTGTGGGGAAAATACTCAAGTCCCCTCTCCGCACTTTCCCCCCGTGGGGCCCCCCTGTAAAAGAACAAAGCACATCGCCAGGGGGAGGTTGGGATTCCCCCACCCGTCCCCGGAAGAAAAAATCCCGGGGCCAGGGGATTGCGGCCTTTTTGTTTGGGCGGGTCGTCCCAGCCAAACCCCCCCGAACACGGGTTTTTTGAACATGGCAAAAACTTTTTCGAATGTTCATGGTCCAAAGGGCGAACCCGTTTGTGGGGGGGGACCCACCCCGTTTGGGGGCCGGGCCCCCCGTCCGGCAAAAGCGTTTGTCCCCCCCGCCCGAAAAAAAAGCCTCGTTTCCCCCCCCCCCCCCTCCCCCCCCCCCCGTGGTTGACTACGTGTCCCCTCTTTGTATTGACGCCCCTCCCCCCCCCCTTCCCCCCCCCCTTTTTTCCCGGGGTGGCCCCATGGTGTCGAAAAAATCCATAGGGCCCCCCCCCTTGTGCAAGCGGGCCTGGAAAAAAAGTCTTCCACGTGGGCATGGGGGTGCCTGCCCCCCCTGACTGGCCCGCCCCCGAGAAACGAAAAAACACACCGGTTTGTTTTTAATAAGAAACCCGGCCCAACCGTGGTAAAGTTTCCACCCCCCTTTTTCGGGACGAGGGGCAAAAAGAATACCCCAAAAAAACAAACCGGCCCCCCCTTGAACCGGGGGTTTCAAGGAAAGGACGGGTTAAAAAAAAGTGGCGGAAAAAGGAATCGTCCCCAGCGGGTGGGGGAGCATGGGCGGGGTTGTTTTGGCCGTTTTTTTTTTTGTCCCCGTTTTTTTTAAGGCTGGGGGGGGCCTGGTAAGTCGTCCCGTTCTAAAAAGGGCCTGTGGGCCCCCCCCCTTGCCCCTGGCTTAATTCCAAAGCCCGTTTTTAGTCCGTTGTGTTTGTTTTGTTGGTGAAAAAAATTTTTCAAAAAACAGGGAAGTAGAAGGGGCCCACTTGTGCCCGATTTTACGGGGCCGGCCAAATGCCCAGGAGCCCCCCTTTCATCCCCCGTGTTGGGTCCCGGGGAAAATCTTTTCCGGTAGAAAAGGAAAGGGAACCAGGTTATGGGATAGTGAAGTTTTTCGGGTTCACCCACCAGGCGCTAAAAAAAAAAAAGGCCCCATAGGAAGAACGCCCCCCCACAACCGGCCCCCCGAAAATTCGTGCCCCGCCCAAAAAGGGCCGGGACAAAGGAAGACACCAGGGAACAACAAAAAATGAGGAAAAAAATGAACTTTCGGCTCCTGCTGAAAATCCCCCTCGCCCCCCAAGCCCCCTAAGGAAGTTTTTCCATCGCGGGGCCCGCCGGCTGGGGTCAAAAAAAGAAAAAACCATGCCCAGGCCGGCCGGTGTCCCCCCCGCAAGTTGGGCAAAAAAAGTCCCTCTAATTGGGGTGGTTCCCCTTTCCCCCCCTCCCCCAACACCCGTGAATAAACCCGGCCGTGCCCCCCCCCCGCCCCTCCCCCCCACCCCGGGGAAACAAAGTTGGGGGGGGAAAAGGGCCGGGTGGTGTTTTTTTTTTTGTGTGGGTTTCCCCCTTCAAACGAACGAAAAAAAATTTTCGTTTTGCCCTGCCAATTGTTTTTTTTTTCCATAAATGAAAAACAAAAAACCTGGGACCACCCCCGTGTTCCCACCTTTTTTTCGTTTATTTTTTGTTTTGTGCACAATAGTGACCGTCCCAAGTTGTTTTTTTTTGTTTGGCAAAAACGGCTTTTGTAATTCCAGTTGACCCCCCCCCCCCCCCTTGTCCCCCCCCCAAATGTGGATTAAAAAACCCTCCAACGCCCCCTCCTGTTTTATTCGGTTTTTGTTTGTTGTTGTTTTTTTATCCGTCTTTATTGGTTTTTTTTTTTTTTTTTTTCTTTTTTGTCCTTCGCGGTCCCCCCTTGGGGCCGTGGGGTTACACCCCACCCCCCAGGGGTTTTTTTCCCCCCCCCCCGCCCCCCTACTTAATTGGCCTGGCCCTGTCCCCCCCCGCCCCGGGAATCCGTGGGCGGCCCGAACCGGGTTGCCCCAAATCCTGCCCCCCAAATGTGCCGTCCCCTCCCTCCCGCGCGTTCAACCCCCGGAATTCCCTGTCCCTTCCCGCCGGGCCCCGGCCCCCCCCCCCTTTTCCGCCCCCGCCTCCCTCCCCAAGGACCGGCGGCCCCCCCCGTTCCCCCTCCTTTTTTCCCTGGCCCGCCCCGGCCCCGGGGTGTCCCCACGCCCGTCCCCCTTTTCCGCCCCTGTTGCCAATTTTCCCCCCCCCTTTTTTATTCCCCCTCGCCCCCCCTTAAAAAACAAACAAATTTTCCCCCAGATCCTCTCTTCTTCACCCCCCCCACCGCCCCCCCCCACCAGAGACACCGGGCCGGTTATGTCTCCAGTTTGCCCCCCCCCCCTCCCATGTTCCCACTCCCCTGAGTGTCCCAAAAATTGAAACCGGGTTCCCCCCCCCCCCCCCCCCCCCCCCCCCCCATTGGTTTTTGTGGTTTTGTTTGGGGCCAACGGCCCCGGCAATGTTTGTTTTTTTTTCTCCTCCCAACAACGACTCTCTGCCCCCCGCGTTTGTTCCCCCCCCCCCCTCCTGCTCCAAATTTTTTTTTTTCCCCGTCAACCCCTAACGGAAACGCCGCGGGCCCCCCATCCCGATGGGTTCCCCCCCCCGCCCTTTTCACCCTGTGCCTTTTTCCTAATCCCCCTTGCTGTGTTCCCCTCTATGATGCGTGGTTTGTCCCCCCCCTCCCCCCCAGTGTTTTGGTGTCCACCCCCGAAGAGATGTCGCCGCTCCTTCACGCCGTTGGCCCCCCTCCCGCCATTGCCGCTCCCCCTTTGGCTGCGTTTTTTATCCTTTTATTTCCACTCCTCGTTCCGCCCAAAAATTTGTTTGGTGTAACAGCGTTCCCCGTCACCCCACGTTCCGCTTAAGACCCGTCCCTCCTGTTTTTCCACTCCATTTTTTTGGATTTGGGTTTTTTATTCCTCCGGTCCTCCTCTGAGTTGTGGCCCTAATCAAGTTATCTCATAATTCGCCCTCCCCTTTCTCGGTGTCCCCCAGGGGTTTCTTTACTCCTCCCCCCCCCCCCCCCCTTACCCTCCCTAGTTCCCCCTAAACCGCTGTTGGCCCCCGGCTTTGCCGTCCTGTCCGGGGCGGGAAAAAAAACACCTTCCGTGCCCTGCCGGTTAATTTTTTTGGCCCCCCCAATGGGCCTGCCCGTTTTCCCCTCCTCCCGCGCCCCCCTTCGCGCCCTCGCCTCCCCCCGGGGCTTATCCTCCCCCTCCCCCACGTTCCCGGGGGGGCCCCAAACTCCGTTTGTCCCTTCACTTCCCATCGACACCGTCGCGCCTTTAACTTTGTTGGGTTCCCCCCCCCCCCTTTGCCCACCCCCCCCCCCCCCCCCCCCCCCCCCCCCCCCCCCGTCCTCCAACCAGCCCCCCCGGAAGGGCCGCCAAGCCGCCCGCCGGAGTGAGCGGGGCAAGGAGGAGGTGCCTTTTTTCGATTTTTTTTTTTTTCCCTTTTTTTCCCCCTTATCCCTTCCCCCCCGCTCCGTTCCCTCCCCTATGTCCCATTTTCGCCACCCTCGGTATCCAGGTTCGACTCCCCCACCTCCTCCACCCCGCCTCCTTCCGCTGTCACCGCCCTTCCCCCCTCCACCCCGCCCCCGCCAAGGTTCTCCCTTTTTCCTTCCCCACTCCCCTCTCCCCTCGCTCCTCCCCCTCCTCTCCACGCGATTCCCCGGTTCTTATGGTAGGAGTTTTTCCCCCCTTCCTTAGGTGCCCTATTTCTTCCCCACCCCCTTGCCTCCTCCAGCGTTTTGGTGAAAAAGCTGGGCAGCCCCCCTCCGTTTCCCCACCCCTCCCTGTCCCCCCGTGCCCCACTTCCCTTTCCCCTCCCCACCCCCCTCCCCGTGCCCCCCCCCCCCCCCCCCTTCCCCCCCGTTCCCCCCCCCCCCTCTCGCCAAATGGTCGCCGTCCCCCCCCTTCCCCCTCCTCCGGGGCCCCCCCTGCCCCCCCGACCCCCCCCCCAACATCCCCCCCCCGCGGTTTTTCTTCCCGCCTGGTGGCCCCCCCCCGCTTTCATCCCAAACAACACCCACTGAAAATAAAATCCTACGCCCCTTCATTAATTCTTGCATTTCCGCTTCTTTACACAAACGGCCCCTTTACCCTTTCCTAATCCCTTTAAAAGCTTCCCTCTGACCCTCGTTTCCCCTTTTCCCCCCCCCCTTTGTTTTTTGGGCTAAACTCCCCACTGCCCACCGTTTTTTTTTTGGGCCCCCTTC
>Ga0179593_1344751_pt1 | contig 16169 bp, 21 predicted proteins | sample CZODoug2_1_08_16_FD_185931 | JGI IMG/M metagenome (GOLD analysis project Ga0179593, IMG submission 185931) | Vadose zone soil fungal communities from Angelo Coast Range Reserve, California, USA - CZODoug2_1_08_16fungal (PacBio error correction) | ecosystem: Environmental > Terrestrial > Soil >...
TTGAATCCGGGACCCAAGGCTTGGATGGTGGGACGAGGTTCAAGCTTGGCTGGTTATACGGGGGCCGAAAGGGGGATCCGGGGGGGCTCATGTTGGAAAGGCTGGACTATCGACCAAAGAATCCTAAGGGGGAGAAATCCGCAGGATCAACTTAGCCACCGAAGAGGGGTGGAGGATCAAACCGAAAAAGGATTGGTGGAGTCGACGGCACAAGGAGACCTGTGGCTTAGATGACTCAAGAAGGTGGGGGTGCTGGGGAGGGGGAGGTTGTGTAGCTTTACGGAGCGGTCTTCAGGAGTGAATTCAACAAAAAACAAGAGGAAGGAAGGGAAAAGAAAGAAAGTAAGCGAACTAGCTCGAAAATAAATAACATGAAAAAAAGAAAAACAAGGAGAAGGAGTCAACGAACGCCAGAAGAAAGAATCCGGGATTTTTGGACCAAGAATCGTCGGAGATGATAGGCAGGGGGGGGGGGGAGACAGATCATTTATGAAAGGGGGGGGCCGATTTGAGAATCGAAGGAAAAGAAGAGAGAAAAGAAAAAACGGTGTGGACTTCAAACTTTTACGCGTAAAGCGGAAGGGCATCTACGATTGGTTGGAATCACGTAGAGGACGGGACGCCATGGGGATCGACCGTGACATACGAGGTGTTGAAAAAAAAAGGCAGGGCAACGCTGGAGCAAAATAAAAGTAAGGGGATAACCAGGGAAGTGCACGAGGCGGTCAGAAGGGGGGGGGGAGAGGGAACGGGGGCGGACCTAGGGAGGAAAGGTAGTGCTGCAGGGTAAGAGAAGGTACCGGCACAAAAAAGGATAAATTCGTTGTTGACCTTCGTCAATCATGGGGGGGGGTAGATTCAAGGGAACGGAGCAAGCACTGGACATACTAAATTGCCAAGTGAAATGACAGAGGGACAAAAAGTGGAGTGGGGAAAGAAGGGAAATGGCTGTGAATATAGCACGCGAGACTTAGCGTGGGCTTCCTTGGGATGGGGGGCTAACGACAAGGGTGGGGTATAAAGTGAAGGAGAAGGGGGGGATATTCGGGGGCGGGTGAGGGAACAAGGGAAAACTTTCAGCCGAGCTGCTCACTTCCGCTCAGTGGGGGAAAAGGGTACTTCTTAACTAAGGCAGAAAAAGAGAGGTCGAACCCCACCACGGTGGGGGACGAAGGGGGATGGAAACATATCAGGTGAAGAAGCGATCAAGAGACTCACCCTGGAATTCAGCATCAGCGGCAAAATCACAATTAAAATGAGGCAATAAAGGGGCCGATTCAAAAGCTAGTGGGGGAGCATGGGTTTTGGCAGAAAACAAATGGGTCCGCCCTTGGTCAAGGCCACGATAACTATGGATATTGTATCCGTATAAAAAAGCGTCTGCGGAAGGGAAGTAGAGCGGTGACCCTGGAAGTGCAGCACAACAAGAAAGAGACTGGGGTGGGGGAAAACCGTAAAAAAAAAACACCGGGAAGAGAGAAAGCGGGGGATGACTCTCAACCGAACTGTGGGAAAAAGTAACCGGGGGTACGTTGTTAAAAAAGTGGACGCGGTAAAGAAGGGCCATCGGAGGAATGTGACCACGGCTTAAGCCTCCATCGGGGGGAAAATTCGCAAGAGTTGGTCCGGGCCATTGGACGGCGAGGGGGACGTGGTAAAAAAAGGCCGTCTCGAGATGTGCTTAGAGAAGGACAAATGCCATAAATCTCCAAAAGGAGCACCAGGAAACAGTCTCAGAGGGCGTCCCGCTAAAGTGATTGGGGGGGAGAAGAGGAGTTGGGAACAGGTAGAAAGTCGGTAGTGAGTCCTAGAAGTACGAGGAGGAAGGAACCATAGTAGACAGGTCACTTGTAGGGAGCCAAGAAAAAAGGATCCACTTGAAGGATTCGGGATGCCAAGAGGTCGATTCAAAGACGAAAATTGGGCAGACGAGAGTTGGGCGGCGAGCGGAAATATCTAAGTAGGAGATTCCAGAAGGTATCTTTCCCCAGTGTGACAGCGGGAGTCGAAGCCGGGCCTGGGTGCGGCTTGCGAGGTTTAAGGCAACAGAGTGGCAAGGAAGGGTAGCTTGAAGATTGGGGGGGAGCGAAAGAGGCGTCAACTTTAACATGAGGAAGAGAGGCTCAAAGGAGAAAATAAAAAATTGGGAAGGGGGGAGGAAGTGGGAACCGTGAGTACGTGCACCTTCCCATGGCACGTTTTTCCTAAGGGGAGGGAACGATGGAATCGTAACGCCACCTGCTCAAAACCCGAAGGGGGGGAATGGCCAAGAAGGATGTGGGCCTGAGGAGCTAAAAAGGGAAGACGCGCTTTGCTCGAAGGAAAACCGGGGGGGGGGAGAAAAAAAAAAAAAAAAAAGAAAAAAAAAGAAAAAAAAAGAAAAAAAGAAAAAAAAAGCCACGTGGGTGGAAGGTACTTCAAAACTGCGTCCTACCTAGGAGATCCACGAATCTCCGAGTGGGGCCTCGAAAAAAGGACTGCTGCTCTAACAATTTATGAGCAGTTACGGAGCAGGGAAAAAAGGTGGGTTGCAGCAAGAAAAAAAAAAAATAAAACCACGCCCCCGCTGCACAGGCTTTGAAGGGGGGGAAGACTTGGAAGTGATGGAGGGATAACGGAGCAAGTCAGAAGGTCTGGAGCCCCAAGGGGGGTTTTGCGCCTGCAGTAAGGGTCCAGTAAATTCACGAGCCTGATGTGGAACAGGTTTGGGGAAGGGGGGCAGAACTTCAGGAAAAAACACCCGAGGCAAGAAGAGGCTTCAAAACCAACAGAGATAAGACTGTAATTGAGCGTGGAGAGTCGAGGAGGCAGAAGACAAACGCAGCCATGGTGGCCCTTGCATTCAAACGGAAATCTAAAAATCCGAAAACCGAATTGAAACGGGGGGGGTAACTAGTACGTCACTAGGACGGTTTTAGTGGGGGAGGTCCTTTGCAGCCGCTTCACGGACGAAAAAAGAGACAACGACGGGAGCCAAAAAGGGGGGATTGTAACGATGTCCAAAAGAAAAACAAGGAAAAAAGAATTCAGTCGGAGGAACATCTTAAAAAAAAAATTTACTAATTCCGGCATCCCCTCAACGCAGGAGGGCATTATCTAAGGGGGGATTTGGGGGGAGAGGGTTCCCATCAAAGGGGTGGAGGGAACAGCAACCAGGGGAAAAAACAAACCATACTAGCCCACGATCGATTGGGGGGCGTAACTTTCCTGATACTCTCATAGCCAGGCTCCAATCTTGTTTAGCTCTTCAAATCAATACCGGTCCAAAACAAGAGGCTATCTCACCACAAAAAAAGGTGGGGGGGGGTGGGGGGAAACGAGCGAGATTCACAGGCCTTTGGACCGGTCTGGACTCACTCGGGGAGCGCCGGGGGGGCGTAAATACGCGAATTGGGAAGTATCAGGAAGGGAGGGGGAGAATTGAGGGGGGCGTTGGTGGTTTCGTGGAGGGGAATAATCAGTCGGATGGAGGCGAACGCGTGCGAAAAGGTTGATGCATCTCGTTGGGGGGCTAGGCCATGCCAGGCTGAAGGGGCGTGAAAGTAAAATGATGAGGGTGGGGGAATGCTTAGATTGGCTCACGGGGGGGGGGAGATGGGGATTGGGTTCGTCTGGGGAAAGGAAGACAATTCGGCAGGGCCTCGGGGGGTGGAAGACGCAACCGTTGGGGCCCGTGTTAGTTGGGGGTCTTTTTGACGGAAGTGAAATGCGGCCGAAGAGGACACTAAAAAAAAAAAGGAGCCAGAAGCGGAGTCAGTCAAAGAAAGACCAAATAAAGGAGGGGATGGGGGGGTGTTGATTGGGGGGAATTTCTGTGATGAAGGCGTGGCCAACAAAATGGGGGGGTGAGGGGATGGGGAGAGGACTCGATAAAACAGGGAGACAGGGATTAGTAAGGATTTGCCGGCCGCAAGGCGAGGGCGCCTCGGGGGGAAGGGTCCTGAATTCGAAGCCAAACGGCGGAGAGAAAGGAGTTGTTTGGGGGAAAGGAGGAAGGGGGACAGCAGATGCCGGAATTTAAGACATTGACCTGGAAGAGGGTGGACTCAGAAGACATTGGCAAGTGATTAGCATGAGAGAGTCTAATCACAAAGGCACACGGGCGCGGAAATTCTAAGGAAGTGATAGGGGACTGTGTGGCAGTTGTAAGTTTATGGACAAAGAAATGTCGATGACGGCATAAAGGGTGGTCTAGCATCCCTAGCAGGATGGGGTTGAGGGGCATATGAATGCGGGGGGAGCAAGTAGGCATCATTGGTATCGTCGAAACATTCTGAAAGGAGAACGGCGGCGATGAGATCAGATCATAGGCAGAAGGAGGTCCTTGGGGTAATTAGAAAGTGGGCAGGGTTGCGCACGGAAATTCCAAAGATGAATGGACGCAGGGAAAAAAGGGCAAGGGTGTAATTAACTGATCGCACTGGCGATTCACACTTTATTCGCTCGTGCGGACGGATTGAAGTTTGGAAATGAGCTAATGCGAGGGAGAGAACTGTGCAAAGAAGTGTCGGCCACAAAAAGCGGCGGCTTTTACCTTCTGAGGGATCGCGTCAAAAAAAGCCTAACGTCTAAATGAGACAGGACAAATATTAAGGGAAGAGGAGGAGAATATCAGCCGTAAATCAAAATACGACACCCTCACTCGGCAGTGTCTGGCCAATGAGGGAACGCTTTTCACAACACGACAGAGAATGTATATCAAGCTTGGTAGCGGCGACCAAGTGATGTCGGAGTTGGGAAGTCGTGGGGGGGATTTCTTCTCGTTGATACAGAGGGGGGCAGGAAGTTTTGGTCAGAAAAAAGAGAAGCGCGGACGGTGACCGCGAGAGTCCGGCGGCTGTGAACATGTTGTGGTATGCTACGACTAATTGGGAAAATCGCTAGGAGAAGGGAGGAAAAACTATTATTGGATTCTACCAAGGACCGGAACATTCGGGGGGGGCGCGGATTTCGGGTCGGGAGGAGGGGCTTAAGCGGGCGGGTCTATTTGATCCCAATCCTATTGAAAGAGGGGGCAGACGCGAAAGACGGGGAACGGTCGGTTACTGGGGATACGATGAGCATGGGTAAAGTCTCTAGAACGGGTGTGGGGCTTCCCACCTAGCTGGATGCCGCTGCTGAGAATTAAAAGGCTAAAGGGAGAACGGGACATTCATGGCGTGGTGGAGCTCGCCCGCCAACAGAGCGATATGGTAGTAAGGGGTGCAAGTGTAACAATTGGGGGGCCCCAAGCCACAAGGGAACGTCGACGTGCTGTTTGCAATCAGGAAAAGACAGGACGTCAGGAGGAATGGTCTGATGTGACAAAAAAACGCTATTAAAGGAGCCGTTGAGGAGCGGGGCTCGGGCCTGGTCAAATCAGGGGGGAGGTTTTCAATAAAGGGGAATCCGGAAAAATGGGGGTGGCCGATGCTCTTGAGGCCGAGACGCTGGGAACGGGGTCCCTAAACGTAACTACGTCCGAGAAAGGTAGGGGTGCCGGAACGATGGGTGCTGAATAAATCTTAGAGAGGGGAAGTAGAATCAGATAATTAAATCACCGAAAAACACGCAAGGCTAAAAAGTGAGAGTGTCGTGCAAAAAACATGCGAAGAGCAGGGGGGAGAGTAATCAACTAAAAGGCATGAACAAGGTATAAACGACGGGGTGGGGCACTAAACTGGTTAACCTTTGAATGCTCTTGGACGGGGAGAGGTCTTGGGGTCTTTTTTGACGTTTGCAGGACGCGAGAGAGCGATCGTAAAGGGAAAAACGTAGGGGGGCTTTAAACACGAGGAAGATTGACTCAAGGGGAAGGGTTCCACTAACCAAAGTTTCTAAGCGAATGGAGAATGGGAAGAAGGATTTCGGCGCCAAAGACCCAATTTAAGGGGGCAAACTCGGAAAAACAAAACGCTGGGTCCCTTACCTTCGAGTTAAGCTAGACAAATAGGTTGAGGGGGTAGTGGCCGGCCAGGTCTAGGGAAAGCTACTGACTGGGAGGATTCTCCATCACCGGCGCGTTGAAATCCGGTGACGCAAGTCGTAGGGGGGGCCGGGGAAGACTGTGCCGGTGGGGTCAGCCCAACGCAAGGTGTACTGCAGATAGGAGCTTTAAAGTCAGGAAGGAAAAAAGAGCATAAGGGACATCCAAAAAACAAGCATATACATGAAGCAGGCATATTTTGGCTGGCCAAAACCTCACATCGGGGGGGGGGGGTGAGCGTGCACTCCGTCTAAATTGGCGTAGGGAGGTGGGGGGAAGGGAAAGGGTCTGTGTGAAGCTGGAGAGCGGGAGAAGGGCTTATCTATCTAAGATGAGGAGGGAAGGAGAAAGAAAGGCAACTGAAGCGTCTCTTGTGGCCAGAAAAAAAGGACAACAGGAAAAGAGGTCCTAGAAGAAAGGTGAAGAGTGCGCAGAAAAAGCTGTTGGGGGGAAGAAAGCGGTGCAGGTATCCGCCAAGTGGGAGGGGGCAACGGTACTGTAGTAAGGGGTCTATGTTTGGCAAGACTTTAAAGGGAAAAAACTATACAGCAGAAACCTGCGGAAGGAAAAGGGGCACCCCGCACACGTTGCATAATAGAAAATGGTGGAATGATCCAAAAATTCTATGGCCGATACGCCGGGGAAAGAGCAGTGACAAGAACAGGGGGGTAACCCTTGGAAAAAAAGGGAAATCGACAAAGGGAAGCGAGGGGGTTAACCAATTTCAGGTACGAAACAAAGTGATTTTCACAATAGTCGGTTCGGGGGACTTTGGAACAAGGCAAGCGGTCTAGTCAATGGGGCGTCAATCAGGTGGGAAATTGTAATGTGGATACTTATCAGGGGGTGGGTGGGAGAAGGCATTCGGGGGGGTGAGGGAGTCCTCCGGGATCATTGGAATTGACACAACGGAGTATATATCGAATCATTAGTGCACAAGGAAGGCGAACTTGCCAGGGGTCAAGAGGACACGGGTTAAGGAGGGGTGCAGATTGGGGCAATCCTGCTGGTGAAAGTCGTATAGTTGAATTCAGTGGGTGATCGGTTTCGCAACATCGTTCGGTAAAAAAAGGAGAGGTATTGGTTCTGGAAGGGATTATGCCGGAGGGCTGAGGAATTTGAAGAAGGAATGAACTCAACGGACACAAAGAAACAATGGAGGGCAGAGGTACGTAGAAAGGAAGGGGAGAATTCATCGTCTAGGGGACTAAACGGCGGGCCAAACTGGATGAAAACTGGATGGAATCGCTCGGGTAGGCGAGAACAAGCCTGAAGGGCAGTTCATCAAAAAAAGAACAGCAGAGAGGGAAAAATGCGTCATGTATTTGGGAGGAAAATCAAAAGCACGCGATAGTGAAGTAAACGGGGAAAAGGGGGCAGACGGGGGGGTTTCCGCCCTGAAGTCTATGAAAGCTAAGGAGGAGAAATGGGGCATAGATCAAAGGACTTACATAAGGTGTATCGGGCAGTCGGGGGAATTCCCACCGCAAAGCACAGAATCCGAGGAAGACAAGGAGAACAAACCGCGTGGATGCACGAAAAAAAAAAAAAAAAAAAAACAAACCCCAACCCACGCCCCAACAAGGGGATCGACCAAACCCACGAAAGTCCCCGGCCCCAAGGGCGGAATACAGAGGCCGCAAAAACCAGTTATTTCTTGTGTGCCTCAAAGGCGAAAAAGTGCAAAAGTAAACCGGCCGCCATGGATTCCTTTTCAGAGGGCCATCGGGCTTCAGAGGAGGGGAAGCAACCTGTTTCCCTCCGAGCCTGAGATTACGCCTCCTCTCGAGGTTCTGCAACTCTATGTTCAAAGGGACCCCAATTGGGTAAGACTAAAGCGGGCGGACAAGAGGTAAGAACCGTAATCAGGGGGAGGTGCACTGATCCATGATGGGAGAGAATCTCCAAAAGGTGGTCAGGACAATCGTCACGGAAATTCAGAAACTCGGCAAACTCCCGAAAAAGGTACGGAGGGAAAACACATTCAGAGGAGTAGGCGCTGGAGGGAATGTCAACGAGTAACCATATAAAGAAAAAAAAGTTCTGGGGGTGGCGGGGCAGAGGGGAAGAAGGGATAGAGGGACTGGACTGTGGGGAGGGGTCTGGCCGGTCGAAGGACCGGGGAAAAAGGAAGTAAAACAGAATTTTATCTGCAATCCTGGGGGGCAAACACTACCTCGTCAGTGACCATGGTAGAAAGGTTCGACGTCTACGGTGTTGGAATGTGCTCGGGAAAAGCGCCTCAAGCGGCCGACATAGAACTCTTGCAAAAAAGGAAATAGCATATAACCAGTTCAACTTGAATGGAAAGGAGCCAAGCGCTCATAGGGGGGATCGACCGTGCGAAACAGTTCCTTACGAATGAAAAGGGGGCCCCTTAAAGAGAGGGAATACAGGGGGGGGACGGAAAACTGATCGATAGAAAGACACTTAGTCAAGGCCGTTCTTGTGTCTTGGAAAGGAAGAATCGGAGAGATCGGAAGGGGGATCGCAGTACGCCTAGTTTGCGAAGGATATACGGCCTAGTTAGGGAGCAAATTCCTATGAAGAGGAAGAAAAAGTACTAGGAAGCTAGAACAATGGTCAGTGCTGAGGCGTTTGGCCATAACCCCAGGTCACCAGATCGCCTACCCGGGAGGGGGTCCCATTTTTTCGTGAAAGTGGCGGGATGAATAAGAAGCGGAACCGGGAAATGGTAGACAGTTGAGGGACTGAGTAATAAGAACAATTCCAGCAGAAAAGTGTCCGAGATGAAAGCGCTGCCGGGGAAGGAAGTCAGAAAAGCCTCAAGAGGCGAAAAAACGCAAGGTCTCCGGGGCAACCGCCTTAAATAAGAAGAGAACCTGCGAAAAGGCGATCGGCTAATCTACAATCGAGCCATTTTGGGGTCCAAAAGAGGGAAAGAAACTACAAGCAAGAAAGCCCGGGCAGGATAAGTTAGGATGACTTCCAGTCCAGGAAAAAATGGGTAGGGGGCGGTCCAAATTGCCGCTCTGGGTAGGGAACATCGCAAGACGGGAGAAAAAAACCTTTGAGATTAAAAAGGGGTCATCAACAGGAAAAAACAAGAAAGACTTCGGCGTGAATCAGCTTCCCCCAATGTAGTCCGCCAGCGACCACAAGGGATCTAGACTCTTCCCGGTGTGAAGGGAGGCTCAAAAAATGGGGGAGGCGGTTACGCAGCCTCAAAAGAATGAAGGGGGCAGGAGGAGAAGCCGGGACCACCACGCCATAACTTAAATCTAGTCAACTTCGGTACGATCTCAAATGCGCAATTAAAAACGAGTTTACTAAAAAAAAGAAAGGAACCTTCTGAATCTCCAAAAACCAAACGGAGTGAGGGGAAGGGATGGAAAAGCAGGATTAAAGGGGGGAATAGTGCGCATTAAACAGCGTGGTAGAAAGAGAGTGGTGCTAGCAAGAAAGGGTTGAAAAAGTTCACGCTAGCGGGAAGGGGGGATGGGCTTTTGGGGTTTGAGGGGATAAAGATAGGGAAAAACGACATCAATGGTGAGAAGCAATAAGGGCAAAGGAAGAGGAGATTGGGTCTTGGGAAAAGAGGGGGGTAGTAATGGACGGGTCAGAATTGAAAAGGGAAGTTACTAAGGGAATGGGGGGTTAATGGTTAGAGACAAGTCGCATTAAAATCGGCGCAACGGTTTTGAGAAACTTGGGGGGCTGGGGAGAGAAGTGAGCTGCGGCAAACCAAGGAAAGAAAAAGCGAAACAGCCTTTACTGTACGTGCCGGAAGACCCCTAAAAACTTATAAGGGGAGGGCTTTTGGGGGTGGTGTATTTCGGGGTTGAAGGAGGGTCACAAGGAGAGGGGAAATTGGGGGGATATTATTACACGAGTGCACAGCGCAAAGGAAGGGCTCGGTTTTTTGACTGCGGACAGGCGACTCTTGTGATATGAAGTAGAACCAACTTCAGAAAAACGAGGTTTAATCAAGTCGGACCGGATCACGTGAAAAGGGGAAGTTGAAACTGGGGACATTCTCAACAGAAACGCAAAAAGTAAAAGGGAAAGTACCACACTGAAACGGACTAAAAATGTCCGAAAAAAAGCGGGGTGGGCATTGATTTATGGGAAACGAGGAACACTCACGGAAGGTTCTCGAGGGAAAAGCCAATAGCAAGGTTTGAAGGGGCCCTAAGGTGAAGGGTGGGAGCCAGCAAGGGGGAGCAGAAGAATGATCGAGGCAAGTTTATCCGAGAAACGTTTATACGCGGAAAGAAGGCACGAGCAGATCAGGAAGCACGGCAGGGAAAGCAGGAAGAAAGAAGATGGGGAGGGAGGTGGCGCGAACTCCCGCGTTCTGGAAGGGAGAAACGTGCACTTGAAACTGGGGGGATCGCACGTGCGGGGAAACAAGCTGAGTTTCAGGGGGAGCGGACTAAAAAAGCATATTGAATGGCGGATGAACGTCGGCGGGAAGGGGGGCTACTGGAATCTAAAGGGGGGAGGCCAAGATCTAGGCTCTTTTATAAGTGCGCCAACGGAAAAAAAAGGGTAAAGCTTCAGAATTAGGATTACAAGGGGAAAAAAAAGTTCCAGACAGGTAGTAGAATGCCAACCTGCAAAACTGGTCCCTAAACTTAGGCGTGGAAAGCAAGGTAATTCGCACGCTGGGGCAGAAAAAGGAAAAGCAAGTTGATAAGTACACTCTTTGGCGACAAGGGGAAATAGAGGGGGGAAGAGCGGAATTCGGAATCGGATCTCGACTAAGGGAATGAAAATGTGTTTAATCCAACCCATCTCTGAGGGGGCCGATGAAATTCCGGATAGGTGGAAACATTTGTGAGATTGATGCGGGGAGAGACAGGGATAAGACCGAGGAAAGATCCTTCTGGGAAAGTGTCCAGGGAGCAGCGGCGTGAAAAAGGGAACGAACATTCGGGATGCAAGGGGTCATAGGGGAGAGAGCGTAAGCAGTCACTCATGCACATTGGGGAACACCGCCGATGCTAGCTGAAAAAAAAGGAACAACGGACGAACAGAAACGGGGACTTTGGGATAAGCAGGGAGGTCACATAAAGGGGGGAGAGGCAAACGGACGGGGTGTTTGCAAGCCAAACGCGGGAGGGGAGCGCTGCTTGGAAGAAAAAGACGACGCTCCTAAGACATATTACAGAAGCCTGGGAGTCATGACAGCTCCAGGAGAGAAAAGTCTCGGGGGGACTATTGTCATGGGAAGAAAACAGGGGGGGTCTGGACCACCCACCAGGCTAAAGAAAAGGTCAGGGCGTGCTTTTGCAAGTTGGCGAACGCTAAACGGGAGACATTTTCAGATAAAAAAGGAGGCCGTGGCATCTGATCTTGAACAGAAAAGGGGGAAGTGACCTAGGGAGACGGGATAGAGCGGGGAAGTCCAGGAAGGACGCCCATGTTTGGGCAACGCGGACTGGTTCAAAGGGAAAGAACGGGGAATTTATGGGAGACGACTACTGGTTGCCGACTGTAAGCGGTCCGAGAGACAGGGAGAGAGAAAAGGGGAGGGAGAGTCTTCGGGCATAAAAAAAATAAAGTAATCCGACACGTCGAGAGTTTACAGGGGTGGGGGGCGTGCTTGGGAAAAAAGAATCAACCAATCTCGGCTACCGAAAAGCGCAAAGCAGGGCAGGGGGCAGCGAACAAAACAAGTTTGGACACGCTGTCAAAATTGAACCTTGAGTTCGTGGGGGGGGAGGGGCTCGCAAAATAGAAGAGACTCAAGTTGCGGTCGGAAAACGGTCCAATGATGCCGGCGGAAGTAAACAAAGAAGGCACCAAATCACGATTGGTAAAACGTACCGGATACAGTTGGGAGGCAGGGTGCGAAGGGGGGCCAGGCCGCGTTAGCGGCCCAGTTCAAAGATGGACCGCGCCCAGGTGCAAAGAGGGAGCGGACAAGTAGAGGTCGAGTAGCTCCCTCAAAGTGCGGAGTGGCACGGGATATGGCACGGCGGAACAACTGGCTATCGACCGGAATCGATTGACAACACCAATTCTGAAAGAGGGGGAAGGGGGGGACGCTTGGTGCCTGTGAGAAGGGTCGGCCCTCAAGTTGGAAACTGAAGAAAAGGACGGAAAGGGAAGCAAGGGCTTCACGACTCGACCTTCTCAACAACAGAAACCGAGACAAAAGGAATTCACCGAAAAGACGCCGATTTGATACAACCTCAAGCGGGGGGGGGGCGGGCACTCCTCTCCCTTGGGGAGGAACAAAACGGAGCTTGGGTGGAGGGCGTACTGGGGGGGGGGGAAGCTTTACGAGCGGGAATGCTTTAGACTCTAACCAACACGGAGGGGTAGAAATAGGATAAAAGGGTCTAGCTCGTAAATCTGACCAAAAACATTCTCGAAGAAAACAGAGCCGGTGAAATATAAAAAGGATAAAAGAGTGCAAAAGAGAAGCACAACAGCTGAAGTTGCCCAAAAGCTGCGTAAAAGTTGAGAATGCCGGTGAGTTCGCACGCGTAGTCAGTATGAAGGGTACGAGGTGAATCAACGAAAAAAGCTAAACGGCAGGAAACCAACACCGTGATTTCAGAAAACGGAAAAACAGGAAACAAGGTGAGGCCAAATCTACGAAAGTGGTGAATGAGTGAACGAGAAGCCGCCAGGGTAGGGCCGGCATCACCTAAAGAAACGCTCGTTTTGCGAAGAGCGATGTGAAGGGACTAAAAAAAAGGGGGGCACGAGGCGTTGTCATTTGACGTGGAAAACGCAGACGCGGGCCTGCAGAGAGAAATTTACACACAATTGGGGTGTACTCGAAAAATCGTGATTTTGTGAAGACAACATTCGTGGGTTTAAGAAAAATCCGGGGGGAAAAAGCAACGAAGGGGAAGCTGAGATCGCGGGAGTCAATACGAACTGGCCCTTGAAATTGCGGATTGGTGAATCTCGTATGAATTGCATGCTTTTTGGAACTTCGTAGGGTATTTCCACTTGGGTTTAGTTGGTGCGGCAGCCAAGAAACGTCCGCAGAGTGAGGGAGTGATTCTGTGCAGATGATAGAAGAAGCCCAATCGAAAGGGGAAAAAAAGGAAAAAGAGGGGCACCTCAATCGGCACCGCTACAATGGCGCGGAACAAGGGGAGTAAGGTAAAAATCACGGGGCAGCGGGAGGCGCGGCCCACCACAGTTGGGGATACTTCCCGGAAGAGGATGGAAACCTTAGGAGAAAAGGGAACCAGCCCTCCATCGGGCGGTTCAGAAAAGCAGGCACAATCATGGAAAGGAAAATGCGGAAGGTATGGCGAGGTTGAGGCAATGCAAAAAATGAAAGCGTAGTATTTCAAGGGGGGGGCTGTTGGCAGGAAAAAAAAAGGTTGGACGGGGGCCCTTGAAATCTCTATTCAGCGAAGAAAAATGTTACGGCTCGGATAAATGCTCTGACGTCGTAGAGGAGAGGAATTTAAAGGGGACAGCCTCACAGCGCCGTTGGACACCGGACCAAAACAACCCCCGAGTTGAAACGAATTTCGTAGGGTTCTAGACCTACGAGGGAAGCAAAGTACCGCGGAGCAGGGATTCACAAGGGTAGCGGATGTCCTCAGAAAGAAAAAGACCAGAGCCTCAAAATGTTCCAAGAGGAAACGAGGAATCTCAAGAGAAAGTTCAGGCTGGTTAAGGTGCATTGGTAAGACGCGAGACAAAGGAAAATCGGAGCCTAATCTCGTAGGTGCTTAAATCAATGCGGGGACGAGAGAGATCCACAAAATGTGGTCAACACAGCGGCCGGGGGCGAATGTCTGAAAAAAAAGGAAAGATGTGAATTGTAAACACGTCAGTCGTTATCGGGGGATGCGAAGAGCTTCACCATAAGATTTCGTTAGAGACCAAGGGGAACCAACTTGCGGGGGTTCGTGGGGCTGCAACAACTTTCGGGACCTTAAGGTGAGGAAACGCAAGAAGTTTAGGGCGTCGGGCTGATATAGACGAAAGAAGAAGTTCCCTGGGGTCGACAGTGCGGGGCCGGATTGTTGCCAGCGAAAGCGCCGGTAAAGAGACATATATGTGCCGTAAAAAGGGAGCTTCCAGAGAAGTCGAAGGGGAGCGGGCCAGCGGATGTCAACGTATCAGGGAAAAAAACGAGATTGTGAAGCCCGCTGATCATTCGTACCACCAAAAGGAAAGTTTCTCCTGGATCAGGGGAGGGGATCCGTTGCTCCATCACTTGAGAGAAAAGGCCAGAAGCTTTTGCGAGATCCTGCTCAAGAACGATCCTCGAAGAGCTAGGTGGTGGAGAAGGGTCCCACGGACGGTCAAGGAAAAGAGGTAATGCCTATTAGGAAGTCAAATTTAATAGTCTGCTAGAAAATTATCGGGGAAAGGGAGTCATTGAAAGGTATGGGGGGGGGGGCAAATAACCACTGCAAAAAAGAGAGCAGACTGCATTCGCATTTGGTTAGTCTCAGTGCGATGACTAATCCACGGGGTCAGTTGCAATGAGGCCAGGAGGTCATTAAAGGCAGAACATGGCACTATTAAACACGAGTGTTATCGTTGGCGGACTTAAAAAAAAACTACCACAAGAAAGAAGACTGCGACTTCAACCCCAGCCTGAGAGAAACTGAAGTGCGACGCATCGGTCGGAGAGCAAAATTGGGGTTTTCCCCGGCGGTACATAACATAAATCTAAATACCCAGCAAAGATACGGGTGAGGGGACGACCGGAAGTATGCGGTTTGTTGGGGGGAGATCAGGTGCCGCCGCTGTCAAAGAAACAGCGCCAAAACGCAAAAAAAAAAAAAACAAGTGCGTAAAGGGGGACGACCGACTTTTGGCTAAAAACCCGAAAGGACGTCCACGGCTCAATCTCCAGCTTAAAAAAGGCATTTTTATACTTCCGTCCAGCGAACAAACAAAAGATACTCGAATGGCATGGCCGGATGTATCCAAAGGATGTTCGCTGGTGAAGCGAAAAAAGATCGGGAGGAGGAAAACCGTAAACTCACCAACAGAAATAAGGTCAAAGGCGAAGGGGGGGGATTTGACCGGGGCGGTAGCGGAGGTGGGGGTCGAAAAGTAAAACTGGGGCCTTTTTAAGCTCAAATCCCGGTAAACCTAAAAGAGATCTCAAAAAAGGATGGATGAAAAAGATAGAGATGGTCAGAAAGGATGCTTTGGACAGGGATCGGTGACGGACGTCAAGTAAACATGGGCCGATTTGCGAAACGTCGCGAAGGGGACGGAAAAGGAATAACTTTAGGGGGGGAGTTGTTTTTCCATGTCTTGGGAAAGATCAATCGCTGACCAAGGGAGGCAAAAGGAGAGAGCGGCCATGCCCATCAGACTGGGGCTGTGTAAAAAACGGGAGAAGTCAGTAAATGGGAAAGAGAGACTCCAGGGGGACTAAAGTAGGGGGACTTTCGGTGGGGGAGACAATGTCATGGGGGACCAGAGTAAAGGGGACTTGGTTCGTTTGGGTGGTCGGGTCGTCAAATGAAAGGGGAAAACTCCACTCAAAAAGGAATTGACTCAACCTGATACCGTAGTGAGGGGGGGATGTTTTGGGGTTGGGGGGGGGGTGTGGTGGGGGGGTTTGGGGGGGGGGGAGGGGGGGGGGGTTGGTGGGGGATGGGGTGGGTTGTGGGGGGTTTGGGTGGGGGGGTTTAGGGGGGGTTGTGGTGGGGGTTTTGGGTGGGCGGTCTTGGGGGGGGTGTTGGGTGGGGGGGGGGGTGCGGGTGGGGGGGGTGGTGGGTGGTGTTGGGAGGGGAGGGGGGGGGTTTGTGTGGTTGGGGGCTCACGGTGTTGGTTGGGGGGTGTGTGGGGGTGTGGTGGGGTGGGGGGGGGTGGGGGTAAGGAAAACAAAAAGGGGAGACTTTGGACACTACTCGTCGCTGGAGGATAAAACTTAATTCTTTGGGGGGGAAGTCTAGGCGGGCGCCTGGAGTTCCTTAATCCTTAAAAACAAAAGTGTTTAATCGCGGAAAATCAGGATGCTCACGGAATGGACTATTGAACAGAGCGTACCCATTTACGGTGAAGATCACTTCAAAGCACGGCACAAAACGATAAAAAATCATAATGAGTCGTTGCGAGATGGGTGATTTTGATGGGGGAAAAAAAAAAAAAAGTTCATTACTAATCACTGCTCTAGGGGGGTGGACGAGCACCATGCAAGCCCTAATGAATGAGGTGCCTACGCAAGGAGAAGGTCGGAGGGAAGGGTGTCCTTCAGGAGGGGAGGGGAGCCTCTCTGGATGGGAAGAAA
>Ga0179593_1376884_pt1 | contig 16169 bp, 20 predicted proteins | sample CZODoug2_1_08_16_FD_185931 | JGI IMG/M metagenome (GOLD analysis project Ga0179593, IMG submission 185931) | Vadose zone soil fungal communities from Angelo Coast Range Reserve, California, USA - CZODoug2_1_08_16fungal (PacBio error correction) | ecosystem: Environmental > Terrestrial > Soil >...
AATCAAATAAGGTCAGCGATGCAAGGAAGAGTGTCGGAGAACAGGTCGCGGGGGGAAGAGGGACAAAAGGGATGGCCGGAACACACTCACGCTGCGGTATATTGAACCACCTAAAGAAGAGCCCGTACGTAAAAAACACGGTGGGGGAAAAAAAATCCAGACTAAACTAAACCAGGGGGCCCACAAAAAAAAAGGAATCAAGCCAAACGGGAAATCAGCAAAACAAGCTCGGGGCCCGAGGACAAAGGAGGGCAAACCACCGTCTCCGAGAGGAGAAGTAGGGTCAAACAAATCAGCAGCGGCGAGATAAGGGAAAGAATTATGAGAAAAAAAAAGTGGGGGGAGGCAGGTCGTCGCCGTACCCAGGGTCGCACCAGATACGCAACACACAACAGCCACGCCCATCGGCCAAACAAAGAAAAAGGGAGGGCCACCTACACAAAAGAGCTGAGAAAGAAACCCACCACAACCGCCCCACGGCTCACAACCTTTGCCGAAAAAAACTCGAGAGATCGTGAAAAGGGAAAAAAATTAGGGGACCCAGACGGGGGAGGGGAGGAAGCAATAAAAGCAAAAAAGCTCACCAGAAACGAAAAGCCGTAAACCCGGCACCGATCACTCATTAGAAGTGACGGGGGAGGGGGCCCGAAGAGGTAACAAGATACCCGGAAGAAGAAAATCAACTCGACGTATAAAGAAAAGGGGCGGGGGGAGACCAAAGAAAAAGATGAAGAAAAAACGAAAAAGATTCGAAAAAAAAGGACACGGAGTTTGGCCAATGAAAAAGAAACGCAGGTATTCCAAAAAAGGAATTTTCAGGGTCCGGGGGGAGCGCGCGGGGCAGCCGCATAGGCTTTACTGGAGAAATGCTCCCAGGCCGCTTGAGGCCAGTTAAAACCCCATCACAAAAAAATGCGGAAAGACACAAACGTCTGCGAAGAACACCGCTCCCACCCGGGAAAACAACGAGAAAGATTAAGGGAGGTAGGAACTCCCGGAACTTTCATCAACGTGGCGAAAGTGAGGTGGATTGGCAGGATGTGGACAGCCAGCATAGAAAAACAGCAAATGCCCAAAAAGAACACAAAACAGAAAAAAAAGCAAAGGGGGAAGGAAGGAAACCATCACTACTCGCGATCACGCACCGGAGCAAACTCCACTGTGAACAAGGGGAAAAAAGAAACATGAACCGATGATCACGCCCAAGATCAGAGCAAAGAGTGCATCGAGGGGTGGACAAGCAAAATGGTCAAGGTCCAGAAGGAGAGAGGTCGGTGAACGCTCGAATAAGGGAGGGGGGACACAAAAACTGCTGGAAATGACCCCAATTGGTGGGCGTATGAAAAAAGAAACTAATCCTGCAAGCGGGAACATCTGAAGAGGGCAAAGTGATGCCGCGCAAACTCGTTGAACACAGACGAACTTTCACGACAGCGGCAGAAAAACGATACGTTGGGAGGACTGGGAGAACCAAGTCGACGCGTAGACACGAGAAAATTATAACGAGCGTGGCGGGACGCCAAGCAGTCCTCTCGGAAAAAAACGGGGGAAAAAAGCGGTGGGATCCGGATCTGAGGCAGGAGGCACACATAGAAAAGTGTGGTAGAAGCAAGCAAGAATGACAACGATGCAAAGAGCACGAATCTGAAGACTACACAGTGAATGTGGGGAGAAGGGCAGCCGGGGCAAAGAAACTCACCAAATCATCGAGCATTATTCATTAGATCCCAAGTGCAGAGGGGGCCCCGGATTAGATGAACGAAACAGCACGACCACCAAATCAAACCAAAGGGGTAGGACGACGTTAAATTCAGGGGACTATCTGTCCGGCAAATCACCTCACCTGGCAATAGGGTGGGGCGGATACAGAAGACCTGCAGAAACAATAAGGAAAAAAACCCGCACACACCCCGGGACAAAAAATCCAGATTCGGGGTGGGGGGGCATCAGCCCCCCAAGCAACCGACCTCTCAAAAAAAAGAAGAAGTTCTAACAATAGTGGGGGGAAAGCGTAAAACGAAAAAAGAAGAAGAGTTTTAATTCCCCCCTAACGAAAGACTAACGCCCAGCGCCTAACGGAAAACCCTGGGTAGACGGAAAGGTATGAATTGAGGAGAAACCAAGGAGGGACCGAGGAGCACACAACAGCACGCCCAGTCTCATTATACCGAACATGAAGCAACCACCGACCCGAAAAACGAAAAAGACGTAAAGTGAGAAGGAAAAAAAGCCATGGGAAATGTTCAAGACACTTTCTTAAAAGACAGAACCGCAACGGGAACACGCCGAAGGTTTGACCGCTTCTGGGGAGGTAAAAGGCGGGAAACATTGACCGGGCCACAGGGTTACTGCGCGAATTGAAACGGCCGTAAATATCGCGAAATTAGCCATCAACCGGGACGTCAAAAACACCCGCAAGAACTAGAAAAAGAGAAGTTCCTAAGGGGGGCAATTTAGAAAACGGATACGAAAACCAGAACAGGCTGCGGTACCTCACAAGGGGTGATGATAGTAATTATCTGTAAAACCCGGCCAATGTTGAAAAAAATCCGAATACGGGTGTGGGTAGAACTCGAAGCAGGGGGCAGAAAAAAAGGAATAGGCGCAGCAGGGTTCCAAGGGGTGTATTCGGTGCCTTCAGATGAAAACCCACTTCAGCTCGGGAAAAAAACCAGGAGGGGGATCTACTAAGAAGGGGGTTAAAAATGGGGGAAAGTCCCCAATCCAGGTGCAAGGAAGAAGGTCCTTCAACCAACAAAACCGATCTCCTGACATCGGGACGAAAAAATTGATGGCGACCCGGCCCATCGGCCGTTGAAGATACCTCAAGACCAGGGGGGTTGGGCCCCATGGGGAAATCGAAAAAAGAAAATGCTCAGGGCGAAATTCCGCATCGCCATGAAGACTCGAGCTAGACAAAAAACAGAGCAAAACATTCCGTGGTCAGGCAAGAAGAAGCGGGGGGGGGGATATTTCCAAAGGTGAGTGCGATTGAAAATCGAGAGAGGGGAAACAAGCGGAAGCCTGACTTTTTCGATGTAGCTTTCAGCAGAGGGAAGGAACCCAAAGAGGGGAGAAATGGCCACTCTGCCCTGCTGGCCCAAACGACAACCTGGCAACTAAAGGTAAGTGACGGGGGTCCGTCATGGGGTTGCAGGACCCTCCGTAAAAGCAAGGGGGCGAGGGAACCAAATGGAGTAAGTAATGAAAAAAAGTCAGGCCCGCAAGGTTAACCGGGTGGAACCAACGGAAGTAGAGACGGCTGGACGGCGGCTGGGGCCGCGAATGCACCCCGGCGAAAAAAGCGCAACCTTGCATCATGAAAGAGAGGACAACGTAAGAGCGGTGGGCGGGCACGGGCCAAAGTGTCCAGAGCCCCTCACGTGGGAAGTACTTGTCGACGAGGCGGGGGTGTCGGACCTTTCTTTGGTAAAATGAAGAGACGGCGGACTGGAGGGGTGAGCGGGGTGTTACCCATAACGAAGTCTCCGCTGACAAACAGTACAAAAACACGTTAGGGGAAGAAAAGATGGTCGGAAGGTACTCGTCAAACGGGGTGTTAGCCGTGTGACCTAGGGAAGCGCATCAAGGGACAGTGAAGTGTCTTCATGGGGGAGGGAGCAAGTCAAAAACACCCTGTCCTCAGAAAAAAGAGAACAACGAATGTAAGAGACGGCAAAGGAGGCGAATCAGTCCACTGTCGAGGCCGAACAGAAGTCGGGTAAGAAGGAAAAAGCGGTGCAGCCACCACACCAATTTCGATGGGGGGTGTGCTGCCCGCAAAGACCCAACGGAGGGGGGGGGGGAAAAGAAAAAAAAACAGTGGCCCTTGGACGAGGAAAACAACCCGAGTTGCGAGCCCCTAGAGCACGGGGAACCGCCCAGTCACAAAAAACATACAAACCAAAAGTCCTTCGAGAAGGTAGGCAGGAAAAAAGAGAGTTGCAGACTCCTTCAGCAAGGTGACGTAGAACCGCCAAAGTTCGACCAAAGACTAACGCAGTGGGGCCCACGGTGTATGCATTAAGGGGAAGATCAAAAAAAGGGAAACCAGACCGAAGTGAAAGGAGGAGGGGCATCATATCCTCGACCTCCTGGGGAACCGGACTTAAGGGAGTCAGACGAGTTAACGCACGTGAATGGAGCAAAGGGCAAAATTCACTGAAAGATACGGAAAAAACGGACAGGATCTCAAGTCAAAAAAAACAACGTTATAAAGAGATTGCTACCTGTAAAAGACGGTCCAGGGGTGGGATGGTAATGCGGTTTAGAACTACGGGGGATAAAGCACAGCTGACAAGGTCAAGCCCACTTGATGGGGAGATGGAGAATGGCGGGCAGAATGGGAAAAATCACGGGGAGTTGTTCTGAATTTGCATTGACCACGGAATGATACGGGCAAAAAAAAAATCCTAAACTGAAAAAAGACGGGGCCGGTTTCACGTCAGAAATGGCGAGGAATTGGTTGGAAACGCGTTGCCTTCGAGTACCACAGCGAAATTGTGATGGTGGAACAAGCCTACGCGTCACGAGTGGGAGGGGAAGATCGAAGAAGTTACGCGAAAACGAAACCCAACTTTGGAGGGGGGGGTTGTGGCGGCGAACACATCAGGAAAGTGTGTGTGGTGGCGGACGAGGTCAGGACGTCGTTCTACCCTCCCGTAAGTTGGGAAAGCGGCCGAGAAAGGGACTCAGAAAAACGAAGGCACGGGGCGGGGGAAAAAAAGAGTGCGGCGGGAACCAGGGGGACCAAAAGCTCAGAACTTCGACCTGGGGACGCATTACCCCGGCAAAAGCGAAAAGAGGGGACGAGGGGGCACCACGTCTGCAAAGGAAGTGGGGGGACGGGAGGAAGGGCAATGGAACCACGAGAAAGCCCCATACGGAAACAAGGCGCAAGAGGTCCGAAGACCAGAGGACTGATTAGCCAAATTCGGCGCGGGGCCCGGGAGGGAACCAATGTGCCGACCGCAACAAGCAGGAAAAAAGAAAGTAATACAAAAAACAGGCAACAGGAAAAAGAGACGAGACGTGCCCGACTAAAAGAAATGGCAGCGAAGAAAAGCCTTCGACATGGGCACCAGAAAGGGAGGGGGGAACATTAAGGACCGCGAAAACCCCCAAACCACCGGTGACACATCCGTGCCTGCCGGGGGAACGCCCTGTCCCAGGGCCCCCACCCCGAAAGGCAGCACTGTCTTCTTTCAGGAGGAAAGGGGTCCTCGAACAAACGGAGAAGGCATAAGCCTTACCTCGCCGAAAGAAGGAGAAAAAGCAGCAACGCAACGGATCTCGTTCCAACAAACGAGGAATGAAAGGGAAATAATCTACTGGGATAAGCAACTTCCCCTAGGCCTGACAACGAGGGGGTGAGGGAAAAAAATGATGGAAGACGGAGGGAGCAGGAGAAGTTCACCAGGGGGAAGAAAAAGCGTTGCGAAATCTTTGTCCAAAGGAAAGTGGCAACAGGAATGCATCTTAAAAAAAAACGGGGGACCCCCCCAATTTGGAGAAAAAAAGAGGGAAGAGATCGTTTTAAGAGGAAGGAGGACCCAAAAAATGAAACAAAATACCTATCCGTCACAGAGGGTGAACCTATCTGCAGCCGGGTTGCCATAAAAAGAGACAACCAGTAGCTCGCGACCAAAAAGAGAGGAAGAGTCGAAACCAACAGGAGAACTAAGGGAGGTCAGCCTCAAGACGTTTTGAAAACACCGACCATTGGGGTTGGTGTACCCAACGCGGGTGGGTGGGGGGGTGGCGGAATACTGAAAACGGCACGAGTCCCAACGCCTCAGTTAGGCACTTGGGACGTAGTGCTCATAAGGAGCTAGAAAGAAGACAGTCACAGATCAAAGAACCGACGCGCGGGGGGGGTCAAAGCCGGCTGAAAAACAAAAAGAATGAAAGAAAAATCCTGGGCAACTCGAAACACAGGTTTAGCGATGTACTCAGAAACGGTAGGCAGGGCACACCAGTTGGTTTAAACGGGCGCCTGGCCGTTACTGGGGGGTTGTGGGAGGATTAAAAAGAGCCAAACTCAAAAAAACGGCCGGTGGGGGTTCAAGGAATCTTCATCATGCGGGAAGACGCAATTCCTCACTACTACCTGCCGATCAGAAAACTGAACCAGTGAGGGGGAGAGCAGAGTTCACTACAACACAAAAAAACCGACTGCTGCGATCGTGTGGGGGAACACGCGGGGACACGAAGTCGGGTCGAGAGGGAGGCTGAGGGAAAGGAAAAACCGTCAGAATAAGGGCGGCCAAGGTGGGGTAGCGGAGAGGGGTGGCGGACTGATGGGTCAGCAAAAACTATTTTGCCAGGAAAGCTTGCCCCAAGAAAAATCGTGACAAGAGAGACTGGGTCGACAAAACTGTGCGTGCGTGGCCGGGACGTCAACCGAGGCCCCCTAGAACGGATAAGGAAAACGCCAGAGGGAACCAAAAAAAGGCGTCAACCATCTCACAACTGCTTGGGGACAAATGTGGCCTGACCTCACGTGGAAGTTCAAAAATCCGAGGAAACACGGTCGGCGGGGCACAAGAACTAACCGCAGAATGAAAAAAACCGGGAAGGAACGGACGGGGAACAGCGGAACCCCAGGGAGGGGCAAAAAACGCGGAAGCGAGTGACTGCGATTTTCAATCCGGTGCGGTGGGGTCACTAAGGATCGGCAAATCGGTCAGTCGGAGGGGAAGTAGGGAAAAGAACCGGAAGTGACGAGGCGCAGGCAAGCATCGGGGCATCGTCAGCACAGTTTTGGCCGTGTCTGGGAATAAAAACCGCAAAGGAACGGGGACAATCGGCAGGCAGAAGAGTACCGACAAAAGGGGAGCTAAAGAGGGTGAAGAGGGGTTCGTACTGCCGGGAAAAAGAGAAGAGGGACTGACGTTGCTGCTGAATGAAACTTGGAAAAGAGGCAGAATCAGTCATTGGCCCTGACACAGATCCGGGGAAAAACGGAAGTAAAGGATGAGTGCGTAGCATGTTAAACGGCGGACAGAGGGGAGGTCCTGTGCAGGGGTGGACCGGTCCCATTAAGAAGGGTGGGGCTACTGGACGAAATACTGAACAATGTCACACAAACATAGGAGGATAACCACAGGCAAAAAAAACGAAGGTCACCCAGAAGAAGCGGGCAAGGCTGCCTGGCAGAACATGGGTTCTTCGAAAAAGGGATACACTTGGTGAAGTCAACGCCCCCCATAAGGGAAGGTTGAACGGAATAAAGGTGAAGTGTTGGAAAAAACGCATAGCTTGGAAGGCCGACGCGCAGGGAGAAGCCATAACAAAACCGGCCCGAAAGTAAGGGGGTGAAAAAAACACTGGAAATAGGTCAACAGGCGGAACTAAGGCTCCGGGGAACGCACCTTAACAAGAAACGGGCGGAACGAGGGGGGGGAAAGGGCAAAACTTCATTTCGTCAATGGATCCACTGGACGCGCCTCCCGTATTGTTAGTAAAGACGACAGGGGAAAAGAGAAAAATCCGAGGGGGAGTTGCGAAACCGGGTTGAAAACCCTTGGAAGGTACACTTCAACTTTCTGTTGAGAGAAGTACTCGTAATAAACTTTCCATAAGTCTCATCCGCCTAACAAGAGGGAGGAAGCACTCATGGAGCTAGCAAAAAAGGGGGGGGACGAGGGGGGATGGCTGCAAGGTCAGCTCGTGGAGGTGTGACGCGATGGAGGGGAGGGGGGGTCCTTAAAGTCTGGTTTGGACGCAAAGGTGCGACCGATCTCGAAGAACCAAGGCGGGTCAGAAGGACCGATGGTTAAGAAGGGCGGCAATGGGGAGCCTTACATACCCTCAATCTCAGAAACGGGAGCAAAAGAGGCAATGGCACCGAGCAAGTGGTTGGGTGCATGCCGAGGTGAAAGGTGGCAAAGGGAACCGGGGAATAAGTGTCGGGAAAAACAGGGGATGGCGTAACCGTTGAGTTAGTAAAAAGGAAGCCGGGGAAACAATGACTGCACAGGAGCTGCTTTCCGGATACTGTTCCCGCTGCACAACAAACCCGGGTCAGTCAGAAAAGGGGGGCAATGGCGAGCCCAGGTCGAGAAATGATCTCAAAAAAAAAAGAAGGAAAGAAGAGAGAGAATCCTTGCTCCTCATCAAGCAAAAAAAACGCGCGTTCGGTGGGAAAACTGGCAAGGGAAACAAACCGGCCGGACAACATCTCACGCTGGGGGGGGGGAGGGGGTCAGGGGACCCAAATAAACCGCAAACGAAAAAAGCCAAAGCTCAAAAACAGAGAAACACCAAGGGCAAGCTACGGGACCAAAAAACTGAAACACATGAAAAAACGGAAATCATCAAGAAAGCGTAAGAAACAACAAGCTCACTGTTTGACCAGGAAACGCATGAAAAGTTGTCTTCCATGAGCAAAAAGAAAAGGAAACGGGGCACGAAAAAAAAGAAAAGCGCTGAAAGAGGCTAAGTTAGGAGGGCGACGCGCGCGTTCCTCACGAACTGGTGGGAATGAGGGCCGCCGCAACATGGCGGCCCTAGATAAATCCCCGGGGGAACAGGCCCGCCCCTCGCGTAAAGGAAAAATCCAAAAAAGCGGATCAAAAGCCAGGGGCAAGGAAAAAAAAACCACACTTTCGGGGAAAAATCATATTTCATCAGCGCCCCTGAGAACAGGGGCAGGATGGGACGGATGGGGGAGTCCCAAACAGTAAACAAGCAATAACGCCCCCAATCAGGACCAACCGGCATTGAGATTAAAATCGGCCTAGATTTGGGGAAGGGGAAAAAGGGAAAAAGCCAATACCAGGCGGAAAAGAATCAAACTTAGACAAAAGAAGTGACAGGGGGGAAGAACACAACCGCAGGAAAGACCTGACAAGCCCGAAATAGGGAAAAACAGACGAATATAACTGGAGTTGCGCAAAGAATTGGCCAAAAGGCAAGAATTAAAGAACGAACCCATCAAAGTGTTGGCTTCCGGAAAAGTGTCTTTGTGAGGGAAAGATCCGCAAAAAAAAGTCCGAGCCGGCCTACTGCGGACCAGCACAAAAAAAAACCTAAATTGCCCTTAGGAAATCCCCGGGGACAAAAAAAGGATAGAGCACAATGGATACAAAAGGATGAGTCATAACCGATGGGTGACCAAAAAGAAAAAAAACCCCCGCCGTTGCCCAGATGGAGAGTTTGACGGAGGCCTGCTTGTGATACAACCTAAACGAAACGGGGTTTTTATCCAGAAGAGGGGAAACAAACAAAAAAAGCAATTTGCCCCCCAGGCAAAAGCAGAACCGTCACCAGACGCACGGGACTTCAAAAAAGCAAAATCAAAACCAGGAAGAAGACCGCAAATCAGAAAGCACAAAGGTGAGGGGGCATTCACATGAAGAAAAACGTACAACAAAGAAAACCAAACGCGAATACGATGGAAACAGGCAGGAATTGGGAAAAGAAAAGAGAAGAAAAGACGGGGTGAAGTTTACGAAATACTGTCCCTAGCCAAAACCGAACAAAGTTTTCAGGGAAGTGACCCAGATCAGGGGGAGGACAGCAAAATCCGAGGCCTGAAAGACGCTCCGGCAGGTAAACACCCGTTGACCAATCCTCTAGAGAAAAATCGAAAGCCTAGCGGGGTCTATGGACACCAGTCCATTCCCAATCAAACAGAAAAGATGATATCAAAAAAAAAATGAAAAGCGCAAAGAGGGGGAGTTCCATGAACGAAAAGGAACAACATCAATACTTTCGAATGTAGTCAACCGAGGTACCGCTGAAGGAAAGGAGAATAGACGGGACCGCCGAGGAACTAAGGACGAGTCATTCCCGAAATCATGGACCACCATGATGAGATGTGAGAGTAAAAGGGGCACAGAACACTGTCAAAGGGACCGATTTAGGAGAAGGCGGCCTGACCCTGGAAACAAGAAAGCAAAACTCCCACAAAAAAAGGCGGAGAACGATTCCTTATGGTCCAAAACCGGGGACCCACCAGGCCCCTGGCAATGTTGCGATAGAAATCACAGAAAACGAGAATTCCCCCGCCAAAACCCCCTTCGACTCTAAAAATAGGACAGGGGGAAGTCCTCCAGAAAAAAAATTGCAAAGCCCTAACGAGGGAGCGTGGGTAAGGGGAAGACACAAAACATCTAAAAACGCACTTATCATCACGGGGGTGTAACAAGAGAAAAAAACTGGAACCAACCGCATCGCATATCTTCAAACCATTTAAGAGAAGGAAAGGGAGAGGGGGAACGAAAGGAGAAAAGACAAAACAAAACGCCAACCCGGAGGAAATGTATCAACTAATGAAGCCACGAACCAAACAAAACAAAAACGCAAAAAAAAAAGCCAGGCGAACGACCATGGGACCTGAGTTTCACACCGGCTGAAGGGTGAAATAGTCGAACCAACGGGGGTCGGCTGGCAGAAGGGAGGTTTTCAGCAGGAGGGGGGGCGATCAGGCAAGAACCAAAAGCCAGGTCACCGGAGGACGAATTCAAGGCGAGAAGAGACATAAGTGAGAAAAAACGAGGACCCCAACGCCCACGAAAACAAAAAGTGGGCACCGGTGCCAGTGGGGATAAAATTAATGGAAAAGCAAACAAAAAGAAAAACAAAAGCGGAGCCGTACAATCAAAATGGGGGGGACGGTTACTGTAGTTCAGGCGGAAACGCCAAGGTTACAATCGACGAGGTGGGGTTAGAGGCAAACGCGGGAAGCGTCGACCGGGGGGGAGGCGTGCGTGTCATACCCGCTGCAAGGATCGGGGGGGGGCCCACAAAAAAAACGTCGGGTGGGTCAGAAAGAGGGAAAGTGGTGAACTGGCAAGTGAACCCAAACAACGGTTGAAAAAGGTCAGAAAGCCGAAAACAAACTGCATGTCTGAGCTGGTCCAAAATGGGGGCGGGCGACCAGGAGAGGCGTTTCCGAAATCACACAAAAGGGGTTGCCCAGGAGGGAATGGGCAAGGATTGTGACAAAAAAAAAAAATCATGGATTCAAAAAGGGCAACCGTCCCACGCAAGCACGAAAAAAGTGCGCAACAAGCTAGCCCACCAGTGACGAAAACCGGTCGGGTGAGAAAAATCTAAGATGGTAACCCAACTGCAGGGGGGAAATCTGTCGTGGTGGAAAGAGGGCAAAACAACCCCCTTGGGATTGGGGGACGAAGGGTTGGGTCTGAGGAAAGAAAGGATAAGGGGGGCGGCCCAAAAGGGGAATGGGAAGAGAGGTACTCCTGTCCTGACAAAAAGAGAAATACATGAGCATGACAAGGAGTCCGGGGGTGGGACGGGGCACACCATCGGCAAGAAAAAAGTGTGTCGGAGCGGGGGAAAAAAAATAGCCCTCCAACCCCGGTGCAAAAAAACAGCGGTGCTGCAAAAGGACGCGGCAAAACGCTTAAAGAGGGCAAGAACCAGAAGGGAAAAAGAACACAGGCCTACAGGAAAAGAAAAGCAGGTTTGTGGGGAGGGGGTAATGCAAGTGATAAAAAAAAAAACACTCCAGAACGCGTGAAAGGGAAGGGGGAAGGGGGAAAACGAACGTGGGGACCGGAAAACCTTTCAAAACTGTTGAGGGAAGGATAGTAGGCACCGGTGGGGCTGAAAAAACATCCAGACAGGCGAATCCGGCAGACACGCAGTCGGGCAAAGCAGAAAAGGGACATTGGCCTGCGACGTGGAAGCGCCTCGTGAGGTGGGGGAAGAGAGTAAGGCGGAAGTCCTCCCCAGGAAAACCAAGTCCCTACAAGCTGTTCCAGAAAAAAACGTAAAAAAAAAGAGGGAAGTCAAGGGCCCAAAGGTAGCCGGGGGCAAAAAACAAAATGCGGGAACACTCCAAACGCAAAGCACAGGGGAGGGAAAAAACACCAGGGGAAGGAATGGGTCGCCGAGGAGCCCAAACAGACGCAACTGAATTGGGGGGGGGTTGAAACAGGGAGTTGCACTAAAAAAAAAGAGGGCTATAGACAATACAAGGGGACTCCCGGGGGAGTGAAAACCATAAACCGGGTGGAAGGCCACAGAGTCGATGGGGTTCCGAAAATAGCCGTCAATAAAGGCTACCAATGAAGAAAGTAAAAGTCAGACCGGGCGCTCGGAAGGGGGGGGGGGGTGCGGGGAGAACGTAAGGGGGGGAGAAAAAAAGGTGTTCACGTGGAATGAAGGGAAACCCCACGAGGTGTAACTGCGGCTACAAAACTTTCAAAAACAGCGAAAAATCCAGAAGAAATAAACAGGGGAATGTAAAATCACGCCGGTCGTAGCAAGGGGCAATTACGTGGCCCCACCACTCGAGGCACGACGGGGGGGGAGGTCGGAAAAAGACACGACTAAACACAACAAAACAAGGAAAAGAGTAAAAGAAAAAAGAGGTGCTCACACCACGCGCGCGATTGGAGGCTGCTACGAAGGGGAGGAAAGCCGAAGATAAACACGGGAATGGGAAAGTATGATGGGCAGAAGAAGGGACACCTAACTGGGGTCTGAAGGCCCCGGAATGGAGAAAAAGGTTTCTACCTTACGACGCGACTGGAAAAAAATTCTCGAAAAAAGGGGCGAAAGAAAGAAAAAAGGAACCGAGTAGAGAAAAAAAGACATCGAAGGACCAAACAGTGATGGAACAAGGAGCCGCACTATGGAGGGGCAGGAAGAAAACTGGTGTTAAAGCTAAAAAAAAAAACACCAATCCAGGTTTGAGTGTGGGAAAAAAAAAAAGAGAGGCCACAAAGAAAATGGGGGGGGGTTGTTGGTGGGGCGCCTTGTGACGTCGGTTGAAACCACGCGATTTGGGGAAAACTCACCGTAAGTGTGGAAGAGGGAGCGACCAGATGTGAAGGGTGGTGCAGCATAGTGGGGGTCGCCGAAGGGACGTGCTGCGTCAGAACTTCCAGGGTTATTGAAAGAGACTCCACGAAAGAGCCTAAAACTACTCAAACAGAAACGAAGAGTACTAAAAATAGGCTGAAAGGACTAACTTGACTCGGGGGGTACTAAGGAGGGACACGTCTTGATGGACCACGGAGAAACCGGACGCGACTAAAGAGGGTCGCACCGAAAGGAGAAAAATTGAGAGAGTAATGAAGGTGAAAAAAGGGAAAACGCTGAAAACTGTTCCGTAAAAAGCAAAAACAATACTGAATCCGGCGGGTATCGTGCGCGGAAAGGGGGCAAGTCGGGGGGACGGAAAAACCCGTAAGGCGGGAAATCGTAGCGCACAAGGGGAACGTAATTCCATACCGAATACTAACGGGACCGCAAGTAACGGCCGGGGGTCGCACCAAAAAAAACTACAAGAGCAGGTTTGGGTGAAAAAGGTCGCCACCAGACAAAGAAGCCGGCCAGGGCGAAAACAGATTGACCGAAGGAACGCAAAGCAGCAACATCGGGAAAATCGCATTCGACGTAAAAAATCCAAACAGAGGACGGGGTCAAGATTACTGGGTAAAAAGAAAAAGGCCAGTGCGACACAAGAGGGGGAGAGAAAAAAAACCAGCGAGAAATTCATGCGCCAGAAGGAGGAAAGAAATACGGGCTACAAGGGGACGCGGGGAGGGGGACACCAAAAAAGGCGAAGGTGTCAGGCGAAAAAAAAGAGCATGTTACTCCCTGGCAGGACTATGGAATCTGGGGGGCCAGGAATGATCATGAAAAGGAAGGGAAATTGAGAAAGACAGAGGAGTCGTAAAGGGTGCCCGAGCTGAAGAGTCTTGGGGAAAAACCAACCGACACTCAACGAACAAAAACAGACGCTCGAGGGGGTCTAGAAAAACAGAAGAAGTCAAAGGGTCGGGGGAACCGATCATAACGTTTGGGACACTAAGAAGGAAAGTCGCGCCGCGTAGGGTTTCTGGTCACAGTGACTAACGGCACAGTGCACCAAAATACGCAAAGGACGGTGCAATGTGGGGAGAGGGGGGGATCATAGCAGAGGTAAGGTCGCAAACAAATTCATCGCGAATTGACGACCCACTTGACGACGTGTAACAGCGATGAACAGCAAAAACACAAAAAATCTGGAGAACCTCCGCGTCACAGGAAAAAAAAGGGGACTCCCCAAACCAAAAACCCAACAACCCCCTCCAAAGCCGGGTGGCGGGAAACAGTGCAGACCAAAGGTGTGTCGCGCCCGTTAGTGGGGCAAGAAAAAAGTGTGGTGGCAATGCAGCTCATCACAGAAGAGAGGGAGGGGCAGTGAGGGGGGTCAAGAAAAACGGCCTCATTCGGGGTCGACGCCTTTCCCTCCAGAGGGGGACAGACAACACCGACAGGGAACTTCCGCCAAGAAAAACAAAAGGCCGTACCGACACCCAACACGCCTTATGCACGGGGAGGGAAGGAGGTGGGGAACAGGTACACAAATCGAGGTGAATGGCAGGCCCCTAAAAAAACATATTATTGTCTGGACGGGGGACGCGGAAAAGCGGTCAGCCCTGAGTATGCAAAACCGGATTGTGCCAAAGGGACGTGACAAGGGAAAGATGAAGAGCTAAAAAAGACGGGGCGGGATTTTGGGCGGAAAGGGGGGAAGTTAAAACATAGGCAAAAGCCAAAGGGGGGAAAAAGGCACAAGCTCAAAATGGAACTCACGCCTTCGGGAAAGGACTGACAGGTTGGACTGACTTAAACAAACGGGGAAATGGGGGGGGGTCCGTAGAGGGGAATGCCCGAACGGGGCAAGTAAATGCGTTCGGCACTTTGGGGGCAGACGCGAAATCGCGGGAAAACGGAAAAAAAAAGAATGGAGGGAAGTAGAAGGCGAAGGGCAGCCTGGCGCGAGAAACACACACCAACAACATTATAGGGTCCCGTGCGGGGACACGACAACAAATATGGAACAACCGTCAGGGACCCGTCCAAGCGGAGACGGGTCCGGACGAAAGGAGGGGAGCAAAGAATGGGGGGGCTGGCGCAGGGGAATCCGCTGGTCTCGAACGCCGTGGCAGTACATGGAAAAAAAAAAAACAGGAAAAAAAGGCAGGAGGGACGTACGTCCAAAAAGCACCCCCGCAAAAAAATTTTCTCTCAAACTGACTGGAAATTCTGGAAATCAAAAAAAAAAGAGGGAGGAGAAGACTGTGGGCAGGGGGAAAAGAGTGAACGTTGAGCAGTAGAGGGACAGGACATGGCCCCTTCCACACAGGGCTGGCAGAGAAACCTACTGACTGGTAGGGATGTTTTGTAAAAAAAAAGGCAAGGGGGGAAACGGGGGGGACCTGTCGTTGACCGCCGGGGGGAAAAGGGAGGGGTTGCATGCTAACATCAGGCTCCACCGAGCAAACTGTTGGAGAAACAAACGCCGTGACGACGCAACCGAAAAAAAATACTGAAAGAGGTGGAGGGAACCACTAAAAGAAGGGGAGCGATAGGGGTGCTGCCAATCCGGGAGTTTGACGACAGGGGGACAAAATTTGCTGGGTTGAGGGACATACCGGCGCCCAAGAACCGGACCAAAAAAAACAAAAAGAAGGGGGAGAAGAGGAGGACTGAACAAATTGAGCCTTGCACTCCTTAAAGTTCCTGTGGGGGTCAAACTAAGTCGGATGAAAAAGGCGGGGGGTGTGGCACAACGGCATGATTCTCGAGTTGATCTTGGAAAGACCAAGGCCCCCCCCTCCCACGAATCAACAAAAGAGGGCAAGGAAGGGGAAACGGGTGAAAAGGGGGGAGGGAGGGGGTCTTGGAAAAAAAAAAAAAGCGAAAAAGGGAACGAAACATGCCAGTGGCGGAAACTGGGGTTGGGTTTTGTGCCCATAATCCACGAGGGCAAAGAAAAGGGGGCGGGGGGGGGGAGGGCAGGGTTGGGCTGCAGAAAAAGCTCGGCCAGGACGAAATGGGGGGGGACGGACTGGGGGGTTCGGGGTAATCTGGTAAAACCCTGGAAGGCAAAAGAGCAAAGTGGAAAGGGTAAAGAAAATGCAGAGGATATGGATGAAAAGTATCAGTCGACGGGAAAACAAACTCAAGTTCCTTGTCACAGATGGGTAGAAAAATTGGGTGCTGGGAAAGCTCGTGGCCAGCCGGGGAATGAAAATCGAAGGGGGAGGGGGAGAACCATTGGGAGCGGGCGAGGGGAGGGGAATGGGGTAACCCACACAAGAACTCCGCAAATCGTTGACTGATGGGTCCAGAGGGCGCAGCCACGACGTTGGGAAAACACGAAATGAGGCGGGGAAAAAAAAAGGGAAAGAGAAATG
>Ga0179593_1433490_pt1 | contig 16168 bp, 13 predicted proteins | sample CZODoug2_1_08_16_FD_185931 | JGI IMG/M metagenome (GOLD analysis project Ga0179593, IMG submission 185931) | Vadose zone soil fungal communities from Angelo Coast Range Reserve, California, USA - CZODoug2_1_08_16fungal (PacBio error correction) | ecosystem: Environmental > Terrestrial > Soil >...
TGTAGGAAAGGAACGGAGCCTACGGGGTATGTAGGGAAAAGACGGGTTGAAATCCGCACGAAGAACAAAGCAATCAAGTGACGAAAAAAAAAAAGAAAATATGCACGAAAATGGAGGTGAGGAGCCGCATCGCGCAAAACAAAGACACTGCCGCTGCTCTTCACCTTGAGCAGAAGGAGGTCGAAATATGTGATTCAATCAGGGGGGGGGGGGGAAGGGGGGGGGGTGGGGGACCACTTACGGGGAATCTGGTGGGTGGAATAAAAGGAGACATATGACGTGGCCCTCAGGGCATTCCCCGCGTAGAAAAAGAATGTCCATGCGGAGGTTTCCCCTATTCTGAGGGGTCGGACTCAAGGCCGGTTCCAGCAATGGAAAAAGACATCAAATTACGCAACAAGTTCGGGGAAGAAAGAACTTTCGTCATAATCAATCGGAAATATGGCCAATAAATTCTCCGGCAGTGAGATTGAACGATTGTCCAGGGCGGCCCTCCAATCATCTGGAGGAAAGGTTTAGGTGGGAGGGGGGGAGGGAGGAAGTGGTGGATGAGAGGGAGGAGAAGAGGAGGAAAAAGGGGCGGAGGAGAGGAGCAGAGATAGCGTGAAGAGGGAATAAGGGAAGCGGGACGGAGCGGTGAAAAGAGGGGAGCGAAGGGATAAGAAGCGGGGGGGGAGAGAGGGCGGAAGGAAGAGCTGGTACGAGGAGGAAATGATGGAAGAGGAGGAGGGAATGGGGGGTGGTCGGAGGGGAACGTAGGAAGATAGGTGGAGAAGATAGAGAGTGAAAGGGCGAAGGATCAGGTGGTAGCACGAGCACAACCCCCCGACCGCTAGCCGACACCCACCACCACCGCCCAACCGGAACCACCACAGGGATGAACCCAGGAACATGGGAAAGGGAAAGAAGTAAAGAGTTGGAGGAGAGAAGGGGGGAGATGAGAGATGGAAGAAGAGTAGGAGGGGAAGGAGGCGAAAAAGGGGGCGGAGGGTGGAAAAGGAATGAGAGGAGAAAAAGTAGGAGGACAGAGATGGAGGGGAGAACGAAGAAGAGCGGCATGAACGGGGTACATTTCGTTGGGGTCTGACTTGTCTGAAAGGGGAACAGCAAACTGTGAAAGGAAAGAAAGATACGCCGGCAAGGGGACTCAGGTCGGTTGTACGTCGATCTAACCTTCGACAAGACCTAACGATGACCCTGGAAGAGAGAGGGACTAAAGGGAGAGGAGGCTACTTAAACACCGCCTCTTTGGACGGCCGGTGAGTAAAACCGGGGGCAAACAATCTACGGAGGGGGAAGACTGCTTTGAGAAAAACACAGAAATAAAGTGGGGACAGTTCAACGCTTAAAGCGCCAATTTTACGAAGGGTTTTAGGCAAGAGGGGGGGAAGGGGGCCACAAAAGGGGGAAAAACAGGCTGCTGCCATGACTCTGAGAGATTAAATGTTGGCGGCCCGGAACTGACGGACCCTACCTGCTTGCCAAGCTACACAGAATAAAAAAGCTAACCTTCAGTGGGGGAAGTGAAGACGAAGTAATCGAACTCTCTTTTCGGGGACTTGGAAGAGACCCGCAGCAGAGAGGGAGGGGATTCTAAGGTCCGAGGGGAGACGAGGCGTTGAACGAGGGGGTGAAAAGTCACTTAACCCGACAAAAAAGACGGGCATCGACCTCCCTTCTTACGCCTCAGCCAAGGCCCGCTAGAAACGGGGAAACCGCCTGGCCGAGGAAGGAGAAAAACTCCCCTTGAAGGGAGCCTCTTGCGTTAAAAAGAGGGACGGGGGGACGAGGAAAGTCGAAATCTAGAGTCCGCTGTAACCAGTCCAAAGAGTTCACAAGCAACGGGAAGCGAGCGGTGAAGGTCAGCAAGGCTTGGATAGTCGCAAAAAAGCTTAAGTGACCCCGAGGGGAGGAAGGCAAATGGTTACCTGGGGAAAGAGGGAGGAGAAAAGGTTAAGCTAAGAAAAGTCGCAACAGATCGGCCCCAGTGGTGAAGGATTTCTAGGAAACGGAATATAAACAAGGGAGGTAAAGAAAAGAGTCACGATCTAAGATCGGCGGCTGGAAAACTTGGGGGCAGAATTGGAAATACTAATCAGAACATGAAAACTACAAACCAGGGGGTATTCAATAAGTCAAAAGACAACTGAAACGGAGGAGGCGACAGGGACCCTCGGCTAATCGTACGTTGCGGGGTTGGGGGGCTTACCCTATGAAGACAAAAGAAAGACCGCTTCACGAAAGAAGATCAAAACAGGAAGGCTCGAGCGAGGCGGGAAACTCATGAGAATCGAAAGCCGGAATTTCGGAAAAGGGCTCAAGACAGCAAGTTAAGGCCTCGGCGGTTTCTCCTAAATCTATAGGACCTGGTGAACTGAGCGGCAGAATACGGAGAAGCATTGAAAGGGTACAAGCAAAAGCGAATCTCCTTAACCTCTTCTGCGGTTAAACGAAATGGGGGGGAAAACCGGCAGTCACAAGCCAATCAGCTCAGGAGTAAACGAAAATTTCGCGAGAGCCACGAAAGCGTAAAAACCTTACTGCCAACCAGGGTAAGGGGAGGCGCGCAACGGGGACTGTGTTCCGAAACAAACAGAACAAGCGGGAAGGGGACAGTTAAGGGGGGGTGAACGGGCTTCAATAAGAGCCACTATTAACAGAAGGGGGTGCCACCGTATTTTCAATGGTTTATCAAAAGAAGAGGACACAGCCTAGCCGTCGTGGAGAGGGACCAAACTTGTCAGGGAGGAAAAAAGACAGTCGAAGTACCGAATTGGGGATTCCACCGGGCGATACCCCCAGAGAAGCCAGGGGAAAGGAGCAAAACACACTAAGGTAAGGGGTGGGTCTCAAGGGTCGCAAAAAAAGAGCCGGGGTAGAGAGGGCAAATTAAACCGCCTAGGACCAGAGAGAGGTGAAGGGGAAAGTAGGGGGCAGAAGGGACATGTCTTTGACTAACCATAAGAAAAAGCGAGGAAAGAACCCAGTAAAACCAAAAGAAAAAAGAAAAACGATTCTCAGAGTTATAACTCGCTCTGCCCGACAAAAACAGGAAAGAACCAGAACCGTTGAAAGAGGTGCCGGGGGGCGAGAAACAGAACGGATGTGGAAACAAAAACCATGGGGGGTGCGAGAAGAAAATGCAGGGGAAGACCCTTGAAAGCATGCGAAAAAACAAATCAAAATCAGTAACCGACTAGCTGGAAAAAAGGGGGGGGAGCCAGCAGGACGTCATCGGCCAAAGAACAAAAGGGGAAACCGTGCAAAGGGGGGGACCAAAGTGACAACACTGAGAACAAAAAAAAGAGCGTCAATGGGGTTAATGATAGCAGTGTGGATTGTCAAGGGGGGTTGCTCGAAGCGCACTAGACGCACCTTGAAGACCTAAGTATCAAAGGGATATGGGGGGCTCTTGGCTGGGGATGGACTGAAAACAGTAAAGAAGACGCTTCTTATACATTAACGGCCCATCAGAACCGGGAGAAGGAGGGAAAAGCTCGGACGGATACCTTAACTGGGAACGGAGCACCAAAAGCGTCATATAAAGTCGGTTGAATGAGAGGAGAGGCTCTTATTCCGAGATGCTGAGGAGGGGGGGCACAAAAAAAGGTGGGAGGCAAGGGAGTTCAAACTAAAACAGGAGCAGCAGAGGGTCAGAGATAGTCCACGGATGCAATAAAAAAAAGGGGGGTGATGGTTGGAACAAATATAATTGCTGCAAAAAGGAGAGTCCGCAGGATTAGCCAGTAAAACGAAAGGAACGAGAAGGACCTGCCCGAGGGAGGTACTGCCTAAAAAGAGCTAACTACGGGGGGAAATGACGGAAATCATTAGCGAAGAACAGAAGAAAATAACTGCCGCAAAACTGGGGGAGCGTATAAGACGGTGCACGGGGTGGACAGAGGGAAGGCGCGAAAATGAAAACATTTCCTCAACATAACCAAATCCGAAGGACCACTCGACGGCCGGGTCAAAAAAAACTTAAGAAATGGGGAGACGAGAAGGGATCCGAACTGAAAATCTCATTCCGAGGGATCGTCCAGGGCTCGCCGTGTGGAAAAACAGTGCTGACGGAAGACGGGGACTCCTGTCACAAAGGAGTTGCTTTCTATCAAGGGGCGCCGATGAAAAGGAAAACCGGGGAACTTTGCAAGTTCACTCAAGCCTTACTGCTGAACCACGAAGGATAGAGTGGTGAGGAGGAAGGGGAACATAAAGAGAGGAAGCAAATTTTTAAAATTAAAAAATATCAGATCAGGAGGACGGTCGCGGTCACGAGCAAGGTAAAAGCGATAAAACCACATCTAAAGCTCAAACGAAAAATCTTCCACTGATAAAAGGTAGTTGGGGGGGAAGGCGCAAAGGAAGCCAGATAGGAAGCGAAAGACGAAAGTAATCAAAGAACCAAGGAAGGAACTCTACGGAAAAAATCGATACCGGCAGAAAAGACTCCTGTGAGACTATCTAGATTCTGGGACCTGTGCCGTGAAACTCTTCTCTAACACTTCTATAAGGTGAAAACCCAAGATGTCATGGTAGGGCAACGAGAAAAAGACTACGACATACGCTTGGAGAACTCCAAGAGCATAGCTTTATCTTTTGGGGTTAAAGAAGAGGAAGGATGGCAAACCGCACGAAGAAAATTGCCGCATCGAAAAAGCCAACACAGGGTGGTAGGGAGACACCTCCGAAGACCGTCATGATTGGTTGGGAGGTAGAAAAGAGATAATAACCAAAACAACGGAGTGGAAAAAAAATAAGGAGAGGAAAAAAAGGGGGAACCTCCACAAATTATGTGGGGTCGAAGAATAAAAAAGGGAGGGGGACTATGGGGAAGGATCTTTGCGGTGAATAGCAGGAAAACGACGAGCTCGTTTCACCCGCAAAGCGGGGGGGAGGGGGGACGGAACCAGAAAGACTTGCATTGATGAGAAACCCGAGGAGGAGCCGGACAGCTCGTGCAGGACAGTCGGCCGGAAAGTAAAAGGGAGAAAGCTTGCCAAATAAGGCACTTCGACTCTCGCATAATGAGGTATCCCATAGACTTCTCTCTTCTTGTCGAATGAGAACGGGGAAAAAGGGGATGCTGAGAACATTAGGGTCTATTTGGTCCGATCTGCGAGGGGATGTGCCACTCACTAGCAACTAGGCGGTAGAGAAAAAGGAGGATTGCTAGAGGGGCGAAAAAGTGTAATCTTTGAGGAGGGGAGACTCCTTATCAAAAGTGGAAACGGAATGTCCCATTATGTATTGGGTCTTTGACGAGGGAAAAAGGAAAAAGGAACGGAAGGGGGTGCAAAGGGCTGATAAACCTAAAGGTAAACAGGGGGTATGGCGGAGCCGTCCGGTGAAAAAAAAGGGGGGCGCAAAAATGACCAAGGAAGAAAACGGCAAAGGGGACAGCCTTCGCGACATTGGGGCTAGAGAAGAGAGAAAAGACTGCGAGGCCTGTCTAGATCGAAGAGGCTTACAATAGAAAAAGGAGGAGGGAAAATACGGGGGGGGGAGGCTTAAAATTAAGGACGTCAGGGGGGGGATTTTTTCGTTAACTTGTAAATGGTACAGGGACAAGCGCGGCCGTGGCACACTTAAAACTAAACCGGGAAATTAAGAGAGGGGGGGAGGCGGGGGAGGGGAGTCTCCTTCAAAATGGAAAGACAAGGGGTGGGGGGGGGGGAAAAACGTGGGGGGGGGTGGGGGGGGAGGGGTGGCAACACCCGGTGTTGGTTGTGGTGGCAACGGGGGTGGGTTGGCAGCTTTCCCGACGGTCTTCTGCAGGTACTTTAAGAAGTTACGGGAATTAAAGGGAGACGAGCCTCGAAGAAAGTCAGAGGTCACAATATGGGCATCACCAGTGGGGATCGGAAGTGAAATAGAATCCAAAGGGGTAGAAGGGCTGAAGGGGGAAAAGCTTCATCACAAGGAGAGGGTAAAAAAAAGACAGCAATCGGGCCTCGTTACGCAATGTAATCGCGAACTCTCGAGTCAATATGAAAAAGGAGTGGCTCCAGAGGTGGGCTCTAAGGGAAATAGGGGAAAAATGGAAAGGGGATTACCTATCCTTCAAGGAACTTCTGTCGGACCCCGTACCCTCGATTGGATTGGGGGCAGAGAGAGAAAAGGAAGGAGAGTTACTCTGGTTGGTAGCCAGCGCACCACATGAAGGGTGAAGGAAATTCGACATGAAAGGGCAGGGAGGAGGGAGGACTCTATCCAACAAACCAAAATGAAAGGAGCCTAAACAGTGTCGAGTAGGCAGTGGGGTAAACTGTGATGTGGGATCCAAAAAAGGAAGGGGAGAGGGAGGGGGGAAAAGAGGGGGATTTCCCCATTCTGTCCTGCAACGTAAGGAAAGGCTGGAAGAAGTCAAGTCCTGCGATGGGCCTACTGTCAGTTTCGGTCAGTAAAGGCCGGGGAGAGCACTTGAAGTGACGAAAATCCACGCAAGAGGAAAAAGACCTTGAGAAGGGACATAAGATAACATTTGGGAAAACAGTGATGAAGGAGGGGGGGAGGGTGGCACGATGGCAATCGAGGGGTCACAAAAGGGAGACGAGAACGGAAGGGTTGATACAAAAAAGGAGGGGGGGGGAAGGGACCTGGAGGATGGGTTTCTGCCCTCCCCTGTAGAAGTGAAAAAAAAAAAAACTTCGCCTGCAATCCGCGACCGGAAGGACTCTTCGGTTTAAAGAGGCTACAAGAGAAAGGAGCTGGCCCGAAAAAAGAACGTCCAACAAGGAAGCTATTACAAGGGGGAGGAAGATTTTCCACGGCCGTTTTTATGGGAACACCCGGGGGCAGAACAAGAGACACTTTCGGCAGATCCTCATGGGAACGAGATGGGAAAATGAACAAAAAAGGACAAAAGGTGAAGGGGGGGGGAGGAGGTGATACACCTATGGGACTTGTTCACCAATGAACAAACACGCTGGTGGTGGCTCCCCTGGGGGCTTGCCGAGAAAAAAGAAGAACCTCACTGGAAAAGGGGAAGGTGGGAAGAGCTCCCATTATACGGGAACCGCCCCAGAACGCGACGGACCTTGTGGGAACTTAGGAGAAAAGTGAGGAGTAAGTAAAAGCAGGAAGTTGAAAGAAGGGTCAACCCTCATTAGGGGATGAGGGGGTGAAAATGCCTGGGGATATGAACCGGCGGGTCAGAGTAATCGTAGGGGGAGTTGGGAAGGACCGCTTCAAATAATTAAGGACCGCTCTTTCAAGGCATCAGTCAGGCCGCGCCTCGGGAACAAAGGAAGGACGCAAAGCCAGAATCCGCTCAGCTCGCAAAAAAGACAAGGGAAAGGAAGAAGAGGGCTTCTTCACGGGAACCAGGGGGGAACGACCGAACTAGGAAAGAGAAGGGCGGGAGGCGCTTTTTTGTCCGTCAAATTTAGGATTGGGAACGAAAAAAGAAGCGGGAGAAAGCCATCCCAGCCAAGGAGGAGACAACGGTCTACTGGGGAAGGAAAGTTGCCCCGTTGCTTTCATTTCCACGTCTGGTCGATTGGGTGCGAAAAGAGGGGGGAGAAAAGCAAACGAAAGAACGAAAGAAGTCGCCGACACGGGAACGGATCTGCCCCAAGTGGTTTGAACAGAAAACTTGAGAAGCGAGTGTATAAGCCGCAACACGAGAAAGGACCCGATAGGAAAAAGAAGAGGAAGGGAAAAGACTTCGATCTTGCTTCAACCATTGGGAAGGGAAGGGGTGGGAGAAGAAAGGACGGAGGGGCGTCTTAGCTTAACGGGGAAGGAAACTCAGGGGTAAGACAGAAATCGTTGAACGACGCACAAACAACGGCGAGACCATAAAAAAAAGGGAGGGGGTGCCTATTCTTCAAAAAGATGAAGAAAGGCGGGGACGCGGCGGATTGGAGAGCCAGCCAAGGCTTCGGCGGAAAAAGACGGCGAACTGCAACTAATCGGAGGGGGGAAAGTCTCTCAGGGGACTCTGCTTCTGGTTGCTAAACTCTCTGTAGACGGAGGTCTAGCCATTGCTGCTGAGAGGGAAGATAGCGGGAACGGGGCCAGATTGATGAAAAACGATCCACCTACATCTACTCTGTTGAGGGGCAGATGAAAAAAGGCAGTAACCCCAACTGTAGGCAATGATCTCGAGGGGCCCAGCGACTGAAAAAAAAAATAGGTAGAAGAGAAAAACGACCTTTCAACATCCGCTGAGTGGGGAGGGGGGGGGGACCGCGACCTTTGCGAACTTGCATCATGAAAGAGACCTTGGTTAAAGAGGAGAAAATACAGGGAGTTAGCTGTCACCAGCCTGGGGGGGTGCCAAAGTGAAGGGGGTCACAACTTCCCCGTGTATCAATCCCAAGTGGTGGACAAGCTGAAAGTAAAGTTGGGAAAAAACGGTTCGTCAAAAAAAAGGGGAAAGCAGGGGCGGAAAAGTGTACTTTTCCTCCGACAGGGCTGAGAAGAAAAAAGGAGGGAAAAGGCTTGAACCTCCCCACGCCGGTATGAACATGTAAGCCCTGCGGTCATAAGGACGGAGTCTGTAAGAATAGGAAAGGAAAAAAACGAGTCAGCGAAGCCGGAGCGAGAAGGGTCAAGGCAAAGCTTGCTCAGTGCAGGGAGCGAAAGCACAAACCCAAAAAACGGAACAAAAAAAAAGGACCAAAGGGACAAGAGTATCAAGAAGAAAAAGGGTTCCCCAACGCGGAACGAAAGTTGGCCGACCGGAAATCCGGACAGAAATCGTGAAAAAACAATCCCCTCGCCCTAGGTCAAGGATGTTGCTCGTCCGCGTCCGAGGGGCTGCACACTGAAAGTTTATTTCCTTAAGAGATGAACAGGGGATTTCAGGAGAACAGAACACAGAAGGACGATACGCTACACATATCGTCAGAGGAAGAACCACATTGACATTTATCAGGCAATTGGACCGGATCAGAATCGGTAGCAGGAGGGCAAAAAAAAACTGCATCGCGCTTAAGGTCCATGAGGGGGGGAAAAGCCCAAAAGTGCCGAAGCTGAACAGGGAATTCGGAAGGGAAAAGATAAAAAGGCTGGGGGTATTGTTTGTGAGAGAAATCGCGGCCGAAAGCCTCCCATTGAGTGAGGCACTAAGTTCTGTGGTTGGGGGGTGCTTACCAGGGATTGACTTGGGGAAGGGTGAAGAAAACACCATATCACACATAAACACTTACCAGAGGCGTAAAGCAAATTACGGACCTTACGGACCAGGCATGAAAGGGGGCGGAAGGGTAGCAAGAAAGTGTTGAACTTAGGAGGAAAGAGAAGAGAAACGTCCAGGGCGCAAGACGGTGTAGTCAAAAAAAGAGTTCACCTTAGAAAGAAGCAAGAGAGGGAGGATGCTTTCACTACTAATGACATGGGGGGCTGGATGCCGCCGTGCCCGAACAAGGATCGGGGCAGAGGGAGGATAAGGGAAAAGGAAGATATAACAACAAAAAGTTTTTGAGGTGAGCCAAATGAGGCCTGAGAAAACAATGAAAATAAGAAGCATGAAAAGGGAGAAAAGGAGAAGGAAACCCTCTTAGGACTGCCAGCCGGAGAGGATAGGGAAGGACCGGGCAGCGTTTCAAAAAGAAAAGCGACTTCAAGGACGCCGGATGGCATCGGTATAGATTGCCGAAAGGGCCCACGAGAAAAGGGGGAACGGCCAATTCCAGCACCGAACATAACACTGAAAAAGAAGGGAAAAAAAAGCCGCCAAGATAGGACCGTGAGTGTAAAACCAGCCAGTACTCGATCCAACGGCAAACTCTAGGAGGAGCGGAGAAAAAAAAGGCGCGAACACAGGGCCTTTGTCCGGAAGGACATCGTATCGTGGGGTGAAATAATAAGGGGAGGGGAAAAAAAACTTGCGTTTTTCACTGTAACACCTTTTAAAAGGGGGTTCACGTTAACTACGGAAAGGACAAAACCTCCATGACTCAGCGTTTGGGGGGGTGAGGATTACTAGGAAGAAATGGACGAGCCCTGGAAAAGAGTTTAACACTGCCTAAAGATAAGACGAAGTAGCGCGACCCCACACGACAATGACGCCACCAAAAGCCAAAGGTGAAACTAAAGCGCAGGGGGGGGGAGGAGGAAGGGGAAAATGGCGCCTATCACCTCGCGATAGGGAAGCGTCTCCTTCATGTCAATAGACCCTACGAAAAAGGAATAAAAGGGAAGATCGAGAATAACAAAACTAAGGCGTATCAGTCTAGGAAGAAGGGGAGGCCGCTGCCAGGGAGGGACCGCTTTCTCTGCTCCTTATGACTGGGAGAAAATCCAAAAGACAGAACTGGTAACGGCATACGAAGAGTCTTCATACGAAGACAAGTGCTCCACTGAAGGAGCTCCCGCGAGCGATGGTGTTGAGATCGAGCGCCGATGGGACTGATAAAAAGCAAGAGGGCAGGAAAAAGCAACACCGGGGGGGAGGGTGAAACAGAGTCACGAGACGTCATAAGTGTTTGGGGGGGTTTAAAACATTCCAGCTCAACAACAAAAGGAAAAGATAATAGGGATCCTAAAAAAGGGGAAAGGGGTAGGGAAGCGAGGGGGGAAGAACTACGAAGGGGTTTGAATGGGCTATTGCGGTCAATGTGGAAAATCAAAAACTAAGGAAGCCACGCGAGAATCTTCATCACACCATCCTAGTAAGAGACTTCAAGAGAAACTTTAGAGAAAAAAAGAGCGGGTCTTCCACGACAGGATTCTTTTGGGTCTTCCTCCCGTGGAGACAGGCCCCGGCGGCGGGCAAAGGAACAGAAACTCTCATAAGGAGGATCGCGCCCTCTTCTTCTCAGGTCGGCGTACCAAGCATGCCAGGGGGGAAAAGAGAAAAAGCCTCCACCTAAGGAAGGAAGCGAGCGGCATCTCTCGTAAAAAGCGATTTCGCATCACCTCTACCGTAAAGGAAACGCTTTCGAGGATGGATTCTGAAGTCGGCGGATGTGGGCGGGGGAAAAATTGCTCGGCGCGGTTTCATACGAAATCATAGAGGGCTTTTAAAAACGCGGTGGTCTGAAGCCGGCGTTAAAAGGCGGGGAACAAAAGCAACAAAAACGAGCCGGCGGGTAACTCCATACAACGGGGGGCAAGGTGCGGTTTGTCACGGCGAAAACGCCGTCCGTGAATGTAGAAAGGAACGCAGGAGATTCAACGAGCAGAACACCGCGGCAAGGGTTCAAATCCAGGAGGACGAATCTCTTACACTTCACGGCTCGGTGCTCTCAAAACGCGGTCAAGTACTCAGACCGGCCCTCCTTTGCTGTGTGTGTGGGGACCGGAGAGGAGGGTGGCCGTCGGAGGGTTTTCTTTTGCTCCTTTTTTTTTGTGGGGGGACGAAAAAAACATGGGGTCCGGAAGACCTCTGTGGACCGTTGGAACTTCTAACCCAGCCATGCAGGGAAACGTGAAGGTTTAGAGGTCGGTTAATTTAAACTTCAGTGATGGTACTACAACGTAGAAAAACGTGACGCTGGTTCTTCCCTCGAGTGTTGTCCGTACTGTCGCCTTGGATGCAAGCTGATAAATTGAAAGAAATTGGTATGGCTAAAAGCATGGGGTCCCAGGGAAAAAGGTTTGGATCAAGATTTCCTCAAAACCAATCAAAAAATGGGGTGGGTTTATCATTGCCTACAGTCGAGAAACTCAAACTGTCTTAGTGGGGGGGAAGGAGCAGCACAGAAAGGGCTTCTTTCAAAGCAGAGCAGCGCGGCAGAGGGTGACTAAGAAGGTCGCGAAAGCTGACATGGATTCACCAGAATCAAAGAAGAAAGCTTTGGGGGGGGAAAAAGGAAAACATTCGAGTTAAGCCGTTGCTAGAGCCGTTCATTTCAGAGTCGAGATTAAAAGGAAACGATATTAAGGGGAAGAGGAGAGCCGCTTGGGGATGCACTTGACTCTGTTTGAAAAAGGACGGCCAGCCCGCAAACGCGCCTCAGTGGTAAAGAAAATAGGCGGGCAAACAAGAAAATCTAGCCAGAGAGAACAAACACCTGCCACACTCCAGTCTAACAATTTGGACTGTGCTTCCGGTCAGGAAGGGGGATTCTCTGCAGGTGGGCCCACCATCTGGAAGAAGTGAAGGGGGAAAGGGGGAATCGGGGGCCGCCCACCTAGTTGTCATTCTCCGGGCCTTCACCGGGGGTCCCGGCGGATATCATTGTCCAGGTCCTCTGGAAGGCTGCGATGTTGAGTCTCTAAAAGGGTCAGCATGGAAAGGGGGAGAAAGAGGCCCAAACCGGGGCGTGCAGAAATTCGGCCGGCCGATATGGAGCTGAAAGGGATTCAAATGGGTGCGATATTAGTGGGTGAGCCCACCACGACCTTCTGGAGAAATTCGGCTGGATCAGGGGGGGGGAAAATTTCTTTGTCAGAAGACATGGGTGACAAACGCATCAATATCATACCGAGTGAGGATCAACGGGCCCTGCCTCTTGTTTACGGGGGGAGATACAAAAGGAAAGACGCAGGGTCCCTGGACCCCTATGAACTGGCACCAACATTACCATATGGATCTAATTTTAAAAAAGGAAGTTGTTGTTCCGCCCTGGCGTAATCAAGGAAAGTAGAACAATCGGACCTTGGAACTGCTGTGCCTGACGTGGACAGCGCGACGAACCGGGATTTGCACGCTAAGCCAACGCAAAATAGGGTGGGGGGATGCAGGGAACAGGGTACGACCTTTTTGTCACAACCACTAGGGCGGCCATAGGGGGAACGCAAGAGATATTTGAAGCGCCGGGACTGAGTAATGACCAAAGCATGCGGGGGAAGAAACCACAGGATGCCGAACAACAGGACGCCGACGTTGTTTCGCTGGCCGCTACAGAGTGGCTCGAGCGCGAGTCGAGGGGTCCTTGAAGCGAACCCAGTGAATTATTAGACTTGAAAAACGAAAGGGGAGGGGGGCGATGCGATGGTTTGGAATTCCACCCCTTCGAACGGCTCGTCCTGATTCTGCCTCTTAAAACCAAGCCACGAAGACTCCTCGAAGGAGGAGAGACTGCACGAATCCGGGGGAAAGGAGAAGGAGAAGCCAGGAACCTCCATAATCTTCTCTGTCTTTCTTCACAGAAAAAAGGCTCCGACTCCGGAACATCCGGAATTTGCTCTGTTTCGCTTGAAACCGAGTTCACAACCGGTAATGCTAGAAAGGAGAATCGACAAGTAACTCTTCAAAAGGGGGAGAGTCGCTGCGTCCTTTCCCCGCGGGGCGTCAGTTAAAACGGAAGGTCTCTTGTGAAATAAACCGAGGGGCGGAAAAAGGAAAGCTAAAGAAAGAAGTCGAAAATATCTCAAATTAGAGGGCCACCGTGCAACAGAAACGTATAAAAAGGGAAACTATCAGACCGAGAAGAAAAAAAAAGAGTGAGGAGGAAAAGAGCGAGGATACTGTAGTCACGATAGGGGGGCAGAGGAAAGAATCTGGCTTCAACCACTTGGGGACAAGTTTGAGATATTCCGAGGGCGTCCTTAAGCAAAAAACGGGAGATCCGTTGAAAACCTTGAAGACAGAAAAGGACGAACAGCGACGTAAAACGCGTGCGAATAGAAGGCTTTGGCTGCCCGATCAAGCTCGCCGCTCGGTGTGAACTCGCAGGAGGGGAACATCAAAACATGATGCTAACTTGAAGAGGAACGGCCTACTTGCTTTAGTTAATAACTACAGCGCGGACTTTCAGGTGGGGAGCCGGCGAACCAGCAGATGCGCGGAAACATATCGTGACCGACTTGAAAGAATAGCAAGGGAAGGGAGATGGAGAAGAGCGAAGACGATCCCTAAGTTTTCCGGGAAGGCAAAAACCAATCGAAACGCGATCCGTACATCGACGGCTTCGGAGAAAACGGACTTAAAAAAAACGGGGATCTGCATAGAACTCACGGGAAAAAGGAACGAGCAAGGTCGCGCTCGGGAGCCATCGGTGAGCGTGGTAAAGACGGCGGTCCAAATGGAGGCAAACAAAACGCCTATCGGGTCAAAGCAAAAGAAGGGAAATTGTAACCCATTGCAAAGAAGCTCTTCATAGGATCCCCTATGGTCTAGCCAAGGGGTGTTGTGCCGGGACGTGGGTTGGACCGTTTCCAGTCCCATCTTTGTAATCCGACTAAAAAGACATCGATCCAGGGGAGAGGAGGAGTGGAAAACACCGTGCTTCCATCGGAGGGGGGGGGAACGGTAGACCATTCTGAATCGAAGGGGACCGATGGTCTGCCACCGTGCTGGAAACACCACCGGCCGGGAAACCGAGGCGAAAGGGTAAAGGAAAAAGAAGAATAAAAAAACCTTGTAAGGTGGCCTTTTCAAATGTCCTAGTCAGGTCCAAGGGGAGGGGAAACTGCGTCGAAGGTGTAAAAAAGTACCCGAAGGTCCCAAACGCGGACAGGCTCATAATCGGGGCGGGACTGTGAGAAAAAAAAAGAACAACGCGTACTGACAAAGAATGCCAACCTCCAGCAGAACAGTTGATACCGCCGGCGTGGGGGCCGGATCCAATCGGTGAACCTCAATCTGCAATGATTACATAGAGAAGCGGAAAGGCCGAAAGGATGGCTGGACAAACCCCTTTTGAGTGGCATTCGCGATCGTAACTTGTGCTTTCGCCACAGGCCGGGGACGATACCAAAAGTCATAGGACACTGCAGAAAAATGGAAGGTGAAGATCCAAGCCGAACCCGCATACGCAGCATAGGTGGGAGCCACCTGCGATTACCATCCCAAGGCGAACGGGGCCTTCACTTCGTACGGAGACAAACACGTCCCAAAAACCTACTTAAATAGCAAGGGGGGGGAGATGGCCGTGTCAGTGTCTGTTTGTGAGAAAGCGACGAGTCCGAGCCGCCCGCAGTGAGAGAGTCCGAAGTTCGTGAGAACACGGTATCTCAAGTGAGGCGTGGGGGCACGGCTAAAAAGAACGCAGTCCCGGGAAATCTTAAAAATCAGCAAATTCCAGGCCATCAGGAAACCGGTCAGGAACAGCATCATGAAAGGGGAACGCTCGGTCATCAACGCTTAAAGTGACGGTGTCGCCCAAAAAGAGAGCAATCTGTTGATCTCCAAAAGACCGGGCGCGGATGGGATAGGCGTCAGGGACCGTATGATTTCTGGCGGTAAGATATGGGGAGGGGGAGGGTGCCAAATTGACCTATACATTACGGGGGGAGAAGCATCACATCCAAGTATATCAACCAATGTTTTTGCCAAATAAGTCGGGGGGGAGGAAAAGCACATTTCAAAGCCAACGAGCTTCATGACGTTGCAGCTTCGGAATTCCAGGAACCGTAACAGGAGGCAAACCCTCGGGCATATAAAGGGGGGAAAAGAAAATTGCCTGGAATCTGCCCCAGTGATTTTCAAACGAAGCGAAAAAGGAACACCAAGGGGGGAAACTCCGTTGGCAAAAAAATGTGCCCCGCCCCTCGGGCAGCAAACCTGGCAGCACGCAATGGCACAACAGCACCCGAGCTTCAACAACAAGGAAGGATTTCAACCAACCGTATTAGCCGTTCTGGAGAAGCGTGCAAGACCAGTTTTCGCTCGCAGAAGAAGCTCAGCACAAAAATCAACAATGAAGGCGGGGTGCTGCGCGTTTCCCCGGGGCGGGATCGTCGCGGCATCTCCTAGAGGAATACTTCGTCCAAAGACTAAAAATTGGGGGGGGGCCAGGGAAGGATAAAAGGTTAACTTTGCATTGTCCATACCTTCCTGCTGCAACGCGTCCGGCTATCGGTTGCTGCTGGAAAAAACGCAATAGCTTCCGTTAAAAACAAGGAAAGGAGAACGATTCGGAGGGAGATTCACGAGCAATGTTGGCCACGACATCCAGAAAAGGTCACCATCAAGGCGTTACAGTTAAAGGGGAAAAAGCACCTCTCGCGAATCGCCAGCCTGCGGTCCGCGGGGGGCTCAGCACTCAGGACTGGGGCAAAAAGAGAGTAACCCGCCTCGAAGGGATGTCCTATAGAGGCGCGCGCCAGCTGCCTATGGAAAAGAGCTTTAGGAGTAAGGGGCTGACATGAAAAAAAGCAATTTTCCAGGGCCCCTACTAGGGCGGACATAACATCAAGTGCTCCAAGACCGGCGCCCGCGATATCTGTGGAGCGGAAGAGAGGACTAGAAGCCCCAGACGTGAAGCATAGCACCGCATTTGGAACCAAAAAAACATCATCCATCATAAGGGGGATGTTAGAAACATCC
>Ga0179593_1452765_pt1 | contig 16167 bp, 28 predicted proteins | sample CZODoug2_1_08_16_FD_185931 | JGI IMG/M metagenome (GOLD analysis project Ga0179593, IMG submission 185931) | Vadose zone soil fungal communities from Angelo Coast Range Reserve, California, USA - CZODoug2_1_08_16fungal (PacBio error correction) | ecosystem: Environmental > Terrestrial > Soil >...
GGGGGAAACCACAAGTAACCACGGGGGAAGGGGAGTAGACTTCAGGATACATCAAACAAAACCTCAAACTGCAGATATTACAACACCCAGTCAGCGTCTCCCGAACGCAAGGAAAGGTAGGAACCGAGGCGAAAGAAGGTGTAGAACTCCGAAAGGCTAAAATTAAATTTTGGGGCCGGAGGAGTTGAGGATGCCGGAAGTAGGAAAGCCGGTCCTAATCACCGCAGCAACCGTGGGACAGACCGGCAGAACGGAGCCTTTTGCCGGAAGAGGTGGTTCAAAAAAAAAATAGGTCGGAGGGTATCTAATTATCAACACCTCCAAAGACGGATTGACGAAGGGTAGGGTTTAAAGGAGATATGGGCAGGGGGGGGGAGACCTTTTTTGGAGAGAGTTCCGCTGCTAGGAACACGAGAACGAAACACAAGAAAAAAAGGCTGGTCCCAGACTCATAACTAGAAAAAGGAAAGAGGGGGGGAGAATCACACCTGGGGAAAATGGATATCAGGGAAGATGAAAAGGACACAAAAGGGAGAGAGGAAATACACGAGATAGATGCCGGTCAAAACAGGAAGTACACGGCGGCTATACTAAGAGGTCGAAAAAATGAGACAAAAAAAGGGCAAGTGTGGGGCAAAACTTCCTTGATTTGTCCCAGTCTCCGCCATCCAGGGGGAGTGAAGAAGGGATAGAAAAAAGGAGAGCGGAAAAAAGGGGGGGAGCAAGGCAGGGGGGTTTTCGGGTCGCGATGAAAAACTGGTTGGACTAGAAAAAAAAGACCAATAAGCTAACATCCGGGAGAAAATATCGAAGGTCAAGAAAAGGAGGCCCTTACATAAAGAGAGGCATGAAAGTGTGAATAGAAATGGTACGCGGAAGGGGAATGGCATGAAAACGCCACTCTCAAGGGAGACAAACTTAGCATATCTGACCTTGAGCTACTGCAAGGGAATAAAGGCAAACAGGAAAGATGCACTTCGTAGAGTGTAAGTTAAGCGACTTAAAGCCAAAGGCACACGCAATTTGGGCGAAAGAGAGAAAAAAACAAGAACATAAGCGCGGGGCGATGCGAAGGGATTTCTCACAGGAAAAAGGGACAAGCTCTGCTGAAGTCAAAAAGGGGGAAAAGCAATAACGGGATGAGAAAGAAAGTTTCAAACGAAGAAGGGAAGGGCCTCGGTCTCGAAAAAAGAGGGACGTCGGTTTAAAGGACCCCGCTAAAAAAAGGAGAAAGGTTTGAATCAGACAAAAGTGAGGGGGAGCTGGTGAAGCCCGAAGGTGACTCAGTAGAAGACCCACAGAAAGAAAAGGCCTGAGTTGTGTGAAGAGCAGAATACTAAAAAAAAGGACGGGCTCAGAAAGGAAATCGTACGGGGAAGACGGACATTTTTTATTATAATTGTAATACGAAAAGCAAGGGCAGTCAGCCCCCTAATCGAACGAAAGGGGGGGGGGGAGCCAGGGTTTGAATAGGGAGATAACGACAATAAGAGGAAAAAGAGGAGTCGGAACTATTCCAGACAGACGATGGCAAGGCAAAAGAACGCATGAAAAGGGGGTTGGAACTCAAATAAGAAAAACTCACGACTTGTCAGGTTTTCCGATCTCTTGAGGGGGAAAGATCAAGAGCTAGGAGCAGGTACAAAAGAAAAGAGAACAACGTTTCGGAGTCCTATTGCATCGAGAGGGAAGTTCACCAGCACATCCTACTTTGAAATTATGTCTGCCAGAGTACCGATGGTGAAGAAGAAAAGAGTCATGGGGGGTAGAAACAACTCATTTTTTGGTTTACAAAGACAAAAAAGGGCGCCTTTCGGAGGGAAAAAATGCTCCGAAGGGAACGCTGGTCGAGCTTCTACCTGGGGTAACGCGACAACAGGCAAACTGAGGGGGGATTGGGGACCACGGATGGAAGCAGACCTCTACGGGGGAAGAGATCTCGAAAAGAGAAAAGATTTTATGAGACATCGCAAAAAGACCATCTTAAAGGGAAGAAAAAAGTTCCAGAATAAATGGGTCTACAAAGAGGTCTATGAATACTTCAAGGGATCAAATGGGGACGGGTAGGGGGGCACAGTCACAGACCTTTGGGAGACTCGGAAATCGACGGATCTTTAAGAGACCAAGACTGGAAGGGGCAGGAGCAAGGTTCAGAAGGGGGAAGAGAGGGAAAGACAAAAAAACGGAGGAGGAGGATAAAGGAGAATGCAAAGTCGTGAAGGGCGTGGAGAATTCTCAATGAAAAAAGGGGCTACGAGTGAACCAAGAGCGAGAGAGGGTGAAAAAGGATTCAATCCACCGAAAATGTTGTGCTAGAAAACAGACCTGACATTTGGAAAGAAAGTATGAAGAGATATATGTGGGGAGGAGGACATTAAGGGATCAGTATGATTTTCGTGCCGTAACGGGAATGGTCGTTGCCATGCGCGGCGCGAGAAAAAGGAAAAGTGCGAGATCTCCTTTCGGAAAGAGTGAAAGACTATGCCCGTTGGACAACTTCTCTTGGTTTCAAAGGAGCAGGTAGGGAAAGCAAGGATCATGCGCAGGAAAAAGACCAGACCTGTCCCCGAAGGTGGGAGTTGCCACCACATAAAGGGGGACGACTCCGGGCAGGTAGTCCAAGGGGGAAACCAAAAAGGCTCCCTAACAAGGGGAAGGGAAGTTGGGGGGGGGGAAAAGTGGGGGGAAAGAGAGATTCCATACTGAAGAAGGAAAACTCGGGGCAGGGTCAGGCAGCTTCTTTGTAAGGACAGAGGGGGCCGATCAGGGTTTGATAGGGCAAAGGATATCAATAAAGAAAGACGAGATTGACCAGGGGAAAGGGGGGGTGAGTCGAGAGTGAAGCTAAGAGTGGAAGAAGTTTGATCGGTCGGCAGGAGACGTGATGAGGTCAAGAGGACATTTCAGGCGCGTAGCGCACAAGGGAATGGTCCCACCATGGAGAGAACCCTCAGATGTCCTGGGACGCGGTCCGGACCTTATTGCGTCTTAATCCAGGGGAATAAGAGAAGGCCCTACGGAACGACGATTCGATGAGGCCGATATAGTAAAGTTTGCTAAAAACTTCATGATCTGGGCTGGGGGGGGGGTCCGGAGGTGGTGATGGTCGCCTCAGGGTACAAATGTTTGGGGAGGCCAAAAGACATTCTTGCCGTCCGACTTGCCGTAGTGGCCGAAAGGAGGGAGATAAAAGGGCAAATAAGACGAGGTGGGGCGAGACCAGGGAGCCTCCTCGAACAAGGGATTTCAGAATCGGTGAAAGGGCGTACCCCCCCCAATTGAAAAATCGCGTTTAAACTAAGTGTGAAAAGAAAGGCCGAATAAGAAAAAGAATGTTAGTCTGTGCAAGAGAGAGGGAGAAAAGGCGTGGACCGGGGGGAGGTGAGGAAAATAAATTCCCAAGAGGGAAAGGATGCGAAGGGTTTTTTGTTCCTGACGAAGAGCATCAAAGGTCCACAGGAGTAAGAACGGGGGAGAGAGGGATGGAGGAGTGGGGGCAGCGCTTGGAATTGAAAGGGTCCCAGGGAGGAACAGGGGGGGAGAAACTTGTGAATGAAGATGATTTCTAAGATGTGAAAAGACGAATTCAATTTCTAAATAAAGCAGGGGGATGGGAGGAGGGGGGATGTTACTCTAACACCAGGGGTGAAAGCGAAAAAAAATAGGGAGTGGGGAGAAACAGCCTAAAAAAAATGCCGTAGGCTGGAGGCCAAAGAAACTCAGGAATGTAAACTCCGGAGGACAAACCTTTTTTAAAAATTGCATCCAAAAAGGGGGGTGAGCAAATCTGGTCGGAAAATCTGAGAGAGCGCAGGAGAGACAAAAGTTGGGGGGGAACCGTCAGACTACGGGAAAGGTAGGACGAACTCTGGGCCAGACTGGTCCAAGGTTACAGTAAAGGGGGGAGCCCTGCCCAAACACCAGCGTGATGCCTTAACTTAGTGGGGAAAAGTCTGTACTCCAGGAAAAGTTCGTGGGGGGTTGGGTTGACGGGGGAAGAAAGAACTTAAAGGTCGCAAAAAAGGATCAAAGGAGGACAAACAGACGAAAGGCTAGAAAAACCAAGTGAACTCACGAAAGGAGAGGAAGGTGGTGGGGTTTTCCGGCTTCGTGTGCAATCCCCGAGACCCGTGAAGGAAAAAAACAAGAAAGGCAAAGGACATGCTGCTGGACCGGGCTCCGGTCCCTGGGGGGGATGTTTTTCAATACCAGTAGGGATCCAGTAACTCGGAATTGCCTATTAAAAAAAGAATCACAAGACGGAATAAGAAAAGGTGTCGAGGAGGGTCAAACCATGTCATGGAGGATTAGAACCGTCAGTGTGGAGGTCAAAAGGGCTTATTATTTACTCCAGCAAGTATGGGTATGTTAATGTAATTGAAGTGAGGGGGGGGGCGTTTGGTCGGAGGTAGAAGTAGTAATACATCACATCCTCAAAGGGTTTTTACCTTACGCTGTGGAAAACCCAAAGGGAGAAAACCCAACTGATGCTTGAGATAATGAGAGCGGGGGGGTAAAAGGAAGGGAAAAACTGGGGGAGGAAGGGGGGGGGAAGACTGCCTACCAAAAGCACCCAACTAAGGAGGGAAATGAAGTTCTCCTACCAGTAAAAACTAGAGGGATAAGCTTGGGCCACTCCTAAGGTCAACAGGACATTTGAGAACGATAGAAAACCACCTATAACCAGGCAAAGGAAGATCGAGAGTGGAAAGGATGGGGGGGACGGTGCCGGACGGGGAAGGGAGGAGACTTTTTAAACTTACCTCGCACAACGGGGAAAGGTGGAGGCAAAACCGGGAACGACTTGGTGCAAGACGCGTGGGGGGAAAAGGACAGGGGCCACGTGGGGACAATCGATAATAGAAGAAACCAAACCTCCAACAGACCGGGGGAGGGGAAGGCACAGTGCTTTTTCGGGCTCGATTGCGGGACTGGGGGGGAGAAAATTAGACGTGGGAGGAAAAAGGTTGGACGCGCATAGAAAAAGAACGAAAAAAAAAAAGAACGGCTTTGGGTTAACGGTCTAACGACTAGGGCAAAACGTGAAGTTTCATCAAGATTGGGGGGGGGGCAGGATGAGAGGGGGTAGAGGGAAAAAGGGCGAAAGGAAAAACACCGTCGCTGCGGACTACCGGGGACATGTAGATGCACGGAAACCAAAAATGTCGCCTGCAGGATACGATGGGGGCAAACAAAAAAAAAAAAGGGATCACAACTTGTGGGAAAGGGGGGGTTTTTGAACAAACAGAGGCGAGGAAAAAGGCTGATTTTGTACAGTCCGGACAGCCGGAAAGACGGTGAGGACAAACGGAAACACGGGAGGCGAAAGGAGACTCGGACACTTCTTTGGGGACAAGCAGGTGGGGGGCAAGGGAGGGGGAAAGTACAACTGGGGAAAGACAAAAGCCAAAGAGCCTCCTGATTGCGCAAATGCTCAGAAGGAGGGAGGGGTAAAACAAGGATGAACAGAAGGAGATCTCCACAAGGGGGAAAGGGAACAAGTGGGAATATCCCGTTAATAGAAAAGGGGACGCAGGAAAAAGAGCTAAAACATCCATCGTAGATCCAATGAAGAAATAGGGGATCCTGAAGAGGGAGACGAAATGCAACCCAAAGACCGTGGAGGCGTAGAGATTCAGCGACGTAAAGAAACCCAGGTAACCAGCATTGCAGACCTCAATAGGTTCCAACCGAACATGAACTTGCGGCGGAGGTTAATTCAAAGGATGGTAACAAGCTCGGCTGGGATTAAAGGGTAAAACAAGGGGGGAAAAGAACGTGTTCGGAGGAGGACATCGGTAACTCGGAAAAAAAAGCGTCTGGTGAAAGCGGGAGCGCCCCGATTGGCCCACTTCGGCAAATGGAAAGCATCCTGGAATCTGTTCAGAAAAAAAAGGCGGGAACTCGCGTGGCTAATCACCCAGGCGATCGAACAAACCACTATCCAAAAGGACCTGAAGTTTTGGAGGGATACTATAGAAGAGAAACAGAATCGGACGGGTCAGGACGGAGGGGGGAGGAAAGGAGGACGATTTACGAAAAGACCTAAGGAGAAACCGGCAGGAGAAAAGCAAGTAGTTTTCTCCATGGGGGAAAAGAAGTGTGAGATACGAAGAAAGAGGCGCTCAAGTGGGACCAAAAATGGGGCCAGCAGGAACGCAGGATCAGATAACCGAACTCAAAGAGACGATCCAAACGGAGGGAAATAAACGGGAAAGAGAGGTGGATGAAAATTGACCTCTTAAACCCTTATCGGGATCAAGCTGATCAGGCAAAGAAAGACGAAAAGATGGAGTCCAAAAAAAAGAAAAAATTTCCAAGTGGTCACAAAATCCGTACATTTTCCAGGGAGAAAGGAGTACCGGAAGTGAAAGACCTTGAACCAGGGAGGAACTGGATTTGGGGGAAAAAATACCAAAGGGGATTTTAATACTGGATGCACAGCATGCAAAAGAACAGGTATCGATAACATGGATTAACAGGCTACAGGAAAAGCAGGGGGAGGGAAAAAATCCGGGAAACGGGACTGGAAAGAGGAGAGGAAGCAAGGAGATCACGAAAAAGGCAGCCACCCGATTGGAAGGAAAGACTTTATTCCTAACGGGAAGCGTACGGAAAGGGATCCCGACCTGGATACTTGCAAGCTAAATGGCGCAATTTGGCCTGAGGGGCGCCATTCACCAAGGTGGGGGGAAAGGACGCGTGGCCAATGAAGGGAGAGAGGGGGAGTCCACGCCCAGCGGGGAAGGGTCTCCGTATAGTTACATCACAAAAAAACGAGGGTATTACAGGAGAAACGGAGGGGAATCTGTCTAAAAAGGAAGAAAAACAAAAGGGGTCGGTCGAGGAAGCCAAAAGGCTCGAATCATGGGTGGACAAAGGAGTCCTGGAAAATTGTCCGGGGGAGTGCTCCCGCCCGGTCAAAATGCGCCATGGGAGGGAAAAAGTGAGAGGATTATATGTCGCTCAAGTAATTTCAGGACTTGGGCGGGGTTCAAGCAAAGGGAAGGACTGGTCGTTGCCATAACGGCGCAGGAAAATCCGGTGAGAAGGGGAGGAATCGCCGGGAGGGGACTACGAAGAGGGGGACATTATTTTAAAAGGAAAACCCCGGAATCAAAGGGGGGGGAAGTATGGGAGGGGTCCGCGCGAGACTGCCCGGGATGAAAAAAAAGGAGGAAAGAAGAAAAGGGAAACACCCTTTGGGAAGGTGGGGGCCACCAAAAGCCAGGGTTCGACTCCGCGGGCAGGTAAGGACACTCGGTACTCCTGGCCCGAAAACAAAAAAGGAATGGATGTTGAGGGGGAAAAAGGGGAAATTTTCTTATTCCAATTACTCAAGAGTTGTGAGGAATTGGAAGTGAAGGGAAGAGAAGGGTCGGCGCATGGACCCAGAAAGAGGAAACACCCAAATGTCACGCCCGTGGGTTGGGGGACGGGGATCTTTGAGTAAACGGTGCAGGCGCATATTGAACTTGGGAAAATGAGGAAGGAAAATACTGTGATAGAATCTACTTATCGTCGGTAGCGGGGAAGGAAGGGCAACATGGAAGGAAACAAGAAGCGGGTCGCACTGCCGGAGGGAGCAGCAGGGAGGGCGGTGTGTCAAAAAAAGAAGGCCTAAAGCATTCCATGGAAAAATGGGAAGGAATACCCTACGATTATAGGACCGATAGTAAAAGTGACACTTCATGATCATGGCTACTGGGGGAAGGTGGGGTCGAGGGGGTGGGTTCTGAGGAGGGGGAAGCATTTGGATAAAAAAAGAGAACCTCCGGTTGGCTCTTAGAAGCCGGCCGTTTGGACGCCCCCGGGAGGCGGGGGAAAAGACGACGAGTTGTAGAAAACAAGGGGGAAGAATAACCTTCTGTGCCGACGGGAAGGAGGTTAACAACAGTATTCAAAAAAGGATTGGGTTAAAACGGGAGAGGGAAAAAGAACGGACAGCCCACAGAGCCTGTTTCGGTGCTGTGAAGAAGAGGTGTTCAAAAGATTGAAAGGGATTTAAAGCATGGGGAAAGGGAAACACGATGAACACGGCAGATGGAATTTGGGGGGCTGCATAGGCGGCAAGGGGATATTCCATGAGGCAAGTTCTAATGAGGATACGAGGGAAGAGGGGTGAAGAGGACTGTCTTCCCAACAGAGTCCCAAGGGGGAGGACCCTTTTAAAGCAGGGGATAATGTCAAGGGGGTGCAGCAGGGAACAACGGACGAATTCCGGATTTCGAATGAAGGGGTCGGCTTGTGTGGCTCGTCAAAAAAAAAGGGTAAAACATCTGGAGAAAAGGAGTTGCACCAAAAAAGAAGGGAACGGCGCATCAAAGGGGGGAGGGGGATGATTGAAGAAAAAAAGATGCAGGCAGGTGACGGACAGTTAAACTCATGGCGGAGGGGGGGGGGAGGATCCATTTAAAACCACGCCTCGGTGGGATGCAACGGGTAGATAACTAGGGGGAAGAAACCTGAGAGACGCAGGCATGACCTTTGGGGGGGGGAAACCGCATCGATCAGGACGTGGGTCCTCCTCGTTTTGGGGGGCCTTGAGTGACAAAATGTTTGAACCTCCAAGGAATCGACCTAAACCACCAAGACGGGGATTCCAAAATTCCGGAAGGGGAGAAGGAGGTATTCAATCCGTGGGGGGGGTGGGAACTTCAGCAGAAGGTGGTAGCGGGACAGGAGCCGTCGCAAAAAAGGATCAATCCAGAGAAAAATAGAATGCACGTAGAAACTCACCGCCCCCCGAAAGAAAGAAAGAGCTTGAGTGGGGGTTTCAAAAGACAGAGGAGTTCCGTGTTTGGGAGAAAAGAAAAAGGAGGTTCCGACAAAGCGTCGGAACAAAAAAGTCGAAGGGAGCCGAGGCCAGGGGTGTCTTCGCTAAAGGTCCTCACGTTAAAGAACTTGGGAGGAGGGATTCAAGGAAAAAACATACTCAGGGGGGAATCAAGGCGGGAAGATGTGGTGTCGAGAGGGGACTAAAGGGTCTCTTAGTTCGGAGACGGTTGTGGAAAAACGGGTAGGGATATAAAGGGGGGTAACTTTTAGATGGAGGGTCATTGAAATGGGGGGGGCTCTGTGGAGAAAATAGAATGAGTAATCCTTCACAACCTAAAAAGTGTTTTGAGCTGTTGGGGACCATAGAGCTCCACCAAAACTGATAGAAATGGATAGGGGTGAACCAAAAAAAAGAAAAGGGGAAAGTGGAGGGTACTACGATAACCTCTACACACCAAAATCAAAGGGATCAGAAGTATCCAGGGAACCCCTGATCCGAGCCCGTATAACCACAAAAAATGAACGGTCGACGAAGAAGGAAATATTATTAACTAAGCGGGAAAAAGGTCGTCCATATAGCTGACTCTAGCTATCAAGGAGGGAGAAACATCCTGGTCCGCATAAACAAGCAGCCAATGTGGAAAGGAAACAGTCAGACGGAGACCTTGGGGGGGGCACCTCTCTGGGTGGTAAGGGTTGAAAGGGTGATTCGTAAAATCGTACAACTGAGAACAAATCAGCAGATAAGGAGGGAAGGGGGGACTAGGCGGTTGAGGCCAAGACTCGGAAGTTTAATGAATAAAGTTGGTTTGAAGAAGGGGAGAAGATGCTCAGGAAAACTGAGAAAAAAAAACAACCAACTGAACATTTCCGAAAAGAGAAAAACGACGGGAGGATGGAGAACTTTGGGGGTGGGGTGGTTGAAGGGGAGGAAACGGAGAGGTAGCCCGCCCTTTAACCGGAAAATAAAATTCTCGTGCTTTTCTACCGGTACATGATATAGATGCACGTCAAAAACGTGAGGCGACTGAACCTAATTTAAAGAGCGGAAACCTTTGGAAGCAATTTGAAAGGGGGGGGAAAATTTTTGCAAGAGAGGAGGCCGATGATTTTACAAAAGGCACGGTACCTACAAGAGTGTTGAGGGGAAGAAACGCAGCCAAGGGGCACAGGCTAGCGAAGGATGGACTGTTTACATCGGGGGTGGGGAACGACTTAGAAGGGTGGGAAGCACACCAAATACGCTCACATAGGGGGGGGATTAGAAAAAAAGACTTAAAGTTAAGCGTAGGTGGGACAACATGCGAAACGAAAATCATCTCAAATTACCGGAAAAGGGGAATATAACGGGGGACATTCCTGGTTGCACGGCCAAACCAAAAGACCATAAATAACCGACGAGGGAAAAGGGAAATGTACAGGTTCTAGTGAACGAACACCTAAAATGCTATATGTGGAATTACAAAAAGAGTCGGGACAGGGCAAGAACCCAAGACGCATTTGACTAAAGAATACTTCTCAAAAAAGAACATTCCCTTAGTCGGCGTAGGCGGACTGGAGGGACTCCAAGGAGGGGAACAAATTCTGGTCACTGGAAAAAAAAAAGTGGGTTTTTGAAGAAAAAGTAGTCGAAAAGGGGGGACGAGGTGATGCTTCCTAGAGAACAAACATCGCATAGTTATGTGCACCGCGTAAAAAATTTAAAGGCAAGCATCGGGGAAGGGAGGGGAGAAATTGGTCAGCAAAACATTCAGGAAAGGGCGTTCCTGACCAAAAAGAAACCCCAATCGCAATTCCGAAAGGTTGAAGAGAAATTACTACTCTAGGGAGCGAATACAGAGACGGTCCGGACAGGGAAATGTGGGGAGTTAGGACTGAGTTACACGACAAAAGGCTCACCCCTACGAATGATAAAGAAGGGACAAGGGGTGCCGATCCGGGGGTAATTCCTGCCTGGCATCTACGAAAAAGGATAAGGAGAGTGACAAAAAAAGTATTCCGCAGACGATGGCAAGGTCATGAACTAATGCATGCTGATCCCCCGACCTCACGAAGGAAAAGTCGGTGGACAAGATAAGGTAGCCGACGCAGGGAATTATGGCCCTGTAAAAAAGGACTAGTCTCAGATATCCTAAAAAAAGAAATTCTCAAATTTCTGTAATTAGTGGCATCCCACTTTAGTAACACATCCTAAAATGGGAAATGCGGGACAATGATACGAAGGGGGGAAAAAGACACTAACCGCGGAGCGAAAAATGGCATTTTTTTGGTAGCCACAGTTATTGAGAGAAGGGGGGAATGCGCGAAAGGCCAGAAATGATGATCGCGGTAAAGGAGACACTGCCAAAATCGAATAGTAAACACTTGATACGGAAACTCATGAAACGCGGCAGTATGAAATTCTAAAGTCTCGAACTTCTCCCCGGATTGGGGTAAGTGGAGGGAGACCGCAGGGGGAAAACGACCATTCGACGGCGGGCGGAAAGGGGAAGAAAAATGATCCCTAAGGGCAAAAAATCTACGCGAATCATGACACAATGGAGAAAATGGTGTCAAATGGCGCCATTACAAACAAAAGGGGGGAAAGAAGGGGCCCAGGGGAAGGGCCTCTTTTGGGGCTGCCTCCGCCACAGCGGGGGAGGGGGAAAGGAGGAAAAGGGGGGGGGAGGAAGAGGGAGAGAGATATAGATAGCTGACAAACAACCGGGGAAAAAAATGGAATTCGGGATTCAGGGGGAAAGAGAAAGAAACCTTCGTAAACTCAAATAAGCTCACCATCTTGGACACGAGTCCTGCCAAAAACGTCGGGGTGAAAGGGGGGCGCAAAACAGGAAAAAAAAGGGGGAGACATGAAGTTCAGAGAAGGTAAGAAGGGGGGGGGTCAAAGAGAAATAGTTACCTTTTCCTTGAAAAAACCTTCTAAAAACTGGAGTGGGGAAAAGGTGCGCTTACGAGAAGAAAAGAAGGGGGGGGGAAATTTCGAGAGAACGGGATACCTCTGAAGGGGAATGTTGACCTGCCTGTATTCTTTTTTAAAGTGCCGTAATACAGGTAAAAAAAAAAGCTGGGCCAACGGTAATGAGAGCAGACAGGAAAAGCAGGTCCCCGCATGGGGGAGGCAACCAAAGGGTTATACGCCGTCGTTGGGATGACCTCCCCCCCCAGCCACCAAAACCACCCCCCCCCCCACCCCAAAAACCCCCAACAAACCCACACACAAACAAACGTACGAATTTCCCAGATCTGGATTTACAGGGGTGAAAAGTGGAAGTGAGCAGAAGATGACAACAAGAACTCGGTGGAGGGAGAAGAGATTTGGTAGGATCACGTCGTAGCCGGGAATACGTGACTAGTATCAGAGTCATGCTGGCCACCCCTAGATTTCCACACATGGGGGGGGGTGTTTATATTAGCGGAGGGGTCACGGGGATACAAGAAATGCGTTCCTGGAACGGGGAATGCGATGAGAACTTTCAACGATCTAACGGGGGGGAAAATTAATCTTAGAGGAACACTGTAAGTTCCAAAAAAATTGGGCGCAACCTCAGCGGGGAGGGGGGAAAGGAATTCGGAAGGAAAAGAAGAGGGGGAGGATAAAATCAGTAAAGACCTAGGAAAAACATAAAGGCATTACCCCTATTCAATGGATGACCTCATTTAGAGTGACGACAGGGGCAAATTGGCATGAGGAAAGTGCGAGAGGTGTTACGGTGGGGAGGTCTGGTAAGTCGAGGGGTAACAGAAGGGGTGGGTGAAAACAATCTCGTACTCCAGGGGGAATGCAAAGCGCTTGACTCCAAAGTACAGTTGGGGTGGCGGATACGTCAAGCCCGATTTTTCTAGACAGTTTAAGGTCAAAAGAAAGAAACAGCTTTGTCGGATAACCTGCGGGGGCAAAACACCAGTTGAAGTTCAAAAAGGACTTGTGAACCGTAGGATGGGGGGGGGGGGTAGAAAAGAAAGACACCTCGACGCGCGGAAGGTTCCTTGGGGTCGGGGGGCCGAAGTGGGGGGCGATTCGTGGGGACCGGTGGGTTGGGTACATCGCTGAAAATTAAAACAGCTACGAGGCATCTGTTGAAAGGGGGTGGTGCATGTGGCGGAACGGAAGAAGAGGTCCATCGACAAAATCTCGGGATCTCACAGAGGCAGTTTGAAAGAAGTTTCCATAAAGTCCCAGGCCCAAAAGGGAAACCATTAGAGTTACCAGGTTGCAGGCAGTTATGTGAGGTCCAGTGAATGGAAAAAACTAAATTCCGGAGTGTGAAATCGCGGGGTAAGGGCGGTGGGCAGAGTCCAACCCGGGGGAAAAGTCGAAAAAAACGGTCTACCTTCGGACTGGCTCGCAAAAGGTGGAGACTGTCCTTCAGAAAAGGAGGCGGGAGTGATGAAGGAAAGGGGAAAGAATCGGCTTCTAATCCTTTTAAACGAAACTCAACGCCCAAGAGCACCTGATGAAGAAATATTTGAGAAAAAGCAAGGGCGAATCACTTTGGGGGTTGGGGGACCGGAATAGCAAATTTACAATTTGAGTACGACACTGGGTGCATGGATGTGGGCCAACGGGGGTGAAATACGCGCACATGTATACTAACATTCACCACCCAAAAGAGGGTGCCCTTGTCAGGTGTGAGAGAGGTTCTTTAGATCACCTTTCCAAAAGTGTGTGGGGGAGGGAATATAATAAGCCTTCGCCCTTCGAAAAGAGAAAGGACAAACGAAGAAGGGTAAGAAACCACGCACTGTGCCCGGCATCCGAGAAGAGAGTCAGGGTTGGGTTTTAGCATGGGGATTGGGGCAGAACGACAATGCGCCTGAACCACAGCGTGAGGGCAAGGCTTGAATGCGTAACGGCCTTTCGAAGGTGTGTGATCGGGGTGAGTCGACACAGGATGGGGCAATCCGGACACTACAGGGGGGAAGGTCCAAGAAGAATCAATGAAAAATCTCAAAAAGGGGGGAGCGGGGTGTTAGAGTCATAGACAGAAGGCTGAGGGGAAACTGAAAGTTCAGGGTAAAATGGTAGGGCGTAGGGATACTCTACACTTTTTAAGGAGATAGCATGAGGGGGTTTAGGGGAGGGGGAAGTAGTACTCCTTCAACAATCACAAAAGGTTTTACCTGAGGAGGGGGTGGAACCAGAGATTCAAAAAAATATTGGAAAGGTGGACAACTCAAAGAAGAACCACGGGGATTGATTTGGAGGTACTAAGGAGAACAGAAGAACACCAACTCACTCTGAAATGTAGATCTACAAGTGAAAAAACAGTAGCGTAAACTACTCCTCAAAGTTAGCCAACCGTCTAAAGAAACAAGTCCCATGGGGGGGAACCCCACCAATCTGTCTTCAAGTAAAAGAAGGAAGGGGGTTAATTCGTCTGGGGACTATTCCAAGGAGGAAAGGTAAGGGAGACAGATTAAAAAAAAAAAATAAAGCAAAAAAAAACAAAATTGGAACTTAGCCGCAGAATAAAAAGGGTGGCAGGCAAGGTTGCAGGAACCGACTGGTAGGAGGGATGACCAATCGAAATAGATAAAATCATGAGAAAAAACAAACCTCCGCAGTCCTTGGTTTCCTTTCTAGACTCTACGCACTGACGGAAAGTGGGGATTGAAATAAGGGTGTGCGAAAAAGCGAAGCAGAGGATAGTCACCAACGAAAAAACCCAAACAAGGCTAACACTTTACGACGGGAATCACATAAGGAAGGATCAGAAAGGAAGGTGGGAGGGGAGAGAAGGGAGCGGTACCCGGAAAGCCAACCAAGTCTCTCTGGGAAGAAGGGGTCCCTGATATGCAAGGTCAAACAAGGGAAGGAAGAATGACGGTAGAGAGATTTCCAATACAAGAGAGGGGGAGAAAAAACCTTGGGGAACTGCAAAGTTGAAATGGGTAACAGCCGGGAGGGGGACTATTTGGAGTCCGTCAAGAAAAAATCGTGATGAAGAAAGAAACGTGTGAAAAGATACAAAGGAGCAGGATGGGAGCAGCAGTGGGTTCTTGCGTCGCGTGGGCAACTAGCCAACAGAAAAAAAAAGGGTAGAAATCTGTAAGGAGGAGGAGTTCCAAGGATTACAAAGGAACTCCGAAATGAAAGAAATTTTGAACCGTTACGGGAAAGGTGAAGCCACGCGGAAAACACGCTAAAGAGGATCACCGACTTCGAAAAGAGCAGGATGGGGGGACAAATGATGCGCCGTGAGCCTAAATTCACAAAAAAGGGACCCTTGGTTTGCATTCCACCGACAAAGCCTTTTAGACAACGGTGATTGTGAACAGTACAAGAAAAGGCCAGAGAGGACGGGGCGGAAACCTGAATGGTACTAAAAGCGAACTTACAAGCTCTTGGGGGCTCTCAACCTGGTGGGTTCAGACGCGCTTCGGCCAGAAGGCGAAAAACAGGTTCCACGGAATACCCCATCGGGGGGTCTGAGGAAAAAGCTTGCCAAAGGAGTCACTGGGAGAGAAAGAAGGGGCAGGCCCTGGATGGCCTCTGTAAGAAACACAAAAAAAGGGGAAGGAGTACCCACCCTACGACCAACCGAAAAAACAGATAAATGAAGGTTGCCGACCTTCTACATAGTCGGGGAGCAGCCAATGAATCGGAAAAGGATTAAGTCATGGGTTTGTTAAGGGAGAAGCAAGAAAAAATGCGGCGTACAAGAAGCAGGAAAAAAAAGCAGTGTGCGCTCCATTGTGGGATACCCCGTGGTGAGAGAAAAAGAAGGAAATCGAAAGTCGATAAAAGACTTATTCATAGACAGGGGCAACATGCACGCATGCTATACCAAGAACAAACTGGCAAGGTGGGGAATCTCGTTGAGCCGGGGGAGCGGATCATGGAAATAGCAACCCGGATCGGCAAGCAGGAAAGAACGAAGAGAAGAACTCGCGAAGGGCTTTGCTTATTTCATCCTCCTGCCAGTAACAACCACAGTAAGTTTCACAGGGGAGGGAAAGGAGTACCAGTGGACTACGGCCACGGAGGGACGACCATTTAAAAGGGGTGGTTTGCCACACTTGGGGGACCTTCTTGATGCAAGTGACTCAAAATATCCGGGAAGGGCTGAGCTTCCAGCGGGGGAAGAGACAAACGTCAAATCTAATGTAAAACGGGATGACGGGAAACTGCATAACCTCGGGGATCCGGACAAAGATCCTAACTGTTTTCAGGGAAAGAATCCATACGGACCATGCGAAGAGGAGGCAAAGAAAAGGGTTCCAGCCAAGAGGGCGCGACAACATGCTACTCATGAAGAGAAACTGGCCATTAGACAATTGGTACGGCTCATAAAAACAGTGTGAACTCGTGGAAAAACGAGAGACTCTTTTGCTTAAACACTCAACGCCCACGAGACCCTGGGCGCTAACAGCGATTAAAATAAATTG
>Ga0179593_1272952_pt1 | contig 16166 bp, 20 predicted proteins | sample CZODoug2_1_08_16_FD_185931 | JGI IMG/M metagenome (GOLD analysis project Ga0179593, IMG submission 185931) | Vadose zone soil fungal communities from Angelo Coast Range Reserve, California, USA - CZODoug2_1_08_16fungal (PacBio error correction) | ecosystem: Environmental > Terrestrial > Soil >...
CTGGTCAGAGGCTTGTCGAGCCGGTTCGTCAAAAGGTACCCAAGAGGAGACAGTTTATCAAAAGAAGGGGGGGATCGTTTCTGAGTCAAAAAACTCGATTGTCCGCGAGGAGGTGGGGGACATAGCTCGATGGGAAAGGGCTTCGGTAATCCTGGAGCGAGACGGAGCTGTGCCTAGTGACTGGGGGGACGGGGGGGAAAAAAAAAAAAAAAAAAAAAAGACTCCAGGTTGGGCTGCCTGATTTCTAGGAAACTACAACGGGGACGTTGAGAGGAAATCCGCAATTGGGGCTTATGGGGAGACTGCATCGGAAAAAAGCAACGGTAAAAAACTCGTGTCGGTGGAGGGAAAACATCGCTTGATTGCACAAGGAGGAAGCACAAAGATAAAAAGGGGACCGGGAATCAAACAAAAGGGGATGCCCAAGCGGAGAAGCTGCATGGGAGACTTGCTGAACGTTAGGACGCGTGAAAAAAGGTATAGCGCTCTTAAAGAGGGTCGGGGACGATCAAAATAGCGACTCGAAAGCAAAAAGTCCGGTGAAGCGGGGATCGGCTAAGTACCGAATCAAGAAGGCGCCCCCTACCGGGAGGCCGAAAAAAAACGGAAAAAAAAAAGAAGAGAAAAGGCGCGAACGCTGCTCAAAAAAGAAATCTCTTCACTCTGCCAGGGGAAAAAAACAAATCAAATTTTCGTACTGGGCAGAAATAAGGTGCCCGACGAAAAAGAAAATTTGGGGCAAAAGGCCGCGGATGTCCAGCTTTTTAGAACTAAAATGGACCAGAACTGGGGGGGCGGGTCTAGGAGACACTCCACCATCGGCAGGGGGTTTCCTCTGCGTGCAGCGCGGCTTTTGGGCGGGGGCGTCTAAATAGCAAAAAACTGAGTCCTAAAATAGAGGGAAAAAAAAAGATTTTCTACAGTAAGAATAATGAAAAATATCCGGAACATCAGAGTACTTGGGTCGTTGCAATGCTATCTACCCTAGTCTATGCAAGGAAAAAGAGTTCTTTTTTAGGGGGTGGGATCGAAAGGAGGAGTCCCTCGGGGAAGGGGGGAGATGTAAGGGGGGAAAAAGAAGTGCGAAAGGGGGGCTAAAGGAAAGACGGGTAAATATGCGTGCAAAGTAGGGATGGCGGCAAGGAAAAAGAAAGTGAAAAAGAAAGTCTTCGAGGGGGGGCTCTAAAAGAAGAGTTTGGGGCCAACCTCGCTAAAAGAGACATTTTGCATGTACAAGGTAAGCCGAAGAGGAGAAAGGTAAGTGAAGGGGTCCAGGAGCTTATCCCCTTGTCAGGAGACGAAAAGCAACTGGGAAATAGCATAGCGCCATAAATTGGTACGAGGAAAACAGCTTCAATTAACTTGGCTGGGTCAGAAAAAAAAAGGGAAAAAAGAAGTCTCGAACGAGCCATTTAAGTGGTTGTGGATGACACAGGCGATAAGTGTAGTGGGAACAAAAGGGGGGGGAGAATGGGAAAGGCACTATGTCAAAAAGGGAAAAATCGATATACAGAAAAGAAAGCGGGAATAGAGACGGCAGAGCTCAGGATATCTTCGTGCCAAGTCGGGAAAGTGTCTCGTTGCGCTCTGGGGTCAGAGGGAGATCCTAAAAAGGGAGGGTTCGGGCGTATGATGCCAGGAGTTGGGGGGGGGGGGAGCAATGGAAAATGGGGGGGAAAAAGGATGGCTATCCGAAAAAATCTTGTTTAAAAAAAAAAGTGGTGGTTGCGGTCCCTCCGTACACAAACGGCGGAGCCGAATATCGGACGGAAAACAAGATACGGCTGGAGAAAAAGGGCCGGGGCTTACAGATCTGAGTTGGGAAAAATGTTCTTACTTACCGTCATCGAAAGAAGAACAAAACAGACTTCAAGACGGGGGTAGAGGGGGAAGAGGGTTCTGGCAAATCGATAGGACCAGTGAGGAGAAAAAAAGAATCAGCTGGGGCCTTGAAATGTCCAGGTTGGAAACTCGCCCCGTTGGAGGACATTAAAGGAAGGGTGCAAACGGAGAAAGAAGTCGTCAGGAGGGGGGGGAAACTAGGTTGCAAGTGATAAGTATGCAGACCTTGAAGAAGGGGGGGGGACTCTAGGGGGAGGACGCCCTGGGAACCAATAAAGCCGGAAGCAGGGTCGTCCTGATTTAACATAGTGAGGCGTTTCAAAGAAAAAAAAGAGAAACAAAAATATAAAGAGCGATAGCGCACCGATAACGTAGAAGGAAGAGAGGCAGGAGGGTCAGAGAAATGCTTCGTGGCCGCCGTCGAAATGGGCCTTTTCATTGCATAGAAACAAAAAAAAATGTGTTTAATCTGAGGGCAAAAACTGTCATCTTCCGCAAGAGGGGACACAAAACGTAAAAAGGAGTTTAAAAAAAAAAGTGGAAAGCGTAAGTACCTCTACTGGGGGGGAAAGGGGCGTTTATTCTGGGAAGGGGAAGGCATTGAACCAATCGTCAAAAAAAAAGAGAGAAAGCAGGAGTTAGAGTTTGTGGGGAGTGGGAATCATCATGGACACTAGGTCAGAGCGGAAAAAGGAAAGGAAACAACGGAAGAGTGTGCAAATAGAAAAAGGTTCGTAAAAGCGTCCAGAGGTGGATGGGCCGACACGATTATAAAAAAGGAATTAAACGGGTGTATCGCATACCTTGGGAGAAAGAAGGGAAGAACGGAAAAGACCACTCAATGAACGCCTTCATATCTACCGAACGCTGGGGGAGAAGATGAAAAAAATCGGACGTAGCGAAAAGAAAGACCGACCGCTTTCTCGCTATCTTCTATCGTAAGCGTTTACTGACTGAAAAGAAAAGAGAAGAGTACAGATGCTGTGCTCTAGCCCGGAAAAAAAGTAGACACCCCAGTCCGAGGCGCAAAAGAGTCTAAACCTAAAACTAAAGGGAGCGAGAGGGGGAGAAGTTGTGAAAAGGGGGGGAAGGGTGGATCTGCCTTTCTCGGCGGCCAAGAGGTGTGCGGAAAAAGAGGAAAGAAGTTCAGTTGTTCAGGGGGTTTTTTGGGAAATAGGGAGAAAAAGTCAACCCGTGACGGGGTTGTTAACGTGACTGCCGCATCTTCAGGGGAAGGTATGAGCTCTTGCAGCAAAAACGGGGGTGGGAGGGGGGGTTGGTCGATCAGAAGAAAGTACTCTGACTAGGGAAGTGCTCGCGTTAGAAGGGGAGGCGTTTGCTTGAGAACACGAACGTCGGAGAGGATGCCTGCAAAAGCCAAGGCCCAAACTAGAGAATTGCGAGACCCAAGAAAAAATGTCGCGAAGGGCAGACCGTGGAGGAAAAGAATGAAAGGAAAAAATACAACAAACCAGAAGTGGGGACCTGTTGAGGATGCTAACAGCTCATAAAAAGTAGGCGATTAGAGAGAGCAGTGGAAGTTCGCGTCCTGGGAGAAAAAAAAAGCGTCTCTTCACGCGGGGAAAAAGGAAGGTATTCCTCGCAGCGTTTCTTCAGAAAGGCAGTTGGTTTCTGAAGGCGGATTAGAAAGCTACGAGTATTCTTTTCGGGGAGGGACAGAACGGAACGCAGAGGTTATTTCGGGGGTCGGGGGAAAGGGAAAGGGGAGCGGAGGGAACTCTCTTATGTGGGAAAGGGGGCGCTTCTCGGGACATAGCGTACGAGACAGGGGATGCTCGGTATGTGGTGGAGTTCCTTGGGGGACATGTGTTCAGTCAGAAAAAGAGCTCACCACGTTAGAAGGACGGATAACGATGAAGCGTGTGGACCTTAAAGGGGGCAGGAAAAAAAGAATTCTTGGGAAATATCAGATCAGGAAACTTAAGAAAGTGGACCTAATGAAGGGTTAAAAATTGTGAAGTATTACTGCGGGGGGGCTTTCAGATAAGGGGGGAGGGGGAGGGGGGGTCCTGTGGCTTTTCATTCACTAAAAAATCAGCGGAAAAGGATATTCAGCGCCGAAAAAAAAATGGGTAGGGGGTGACTCTGTTTCTGTGATTTCTTTGAAGGGGGCTTGAGGGAAGGAGGATAATTTCTTCGGGGAAGAAGGGCAACACCTCACCTCCTACTCAAAAGAGAAAAAAAGGGGCTCGCGAAAAGACGGCGCTCCGAAGGGGGGAAAAAGGGTAGGAGCCGGAAATCTTCGGAGAAAATTATCAAGCGAGGCTAAAAATGGTGCTGTTCAGAAGGGCATTTATTCTGAAAAATGAAAAAGGGATTCGGGTCGAGCGACGAGCTCGGGCGCCGTCCTCATCAGATCTCGAAAATCAAAAAGAGAGAGATGCCTACCAAAGGATTGCTCTCCAGGTCTAGGAGAAGAGACAGAGCAGATCGGAGAGGCAGTCGTCTACGGGGGAGGTAGAGGGGGGGTTTTCGGGGGTGGGGCTGTGGGGGATTGGTGATTGGTTGATTTGATGCTCTGCTAGAGGGATGGTGCAATATTCCCGGGGGAAGGAAAACCTACATTGAGCTGTTGGGAGTCAATACAGCCTCCTGCTCAGGGAAAAGGGGAGGCGAATTGGGAAAAAAACGTGGGGAACGGGTGGAAGGAGTATAAACTCGCGCAAGGGGGGGTCAGTGCCTACTCGGGAGCCACCATTAGTCACACATAGAAAGAAGCGGCCTCTTTCTGTCGTGGGGGGGGGAGCCTAGTGAGGTGAACAAATTTGGTGTCGCAAGAAGTAAAGCGTCGTTGGAAAGGCCAAAAAAAACCAAAAAAAAAAAAAAAAAAAAAAACGCCATGGGACATTAAGATTTTGGAAAATCAAAGGGGTGCCGCGAGGGAACTTTCATTAGCAAGCGGGGAGAAAATTCCGTAAAAAGAATCACTCAGACCCTTCATCTCTCTATTCCACGCAGCCAAAAGAGTTTCAAGGTGGCTTTTAAAAGGGAAAAATTGTCAGGAGGCTTGAGAAAAAGAGGAGCCAGAGTGACGGGGGGAAAAAACACAATCTCATAAGGTTTAATACGTCAAACTTCGCGAAATCAAAAATCAAGGGTGTAGAAGAGACGGGTAGCAGGGGGGAAAAGAACTTGCCAAATAATGACCCGGTCTCGCGGAGCTTTTAGCCGACGACAGGGGAAAAAACATTCAAAAAGGGGGGGGGAAAGCGGCGCATCATGTCGGGAGCAAAGTGACTTTTAAGGGGACTATAAAACGGGGAAAGTTTTGAGTGCAAAAAAATCAAACTGTGGCTCCTCGGTCGCCATATGGGGTTTCAGGAAGGGGGGGAAACAACTAGTAAAAGAGCAGGGAAAGGGACGTGAACGATGATAAAAAAAGTCGAGAAACGGGTCAAAGGGGAAGACACGTGAGGGAATCATGGGGAGTGTTTTCGTGATAAAAAAAAAAGCTTTTGTGTCGGGGGGGCTGAGAAAGAAATGATCTGAGGGGGAGAGCAAGAAGCTGAATGAGAGCATCGTAAAAAAAAAAAAAGTCCAAGGGGCAGTTCAGATCTAGAGCAAGGCTTCGGCAAAAAGGTCGCAACAGAAACGCAGAAACAAACGGGCAGGAAGTTAACTTTCGGGAAGGAGAAAATTTTCAGACGAAAAAAAAGGGAGGGGTCGCTTAGGTGGGAAAAAAGAGGCTAAAAAGCTGAATACTGAACGGATAGCGGCTCCTATAAGAGAAAAAAAAGCCACTAGAGTCGATGGCTCAGAAAAATTCTAAGAAAAGGAAAGCTGAGTGTAGGGTATGGGGGAGAAAAAAAAGCGAAAAGGGTACGTCTTTGCTGAATAGTGGAAAGAGGGTCCGCTTATGTTTTCGGTGGAAAGAAAAAAACGTCCGGTTCCTCATCGCAATGAAGGTCGGAGTCGGGGGAAGAAAAGTGTTTCGCATGAAGAAATTCGGTCAGTGTTTTCGCAGGGGGAGAAGCGACTGACGAAAAACTTCAGCTATAGGCAACTGCCAGGAGGACGTTTTGAAGAAGCAGAGGAAAACGATCGATGTAACTGTGAACGGAAATTTTACAAGTCCCTGGTGAAGGGAGGAACTGGTGAAGGAGACTCTGCCCAATCGTAAGTGTTCCTAAATCAAGGGGGGTGGGAAAAAAGATAAGGGTGCAGATCCGTTGGGGTAAGAATCGCGAAAATTATTTCTAAGTACGCGAGGAAAAAAAAAAAGAAAAAATGCATACCATGAGGGGGGACCGGTACGCTTTGTCGAAGTGCCATTTGGGGGGGGTCTGGGAAGGGCACCCAACCATCGTGCTCCTTATCACTATGATTCTCTAAAGGGGGGAGGTCCTACCTGCTGACGGCCCGCCTCCTTTAACAGGTAAAACCCAAAGGTCCGAAGGGGGGGGGGAAAATGGGTGAGGGGAAGTCGCGCCTTTCCCAGCGGGGAAGGGGACACAATTAGGGTGGGGCGAAACTTGGAATAATGCATGGGGTATGACGGAATTCAGATCAGATGGGGGAACTCGAGTTCGGGGGGGGGGATAGTTAGCTAGGTCCATGCGGGGCGGATATACATCACTTCGCCGAGAAAGAAGGGGTATAAGTAGTTATGCCAGAACAGAGTTAACTTATAACCCTGCCGGAGGGAGATTGGAGGTCGTCACGTCCTAAGACGTGGTCTCTATGCCTTTTCAATTTCGAAAAAAAAAAGAAAAAATGAGCACGCTATAAGTGTGGTTCTAAAGTTGAAAAAAGGAACTCTGACTTCATGCGTTGGAAAAAGAGGGACCAACCTGGGAAAAGGCTTACTGGCAAAGTGAATAGTGGGAAACCTTCTGTAGAGGAGTACTAGATCAGAGGAGGGGGGGGATAGTGGGACGGGAAGGGGGCCAACTCCATCGAAGGAACTACTCCTTGTCGGTGAGGGGGAAAAATGGCGTAAAGTTCACAAGGACAATCCGGCTATTTGAATTAATTCAAACCTCTGTGGACTTCGCTAGTGGACGACGGGGTAACGGGGGGTACAATACTCATAGAAAACGCTACATTCACGATGGAAAGGGGGGGGGGCTAGAAGCAAAAGATGGCTAAACGGAGAGCAGAAAATCGAGCCGCGTCAAGCGGGGCCAGAAAAGAAAAACAGGAAACTAACTGTCTATGGACAAAAAAAAAAAGAGAAGCAAAAGAGGCGCCGAGATCTGGCAAGGAAAGGAGGACTGTGCAGGGGGGAAGAAAATTCAACCGAAAAAAAAGGGATATCAGAAAGTGGAAAGGAACCCTCTTGCCAGGAGAAGGGGGGACAAAATACATCTAGGCCGGAAAAAAGTAAAAACGCACCTTAAAATCCTAGAAATGGGAGCAGAAGATCTCTCATCCGGGGGGAAGGGTCCAGTTTGGTTCATGCTGCAGACCTTCATGACATGGGGGTTTGTGCGGGAAAGCAGGTGTCGAGGCGCGTGAAAGGGGGGGAGCGCTAGAATAGTGTTGAAAGGCTTTTAGCCAGAACTGCAACACCGCTTCGGGGAAATAAAATGTTCCACGGGGGAAAAAAACTGCTCTGGGAAACTTGTACTTCACTAATGAAAAAGGGGGGGGGGGGGTTCAGGCGGTTGGGGGAAAAAAGGATGTCGGGGAACAATAAAAGGTTGACTGGGTCTCCCTAGGGGCCAACATATGCTGAGAAAAGGGCATGCATTGTGAGAGAAACGAGCAGTATATTATGCAACAAGGGGAAATGCAACAAGAAAGAGGAAAAAGAAGACATTTCGGGCAACACGCAAAAGGGGAACGAGCGTTGGATTCCAGGGAACGTTGCGGAGGAGGGGAGAATTCAGAAAAAAAAAGCTCTTACTTGTTCCTTCTGAAAAAATTATCATCAGTGGAAAATCCTGGAACAATATTTTCGAGGAGGGTTTGAGCACTCCTCATCAGAAGGACTCGAGTCAACACAACAACAAAAACACACAACCAAACCACAAACCTTGCGTGAAAAAGGCAAAACTCCATTTTTATTAGAAAGCTTTTGAAAACGACGCTGGAAAAAGGAAGGTGTGTTTGCCTTTCGGTGTTCGTACAAAATAGAAAAAAGACTGGGGTCCATCGGTTATATCTCTCGGGGAAGTAAAACAGGGCGAGGAACTAACTATTAAGGTGGTTGTAGGGTGCATTGAGGAGAAAGGCGAGTAGCGAAGGGGGAAAGAAATCTGTTTTTTGTTGGGGGAAAGGGGGACAGTGGGGGATCTAATGCCTACGAGGAAACAAAAAAAAAAAAGTATTCAGGAGGCAGGTGAGGGGGGGAGGTTGGGGACTTGGTTAATGGCCTCTTATAAGTGTGACGAATAAACGAGAGCATTAACTGGGAAGAAAATCTTTAATACCAAAGGGAAGTGGGCTCTAGGGGGGAAAGCCACGAAAAAAAACTGAAAAGATCTTAGGTGGGGGGATTAGTGCACTAACAATCAAGCAAAAAAGATGCCGCCTTTAAAAAAGGGTTCTCTCTTTGGGAAAAAGAGGTGGACGGGTTCAGGGGGCAAGAGGGAGGCGGGAAAGCAAGAGCGCATACCGGAATGTTTCTTACAGAAAAAAAACCACAGAAAGGAGAGAGAATGCGGTCGGCTGGGCATAGCAGGATGGCGCCTACCGCCATGCAATAGTATAGAGAGATAATTACTTCGAGCCAGCCAAAAGAAGCGCAAAGGGAAAGGGGGGAAACTCGTTGCCAGGGGGGAAAGAGAAGAAAATTCGAAAGGAAGCGGGGGGGTCTTGATGCGCGAGTCATCGTCGCAGCCGACCGAGAATCAAGAAAAAAAAAAAGGGATTGAAGAGAGTGATGCGTAGAAAACCTGGCTTTCTGAGATCTCGAGGGAAAAGAAAGCACGGGCTCCTTTTGTCAAGTAATTCAAATGACAGACGCCACTAAGGTCTTTGAGAAAAAAAAAAGGTGGATGGGGGGAGAGGGAAGGAAAAGAATTAGACTAGCCTTTGAGCTTGTGGATCACGCAAGAGTTGGTTTCCTGAGTTTCAAAACCATAAAAAAAAGGGAAGGGCAATGAGGTCGAAGACCGCAAAAAAAGGGGAGAGAAGTTGGTCCGTCGGGATACAACGGAAAAGGAAACAAAAAAGCGGGAAAGCGCAAAAGGGAAGGCTTTTTTGATCTCAGGGGAAAAATCATGGATCCGGGGCCGACATCGAAAAAAGGGGGGTTAGTCCCCTACAGGCAGGAAAATACTGGGGCGGAATCTCAAACATTTGAGGGGAAAAAGGAGGGGGCTGCGATGAGCGGGGGGAGGATGAGCTTCTACTCTCAAGCGGGAAGGAAAAAGGATCATTACGGATCAAGAAAAAATATGCCCGAGGCTAAGGGCGGCATATTGAGCGGTGTGTGAGGGAAACGTCTCTTGTATTGTGAAGGAAGGGAAGGCCTCAATTTTCCGGCTCAAAAGCAAAAAAAGGAGCCTCGGGGCGCACTCGGCTACGCGCGGGAGGAAGCTTCATAAGGAAAAAAAGTCTAGTCTCGTTCTTATACCTTGCTTGTCAGACCCTTACGAAAAGACGGGAAAAAACTGGGCCGCTCAAAAATTGTGTGTGGTAAAAACGAAAAAAAAAAAAGGGGAACAGAAGATCAAGGAAACGACCATAAGACCAAAAGAAAAGTAAATATAAAGTGGCCAGAGTCTGCGCGGGCAGGTGCGGGGGGGGGGGCGTAGAAAATTCAAAAAAGGGAGACTCGAAGGCGGGTCCAAAGAGGGGGTTTCCGTAGGGACAGTAAACTAAGAAGAATGGGGGGGTGGATGTTTGGAGGCAAGTGATTCAGGAATAAAAAAGGGACAGCGCTAAAGTGCCCGAAGGGGGGGGTTATGCGTGATGGGGGTCAAAACTCCATGAGGGAGAATCAGCCAGTGGGCATTGGGGGGGTCAACGACAGAGCCCGAATTGCTTCTAAAGAAAAGCCTAAGAAGCAGGTCACCGCGGAGCCTGTAAACAATTAATAGGGGAGCTCCGGGTAGAAACGTATAAAATGCAAAAAAAATAGTCAAATTCAAAAAGCAAATTTCTTAGTCAGGAGACTGCTTATCTTCGGGAAGTAAGGGGAAAGAACCGAGCTGGGAGAGTCGTATCTAAAAAAAAGTTAGGGATGAAGAAGGGGAAGTACGAAATTCAATATGATACGAAAGAAACAGCAAACTTTTGCTCAAGGGGCAACAAAGGAGCAGAGATTCGTTGTAGTTAGCGAAAGTAAAAGTTCGGGAGGAGAGCCGGGGCTCGGATGGGAAAAATTGTGCACAAAAGGGCGCATGGGGAGGCTAGCAAAATCAGCGATAGCCGTTACCGCTCTAGGAGTAGAAGTCATGTATTGAAAGTAACGGGAGATCACATCTGTATTGCGAATCTCAAGAAGCAAAGCTCGGAAAGAAAGGATCGATCATACTCAGTCCGACAGTCGGCCGGCGGGGTTGGTCGATTTAAGCGTTAAAGGGAATGAGGGGGACCTCAAGGCCTGGTTATCTATCCGTTAAAAACAAGGGTCTCGGGGGTATCCGTTAGCCAGAGGAGAAACAATTCCTTAAATGCGTTGAGGCCGATAAGGAAAAGGACTACTAAAGGGGGGGAAGGGGGGGGGCCGATCGGGCTTTTCCAAGAGAATTACTCACGCAAAAAAAAAAGAAAGTCTAAGCACATATTGAAAAGGTCCGAGTTCGTGTCGATCGTTCGGATGAAGCAGCCAAAGACTGAGAGGGAGAAAGCGAGAGGTAAATTCGTCCTCACACGACTTTGAAAAGGGAAAAAAGCACCTTCCAGCAGGGGTTAAGATGGAAGGAAAAAAAGGGAACGGGAACGCGATTTGTCGGCGGATGATCAAAACCTATCGGGGTGCCAGGGGAAAGAACCTTGAAAAAAGGGAGATATCTTAAAAACAAGGAAGGGGCGTTGTTGTAAGGAAAAGGAGGTCATAAGTTTCGGACAGAATTGAAAGAAGTTCGAAAAGCGTAGGCTAAACGAAACGGAATTCCTTAATAAGAGGAAAAAGGAGGAAAGACCTCGAGTGCAAAACCTGCGTAAGTGAAAAGAAAAAAAGTGCCTTCCTCGGTTCCACTCCTTGGGAAAAAGTGCTGCTAGAGAAAAAAAGGGGTCTCAAGGACACCAACTCATCTATGGTAAGGGAAAGAGGGACTGGAAGGGCAGAAGGCCGGGGAAGCAGTGTCATAGAGAGCGAGTAGTGAGGGGGCTCTATCTATTTAAAGAAAGCGTGGCCTTTTGGGGTGAGGGGGGGAACAGGAAAAAATCACCACGCGTCGCTGGGACGATGTGGGGAGGTTTATAAAAGGGGATTCGTCATTCAAAAAATGGACCAGTTTTACTAACGGGGGGAAATGCCATACAGGTGAAGGGGGGGGGAAAGCTATTTGGGAGGTTGCTTCGCTGGGGGGGGAAGTGGGTGAGACATGTCAGGGGAACCCCTCTCTGGGAAACTATAAAAACTGAACCCTGCTTTCACCGGGAATCAAAGCGCAAAAAGCCGCTGCTGCGCCATTGCAAAAGAAAAAAAAACCTCAACAAGGTAGGGTTTAGTGATCGGATCAAAAAGGGTGCACTCCTCATTTCAGAAAAGGAGAAGGGGTATGCTGGTCGTATCTTCGTAGTCGTGCCGTTTGGAAAAGAGGGTAAAACTCGACGGAGAAAGCTAGAGAGGAACTTTACGGAAATGATTGGTGTCCGGCTATGGTGAGGGTCTTGCGCCTGGGGAGGGAATTACCACGAAGGGAACGACGAAAATTAAATGAGAGAGAAAGGAGAGACGCTATCGGGAGGAGAGTAAGAAGCTGGGAAAGGGGTTGGACAAGGTACACGCTTCAGAGGGCTGTGTCTTTTACCGCGTGAAAAAAGATCTTTCTGAAGAAGAGCGATATGTAGTGGACAGCGTTTTAGAGGGGAAGGGAAGGGAAGACTCCGCGGGCGCGGTTGGAGGGGGATGAAATTGTCGCGGAACGGGCACGGGCTCCATGGGATATCTGGGGGAGGGCAATGCTAATAAGTGTGGGCTGTTGGACGCGGGGGGAAAAGAGGGTCGTTCAAGGTAGTCATAGCACTGGGGGTTGACGTGGTCTATCCGGGGGTAAAAGCCTTATTAACGGAATCAAGGAAATTGACAGCAGGGGGAGCATATAGCACTCACGGGGGGAAAAACCAAATTCCGGGGGGTATCACGAAAAAGGGGGCGGGGGCACACGAAGAGAAAAGGGAAAACTTGTATAACCTCGGGAAAACCGGGAAGATCAGTCACAGGCTAAAAAATCCGACTGGAAAAAAAGATCTACCAGGGGGCTTTACCAGAGAAGGAAAGATATCGAGAACGGCGGGGGGATTTCGCAGTTGGCATCTAAACAGAAGGGCGCGCAAGGTAAAAATTCAAGGGAAAGGGAGGACAAGGGCGGGGTCAAAAAAAAGACGTATGTTGTCCGGGGGGGGGGGGTCAAAAAACTGCGGACGGGGATCAAAGGGGGGGAGGGGCTGGGTCAGGGACCTGGGTAGAGCGGGAAAGAACGGTTTGGTTAAATTGCATTTGAAAAGCAACCACACAAAACCCAGTTCGGAGAGGGGCAGCTCTTTCGCGAGAGGGGAGGAAGGGGGGGGTGGGGGTTTGCGCCTGGGGGGGATGCGTTTTGACATTCTCAAAAATAAATCGAAAAAATCAAACAGATCGAGGCCTCAACTTTCTGAAGCGGGGTGGAGGAAGTTAGAATTCTGGAAATAAGGGGGTCATCGGGGCGTTTCGCATCGTACTAAGGGCGATGCGGGGGGAAAAAGGAAAGGAAAATGAGGACAGGGTGGTTCAGGGAAAAAAAATGGCTTTTTAGTAAGGGAGGGTAAATAGGTTTGGGGAAAATAGTGGGCACACTGAGGGAGCAATCAAAAAGCCAAAAAGCCGCTAACAGCGGGACTGTGGGGGGGTGTGTCTGGGGGGGAAGGAAGGGAAGTGACACAGAGTTTCTCAAATTGGCCTGGGGCCTTGGTGTCTTCGAACCAAAAAAAAAGGACCAGCGGGACGCGTCAATCGGGCAGCGGGCCGACCTTAAAAATCGCGTGGAGCAATATGGAAACGAAAAAAAACTAACATACAGCTTGTACTCTCCTAAAAGGAAAAGGTCAAGAAGATGTGTCTAAAATTACAAGGGAAGCGGAGATCTTTACGGACTGCGTCTGGAGCACTAGAAGAAGCTCAAAAAAAAAAAAACGAGGAGGGTAAAGATATATACCGGGGTGAATATTGTCCTTGGCTCGGGGGCGTTTCAGGACTCGCTACGCTCTTCTTCAATCTGGGAGGGGGGGGGTGAAAAGAAAGTTAAAATCACAGGGTTTCCCTTTTACTCCAAAGGGAGGGAGGATCTTCAAAGTGTCTGAATTTCGCTGGGGGAGAGGACCAGTCTGGTGCAGGGGGAAAACGCGAGAAGGACTTTCCATGATTTCTCTCGAATTGGGGTAGTGGCGTTTTTTTGAAAGAGGAAAAAAAAAGGAAAGAGAAAGGCCGGACGATTTAGAATGCCAGCTAAACTAGAGGCATGCACAGAAAGGGCGCTGTAATTGCGGATATTTAAGGTGGTTGATTGATAGGGGGGGAAAAAAGAAATAAATGGAACTCAGCCACACATATGTTTGGAAGGCAAAAAAAAAAGAAAAAAAAAAAAAAACTAAGGTATTCGGCTGTCTGACGTTAGGAAACGAAATCTGGGGAAAAGCATCCTGCTACAAAGCGGCTCGCGAAAGAAACCGTGTTGAAAGAATCCAAGATGCAGCCCAGGGGGGGTCTCCACAATCCAGGGGAATGCTCCAGTAGCGTCTGGTTCTGCAGTTTTGTGGGGGGGGCAGTACTGAGACGGCTGAGAGTTCCAACCTCTTGAAGTAGCAAAAGTGCGCGACATTGTCGTCTAAGACTCGGTCACGAAAACCAACGGTCAAAAAAAAAAAGCTAGGGATCCTTCATCGGGAAGTGCCTCCTTGCTCAAAGGGGTAAATTGAGGGTGAACGTACTTGCAAAAATTGTTGGTGTTCGTTTCCGAAAGAAAAAACGCCGAAAAGCGGAAAAAATCACGGGGAGATGGGCAAGCGCTCGTGCGTGTTACAGGAATCAAGGCCCCCTGATGCAGTTGAAAGAAGGGGAAATTCGCCCTGTAAAAAAAGTACGTTGTTGGAAGGGGTCGGCGGGTAAGGGCAAATCGAAAATAACTCTAAATCGGGGTTCGACTATGGATTGACGCGCAACTGGGTCTTAACGAAGAAAGGTTGGGTGACGATGATCATAGGGAGACAAACAGGCAGGTATCAGGATTCCCGAACGGGGGGTAACGGGTGGTTGCACCGACATTCTTATCCAGAGAAAGGTTGCAAGTTGGGAACAGGAAAAAGAGGCGAGTCGAGAGAAAAGGGGGAACGCGCGGGGTATCATTCTAGGGGGAACACACGCGGAAAAAAACCCGTCACGGCAGGGAGAGTAGAATTCCCGTCGCGAAATCTGCCAACTCGAAGCAACCCCTAAGCATGTGAGCAGTAAAGGGACCAAACGGGACGCTTGCATCATCCCACCTGAGAGGGTCGGAGAGATAAAAATGTGAAACTGAACTGCAGGGCGAAAAAGCGGACTCTGAATGAAAAAAAAAAAGACAAAACAAGCGGATATCTTGTCCCGCTTTTCCAGGAAACAATGACATGAAGAAGGTCGTAAAGGAAAGAAACAGGTGGCTTTTAGAGAGCAAAAATCGGAAACGGAAGTTTTGAAAAAAGCGCTATGGGCCGCTTACGGGCGGAAAAAGGAAAAGATATACCACAGGAAAATCCAAGGCCGGGTCAGTCATGCTAGGAGAAAAACAGAAAGGAAAAAACATCTGAAAAACCCGGCTCAAAAGAAAAGGAGAGAGTCCTCGTAGACCGGCGAAAAAAAAAAAGACGGCTGGTGGGAAGGAAGTGACGATGCGGATGGGAAACTGAGAATAAGGGAAGGGGGGGGCAAAGGGGAAAAAGAAAAGGGGGGGTGTCTGCATTTCGGCCCGATCAAGAAGAAAAAAAAAGGGACTCCAAGACCAAACAAGCACGGTCGGGATGTTGCGAAAGTCATAACGGGTCAAGGGGGGAAACTCGCACAAAACACGGGTCCCAGACGATGGGTACAGTCCGTACGGAAAAGGCAGAGCGCACTCGAAAATATGCCCGAGAAGAGCAAAAACTAAGAGGAAGGGTTAGAGAAAACTGACTGGGAAAGGTAAAACAGAAAAATGAAAAGTGGGGAAGAGGAAGGAACAAAATTATCCTAGCTCTTTCCTCTAATTTCGGAAAAAAAAAAAAAAAGGGGGGCTTATGATCAAAGAAAGCAACTGGGGGCGATAGAAAAAAGAGACTTGACTACGGCGCAAAAAAAGTAGGTTCCGAGGGAGGGTAAGGAAAGGAGGGATCCACAACAAACGAGAAGAGAAAAAGAAAGAAGCACCTCTGGCAGGATACGAAAAAGAAAAAAAAAAAAAAAGGTAAAGCAGAGACGTAAGTGCAAGAGTTAGTCAAGTTTGCGCATCGCAAGGCATCTATCGAATCAAATGCAAAGAACGATACGTGCAAAATGGAAAGTTTGAGTTGGGGGAAAAGAAAAACTGCTAAGTCAGAAATGAATCCGCAGAATGGGCAACTAGGCTCCCGAGCGATGCAGCCCTGGGAGGCCTAGGAACGCAAGGGAACCAAGGAAGATAAACCACTTCTCAGTGGGGGGAGGTTGGCGGGAGTTTTTTGGCTATGCGGGAAAAGTACAGTCGATCAGGCCAACAAAGGATCACTATGTAGGGGAAGTGGAACGATTTCGGAAGACATGGGGCAAATGGTGCGAGAAGACAAAGAACCAAAAGAGAAAGCCTTTGTCTCCCGAGGGGGAGAGTGGTTCAATCAAGAACAATGCCTCAAAAGAAAAAAAAAAAAACACCGGCCGGAACGCTGTTGTCAAACGTCTGTCCGGGAGGGAGAAAGGCAAAAGAAAAGAACTCGGGGAGTAAGGGAGGGGGGATGCTGCAGATGAGCGAAGGGAATTCTTCAAAATCTGAATAAAAAACGTATGATTTTTCTGAGAACTGGTATTGGTTCATCGGGGGCGATGAAAAAGAGGTGTCTGACGGGGGGGCAAACATGGTTCGAAAAGATCAGGTGTTGTCGTCGTCCTTAAAAGAAGAGTACTCATAACGAGCAAAGAAAGGAGGTTTTTTGGGAGCTGGTCTGCTAGAAAACATTCTCTATGGAGGGGAGGGTCAAAGGGAGGAGTGCGTGGGGAGAGCAGA
>Ga0179593_1554967_pt1 | contig 16166 bp, 19 predicted proteins | sample CZODoug2_1_08_16_FD_185931 | JGI IMG/M metagenome (GOLD analysis project Ga0179593, IMG submission 185931) | Vadose zone soil fungal communities from Angelo Coast Range Reserve, California, USA - CZODoug2_1_08_16fungal (PacBio error correction) | ecosystem: Environmental > Terrestrial > Soil >...
GATTAAAAGGTTATACAAAGCACCATGGGAGTATACGCGGAAAAAAAATGGGTGGAATCACCCAGTGTTCGGGTTTCAGGAAGGGAGAAAGAAGTTGAGAAATGCGAAGGTCCCGGGGGACATGGATTAACGCCGGCCAGCGAGATGGCCGCGATGTTTTTATCGCGCACATGGATAAAGCGGATCGAAGAGAGGAGGGGCCATGCCGTCGGCTATGGGGGGAAAAGGGACCGGACGGTTCAGATCCACCACGGGTTCGCAACGCCTCACCTATCGAGGGGGGTGGCGGGGCACCAATATAAACAGCGCGCTTGGCCGGGCGAAAGGAGAACTGGTGCTAGAACAAAATCACACCTATTACGGCACACAGGGCTTCTACACTCTCAAAGCCCCGCACCCAACCACCAAGAGGATTTAAGAGGGGCGAGGGTCCGTACTGCTCGTGACGAGCTTTCGTTCCGCGATGTCAAGGGGGAGGGGGAGCGACAAAAAAAAGGAGAGAGGGGAAGGAAGGTGATTGCGAGGAAAAAAAAAAGGGGGATTCGGCACAAGACTCACCGGGTTCTCTACGGGGGAGAAAAGGGGGGGCAGGGAGGGGGAGGGTTCGAGGGGTAGCCCAGTTTAAGAAGATCGCGGGGACGAGCCTTCGGAGACGGGAGATATGAAGTGAGCGGGGGGGATAAAGAAACACGTAAGTGGACGAGACGAAGGGGGGAGGAAGAGGGGGCGGTACGTAAGAAAACTTCTTCACAAACCAAAGTAAACAGAAAGAAAGGGGGGAGGGTATAAAACACTGGTATCTTTCATATAAAAGGGTGCATGAAAGGACGGGGAGGCCTTCCGGCACGTAAAAAACGAGGACGCAAAACTGGGAGCCGCCTGCGAGGAGGGATTAAGAAGGGGGGGTCCCCTAAAGGATTTTTCATGGGGTGAACGACCTAGACGAAAAGAGTATGAATGAAGTGACTTCGGAGGGGGGGATAGAGAAGCTAGACTCCACGGCGACCACTAAGCCTGGAAGAACTCCAAATCCTGCGTACTGCATCGGAAGAAGAATCCCGTTCTCGGCGACAAGTCTGGGAGAGCAGAACAATGTTACTTCGCATCGGGGAAAAACAAGGAAAGACAAGCATCTTTCACCTAGGAACTTCTCGGATGGGAGAATCTAACACAAAAAGGGGACCCTGAGGGGGTTGGTAAAAACTAAAATGAAGAGCGGACGCGGAAAACTTCTCCACCAAGTCTCTTGCCAGGCCTTGGGAGACCAAGCAAGTAAACACTTTAAAGGGTTGGAAAAAAAATAATGAGGCGAAGTCATGTGTCTTCTCCCGGGCTAAGGGCGGGGAAGGCAGTTCCGGGGTAGAAAGGTGAATTTAGCTCTTTTTCAATCGCACCTTAGACTTTAGCATAAAGGAGAAGAGTAATTTTGAGGGCCAACGAAGACGCCGAGCTTCGCTCCGAGAATGCCCTGTGAAAGACGTCAAAGGAGGTCCGAACGCGAAAAAAAAGAAATTCTCAGAAGGGAAAAACAGGCAGGATGGGAACGAAGGGCGTTGTTTCAGGTTACTATACGCAAGAATTCACAGTGATTTCAGAGGGGAAAAGGTAGGAAGGGGAGGGATGAAAGTCCAATGCGATCGGGTGAAAGGATCAGTAGAAGGGTGCCTTTACTTCAAGCCTCCTCTTGTCTTACTCTACGTATCCTGCAGGGGGACCTCCAGGAAAAACCTGAGAACATAACTGAAGCCTCCCTACCGTTGGGAAAAAGCTAAGAGGATCCGCTAGGTGTACCCCACATCGTGAGGATATCACGCTACGATCTAGAACTGGTGTCAACCGGGAGAGAGAAAAAGGCTGTGTGGAACGCCCCGGAGAGGAATGTAGAAGGAAAAGAAAAGGAAAAAGAAGGGGAAAAAAGAAGAGGAAGAGCCTCCACCTTCTAGAGAAAAATTTTTCGACAATAAGAAAGGAAGGGGTGCGAAAGAAAAGGAAGGTGCATACACGTAGAGAACATCGATGATGCATCAGAAAAAAAAGCGAGAGGAAGAGGGGACAGGGATGTGTTATCGTACATTTGGAAAAAGCAAAGATCGGCTGCCCGAGGCGAAAAAAGGAACGAAAGGTAAAATGGGGGAGAAACGGGAAAGGAGCCTGAAGGGCAAAATTCGGAAGACTTCCGGCGAGTCTCCGGGGAAAAGTGGCGCCGGTGGCAAGCAGCCCACACCGGGTTTGTCCCACCCACCAAAAACCCCTTGGTCCGAGGATGAAAAAAATCTGGCAAAGAGAGAGCGTAGGTCGCAGAAACTATTTGGGGGGGGAAAACAACCTCAGGGATAAGAGCAAGACCTTTTCCACTACTAGTGCTTATTCATATCGGGACCGACACGTGGGAAGTCGGAAGAAACCGGAAGAGGCGGAAAGAAAATTCATCGGGATGCGGCATGAAAAAGCAAAGGATGAATCAACGAAGAACGCTTCATCGGTATTCTCAGAACGCCGGGGCGCCGCCCGGCTGGAAAAAGAAAGAAAGGAAAGGGGTCTGGAAAGAGGAAGAGTGACAAGAAAGAGGGGCGTTTTCTTTCGGTTTGCCTCAAAATGCGAGAGGGATGAATCGGGAGGCAGGGTTCTATAAGAAGGAAAAAGGAAAAGGAGCGCCCGCGGGGGACCTCGTCTGGTCGACGGTTGGGGGAGACCTTGAAAAAAGGAGAAGAGGAACCAATATGACGGGGAGGAGCACTAAGTCACCCACAGAGTGCGAGGACGGATTGGAATCACAGAATACGTCGGACTTGCTCAACGAAGGCGTGGGGTCCAGGGGGATACGTGGTTCCTTTAACAAAGGCTTTCCGAGACGTTGGTTGGATAACGGAAAGAAAAGCGTACAACCAAGGAAAAGAGACGGAAAATCCTCGGTGTGGGGAAACAGGGGAAAAGGGAGGGTACAAAGTTCTGCCGTACTTTTTAAGCAAGAGCGAAAAGCACTTGGCCCTATTTGAAGTCTGGAGGGGGGGAAAAAGAAAAAGCGGAGGGCAAGGGTCAGGAAGGAGCGGAAATCCGGGACCGAGCCCTCTGTTGATTCTGCTGCAGGTGTCCGTGAAGATGAGGAGGAGAGCAGAAGAGGTTAAAGAAAGGCGAAGTAAAACAACGCGTGGACCTATACACACAAGAGGCACCATAAAAAGAACAGTCTTTGAATAACCCCTTTTCTTAAAGATAATATGGGCTTCACAAGAAATATGGGTAGGGGAAAAAAGGGCGGAGGGTGCCTGACGGAAAACCGCAGAGGAAGGGTTTCCGGTAAGCAGTTTTCCATCGAGACATTTCTCACCAGGTGGGGTGGTAAACGACAGTAAAGGGGGGGAGTTGGTTTCCGGGAAAAGGGGACGAAAAGGCCCGGTCTCCTCGAGGAAACTGAGTTCGTCAACGCAAAAAACTTAGGGAGTCAGTAAAGGAAGAAAGACTTCTCTACTTCGAGGGGGCCGAGAAGGGGGAGGAAAAGGGGGGCGAGAGAAAAAAACAAGAAGCCAACCTTATCCCTCTATCACCAGTGTCGTCATACGAACAAAAATGGATAACTACCCTGGGTGGATCAAATCCTCTGCCTTAGAAGCCGTCATTCTACTGGCCGTTGTCTCGCGTCTCGTCAAGGGAACTTTAAGAGCAGCTTCCTGGGCAGGAGAACTCGGAAAGGGGGGAGCTACATCGTCTATCGGTTTTATCACCGGCATTAAAGGGGGAGGGCGTCTCTTTTTCAAAAAAGGGGAACAAGATCCTCTCTCGGACTCCAAGGGGCGTATGTGTTGTCAGGAGAGGAAAAAACTCAAGGATGGCATGCGGAAGTTGGGAGGGGAGGAAAGGGGGGACCCTTCTTTTCTTAGAACCTGTTTCCTATCCGAGCAAACAAAAAAAAGATAGAAAAGGTAAGCGAGGATCGAGAGCCAAAAACCTCTCTGATGCCCGACGGTTCGTTAAGAGAATGGGAGGGGCGAAGTGTGAAGGAGAAGTTGGAAATCCATCTTTTGCCGTGTGCACACTAGCCGAAAAAGAAACTTGTATGAAAGGACAAGGAAAACTCGACTACTACTAATTCGTGATGACGTGCGGTCTCAAGACGGGAAGAGAGATCACAACAGGGGAAAAGGAGATTTTCCTGTGGGAAAGAGGAAGCACACAGGGAGTAGCGTCGGGGCCAAGGCTTATTTACGTACCGGAAAATGGAAAGCGAAACAGACGAGGGGGACTTTCAACGGATCAGGACCATGAAAGCAGAATCACTAAGTCAAACAAGAAGGAGAGTTGGTTCTCGCCCATCGAATCACGAAGGGTAGAGAGAGGATGAGGTGAAATAAATTCGCTAGTGAAAAACAAAAGAAGAAAGCAGTACCACGGTACTCACTCACCTCTGGTACAGAGAAGGCCATAGTTGGTGAGTAGACTACAACACCGCTAGGCGAGGGGGGTCACGGCATCGTGGGCGTGCTACTTCGAAGGTTTCTATAAGATAACTACACTACTGAAAAGGGGGGGGAAAATAGCCGGTTCTATCAAAAAAAAATCTAAAGGACTGCTCTGAGGCGCGTCTAAATTTTTTCATGGGCAGCCGGCGGACAGCCGGAGGAGGAAAGGGATGTGACAACGGGCTAGGGGGAGCCGGGAAAAGAAAAGTGGGAGAAGTTCTTCAATTCCGCACCTGTTGCTTCCGGCTCCGGTTAGGCGTGCGCCCACGGGTACGTCGAAGGAAGAAGGGCAGGGGGTTCTATAAGGCTAGTTCTTAATCTAGGTCGTAAGCAGACCTAATACGCAGTGTCCTTATAGGAAGAAAACTTAGAAACGTCTGACAACCAATTACATCAGGACAGAGTCTAAGAGGGTGGGCGTGTCGGCCACACGGGGATCAATGAGAGTTTCGAGGACTTCATCACCTCAAGGATTAAGGCAAACGACAACCTCGAGTCAGAGGGGCACGGTCCTCTCGACTCAAGTGCGTGTCGGCTGCCTGGAACGCATATAGTAAAAAGCACCAACGGGGGGGATGGTCAAAGATTAATGGGAGAGGGCGGGAAGGTGAACGTCAAGTGAAATGAACCTTCTCCGACCACGCTCGACATCAAGAAAAGAAACAACAGAGGAGAGGGGGCTTGAGCTAGACTCAGAAACTGCAAGGGATCCAGGTCACTCTTCGTTATAACTACTACCTTATAACTCAGTGCGGCTCGTGCATCAAGGAAAGATCACGGGAAGGGTCACTGGCGAGATGCGCTCGCGACAAAAGAAAAGAAGCGCTTTTCGTGTGGTCTACTCTTCCTCGGTGCGGGCGCGACGCAAGGCAAAGAACAAACGGAGAGGAAAAAAAGAAGGCTTTTTCATAAGGGAGAAAGAAGGGAGGAAGGGCACGACATACATTAAGGAGCAGGGTACGTGATGCCGGGAAGGAGTGGTCATCTCGATCGGAAGAGTTTTGACGGTTGGCGTGCGCAAAGCAGCTTGGAGGGAGAAGGGGGGATAACTAAGTGGGAGACAGGCATGGGGTCCCCAAAAAGTAAAAAGGAAGCTCAGACTGGAAAAAAAAAACACACGATCATCTAAGGGGGAGTAAACCGGCCAACAACGGAAGAAAAAAAGGAAAAAACCAAAGGAAAAGAAAAAAGTGAGGTTCTGGGTTCATACGCGAAACAGCTGCAGAACGGTCCAGAAGGAGGTACTGACTTTACATCAGAAGCTAAGGCGGTTCTGCAGAAACGCTGAAAAGTAGAGAAAAGCCCGTTGACGGGAAGGACGCAAGCAAGAAGGGAAAAAAGGTCCCGGGCCACTCTGTCCAAGGCACCGTCCACACCGGTTGCCCACGACAACCGAAGAAAGAACAGGTAGCAGGGAGAAGGGGGAACGTCCCTGTACGCCAAAAAAAATGAATGAGTCAAAACGAGCTCGAACGGGAAGACCTTGAGGTCCTAGGAGAGAATATCCAGGACAAGGCCGGGTCTGTGTGGGGCTGAAACCGGTAAAAGAACCGGGGCAGGCGGTCTACGAGAGAATCGGGTAACCGGCCACAGGGCAGATAATTCGAAACAATTCCCGCATTACCGGCAAGGGGGCAGTCGGGGGGGCGCTTCGGGCGCCGCTTGACACCATCGAAAAACGGGAAAGAGAGATTCAACATCGAATGAAACAAGCAAAGGCAAAGAAAACTGGGAATTGCGGAGGGGCAGCGAACTTCTTCCTGAGAGCGGTGTCGACCGAGACTCGATCCGAGGCGACGGCTCCGGCTCGAGGTGGGAAAGGCCCCGGGGGACCTGGATCTTTTCAGAAAGGGACCTCAAGGTCACTGGGCCCGGCGAGCTCTGAATCGCATTCAAGTTTTTCAAAATCCAAAAAGGGGGGAACAGACGTAGGGCGGGCGGAAGAAAGGGCGGGGGGGCGGACAGCAGTAACTGCTCTTTCTCTTACGAATACCGGGAAGGGGAAAGAAAAACACCTCAACGTCGCGGGGGAGTATGGAAAGCACTTCGCCTGATGTCCATAATAACTCATGGGGGCCTTTACTTCGGCCGGTCAGAGTCATCTAAAAAAGGGTGAAAGACAGGTTGGTCTTAGGGCTCGTTGGGACAGGTAAAGCTGGAGGGTGGCCGGGGGACGCCCAGGAGGGAGAAGCGTGCACCGGAAGGAGCAGGTGCTAACGGTCTAAAGAACAACAGGAAGGAAAGGAGGGGGACCGGGAATTTGAGGACCGCGGCGAACCGTCCAAATAGAGGAAACCCTCAAGAAAAGAAAAACGACCTCAATGGAGGGGCGCACGCACTGAAAAAAAAAGAATGGCATGTCGTACCCTTTTCCATGTTACTTTCACCAGTTGGGGGAAAGGCAGAACAAGCGGGGGGGAGCAGTCAAGAAAGCACAGGGAGACCTCGTAAAACCGACCAGAAGCTCAAAAAAAGCCAAGTCAGGAGAGCAAGCAGTTCCAATAGGTGACAAGGACCGGGGAAGTTAATCACTATGAAGAACCCTTTTCTCGCTGTCGTATTAAGGAACGCTTAGGAAGTCTAAGGTCAGAGGCGGATGAAAAGCAGCCTAGCCCGCTGGTCGTCTCAGCTGTCGTTAGCGTTGAAAGTCAAGGAGCAGGTCTCAGAGGGCGAATGAAAAGAAGAACGAGCAAAAACGCTCCCTTATCGGCGGGCACAAAAAGTTTCTGGGGGGAAAATTGCATAGCCGCAGTCGGAAACGAAAAAGAAAGTCGCGGGGAGGAAGGCGACAGGACGAGTGCCTGCCTGACGGAAGGACTCCGTGGGAAGGCCAGAAGAAGGGGACGAAGCACCAGTTGGAAAATCTTCGGGAAGAAAGGGCTTGGGCCTTGGTTGGGGGGACCGGTCCCGCCGTTGAAGGACAAGTCCGGCCGCGGAAGCCGCAGGGCCGACAACGCCCGACGGGGATACGGGAAAGAGAACGAGCTCGACTTCAGACTCCGCTCGGAGGGACCCAGAGTACACTGCAGAAGTCTAACGCGCTCCCGTCAGGGCGGAACTTTTCCGACCAGTCCTTGGAAGAAAACGGACCTCAATCTGCCGTGGGAGAAACAAGCGCCGCAAAGGGGAGAAGGGGCAAAGCTCACATTCTCGCACCTGCGGAAGAAGCCAGAAGGAAGCAGAACTGACCTAGACACATCGCGGAGGGGTGAAAAAGAAAAATGTGCTCTGTTTAGTTCTCAGGGTTCTCGTCCACCCTTCCGCAAGACTGAAACGAAAACGAGAGGGTGAGAGCGGTTTTTCCTTCATAAACGGAACACCCCCCGCCGAAGGCTTAGGCAAAAACAGGGCGTATGTTGTACATTCTTTTCTGCCTCCCTGGATCTCAACTAAAACCTAAGGAGAGGAGAAGAAGTATCGGATGTGCTCACCTCGCGGAAGATGCCATGGGCGGAAGGTACGCGGTGTGCCAGCAGGTTTGGAGAATTGTAAAAGGGGCGGGAAAAGAAACCCGAAAAGTGTTCTTACGTACTGGAAAAAGGAGTGAAAAAGGGGACTTCCATCAAAAAAACGTCATCTCTAGAAGAAAACAACAACTGAAAAGAGTAACAGATGATGGGATAATGACGACAATCACAACCGTGGGGTCGGAAAGTAGTCATCACCAAGTTCTGGTTTTTTCGTGCCGAATCAGCACAGAAATGGCTTAAACTTCTCAGCGAAGGCATCAAAATTCTACTTCCGCCGGGGGCCGGAAAGTCTCGGTGGTTGGCGAGCACATCTAGACCGGCAGGGGACGCGGGGGGGGGGAAAAGCAGTCGCTAGTTGGGGGGTACCAGGAGCCGCCCAGCCGCATACAAAAATTCCTCAAGGAAAAATCGGAGGGGGGGACGGTTTGTTAGGAAAACTACAAGAGCTTTCACGGCATGAGAGCCTCGAGATTCATTGTGACTAGAAACGATAACTACAAATACGGTAAAAAAACAAGGGGAGGACGACAGGAAAAGGGAGGGGGGGAAGACTATATGTCCAATTAAGGGGGCGCGGGGGTGAAAAAGAATTTCCATGTGCGAAGTGCTCGAATCGCAGGCGTGGGGGGGGAAAAGGAGGGCGATCCGCGAGGAATCACTGACCGGTTGTTCTCACGGCCTCGAGGGGGCTAAGGCGAGGCCCGGGGGGCGGGAAGGAAACAAACGTGTTACATCGATCGGCGTGCAACGAGAAAGTCTAGATAGTGGAACAGAAAAGTTCGGGCTTCTAGGATGTGGAAAGGGACCGCTTGAGGTCACGTCGGCAAGTCGCAACCAACGTACAAGCCACCCCGCTACCATTAATTTGGGACACTGGGGGGGAGACGGAAGTCTGACGTTCGGCAAAGGGGAGCAAGAAAGACACGCAAGATGACTGTCCCTTTCCAAAAAAGGAGATCACTGGGTCGGCTGCCGCAGCGGAAAGGAAGAAGGGGGGGAAGTAAAACGGCACTGGGGGAGGGGGTGTTGGCTATTTAATCGTATTTAGGAAGATAGCAGGAGGGGGGAAGTAAAGAAATGCTCTACGCCAGAGTCGACCACGACAGCCGCAGAATAAACAAAAGAAGAGTCAAGTCAAAACTTACCGGGAACGCAAAAGGCGGGCCTACACTACCAGAACTAACTCTGGCTGCTTCTCTAGGGGGCATAAACCGAGGGTGGTCGGGCTGGAGGACAACCATATTACATGGAAGTGAAGGTCTTTTTAGACGCTTGCAGCGGTGCACCATGGACCGAAAAAGGTCGAGTTCAACTTCTGGGGGTTACCAAAAAGTGTTCAGGGAGGGAAAGGTGGAGACAATGCCATTCCGAAACACTTCAGTTCTGTTCTCCGAAGTTGAAAATGCAAGGAGGCGATGAAGGGAGGGGGCGTTCGGGAAAAAGCAAAGAAAGAGGTTTGAAAAACGAAAGGGAAGCCCTCGCAAGGGATACTGCTAGGTCCAACGGAAAAAACCAAAAGAAAAGCTTGCGAATGCCCGGTGGGGGGGTACGACACCACCCCTTAAGGAGTCAGCGGAACATGCACCAAAAAAAAGGAAACAGGAGGGACGAAGCGGATTTTCGGTCATCCGATTCCTGCACAGAAAAAGGAATTCTAGGGGAAGGGCGGCGTAGGCGTGCAAAGGAATGAAAAAAAAAGTGAGTCAGGGTAATCCTCCGCAAAGGTGTCGGTGGAAGCCGGGGGGGAAGGCTTACTCACTGGCCGGTCCCCGCATTTCACACAAACCACCGGAAGGACCGCCCAAGTAGCCGCTGGAAGAGGGCCGTCGAAGTTCCTTTTTAAAAAACAACATCGTTGAATGCGACCGCTAGCGAGAAAAACGTGATCCAGAAAGGGTGTGGCCGGGGTACCGGCCCAAAACGGCAGAGAGGTGATAGGAAGACTTCGCGAGGGGTCGGCCACCGCTCCAGGCGAGTTCGAGCAAGTGCAATTAGAGAGCAGGGGGAGAGGCCGATGGAAAAGAAGCAACAAGTCTGAGCTTTCATCTCAGACAACAACCAAGAAAAGTGAAAGGAAAAGGGTTGACAGTGGCGTCACCATCAATGGAACCACATCTGGAGCCCTAGGCTTAGAACAACTAGCAGGGATTACGGACTTGCCGCCCGATGACGGTGGAAAAGGAAAAAACCGAATCTTCCGTTCGCGATTGCTTCTACCGCCTGCGGAGGTCAGACCTAAAAATGTGTTCAAGGAAAACCAACAGCAAGAAGAGGAGGGAATAGACCGAAAACGGTCTAGGAGGGGGCAGTTGGTTCAACCTTAATCTATCCTCGACAACGGGCGACAAATGGGCCAAAGGAGGAAAGCCGAACAGGCCAAACGCGTGCCCTGCCGGCATCGCGTAAGCTAAAAGTGGGCTGCCAGTAAAAGAACAATTAGGAGAGGCCTCAAAAGATCAATGGATTGAAGAACTCATTCATCCAAGATTCTGGAAATTGAGGCAAGCGTTCGCTGAAAGAGGGTGCTGAACCCCGAATTCTTCACCTAGGGGGGGGTGTAGGGGCTCGGAAGGGCCGTCAGGAGGGTTGGCGGTTGGGTAAAAAGGGTGAGGAGCGTGCACCCCTGCAGTACGAGGAGCAGAAAAAGCCGCGAGGGGTCCTCGTGGGGCGAGGAACGGAGAGGCACGGAAAAGATTATCACAAATTCGTCGAGCGGGGGAAGTAAGAAAAGGAATTGGGATGCTCACGAACGAAGTGCGAATCGGCTTGAAAGAAGCGCATAACCGCCTCAAAGGACCCTTAAACGGGGACCAGCACCGCACGGCGACCTGAATCGTTGAAAAGGTTGGTTTTTTTTTGGGGTCAAGTGAGATGTTGTGTGGGACACTCATTGACCACCCTGGATGGGGCAGAACTCTTCGTCGCACAAAGACACCAAAAGGAACAGCTCTCCAGGGGCCAAGTAGGGTAGAGAAATCAAAAGTGTCGGTACAGCGAGAAACCGTTGTCACTGAAGGAAATGGCCATCTGGGGAGAGGGGGCACATCACCGAAACCGGGGGTACGTCTTTCCAGTTGGAAGGACGCAGCGCTTTGGGGGTCTGAGGCATGGATGTGGGGGGGGGGGTGGTCGGAATAGCAGCGAGATTCACATTAAAGAAGGAAATGTCAGCAAGACCAAAAGATAAAGAAAACACCCCTAAGAGGGAGAAACCGACCGGAGGGAAACATCGACTGGGGTGGGATCTCCTAATAAGGCTATAAAACAACTGCAAAAACAAACCGGGGGGAAGGAGGAAAGGACATTATACGAGTTGTCAAAAAAAAAAAAACAACATATTGTACTGAATGCAGCCTCTCTTTTCCTTTGAATGAAGAGGGAAAGAGGGGGGGGGTAACAATTTTTGTAATAAACAAAAGAGGAAAATGGTCGATGGGCTTGTAAAGGTGGTTTTGGCCTGGCCGCCGTTGGAGAAAAAGGAAACCGCGGAATTGAGAACAAACGGTGATCAAAAGGTGAGAAAGCCCTCAATTCCCATAGTTCAGCCATCGAGTCTCAAAAGCGGGACTTGGGACCTCCTCTACCATCAATCCCTTCCAACCAAAATTTCACAAGAGGCATGAAATCTTTATCGACCGGCATGGAGCCGTTAAGGAAAGAAAAAAGCCTGAAACCTACTCCAGGCTACTCCGTTTGTGGGCTCAAAGTAAAAAAAAGAGCCTCTCCTCGGAACTATCCAGTGTGAAAAAAAGGTATCGGGAATCAAAAAGGTACGTTTTCGGGATCAGGAGGGTGTAGTTTCGATGTTCTCTGGAAAGTCAACCTCATTATATCTGGCAACAGAGATGGAAGGAAGGGTTGAATAGCGGTTTTTCGTCAGAACCACCCCCCTCCGGAAGTCCTGGCGAGGCCTGTAGAGGTTCTAAGCAGGAGGTACCGTTTCCCAACATCCGGAAGAGGCAAAATAAAAACGAAGAAAAGGAACCCCAAATGTTGAGAAAAAAAAAGAGGTACCCTCAGGGCCGTGAGGAAAGTGTGGGAGCTTTGGAAAAAAAAGCCTAGGCGTTTGAAAGTTTGAGAAAAGAGGGGAGAACAGGCCCAGAACCCTTGGGTGCATCAGGAACCGACTGAGGACCTCATCACGAGAATTCCCGGTCGGAAGGAGCATCGGGATCTCACAAACAAAAAGAGAGGAAGGGAGCTGGGAACCGAATCAAAAAAAAGGCCTTTTTCGTAGGCGTCCAGGGCCAAAAAGGCTGGAGGAAGAACCGGGTTCTCGGTCGGAAAAATCAAAAAAGGGCCGGGCTTTCAACTGAAAGTTACACCTCCACCGAATCAACGGGGAAAAAGGATCCGGCCAAAAGGAGAGAAAGAGTTGTTCTCGCAAGGGGAGGGAGTATATCGCGGAGGGGTGGCCATGACGTCCGTCTAGTTTGGAACGGTTGAGCCGCCAGAACACAAGAGGTCTTGGGCCGCAAGTGGGAGAAGGGTATGGCTACCACCACCGGAGAACGCACTCGCGCTGGCCGGCAAGAAGCACTTGCGGCCAGAGAAGGGAAAAAAAACGTAAGGCAAACATGGCTGCTACCAAAATATCACAAAGGAAACTGGAGGGGGGAGACTGACTTGTCGGCAAGAAACTTTCCCTCTGGCTTTAAAAGGTTCGCAGCCGGCGCGACAGCCGTAGAGAGGTTGAGAGGTCGAACGTCGTCGACAAGGGGAATGAGAAGAAACAGGGGACTGGGGCTCCTGTTGGCGGAGGGGTTCTATGCTCTCCGCCCACGTGTAAAAAAGGCTGACAGGAGGCCGGCAGGGCTGGAAAGGGTGGGATGAAAGGCTTCACGATCACCGGGATTTCGGGACCGGGGAAAGTAAGGAAGAAATGCTTCCCGGGAAGGAAACCAACTACGACCAAACGTCACATTCGAATGGTGGGGGGCCCACACGGTAAGGGAAAGCGCTGGAATCTTCCGTCCTGGAAAAGATTCAAGGAAGCAAACAGTCGCTTGAAAGTTCCTCTCGACAAAAGAACGGGGCAAAGGGAACGCTATAGGAAGCAACGAAAGCTGATGGGGGGGTGCATGGTCAGTTGAAGGGAGGATGTTCGTTAAAAAGCAGGCCTGTTGAATCGAACATTCTCCGACGCCACTCTAAACGAAACAAAAGAAACGAAGCCTAAGAGCGACATCCTGAAAGGCTAAAAGGTCAGTCTCCTCTGGGGAATTATTCCGCTACTAAAAGGGCCCGAGCCGGGAAAGAGGGAAAAAGGGCGGAAAGCAATGTCGAGAACGAGAGGAGGTTAAGAAACCCGCTGACTTGGTCAAACAGCCTGTGGAAGGGGGGCACTGGGGTGCGAAAAAGGAGTGCAGGAGACGCTGGGGTGACACACAAAAAGAAAAGGCTTGGAGGAAGCCAACTTGTAGAACAGTCACATTGAAACGGGTTGCAAAAAAAAAGCGCAGGGGGGTAGGTGCGCCCTGTAAGAGTGGTGGGAAAGGAGGAAACAAGCTCGATCGGGGGCACACTTTGTGACGTTCGCTTGCGCAAAGAAAGGAAACGCGAGGGAAGCGTCGCTGGAGAGACGGGGGGACGAGAAAGAGGTCACGAGGGAGGACTCGAATGCCCGTTGCACGCGGACTAAATTTGTCTAACACCACTGACCACCCAAAGAAGGGCGCATCAAACACCGAGCAGATGGAAACGAGCGATTTCGGTTTCAATGGAAAAAAGCTTCCAGAAGGTCACTTGTCATAAAAGGGGGGAGCTGGAGCGTCTGGGAAGAAATGCACGCGCTGTGTGAAAAAACAGCCGGTGTTCAAAAGACTGCCGCGCGAATAATGGGCGGGACTACTCCAGTGGGGGGAAGGAAAAAAAAAACCGTTCTTCCTCCCCGAGAAGACACGAAGAGGGCGCCGGGTGAGCTCGAGTATAAAATCTGTGAAAAAAAAAGGCCACCTTTTAGGGCCTATTCGAAGGGTCTGGGAGGAAAAAGTCAGAAATTCTATAATGGGGACTTGGGGGGGGGGGGGGGGGGGGGGGGGGGAGTAAAATCAAAAAAGACTGAAAAAAAGCGCTGACGGAAGCAGGAAAGGGGTCGGCACCGCTCTCAGGAGTTCTATTACAATTCGCACTTCCCGGCATCATTCCGCAGAGAGACGTTTATAAAAGAAAGAGCACATAGGGCTTGCATCTCTCTAAAAAGAGGAGAAGAGGGCGAATAGTGGTGAGCTACCATTCTGTCACCATCAAGGCGGAGATGACGCGAAAGCCCCGTGATTCGGCGGAAAAGGAAAAGGCGAATGCGGCGGGGCCGGGACAAGGGGCGCGAGAAGGGGGAAAAAAAGGCGGGGCTCCCTTCTACAAAATTGTCCGACACCGTCAAAGAAAAGGCAACTTTCGAAAAGGTGATGGAGAGAGGGAAAGATATGAGGACGTGATCGGCATTCACGAACAACCGAAATAAGAGAAAACGGCGACTGGAAAGGTAGTGCGGAGGCAAGAGGGGGAGGCAAAAAAAAAAGGGGGCGGTGGGAAGGGAAGGTGGAAGCATACGCCCGCTGCACGGGAGCACAAAAAAGGGATTGGAGGATGATCAACGCCTGAGAGCATCATTCCTTTATTCGAGAACCCTTCAAAAGGAAGAATAATCAACTTGGAACTTGTGGCAGCGGAGGGAACAGAGGGATTGAGGACCCTCATTTTTCGGGGCTTGAGTGAAAGACGCCAGAGGACGGCTCGGTCTCGGGGGGGAAATGAAAAACAGTGCGATTAATCGCGGGCACCGGGCAGTCGATGAAACGTGAAGAGTCGTGGGTCCTAGGGGGACCTCGGACTCTCACAAAAGACGCGTCTCCAAGGCGTCGAGCGCGGAAGTATGAGAAAAACTTCAACAGCGGGCTAGTCGTGAGGCAATCACCAATCAAAACTTCTTGGGCTCACGCACTGGGTGCGCCTGTGACACACAAACCTTTTCCAGGGGGGGACTGCTACCATTGGGGAATTGAAAACAAAATTCTGTGAGACTTTGAATCCACGGGGTCCGCGAAAGGAAAGGAGTTCACCCCACTGCTCACCGGAAGTGTCTCGAAAGGGAGTTCCGGTGAACCGAGGCTTGAAGGAAGTTGAAGGGGAAGCACTGGACCTCGGGGGGGCTCTCTGGTCTTATTATGCCATCAAAGGGAGCGGCAAAAACCTAAGTCGTGTCAGAGGGCAGCGCCCGAAAGAACGGGGATTCTTGAGAAGGGCGTGGTAAGGGAGGATCGGCTATATCACCATTCCTTCTAGGTACCCAAACATAAAACTGGAAAAGAGAAACGAAGGAGTCACACCATTCAAAATCATTTCCTTTCCACACCAAAGGTAATCTAAAAAAAGCAAGCCCCCTTGATCGCTCGAAAAAGAGACGTCGGGAGAAAATTTCTGACGAAATAACGCCTAGGTCGGCGGCAAGGGCCAGCGTCAGCAGGGTGGGGACCCTACACCATAAATTCGAATGGAAACGTTTTCTTTTTCCTGGTTTGGTCAGGGGAAAAAGTACACCGCAAGTTCTCCACTCAGATCCTGGCCCACGGTCTAACGGGGGAGAGGTGAATCTTTATCCCTGATCAAAGCGCGAACTTCAAGCAGCGACAAGGAGGTCCGGGCCCCGATCGTAGACGTGAAAGGGGTTCTCTATGCCTAAGAAAAAAAAGCCGGCCTAAAAGGAAGCAAATTTGCTTTCTTCCGGGAACACAAAACAGGAAGGAATCTCCTCAATCGTCCTTTTGCTACGCATAAAAGCGCCGACTTCGACATTGGTCATAAAAAAATTGAAGAGAAGCTTTAACGACGCGCAGAGGCCGTCAGGAAAGAGAGGAAAAAGCCATTTGATAAAATCGTCGATCTGGGGTAAAGAACTGAATAGGAAAAATCTTTTCGTCGTCACCCTGCCAGGGAAATAGGGCCACGCCGCTGGGAATCGTGTTGGGAGGCAGAAACGTCCACCCAACCTCCGAAAGAGATGAAACAGAATCGGGTGGCCCGTATGGCAACGGAAACAGCAGGAATGCCACAACGCGATCTCGAAAACAAAAAAAGGTGCTCGAGAACTGCCAACGCCAGAAGGGGAAAAATTGAAATGGGGTCTGCGGAAAGACCGGGAACACACGGTTGCCTTGGGCGCCAGCGGGGAAGGGGAACGGAAAACACGGGACGGGAATAAGGAACCGAAACGAGAAGAAAATGCCAGAAAGCATCGAAG
>Ga0179593_1663326_pt1 | contig 16166 bp, 13 predicted proteins | sample CZODoug2_1_08_16_FD_185931 | JGI IMG/M metagenome (GOLD analysis project Ga0179593, IMG submission 185931) | Vadose zone soil fungal communities from Angelo Coast Range Reserve, California, USA - CZODoug2_1_08_16fungal (PacBio error correction) | ecosystem: Environmental > Terrestrial > Soil >...
CTGGAGGGTCAATGAGAAGAAACATAACTGAAAATAGGGACGCCGCTCGCGATCGGAGGGGGGCCTCGACGGGGAAAGAGAAAGAACAAAATTCCTGGAACACCGAAATCGGGTGCTCGCTCCACAAAGAAATCAAAAGGGCAGTCCCGCGCTTGAAGTCGTTCGTCCGGCGCTGATGACGGAAGGGGGGGGGGACAGGGAGGAATCGAGCTCTCAGTCAATCCCAAGGAAGGAACAGGTTTCTGGACCTCTCCAAGACCAGCGCGTCTCTCGGGAATCCTAACGGCCAGTCCAGCCTCGGTGATGGCCGGAAAGGAAGCGAGGAAGGCGCGATCTATCTAGTATTCACCGTCTGAAAAATAAGAAACAGCAGAGAAATCAGTACTTTCAATCCGTCGACTGGGAGAAACGATCTCCCCTCATTATCCACCAGAAGAGGGAAACATGGAGAAGAAGTGATTACTAAGCTACATGATCTTGAGAATCTTGTCAGAGTAATCAGGGGAAAGTCCAGAACCTCATCCCTCGAGGAAAAGGGAGAAGCGCAGTCTCCGTAGTCTATAAATAAGTAAGAATCCCTCCCTGGGTGCCTGATGACCATCTAGGAGGGATACAACATTCGGTTGGCTGTACGCCCCTTCGGCGGTAGGAGGGAACTGGGCGTGTAAAGGCCACTCAGCCGAGATCTACGCATATCAAGGTTGGTCTTGGAATCATCGGAAAGGCCTAGCCGCGGGAAGGAGGATACAGAAGACGGGGGATATGCCGCTGAAGAAACCCTGGGGACCTATATAACCTTACGCGCCAAGGAAAGTCGGAGGGAAAATCGAATTCAATTCTTAGAGAGGCAGTCTCGGATCTCTTAAGATGGAAAGAGAGGGCACGATGAGGGACGGACAGGGAAGACGGCGACATTCAAGAAGGACGAATTAATAGGGGTAGACTTGGGGGCGGTCAGGCTCCTTTACTCTCAAACACCGGAGGGAAAGACCATCTCAGGTCATAGGAGAAGGAGCCAGAAATAAACAAAAAATCAGGGGGCCCCATCACCCAATGTCCGACGAGCACTTCCGTTCGAATTCAAAAGTGCCTCCACAGAGTGAATCCTCTACTCCGACAGGGAAAGACAAGAAAAAATGAGGCGAATTAAGTTTAGAGGTCATGGTTCCTTCCACGTCCGGTACGTTCGGCACGCGTGCAAACTAAAGGCAAGGCGGAGTGTCTAAAAAACTCGGGAATGATTGGGGGGGAGTCACCTGGAAACGGTCCCCTTCGGCTTCATCGACACCACTCACCCATGAAACACGAGGAAAAAAAAGGGAAATAGTCCTAGGAATCAAGGAAAAGTCCCCGGTTCCGAATCCCTCTGGAGAAAAAAAAGCGCCTATGATCCGCAAGGCGCGTCTTCTTAATCGGTCTAGAAAGGGGGCCAATACGGCCGTCCATACCACAGGGGAGCCTTTTCGTAGGAATTTCCGGGGAAAGGCGGTCCCCCTCTCCGGTCGCGTTCTCCCCGGAGGTACAGACCATGTCTATAAATCACCAGAAGAGGAACAGACCCCCCCCTCGGGAAAAGAGAGTGAGGTGGTTCGGGTGTTAGACATGGCCAAGGACGCGGGTGCCGCAGAGCCCATACAACGAGAAGTAAGAGGGGTGCTGTTGATTCAATGGATAACGAAGTCAGATCCTGGGGGGGGGTCATCTACCAGGGGTTGGAAAAGCGGTGGGATGGAGGAAAAACGGAAGGGGCCTCTACTGATTTCGACTAAAAACAGAATGAGGGGGACAGTGCTAACCAGCGGGAGGGGGGTAAATGGTAAGGAAAAAACCGAAAACTTAAACACCCTTAGACCTTTAACTAACGGCTCGCCTGGATCATACTCCCTACCTTTAGAAAAAATCTACTCGGGGCTCTCTTCCGGGCTCATCTTTCCAGGGCCGCTAAGTTTGCAGCGCCGGTAACACATCCTAGTAACAGGACCCTCAGCATAGGGAGAATGCTTTGTGTCAAAGGAATTTTAGGCGAGAGGTAAGCCAAGGCGGGAGTCCTATTACCCGACCGAACCCGAGATCGAGGAAGAAAGGCGCTCAACCGACGAGAGTGTGATCCAGGAAGTTCCTTTGAAATTCGATCAAACAGAGTAGCACTAATAGCAGCTGGGAAACAGTATAATTGAGGGGGGGCTATCCAGTGAAATAGAGACTGGTAGGAATCTAAAACGAGAAGCACTAATTGAAGTAGCAGACTCCTATATGGGTCCAGAACCACCGACGATCAAACAGAAAACGAATCCCTAGCCAGGAAGCCTAGTACCCAGACTAGATAGCTCCGACGACAAAACGAGGATGTCAAGATCATGATGACCAAGACTTCATCGTGGCCACACTCGAGGATATCCAGGAGGGGAGCCGTTCTTTCAGTCAGCATTAAAAGGAAAGAGGGGGGTATCAGGGGGACCATACTTGGACAAAAACGGATGATGAACAGCTAGCCTAAAACGCCCACTGTCCCAAGATGGAGAGAAAATCATGATCAAAAACAGTCAATCGGGGTCCAGGTCTCGGCGCTGTGTCTCAGAACCTACGGCAATTCGAAAATCAAGGAATCCATTACGGGGAGGGAATTCGACCAAAGAACAGGAGTAAAGGCCGCGGAGGAGAACACGCTATATTGATTCATGGGGAGAAAACCGAAACCGCCGCGGGATGAAAAAATTCGCCTTCGACATAGTGTTAAACGAACACCAGGGGGGGTCCCCACGGACATTGGCATGAATCGGAGGGGTCCTGTTTCTAAAGAGATTAGAAAAACGGATCCTAACTACCGAGATATGATGGCTATGGAAAGAGAAAACAGGGGCTAATAGGGGGCTCTGTCACGCTCTTTGGCGCCCAGGAATCGCTGCTTGAATGTTTTCACTACGGAATAGAGCTATCTTATCCTCTATACTGTTCTTAAGGTCTAAAAGGGTCTTCTCGATTACAGGCTCCCAGGTCCGAAGTGAGGAAGGATGGTTTTCTGGGGGAACGACTCAGGAGGCACATTTGGGGGGATTTGGGGTCGGGAATTGGAGGGGAGTCTCAAAACAACAACTGTGGGAAAGGGTAGATCATGCTCATCGCCTACAGAAACTAAAGGACTGAGTTCACCAGACCACCATAATAACAACTAGACCCATCCTCGGGAGATCAAAAAAGACCCTAAGGACAGGGCCGCATGCCTATAGGAAACATATCGAATCTAGGAAAGGTGCTCGAGCAAAAATGCCGGGCGCGGAATCTCATTGCGGGGTAGAGAACCGCCCCATCGCAAGAGAACGAAACCTCCATCAGCTGAAAAGGAGGAGGTGGTCCTATGTTCTCAAAAACATAGAGGAAGGGAAAGATGGTAAGTCATCGACGTGGAGGAGCAGGTAAATTCCAAAACATCTAAGTCACCAAGGGGAGCCAGGTGCTGATCCTGAGAAAAGGGCAGGTTTTCTTCTCATAGAAGAGGAGACTCGTGGGGCCTCCTCCACTTGCAGGTGCACGTGATCAAGCTATCTTGTACGGGGCGCCACTATGAACTCACCGGAAGCGGGTCGCGGGCAGTACGGTCGAGCGAACAAGCTAGGAGGACGGGCTAGTACGGGGGGCCTAATGCTCGCTCCATCTGGGGTCAGTGGCGTTGCGTGCAGGGGGAAAAAAGGTCATCTGCCCGGGAGGGACCGGTAATCATAGAATCCTTTGTCCTGCGTATCGTAGACCGGAAGGACGGCTGAGGGGGGGCGCAAGGAAGAACTTGGGAATCTGTCGTGGCAGTTCTTGCAGTTGTAAGAGACACATCGTCACTAGTTATGGTCAGGAAAAGTACAATCGATAGAGAATTAAGACGGGCTGGAGGGCAGCGGTTAGTGGGGTCGTCGTGGGTGCAGGCTCTCTCTCGGAGCTTCAAGAAGAACGGCCTACTTCGAGACGGCAGAGACGCCCTCAGGCGGCTAGTTACTCTCGAGGGAAAGAAAAACATACATTGAGAGTGAAGAACATCGCTGCAGCAAGTCGTGGTAGGGCAGAAGTGACTTATCGCCAGCTGAAGTAACGAAAATAAACTCACTCGCGATCAGGTGAAGTCGGGAGGAAAGAAGCATGTCTAGAAGGGTGGCTTGGTTCTCCAAGGGCAGGACTATACGTCCGGCTTTGGAGGACAAAACGGGGTAGAAACCGTCAATTGTGAAAGGGCTCGCGGGAAATGCTGCACTTACGTCTTAGGGGTTAGTCGAGAAAGGATGAGAGGTTGCATGCTCCCCGTCCTTGAGGAGCAAAAAAATCGGGAGGGGGTCACTTTAATTTATTGCAGAGGGACTCTAAGAGATCAGGCGTCAACGGGGGAGGTCTTCCGGTGGTAATGGGTCCGGGTCATAAATTTCCCACTCTAAAAGTTTATAGAGAAGGACCGCCCTGGGTCTCTGTAGCGCCACGTCCTCTATTTGTATCATTCCGATAACCAGCGGGAAAAACCCCCGGCGAAAACACAGACAAAATAGACACTAGACCTCGCCGTCGCTTTCTAGGAAATGAGAACTCCTTGTGAATCTTCACAAAGGAGAAGTGAGGGGGAATGCCAGAAGACGACAAAATCAATGATTACGGCGGTGCAACCAGTAGGATGGGTCGGCCAGTAAAACGAAACAAAGGGTGTTACACAGACTGTTGCGAATGAAAAAGGTGGACGGGGTTCAGCCGATCAGAACAGAAAAGAAGGTTCTTGTCTGGCCGTGGAGGATTGGGACCGCGAGCAGGAAGAAAAGAAAAAAGGCTCCTCAGGAGTTCTTCAGCGGAAAATGAATCGGGGGAGGGCGTTGCGCCGGATGAAAACTGGGAGTTTCTCGCCGCTCTTCTCAGAAGTTGATCGTCTACCTTGACTGGGGCGGGAAAGAATAAAACGAAGGCGACGGCGTTGAGTTGAAGCTGGGGAGAAGGGGAGACCGTTGTGTCAAGGCCGACCACCAGCCAGAGAGGGGACTTCCCGCGTGGCCGGAACCCCGGACGTGCGGTGATGTGACGATGGGGGAACAGGAAAAAACAGCAGAAAGCCTTCAGCAGAGGGGAAAGGGTCGCGGGGAGAGAGGCGCGGCGGGTAAGGAGGGGTAGTGCGAAGCGTTGGGTGTGTGCGAGATACTGGAGCGGCGGTCGTCGTAGCGCGTCTTTTGTTGGAGTCGGAAATTAAGAAGGTAGCCGAGTTTTTGGGGAGGTGGCGAGTAGTCGACGGCGTCTAAAGCTTGTAAGAAGGCTGGGTGAGGGTCACCGGCGAAAAGCCGGTCTCGCCCGGATATCAACTCGGGAGGAGGTCCGACTTCTAGGTCGTGAAGGGACGCGCCCTCCGCGAAAAGCAAAAGGACAGGAAGCACCGATCCCGTGACGATCGAACTTTGGGAAGTAAATGATATCTGAGAGGGGTCGGGGAGGATTTATAGTGTCTGCATGGGGGGGGAGGAGGGCGCGTCAGATTTCCTTTCGGTGGCGGGTGGGGGCGGTTGGAATGTCCGACAAAAGAAAGCAGCCGCTACGGATCTCGACGGGGGGCCGAGGCAAACCCTATATGGTCCGGCACGTGCGGAGAGAGACAAACCTGGCCATTGCTAAAAGGCGACTGGAAGAGGAAGGGGGGTGGGTGGTGAGGCGGAGGGGTGTTGTCGCCCAAATGTAAACGCCAGGCGAGGCAGCCTTCAACGGGAGGTATGGAGTGGGAGTCATTGGCTGACGGAAGGGGGGGGGAGGGTTTCAACCTGATGGGCTCCCTCGAGGGAGGTCTGAAGAATCGGAAAATAAGGGGTACTGCGCCACGGGAGTTAGAATCCCACATCTTAGGGGTGATCCCAGTCTGGGATCATAAGGGGAAAGTTCGGAAAGCTTCGTTCCCGTCGTCCGCTCAAAGGAAGGGGGGAGAGGAAAAGGGAGAGAGGGGGAGGTATCAACCGTCGAGGGGGAGGCCTCAAAATCTCTGGGTGTGAAAAGATTTGTTATCGAGAAGGAGGTGTAACTTTCCAAGCCAAGACGTGATCAAAAAAAAATCTAGGAGAGAGAGAGGTCCGCTTCCCCAGATGGGCAAAGGAAGAAAAACGAGGAGGAAGGAGAATCAGTTCTACTCGCGCCGCCGGAAGGTGAGGCGATGCCGGGTTGGGGAACGAGAGGTGGTGGAAAGGAGAGATTCTATTATTTAATCTGAGGAAAAGGCACAGCCATCAATAGGGGGCAGAACTATCGGACAGAAAAGAGGGGAGGGGCCGATTCTAATCGCCCGAAACCCGCTCAAAAACGAGATGAAAAGATAAGTATCTAAAAATTCGTGAGGGGACGAGGCGCCTGGTAACGAGGCTCGAAGAGCAGTCGGTCCGCCGGGAGGGACCTCGCCGTGTGCACCCAGCGAGACTCTCCTCGGGCCTCTACAACAAAAAGGGGAGTACCTCATCCAAACCCCGGCCGAGAGGAAAACGGGCAGCCTCTCGTCGAGGGGATGCGTGAAAATTCTCTTAATGACGGGACCCTATTGCAAAAGAAAAGGATCGAGAAAGCCCCCGGGAGAAGACGTACTTTTGCGTGCCCTCGCTCAGGAACACAAGGGATCAGGAATAGCTTTCTCCCAACTCTCCATTACCAGCCGTGGGATTGCAGGAACCTACGAGAGTCAGATCTATCGAGAACCCTTCTGCGAAAAAAGGTATGACCATTCCTGCGAAGGCAGAGAGAAAGTCCTTAAATATGAGCCCAAAACCCTCCTTATCAAAAAAGTATAAAAAGAACCCCGGTTTATAGAACTCATGCTCGGACTCATGGAGGGACTAAGAACTCCTTAGTAAAAGAGGGAGTTAAAGAAGGGAACCTCTCCCGATTAATCGGGAACCAATTCAAGGTCAGAGAAGGAAGAGCTCACCTCCTCGCTTTGAAGGGGGGCCTCTTCCGCAAGGAAGGCGGTCCCAGGGTTCGACATGGCCGAAAACCTCGCGCGGAAGAAATCAAAGGGGTCGGCGGTTTGAGCAAATCTCCCTGCCCTAGAAAGCAGAGGGTCCGTGGGAAAACTACCTCACGCCTTGGGATAACGGCGGCCGGGGGAATCTCAGCCTCAAGAAACGAGAGGCAGGCTAACGCAAGGGGGCAATAGTAACTTCCGCTCCCGCGACCCTTATAAGGAGCTCACGCTATGGAGTATCGAAGGGCCGCGCGGACTCGTAGGACGGCGAGCTGAGGGGGAAAAAAGGGAGGAAGGGAGAAAGGAACATCAAAGAAAGAAATTCGAAAGCCGATCGAGGAAAGGACGAGATGCGTCTTCGGGGAAACAAGAAAGGGATGCCTCGACCAGCTCTTGTCCGAGTCCTTCGAGGAAAGGAGCAGAGAATCATAAGGGACACAAAAAACAGGTCTACACGCTCGGGCGCCCCGATCCAGAAAGTGCTAGAAATCCACATGTAGTTGCCCGAAAGGAACTCGGAAGGGAGCGCCGCCTGCTCAGACAAAGGGCCAAAAGGAGCGCGGATTAAGGGACGGAACGCAGGCATCTCCTCCACGTCCCAATTAGAACAACGCGGCATGCCAACTAAAGAAGGCCATTCGGCCTGACAAAACTGTAAATTGAAGGGAAGGGTAGGGTCACGCCGATGCCCCAAAAAGAAAACTCGCCTCATCAAAAGGGAGGTCTAGGATTGGCCTGAGGTCCCACTGGGAGAGCAAGAAAATGCGCCATATGGGGGAAACGCTATTCCAGCGGGTTTTCCGCAACAGCGCCCTAGGAGACGCCAGAGCTTAAAAAAGCTAACGCCCTGGTCAAATAACTACCAAAGGACCAGGGGGAAGGGCGGCCTGTGTCTCTGGAGGGGGAGGAAAAACGTGCCCCCTCTCGCGATGGTTTGGGCCCAGAAAGGGAAAATTTCTATACGAAAAAATCAAAAAAAAAAAATGGAAAACCTAGCTGGGTCCAACTGGGGGGGGGGGGAAATTGCTATCCACCGCACGTGTGTCGGTGCCTCCTAGCCGAAAAGGAAAGGCAAACTTAATTAAGCGAACGGTTGTGGAGGAGCAAAAACAGGCAAGAGAAGCTTTTGCTTGCCGAAGGGGTAATCAACGACGGGGTGGCTGAAAATACGCCAATCGTGTGAGATTTTCTCGAGCAAACAGCAGAAGGCGTGACTCCGGGGAGCTCTTCAAGATGAAAGAAACGGAAAACCTTAAGAAACGCACCTTGACTACGCTCGCAGCAGGGGAGATCAACTACGTTTGAAACTCCGCGCAGAGAGGCTAGAGGAACAGCGGATTGCCGACGAAAGCAAGAGGGCGGACGTCTCAAACCGCGCCTTAAAAAAAAAATCGGGGCGCCGGGAAACGGCTGAAGGGGGAGGTCACCACGTCCGACGGTCTGTCAACTGAGTGAAGGAGAACACCGACAAACGCTCGAAAAAACAAGAAAGAGGCACCCGCGGCTCCGGGAAAGTATCGAGTCGCCCACTCAAGTCGCAAACCAATCATCACTAGGAAATAAAACGCCCGCGCCGCTGTGAGCGGCGACAAATGGGGGGAAGGTGGCGATACCCTAAAAGAATAAAGCTCGGGACGGCGCCCGACTCAAAAGCTAGGGGGAATTGAAGAGGCAATCTGTGCTAGGAGCGGGAGTAACATAAACCTCACCAACAGACTACGGAGGAAAAGGGGGTAACAGAACCTTTAACCCATGATGAGCTCCGCCGAAGCACAAGGCCGAGAGCGACAGACAGATTACACCGAAGGCAAGAGTTACAAGCGAGAAAGCTCGCGACAAGCTCGCTCAATAAAGGGGGGGCCCCAGCGAGCCGACCACCGGAACCAGACGGTGAAAAGCATAAACCGGAAGGGAACGGGCGAGACGACGAAAACGCTACCCCACTAGGACACCTCCTAGTAAAGGCATGGGACCCGTGGCACAATGGGCGCTGGTCGCGAGGCCAATGCACATCGGGTCAAAAAAGGATCGAAAGAAAAAACCATGCCCAGGTTGAGATGGGGGTAACAAATATATGGGGGCACGGCAGGAAAGGGAACTTTGCCTTCCAAGATTCCCTCTTAGGCGTAATTACTAGGAAGGATCTGAGGGACACCGGCGCCTGTAAAGAGGGGAAAACTCGAACAAGCCAAAAGTGATGAATTTCTTTCCCTGCCGAGAGGGACGTCCTGGGACGCTAGGAAGGGGAGCCCACGGCCGCCGAAGCTAGTAGATACGGTTCTATCGTCGAGGGGGAAACACAAAGGGAACGACTTTTCAAGCTAACAAGGCAGAAGTCCGCGTCTCAGTTGTTTAATGTAGAATAGGGGATAGAAAGCTATTAAGTATACGAAACTTCTGCTAATCGCCGAGATGCTAAAGGGAGCAAAAGGATGGGCCCCGTAGAATGGGTCTGGGACTCAGCAAAGAGGTAAAAAGGTTTGCGGATGGTGCGGACAGGGGGAGCGGATCTCAACAACAAACTTATAAGGATGAAAAAGAGAGAAACAGTACTCGCCCATCAGAGGAACCGAGGGAGCAGTTCAAGACCAGCTCAGGCCAGCTGGGAAGGGAAAGGAGACGAAAGAAAAAACGAATCAAGAAGAGCCGACTCCTCGAGGAGATCCAGGGGCACCAGGTCTCGAAAACCACACGGCCGCCCGTAATCAGGAAGTGGTCCGCTTAAAACATCAACGTGCCCGAGAGAGGCCCAAGGGCTCGCCATCAGGCTCAGGAGAACTGCGGCCCTTGGCATGAATTGAAAGACGCCTACCATGCCTGCCCCGGAAGGAATATAGGAACGGGGGAATTGCGAGGTTGTCGAAGGGCTAAAAATAATTCAAGGGGGGGGAGACTGCTCGTCGGTCAATTGTCTGCAAGGCCTCTCCCAGCGCTCGTGCGGCCCTCCGTAAAGGGGATCCGGGGAGAAGTAAGAGGGGGTTCGCCGCAGGGAAAGGGGCTGGTCGGCGCTGGTCCGCGAGGTGATGTGCTCGTCGGGAGAAGAAGAGATCGAAAAAAATGATGAAAGAGTGACCGGTCCGAAATAGTACTGCTCGAACCAACTGGGCGCAGTGGCGTCTTCCTCGACTGTTCATCCTGAAAAGAGAATGGAAAGGAAGGGGAAAAGATCCCGCCCGGGGCCTTGCAAACGGCCGAAAGGAAATCGCTCGGGCTCAGCGGGGGCGAGCTCGGGAACTGGCAAGGATTCGGGGGCAAAACTGATACAGCGGACATCCTATGCTGGGCTACGGGATCCGGGAGCTGCGCTGAGAGGGGGGGGGGCGGTAGGCAGAGTGCGGTTGACGGGGAGGGGTGGGAGGGACAAAGCGCCTCAAACGGGAGGAAATGGCCTGATTCCCCTCAGCTGAGAGCTGCGAGGATAGCATCAGTCGCTGCTTGGAAGGGAGTAACGTCCAAATCCCATCTGAGAAGGGAACGAAGCTGCAACGCGGGCGTGCAACGAGGCGCCCGTTCGATCGCGAGGAGACCGTGAGTTGAATCTCAAGAGAGTAGAGTGGGATCTCAAAGTTCGGACGCAGGGGGGCGAAGCGTTGAAGTGGTTTGGGCTCAAGAAACGAATGAGCTCACGTCTACGTGGAGGGAGGGCGCACAGGCCGGGAACAGAAACTACGGGGAGAGGATCTGTCAGGGTGGAAGAGAAAAAGAGGAGAGGATCCACCGCTCCCTAGCCCAAACGGAGAGTCGCAGCGCGGGAGGGGTCCTGGACTCGAAAGAGAAGGAAAAGGCGGAAGTTTCCATTAAATTGTGACTTCGAGAGCCCCAGGCCCTAGCGACCGGTTATACACCGCATGCAAGCCCGGGCGGGTGACCTCAGGGAGGGGAAAAAAAAAATGTAAGACGGGGTTCCCTTCTCACGAGGGGATCACCCCCGGCACCACGCCCCCTCCATTTTGCTTGCCCGCCGGGACTCCCCCTCCTTCGCTTACTTGAAAGAAAGGAAGGAAGATCAAGAAGGAGGGGGAATTCAAGCCCCCGCTCCAATGGGGATAGCATGGCTAGACACGCGAACAAAGGGCAATTGAGTAGGGTGGCGGGATAGGAGTGGGAAAGTGAAAACGGTTAGAAATGAGGTAACCGGAGGGGGGGATTGTTAATAAACAACCGAACGGGGGGGAGAAGGTTCGCCGCGTATATTGGGAGCAGTTTTGGGCCTTACATCCACAGGCAAGGAGGGAACAGGCATGGCCGTAGTTAAGGTGGGAAAGGGGAGAGATAGAAGACGCCTCCGTCGTCCAAACGGGGTCGCGTGCGGCGTCCGAGGAAGAATGATCTGCGGCAATACTGAAACCGGAAAAATTTGAAGCTGGTCTTCTCGGGGAGTGATGGGTTCCAATCGTGGGTTCCGAAGGGCAGGACCTAGGGTGAGACAAAGCTGCTCGTGAGGAAGGGAGTGGGACTGGAAAAGAGTTCTTTCCAAACCTTTGGAACCTTTTATGGCAAGGAAAAAAACCTGCTGGCCGGAAAGGGGGTGCTGGCCCGCGTTGCTACCTTCCCGGAAGGGAAGAGGTGAAGATCTTGCGAAAGACCGCCTGGGGAATCCTAAAGAGAGGGAAGTACGTGTCCAAAAAAGGGGCGAAAAACGGCGCGGATCCGCTGGGCAAAAAGGGTGTGGTGTCGACATCAAGGGCGTCTGTGGATCGGTGAGGAAGGGGGGGAGGGGGGAAAAAACGTTGGGGACGATGGGGGAGGAGATGGGGTCAACGCTTGCACTAGCAATGTCGGGCTCCGGCTTGGAGGTCACAGGCGAAAGCCTCTCGGGAATAGAAGCAGAATGAAGCTCCTTCTATGGGGGAAAGGGGGGGGAAATAAAGCGCTGCAGCGCAGAAAACAGCTGACTTTCGCCTTCAAGGGAGGAAAAAAAAATCAAGGGAAAAAAGGGCGACGCATAAATTTCGGTCGAGTACAGAAATAGCTGTGGAGATCGAGCTAAGTGGGGGGGAGAAGTTATATAGTCCATTGGGGGGGAGTCGGAAAAGGGGCAGAGTCCCTGACTATCGATTAATCCGGGCCTGACAGGCCATCCGGGTACTGGGAGGAACGGAGGGGAGAAGAGGAGACAACCCCCTAAGAGGTTCAGTAGGAGCAGGAGTGGAACTTCCAACGCAAAAACCAGTGGCGAGCGTCGCCGGGTAGGTTTTTAAGGGAAAAGGGGCACAGGGGGAGAGACCGAAAGGCGAAATAAATGGACTGAAAACTGTAGGGGGGAGGTGAGGAAAAGGGGGCTCACGACGGCTGACTTAGTATCCCCCTACGAAAAGAGAGGGGTCTTCCGGTCGCCTGGCATGGGAAGGGTACGCAGCCTGAGCAGCGCATTGGAGAGTTCGATCCTTCACAAAGAGGAGCGAGGATCTCCCAGATCTGGTTCATGAGGGGGGAGGGGGGCAGAAGGATTCGGGGGGAAGAAAAAAAAGGCTAAAAAAGGGAAATCGCTGCATGTCTTCTTTTCGGCGGGAAGATATCTCATCCAGCGAGAAGGGCGGCCCCATCAAACTGATGGAAAGGGGAAGATTGAAGAGAGTAACGGACGAGAAGGGGGACGGAAGGGGCCAACCAAGAAGGCTCTTCGGGGCTGTGCGAGAAAGAATATGCCCGCTGACCTCGGAAAGAAGCGAAAAAGGGCGAAAAGTACGTGAGACCAGAAACGGCAAAAGGGTAGCGAGGCCGTGGGGGTTTGGGCGAAGAAAACGCAGGGAAGCGGGCGTCGAGGATGGGAGTCGGGGACCCGTCAGAAAAGAAGTCGAAAGAAGAAGGCGGCGTACCTAGTACATAGCTTACCAGGCGATGGTCTCGCCCTTCGAAAAGAAAAAAACGAAAAGAAAGGCGACTCAAAACAAACGGGGAGAAAAGGAGGATCGTGATCGGGAAGTCGAGTCCCGAAACAGGACGCGGCTCGGTAAGCTCTCAATAGAAAAAAGAGAAGGGGACTCTCCGGAAAAAGCCGATATGGCTCGAAGAAAAAATCGCCGCCAGGCTGAAGAAAAAACAAAGGAAGAGAGGAAGGACCACTGCATTCAAAAGAGGGGAACGCAGGAAAGCCTTATCTTACTGCTTAGGACGGCCGATTACCTATTCCTCCTAACATCCCCCGGAAAGAATCTGGGGGGGGGGGCGGGGGAACCGCGCCTTTCCAAACATTCGAGAAAGGAGGAAATCCTATCACAGCTTCCAGTCCCCGCTTGCCACCGTGATCGAGATCTATATCTTAAAGTAAAGAAAAATCTAAAACCATCCGAAAGATCAAAAAAAGAGAAGGGTAACCGCATCCCCTGAGCCGCCAACCATCAAGTCAAGATCTGGGATCACGAAAAGGGAACAACATGCGCTGCTCATCGAAGTAAGAGACGAAAAAAAAAAACGGAAGAACCGACACCTCAGGGGAACATATATAAAGGGAAGGGAAAAGTAAGAAGAAATGAATACCTCCACCTCCTGTAAGGCCTTTAGGAAAGCGCCGGTAAGGAGTGCTGTCCTACCCCCTCTCGTGGGGGAGGAAGGAGGGAGAAGAAATGTGAGGCTTTTTGAATCGAGGGAAAGGAACTTCAAATAAGCAGAAAAAAGTGGGGTCTTGACCTCGTAACTCACGCCGGATGTATAAGGAGGCCGGGCGGGTCAGAAAATGAATGAAAGAAGAAAAAGAAATAGGACAAACCGGGACAAAAAAACTTGGGGGGAACTACTAAACCGCTCCGGAGCCACGGATGGGAAGCAGCAAGCTATGGAGACGTTAGATCGTCACGGCTCGGAGAGCGGGGAAAAAAAAAAGCTAACGAGGGGAAGCGGTCGATCAGCCAAGGGGGAAAAAGACCTAGGGGAGGAAGACTCCGAGCAGCCTCCGTTAGATCTCTTGGCCGCGTCGTCGCGGGGACCTCACAAGACAAAAAAGGCAGAATCGACTCCTTCGGCAAGAACGACAAAAGGGGGAAAAACGGAAAAAAGAAATCTCGACGCCAAATTTTCAAAAAGTCAGGGAGAAGCTCGACAGACCACCCGGGGTGCCCTTCCGCGTGATCAAGAGGCCGCACGCGAAGCACCTTCACGGATCCGGCAAGAGGCAAGAAGGCTTTCCGTCAAGATCTCCAACAGAGCAGAATAAAGGAGGGGTCGGCAAACTCAAGGGGAATAAAGTCGGCGGAATGCAGGATTGTCCCTACCAAAACAAGGGGGCCATTTTTCAAGGAGGGAAGGGAGAAGGAAATTGCAATACACTCGGAAAGAAAAAGCAATTCACTACGGAACATCTGGAAGTAAAAAACAGCTTGGCATCCCGGCAGAAGCGAGATGGACGAGGATTCGGAAAGAAAAAAAAAGAACCTCAAAATCCCGATGAATGCCATCACGCGGCTCGGGAAGGGAACGACTCCTGGTCCAACGCTTCCACTGGAAAGAAAAAAAAAACTAAGGAGGCTGTTGGAATAGTGGGGAAAGAGAAAAAGAAAGGAAAACTTTCTCCTTGCGCATTTGAGAGGGGGGGAAAACCATGGCAACTCGAAGGCAAACCCAGGGACCGACCCCCGAGAAAATTCCTCACACAAAAGGAAAGGGCTTGGAAAAGACGGGGGGGGAAAAAACATGTATATCCACCTACAGTGGAGAAGGTGCCGAGCCCGAAAAAAAGGAAACCCTAGAAGTAATCGCCTCGTTGGGAAGGGGAGGAGGGGAGCGAAACTCTGCCCCCCGGTTTTCGTGGGTGCCCGTTTTATCAGTCAGGGTTATAAAAAAAGCTCTCCCTTAAAAGGGTTAATAGCTATTGATCTCAATCCCACGCGGGTCGGCTGCTCTTGAAAAAAGCGATCTGGCCTTGGGCGGGTAAGTAAACAACAAAAAAACACTCAAGAGACGGCACTCGAAGCTCCAGTTGACATCCATAGGGAATCGCTCGATGCGATGCAACGCTTCCTGGATCGGTGGGGGGGAGCCGCTAGGAGGTGCGCTCCATTCGACAAAAAGAAATTACTTAAAAAACAAGGTCCTTCTATCTGATTTCCACCTGGAAAAGGGGGAAAATCAAAGGAGTCATCCACGTCCGAGAGCGTCACCTGCGTGAAGATCAACAACGAAAAAAGAACGTCGCAAGCCGCGCGCTCAAAAGAGAAGGGAGAGTTGGGGGGAAGACCCTTTCCACTCTGCGCTGCTAGGAAAACGAAGGGGGCGCAGATCACGCCCGGCGCAGAGCTGACCGTCTCATACAGGGTTTTAATAAAAACAAATGGAAAGAATTCGCTTAGGGTCCTCCGCTCACAAGGAGGGAGACTTCGTCCAGCGAAGATAACAGAACCCTACTATCCCTCAACGAGACCGACAATACAGGAAGAAAAAAAGGGGAATCTGACTCTATATATCTGCCAAGAGAACTCATCACGATGATTTCTAGGATATAAAAAAAACTGAAACCTTCCATCATTCCGCGCAACTCTCTAGGGAGGGAGGATAGAAAAAGCAGGGGGGGAAGGGTAGGCATCCTTTGTCTTTTGCCACTCATCATTACCACTTCAGAAAAAAGGAGAATAAGAAGGTTTACAGGATAAAGGTAAGGAAGGGTAAAGGGTTGCCTACTAACAAAAGCATTATCCCACTAGTAGGTATGCCTCCCTAGGGCCAAGAATAGAACGGAAGTCATCTTTTGGCAGGAGGGAGGGGTCTTCGGAGGGGACTCCTTCAAGTACAGATCTACAATTACAGGGCGTGGCGGCCGACCATAAAGGAAGGAAATTCAGAGGTGTCAAAGGAGAATCCACTATCTCCACTTATATTGTAAGGGGGGGAACTAAATCCTCTTGATCGAAAAAAAGGGGACCAGTTGGAGACGTAGTATTTTAATGACCCATTCACAATAGCCACGTCCGAACGTATTTGATGGGGAACAACCTATCTTGTACGCATTTCTGACTAATGCAACTTAGCAAACTTGGAATCCTCTGAAAAAAAGGGGAGTTCTTGACCTGGCTATAGGCGAGGTTTCACTGCACTCCTGACCGCGGCGTCCTTTGGTTAGGAAAGGTAAAGAAGAGAAATAGACTCAGAGGGGTCTGAGGCTTAAAAAGGGGCCTGCTTACTACGCTTTGGGGGCTGACCTTCTCACCAAACGGGAGGAATCAAGGGAGGATTTGTGTAGGGGGGGGTGAACTGTAAATAGGGCTTATGGGGTCGAGAGCCGTGATCG
>Ga0179593_1740333_pt1 | contig 16165 bp, 21 predicted proteins | sample CZODoug2_1_08_16_FD_185931 | JGI IMG/M metagenome (GOLD analysis project Ga0179593, IMG submission 185931) | Vadose zone soil fungal communities from Angelo Coast Range Reserve, California, USA - CZODoug2_1_08_16fungal (PacBio error correction) | ecosystem: Environmental > Terrestrial > Soil >...
TACGTCGAAAGGCGCGGCCAGAGGGAAACGGGAGATGAAAAAACGAACTAAACCAGGCCCGGGCTGAAACAGACCGGGGGCCCTGCGAGGCCGGACCTTTCTGGGGGGAACCAGGATCGCTCGCGGAGGAATCAGCCTGTACTTAAACTAATCCCGGACCCTTTACAGACGAGGTCATTTGGAGGAAAACACAGGAAGGGGGAGGAAAACCGACTGCTGAGGGGAAACTACGTACTCCCCTTGAGACGGGACGGCGCCTTTGTCGAAGCCTCTATGTACCAAAAGGGGGCAGGATTCGTGTGCATAAAAAAAAAAACGAAAGGACTTTAAAGAGAAGTTTCCAAAAAAATCTCTTGCACTGCCATCTCCAGGAGAAGCTGGGCAATAGCCAGCCAACTCATCTAAAAAAAGCGGTCCTCGCCGAGGCCGGAGACGGGGGGGGATAAAACGATGGTGGCGGACACGGGGCTCGTAAGCACGCAAAGAGTGGTTCCTAATTCCGAGGCAGAGTCGCTCTTGCCACAGCGTGTCGGGCCCTGGACTAACCTGATTATAGGAACCGCGCGTCGAAGGGGGGCAAACTCATCCGGAGAAAAAAAAAACCCTCAAAAAAAAACATACCAAATAGGGGTAACGGGGGGGGGGGGGGGGTTTGGGCCACTATGGCCTCATCAGAGCAGTGGCCTCCGACCCGGAGTGGGCGAAGGGACAGCGGAAACTTCAAGAACTAAAAAAAGATTGGGGAAGAGGGGGGGGAGGGAAAGGCCGGGAAATGTGATCGTAAAATTATGTACTGACCAGTGAGACGTTCTTGCCTTGAGGAGGCGTCGATGATAACCGGGAAACCGTGTACGACAGTTGCCGGGAGAAGCGTCGCAGGGAGAGGCTTGTACAGTGTTATCTGGGAGCCCTGGAACTTTTGAAGGTTTTCTGCGGGGGATTTAGAAAGGGGGGCCGATGCCCCAAGGGGGGGAAAACCAGGATAGGAGACGGGTGAAACAACCTTGCAAGTGGAGGAGTCGAACCTACGCTAGGGCCTCCTGTGTGGTCTTTAACAGGTGTAGACCGCTGATGCCAGGGGAGTCAGTCATCCGAAAAAACAATGCCAGGCTTTAAATAAGAGAAGTAGGAATCGCCTCACCAGAAAGGGAAGGAGAAATTCCTTATTCCTAGCAGGGTCTTCGCGGCCATAGAGCAACAAGCATTGTCTCTGCTGAAGCCAGGACTATCTGTTGCCTCAAGGGACAGGAGAGAAGAGACCTCTAAAAGCGAGAAAGCGATAGGCCGAAAGACTTAGAGCCCCCCCAACAAAAACCACATCCCCCACCCCATGTGCCTTGTGGCCAGGTCGATTCCCAAGGAAACTTAGGCGGCCAGAAACGGGGGACAGCGATGAAAACGCATAAGACATTTGAAGGTGGCCACAGCCCTGACATGGTGGCTACAATCTCGTGACCGAGTAGAAGAACTGTTCAGGGCAGCGGGGAAACAGCGATTATGCCCTCCTTAAAAGAAGTAGAGAAAAAAGAAACCATGAAACTGCTACCAGGCGGACGGCCGAGAATGGCTACAAAGAAAGTAAGCTCGCGGGGCGGGGGGAAAGAGGTTCATCATCTCATCGGGTGCGGGAGACATGGCAAATGGTGTGGGGGAAAAGGGCTAAACCTCTCCCAAAAAGGAAGGTAGGCAGGGATCAACCTGGTGACAGTGACTCAAAGGCCTGCAAGGCAACGTCCTTAGCCCAAGCTGTCGCGGGCCTGCATCCAAGGACATGCAGGACGTTGACCTAAACCACCAGTCTGCCTTGCGGAAGGGGACGATCTCGCTGGGAAAACTTCGGGGTGCTGCCCTCCACAGTGTACGCCACGCGGAGCATCAGAAGGACACTACCAGGGGAGGCGTCGTCCCGCGAAAATGACGATATCACGTCAAAAAAGGCGTATTAACGAGGAAGAGGGGAAGAAAGAGGAAAGGGAGTTTGATACCCTGCCATACCAACATTAGATGAAATTTTTTCACGGCCACGCCCACGGCAGCGAAAAGGGGACACTATGCGCCCGTCACCCAAGGGGGAAATGGAGAAGGGCGGCTTATCGGCGCCAGGGCACGGAGGAAAAAGGGGTCCAATTACCGAAGCTCAGGGAACCCTAACTTACAGGCAAAACGAGGGCCCTCCTTGCGAGAAGAAACTTCAACTATTCTCAGACGCGCGCCAATATAGGGGACCAACGTAGGCAAATCGCAGAGTAGAAAACCCTAGGAAAGATAAAGCAGACTATCAGCCAACTCGATCTGCGTACCGTCTGTCTGGGGGACCCCATGGCCCGTAACCAACTCTGCTAGGGGTAAGGGGGGGGGGGGGGCGAGACGTCGCATAGTCAAAGAAGCTCTAACCCCCCCGAGATGAAACGGGGGATGGGGTGAAGCAGGCATCCGCACATTGAAAAGAAGGGGGGACATCATCCGAAAAGCGTGCGGCCCACAAAAACTCATGACTGGCCTCCAGACTCGCACCCCGCCGCTCCAGATCACACACGCAAGGGACGGGGCAAGACAGCAGCGCCACAAGAGAAAAGGATCACATAAACCATAAAGAAAAAAACGAAACCTACATAATCAACTCGCCCCGCAAAACTATAAAAGAAAGGATCGCGCACGTCATCCAGGTTCGGTCAATCGACATTCGCTCATACTTGCGAATGTATGCATACCAGCCGGCGGGCAGTCGCAAAGAAGATCACAACAACAACTGGATGAAAAGACTGAACGCGGCCCGCCTGAGAAAAAGTAGCGCAAGTAAAGGGTCAGGACGAAGTTATGCAGGGGAAGGGGAGGGGAGTTGATCGTTAGCGGGTTTTGCCGCAATGCATGCCGTCGGACGAGGATGAAGAACCGCGGTGTTTTTCGCATGGGGGGGGAGGGGGGGGGAAAAAAAACGGAACGACTGGTGGGACAGCGAGAATGTGCTTGTGGAGGGGAGAAAGAGAGGAAATTCATGGTTCGCCTTTTGCTTCGGGCGCATCGTGTCCTCTAAAGAAGGTCGGAGATGTACTAAAGAAGCACAAAGGGAGATTCTCCGGAAAAAAACCCGCACACTCGGGCGCTTCAAGTGCGTAGCGTCAGTACTTACTGAGGGTCACCCAGTCTTGAAACGCAAGACAATCGAATCTTGGCACGGAAAGCGTAAAGTAGACCGTTACGGGCGAGGGGGATGGAAGAGAAGATCCTGTCTCTGTTAAGTACAATGGCTGCAGACATTCGCTTCGAAAACACGGTCATCATGCTGTCCTAGGGGGGGGCGGTAGCATGGACGCGCGAAGGGGGTCGACTCTTCACAAAAGGAGGGGGAACATGTATGTAGTACCCAATGAAAAAAAAAAAAATTCTTTTCTGCTCAGGCCAATTTTACAACCTGCGTGTCATCAGTAAAAAGGTCGGATGCGATACAGCTCGGGGAAAAGGAGGTGACCGAAAACGTCGCTGACAGCAGAAACAACGTGGGCTTCACCAACGCGGAATCAACGTAATGTCTCTTTGAAGAGGTCACCGACCTGTATTCGTTCATCAGAGGTGGCTTCGGGGGAGTTATCAGGGGATGAGGAGGGAACTGAACTGAGGGAAAAAAGCGGGTCTGAGTCTTCACTCGGAGGTTCCTGCTGCGCTAGGGTCCGGAATCCTGCTGGAGTTGGAAATAAAAGGGTGAAAAACGCAAAAGGCGAATAGAAAGGGGGAGAATCGGAAAAATAAGGATAAGGGGAAAAGCTTCTTCCCGTCACGGGGCCGCTCCATTTTCTGGGGGGGGCAGGCCATACTAGAAGATGTCCCATGAGAGCGGAACTGGTCGCCAGGGTTCAAGAAGCGCACTTTGCGGGACCGTATGAGCGGAGGGAGGGAAAGCAAGTCGGAGAGCGCGAAAAAAGGGCCCTGCCTGAAAGCGTCCGAGGGATCATTGACTATCTTGTTTGATGCTGAGAGGAAGGCTTTTGCGGTCACAGGCGGCATCATCAGAGGACTGGAACTGACCATTGAGTAAGAAGCGTTAAGAGGGAAGGAAACCGTGTCCGAAAAGTAAGCCATAACGAGCGAAAAAAAGGGGAATCATCTCTGTCACTTTCTCATGGAAGCCTACTTGTCCGCGCCTGCTCGGGGGGGACCAATGAAAAACCTGACAAAAATACACGGCGGGAAAAAAAAAAGTTTGAACACGCTTTTATGAAAAAGCTCCTGTTCTGGCGTAAGCGGGAGAGTCTTCTCATCTCTCGCAAAGCTAATGATCGATCCCGGGAAAACTGCTTTGCCCAAAGCGGAAGAACTTAGAATGTCGCCGCAGTTAGAACAAAATGCAACCGAAAAAAACTTCTGCGCATTAAGGAACGCGAAGCCTGCACGTGGCCTCGATATGCTGAACAAGAATGCTAGCGGTATACACCGGCCAAAAAGGAAAAGGGTCCGTCACAAAAAGATAAGGATTTAAAAAGACCGGGGATAACCTAAAAAAAAAACTCCCTGGCTCGTTCAGCATGGGCATCGTCCGTGAAAAGACCCCGCGACAAAAGGAAACGGCGCACCAGGAAAAAAAAAAAGGTCAAGAAAAAAAGACAGGAAGCAGAAAATATACAAAAGTTGCGACTTCCACTACGCGCGCTACTTATGCGTCGTTCATGAGCCCCGCCACCAGTAGAAGGGGTAAGCCTGAACTGACGATATCGTAGCGCTAAAAGAGAAAAACGTAAAAAGTCGGAACAAGAAAAAAAAATTCCACCTTTGTGCAACATCGCTGGCCGGGACCAAGAGGCACTACAGCCCACTCAAAACAAAACGCCAGGACGCTGCAAAGTGGCTACCTATTGGGAGAAACGCGGATTTGTGGGAGAGGCCTACTCCTTATTATTGTAGGGGAGCCCTACTCCTCGGCGAAAACCACATATCAGAGTGAGGGACCAGAAGAATACAAGTGGGTGAATAACCCGTGTTCAAATAAGCCTGGCTTATCAGAGGAAAAGAGACTGTTACTATCCTCCAACGTCCAGGACAAAGATGGTCCCCCTCTATCATCCAGTACCCCAGTCGGACGGGGGTGACTGGATCAGAAGATATACTTTAGGAAAAAAGACTTCGCTTGGCTTCCACGATCAATCAATCCGGTAAACGGATTAGTCTAGTGCATCGAAAAGAAGAGGAACACAAGAAGGTGTTACCCCAGGGTGCCATAAAAATGGAAAAGGTCGTCTGCAAGAGGGATATCCGTAAAGGCTCGGCCCTGTCCAAGAGGGGGATCCTCCCATTGACTTTTGAGGTGTGACAATACTGAAAAGATACAGATACCGATGAAAAAAGGAAACTCTCGGGAGCTGAATCCTTTTCAAAAGGGGAGGAACGTCTAACGGACGTTCCCGGGTTCGTAGGGGGAAGGTTCAAAACGCCGTGCCGTTGTTCCGGGGCTATGGGTCCAGGAAAAAAGGGACCTTGAAACTGGGAAAAGAATAAACTCAACACAACAACTTCTTATTGAACGAGATCGATTATTCTTTCACCGCGTCCATCGTAAAAAAGGGAAGACGAACAAAGGGACCAGGCCAGGCTCTGGGAAGGCACCCGTGAAACGGCGAGGAAACCTGAAATCCTCGCTATAGGAATCACAGAGAAGGACATTCCTAATCCCCAAAGGTAATTTGAACTCTTATGGGAAAATAAATAACAAAGTCATCTGGGAGTAGAAATGAAGATGAAGTATCTCCAAAAAAAAGAAACTAGGCTTGGAATCCCCCGAAAAGGTACCCCTCTCGAGGCGATTGAAATAGGAAGCGTGTGCTAGCTTTCCAGGGAAGTGAAGCGAGAGAAGGCTGCCAGGGGAAAAGGGGTGTACCGAAGTCTTCATCTTCCGGAAAGACATGCAATATCATCAACCAAAAAACACGCTGTTCCTCGCCTTTAAGGGGAGGGGCGAAAGAGGGCAGATCGTAGCAACAAGGCACTGAACCGGACAGTCCAGAGATCTGGGGCAAAGTTCCGACTTAACTGAAGGAGCTTGTGCCCGACTTGAGAAGTGGTCCAACTTCGGAAACGTCCCATTCCTGGGAGGCATGCTCGCGCGCAGAACCCAGCCGGCGACATACCCAAGAGGAAAAAGGACAGCAGAACGAGCTTCCTCCGACAAGGATGCCTGCTGGTCCAAAAAAAAATGGGAAGAAGAAATTGTAGGGTGAAGGGCGCTCTTTGACGGTTGATGCGTACGGACAGGAGGACCATTCGACTAAGGGGGGACGGGGCTCGAATGAAAGCAGGTAGCAGTAAACAAAGAAAGGCGCACGCGGGGCTGGACTGGTCAGCCCGGGGACTTGTGATTAGGGGAGGGGTGGAGGGCTACCCCGCGATGTCTGGAAGAGCCCGGAGCAGTCGTGACGGGGGCCGGTTGTAGGGACCAAATAACAGCTTTAAAGGATTCGTACAGGGAGACCGCTGGAAAAGGGAACGGACGTCATCATCGGGGGGGCGGTAGAGCCGTGCCAGAGTCAAGGAAGAGGGAGAAAGGAGGCGACAAGATAGCCTCCAAAAAACCTTTGCCATTGGCTAAAAAGAGCAAAGATGGCGCAATGGAGGGAGCGCCTCGGCCTACTAGGGGAGGCAGCGCTGAGAAAACGTCGCCGCTAAGCCAAGGAGGACACAGAAGAGAGCCAAAACCGATCCCTAATGAAACAAGCGAATTTGAATCCTCTTTATGACCGCAAAGAAGGCATTCACGTTGGAGGCAATGAACTTGTACGGATTCCTAGCAGGAAAAGAAAAAACGGAAATTAATTTGAGGGGGACAAAAAGGGCGTGCGAAAAGAGCAACAAGGACGGGAAAAGTAAAGCCTAAACTTTCAGGGCCAAGCAGACGTATTATTAGAGTGAACCGCCACACGAAGTCAAGAAACCCTGGCAACAGGCAGGTACTTGAGAATTAACTTGCTAAACTCTTAATTATCAAATTTGCGGCGTCAAAAGTACGGTCAGCAGCTCAACCGAGGGGCGACTGCACAGTGTTTTGGAACGGGATGAGATACCGATCCGGTCTAAAAATCCTCCTCCATACGAGGGCCTGACAGAAAGGAAGGCTGGGACCGCGAAAAGGAAGACAGTCACATCGGACAGGCGAACACCGAGGGAGATCTCAGGAGATAGGAGGGTGTTCATAAAGTGATGAATAAGAACGCAGGGACACAACCGTTGCAGAGACGACCACGACCATGTAGGCGATAAGGTAGGCCCGCTCAATCCCTTAAGAGAAAGATCCACTCAGAGAAGGAGGATAAAGTCGAAAAGAAAAAATAGAAATTGAGGCCCGTAAATGCCATTGAGCCACAAAAGACAAAGACGGTGACCACTATTCCGCCGTGAAACAGGGATGTATCAGTCTGCCCAAGGGTGACTAGGCGACAGTTCACTTAGAAACAAAATCAACCAAGACACACCAAGAGAGACAAAAAGCCTGTCCCGATTGCCGGAGACTCTTTCGCCTTGACCCGGAAAACCAAGGACGCGCCTCTGCGAGAAGAAAAGAGGCTCGTCGCCCAGCCCCCGCTAAGAGTGAACCCGCGTCAGGCCAAAGGAATGGAAGACAGAACAGACCATTAAGAATGGAATCAACATCCCCGCTCAGCACTGGATGCCGGTACTCCATGCCGTTCTCTCCAGACTGCGAATTTTCTTTCTTTGTTCAGCGCAAAATGAACAGCGTCGCATTCAGTCAGAGAGAAACGGGATAAGCGCCCTCAGGAGGGGACTCCAGGAAGAGAGCGAGGAGAGGGATCTTGAGTAACGAGCCCTGACAGAAAGACACTATTCGGTGCGCCGCATAAAACCTCATGACTGGGCCTCCGTACTCGAGCAAAGAAGGAAGAGAAAGAATCACACAATCCAGAAGCGACACCGGAAACCGGTAGGGGGGACCCAGCAGCTCAAAAAAAAAAAGGAATCTCCTAACATCGAAGGAGACAACCCTCTCACGTCCACTACACTGATCGCGGAAGCAAGGTTCGCACTACTCGGAACGAACTTCACTGTACCGTGCCGCAGACCCTCCAAAGAATAAGGAGCGACTAGATAAAACAAAGGGAATTCTAAACCTCCGGAGGTCTGCCATGAGAGTAAGATTTCGTGAAAAAAAGGGGAAACAACCTTTGATCTCTCTATCCAGGTGGAGGGAATCGTGTAGCGGGTTCCGCCGTTGCAGGGGCACGGCGGACGAGATTTCGAGAAGGTTTCGCGCGTCATGATTGGTGAAGCAGGCGGGGGGAGCTGAGAGATGGTATCTTCATAAACTAGCTTGGCGATGGTGGCTCTTTCTGCTTCTCACAGTGTCCTCGAGGAAGTGGTAGGATGATTTACTACCTAAAGAAGGGAACACGGGGAAATGCAAACAGATAAATCCCAAAATCAAGGGCAGCGCATAAAGGGGGGAACTGCGACCGTTCAATAGTTTTGCTCACGCGCACGACCATCTAAGAGCGGGAGAGTGAAATGGAGGTCACGCCAGAATCCGACAAAGGAAAGAATCTGACCGGATTCTGGTCTTCGATGTCATGTCTTTCGTCGTCAGTAGCAGCGGCCTACGCGGTCCCATTTGAGGCGGGTCGCGCTGTTCGGGGGAAAGAGTTTTCCGCACCGGCGGCCGTAGGACGGGACAATCAGGAAAGAAATCTCTCAAAGGGAGCTTCTGTGTCATCAAATGCTGGTCTCCTTCGAGAAAAAAACGGACTGAGCAGACCCTGCAGGGAAGGAGATCCTTGAACGGAAATTGGCGTGGCAAAAGGGAAAAACTTCCGATCACTAAGCAGGTAGCAACGAGTACCCGACCTGACGTTCATCGGCCGAGGGATACCTGGGACGGAGGTTAAAAAACACGGCGAGATCCCTTGCGTGGTCAACGAAGTGATGCTGCACGATGGGGTGGGCCTGGCTGCGCTAGAACCGGGGGACCGGATCTGTAAACGTCAGTGTAAAAGTCCAAACCGAGCCGTCTACGATCGCCCGGCCGCCTGTGGTTACGGTCCACGATTGCATGTCTGGCTAGGGGGAGTTCCAGCCCGTCCAGGTCAGGGCCCCCCAAAAGAGTGAGATTTCGCAGCAACGCCAAATGTGCCAGGACCGAAAAGTCGATCACTGCACCTCCTATGAGCAAAGTAGGAGGCGCCGTCTAAGTGATGGGAAAGGAAGCAAACAAGCAAAAACCGCCTGGAGAAAAGGGGACAGTTCTCATCGGGCCTTGATCTGAGTACAGGTGCTCGAGCGACAATGTGCGGGCATCATCAGGGGGTTTCGCTGGCCCTGAGGGAGGAGGAACTCTAAGAAGCAGGAACCTAAACCGCCCTTCCGAGCTGAGAAGCCATGAAATGCCGACGAGCGGGGTTGTGGGCTACGGCATCAAGCATTAAGCCGGCCTCCGTAAGAAACGAAAGAAATCACGCGGAAGGGAAAAAAATGCTCGCCTTCCCGGGAATTCGCGGCAGGCCGCGGATGGAGAAAAACGTCGAAAATTTGACGACACCTATACCCGATGGAAAACAAGAAGGATCTACTAAACCTCTCGGACTAGCCCTGTTCGCCGAGGGTGGGCAGCGGCCCCGATTCCCATCAGAAACAAGGAAGAGGGCAGGAAGCGGGAATGACGCACTTCTCTACTGAAAGACAAGAGCAAAGTCAATAAAAAAACCGCCACAGGCCGCCAAATCGGCAAGTTCTCCACGCCCCAGCTAAGCCTACGTATGGGTTTAAAGGACCAGAGCGAACGGAGTCGGACAATAATCGCCGGGGAAACAGTCAACCGGCTAAAAGGACGTCCCGCTGGCGTCCCCAGTCGTTGTATACCCCCTCCATCCCGCGACAGGGGGATTACTAATCGAAGAGGAAGAGAATGGAACGTAGGAAAGAAGAGGAAGCAAAGACTATAAGGGAGAACTGTGTGCGTAAGGAAAACCCACAAGAAGTCAAAGAGGGCCGCCTGCCCGGAAAAAACCAGGGCAGTACTCCACCTGAAGCGAAGACACGTGACCAGCAGGCAAGAGAAGGGGGGAAAAGGATCGGCCAAAGAAGGGGGACTGAAAATCAATTTAACTCTAGGGGGGGGGAGTCTCCCTGCTTTTTGCTTTGATATAGGCATGCCAATCCGGATATGGGTAGCCCGACGCGCGGAATCAAAGGATCATCAGAAGCTTGTACTACATAAAGGGGGGGTGGAAGGAAGTGGAGAAATCACCACAAGAAAGGCCCGAGCTCCTTGCGAGGACGAGATCTGCGCTCTATCTGACGAGAAAAACAACAAACGTCCCATTTTCCCGAAAAACAAGAGGAAATGCCTAAGGTCCTTGGGGGTGGGGGAAAGACGGGTTATGGTGCAGCTTCTCCTTCCCTTGGTGTCGGCCACATAGAGCCCGTGAGGCCGTACGAAAAATCTATTAGAATTGATAAGAAGAAACACGAGAATCTTCAGGGAGTACCCCGTCGATGTTGCGCTTGCGGCGTTCCTTGTTCAGCTCCTCGCCTAGTAAGGAAGAATCGAGGGGTAGATAAAAGGGAACAACTCAGCGCACGTCCATCTCCCATTTGACTCTTCGTTTTAGTCATGAACTTGCACAGAAAGGGCACAATCTACCGGTCATCAGCAAAAGCAAGGAAGAGCAGATGATCAACATCACAGAAAGGAGGAGATGAGTACAGGGCTGTTCAGCGCCGGGCCTGGGGCTAAGCCGCGATTTCGTCAGCGAAAAACGGGCATCTTTGAAGAGACCGTGACACGTCGAGAGAAAAAAAAAAAGCATGAGAAGCGGGACGTTCGTGAAGCCCCCCGATCGCGGCACCCGTCCCGTCGAGAACTCGACCGAACCTGTCCCGAAAGAGTTCGCTCCGAACCTGGGAACGTTAAAAATAGAAAGAGGAACCGTTAAAGTTGGAAAAAGTCATGTATTCTCACAGACCGGCCTCGCAAGCACAGAAGTCCTACAAAAGACGGCGCACGAGGGAGGTCCACCCCAGCCCACCTCTCATACCCTAGCAACCGATTCGTGTGAGAGATCCTCGTGCCTATAACCATCCTCCTGGGGAAGGGCTTCATTAGATCGGAAAGGGAACTGGAAAAAAGACAGTCCCCTGACCACCAACCATCTCCACCAAACGGCTCAAAGGACGTGTCCTTAGGGGGAGTAAAAGAAGTAAAAGAGGGGGGTAGTCAAAAAAAGGAACAGACAAGGCAGAAATATGGTGCCGACTTCAGAGGCCTGAATACTCGCTCTGCCCCCAGCGGGTAATGAACTGGACGAAACCCGCATGTCATGTTGGGACATTTGAAATCCGATTCAGAAACAACTAACAAAAACGGCGAAAAGGGTAACGGTAGCCACGATTCCTGCAGAGAAGGGTCCTTTTCTCCTACCCGAAATACGGTAGCCGTGCCTCTGGTCACAACCGGGGAGAAAAACCCAGTGGAGTTCAGGGGGAGGGACAGGTTCCAAAATCGGTCTTTGGGGGGGGGGGTGGGGCGGGCGAACCGTCGATCCGAGCCTCGGGCCACTGCTGGGCTCCTCTAATTTCACCCGGCGAATCCTACCCCTCCGTGGGGGGGGGTGACATAAACTATCCCTACACCCTATCCCACTCCACGCGCCTCCCCCTCCATGCCACGGCCCTGCTCGGTCGACTAGCCGGCAACCAAACCCCCCTCCCCCCCCGAGTCCCCCCCCACCTCCTCGGGCCAGGATACCCGGCCGGCGCGAGGCTCCTGGGGCGGGCCCCCCCCGCTCGAGACACCCCCACCGCCTCCTCTCCCTCGCAATCCCTCCAACTTCATTCGGGGGGGTAACGCTAGTTCGCTCCCCCTCCCGCTCTTATCTCCCTCCTTTCCCCCAGGGGGGGGACCGCCAAGGGGGTGGACGGCGTTACTTCTGCCCTCCCCCTCCCCCTCGCCCTCCCCCTCCCCCGGCCGTACACCGTCTCAACACTGGGGCTCACACACCGAACAGCCCACCTCTACCGCACAGGGGGGGGGCAGTCATACGGGGGGTCGCTCCCATACCAAGGCCTTCGCCCCCGCCCGGGCGCACTCCCCTCAATTGTCCCAGTGGGGGGGGGGCTTCCCTTCCTCCTCTCTCTCCCGGCCGTCCTACCCCTCCGGCGCCGGGGCTGTCCGGGGGGCGGGCGTCCCGTCACTATTCTCATACAAACCGTATAATCGCCCCAGACCGGGGGGCCTAGGGGTCGAGGGGGGTGAGGGGTGGGGGGGGGGGGCGTACCTTCATACGCCCCTCCCCGTCGCGAAAATCACTAAAGAAAAATGGAAAGATGGTAACCCTCCTCACCTCGTCTCCCAATGTCGCTGCAGCTGCGCGACAACCTTGATTTGGAGCTGGGGGGCAGGAACCGACTCGGGTGGGGATTGGTGCTGCCACGAGGGGAAAGCGTAAGGTTAAAGGGGGCGCTGAGGGTCAACCAGGCTAGAGCCGACAAAGCAAATTGCAATCATATTGATCCCGTATCCCATACTATCAATCGTTCATGAGTGGGAGAGCGAGTCCGAGACCATCTCTCCTAAACAAGGGGAAAAGTAGATAGGAACGAAAAAAGGAAAAAAGAGGGGGATAGGAGCAAGAAAGTAGAAGGCGAAGAATGGTCGGGAGTATGGAGAAGAAGAAAAACAGGGAAGTAGAGAGAAGAAGGGGGGTAGTAAAAACGAGAACGAAAGGCCGAGAAGGTGGAAATGAATGACAGTCTGAACCATTTCGGAGAAAAAGGGCCGGGTTGCCGTTGCGGGACATGCCGCCGAATACGGGGAAGAGTCCCTCGCCGGCGAAGAGGACGGGAATGTGATAGAGCTGGACCCTTGGTACTTGGATTGCGGATGGCGAAAAAAAGTGCCCAGGCGGCCTGGACGAGCCCGAGCGTAGGTATCGGGGCGAAAAATCGTAGGGCTTTCCAGAGGAGCCATATAAGGCCGGCTCCCCTGTTTAGTACCGCTGAGCATGGAGGCAGCATCGCAGTAAAGAGTGCCAGGCTTAAAGGCAGTACGGCAGGAAAAGGCAGATTATCTGCCAAAAAAAAATCGGGCACAGGGGAGGTAACAACAGGTCGTCGCGGCCAGCTACAAGGGCAGGGTCTCTGAAGGACAGACTAGCTGGTTGCGAGCCGAGTCCAAGACACAACGGAGTCAGTTCAAAGGAGTCATGCAATAAATCCAGATTACCTGGGCGATACCGATCACGGCGCACTAGGAAAGACAAGACGTGACAGCGAACACGCGCTCGTCCATTTCCTGAAAAGACCGAGGCGGAGCCCAGAAAAAAAGATATTTCAGGGGGAACAAAAAAGCCAACGAACCCAGCATGCCCGCCGTGACCGAAAAGCAAAGAGAGAAGAATCCAAAAAAAAACTGCTCCATAAGGGAAGAAGCACCTGCCTGGGAAAAAGAGCCTAGAAGGTATCAAAACTGCTCCTCCACTTTCATCGAAGGGCGGTATCGACCTGCTGGTGTCCAGGCTAAAGGGAGAGCAAAAGGAGCTGCGCCGATCATTCTAAAAGGAAAAATGCACTCGGGAATACAGAGGGAGAAAAAATGCCCATCTTGGACCGAGGGGAAAAGGCTGCTGGCGATCTCCGGGGCGGGAGGGTGCTCCCTTCGTTTGAGAAAAAGAATCCGGAGCAGAAAAACGTTGACATCAAAACCACGGAAACTCAGAATTCGCGTCGGCCCGCGCAACCTTGATGATCACTATCCCGAAGAGGGGGCAAATAAGAAAGAGAGCTAAAGGAGGGTTTATCGTCAAAAGACCTGGCCAAGAACAGGGGACACGTTCACGTCCCAGCCCACTGCATCAGGGGGAAAACTATGCCTGCCTGTCAAAAGGGATGATCAGGCGCTGGAAGGAAGGAGAACAAGGGAAAGAACACACGTTGATGGGAGCAATAACTCACAAGCACAAGAAAAACAAAACGCCTCGCTAGTAGTCACTTAAACGGGAGCGAATCCCATCTCTCCCGAGGGACAGCATGGACCCGCTAAAGCAAGCCAGCGAATGAAAAAAAAATAGACCATGGAAAAAAAAAAAGATCGTCTGGGAAGGTGAGGTACTCCATGGAAGGACGCCATCCACGCTTCGATTGGTCTGCTGGGAAACGAGCCGGTGACATCGTTCGCAAGAAAAGGCTCTCCCGCCCGGGATTAAAAGAGGCTGGGTGTGAGTGAAAAAAGCATCACGAACAGGGGAGGAGGAGGACATTCATCGACGCAAGTGGCGAGGAAATCGCCGCGTCCAGCTGCACCTCATAGGAAGAAGACTCCTCTAAAGGAAGGACCGCATACACACGCACATCTCCAGAAAAAGAAAAAAAAGAAGGAGCCGTAAAAACCACAAAAAAAGAGAACAACGACTACGGCAAAAGAGAATGTGCCCTACATCAACCAAAGAAAAATGGGAAAACGCATAATGTTCTTCACTACATGAAAGATCATACGTTCGACTTTACAAGCAAGACCAGCCCTTAGGCGACTCAGAAAAACAAATTAAGGAGAATGAGCAACTGGAATAAACTTGAAAGAGATTCCGATTTCTTTACTAACCTTTAAAGAGACGAGATCCGTGATTTTATCGAAGTTTCCATCTTTAAAAAGGACGTCGGACGAGGATTTAAAGATCTGTACTGAAAAAAAATGCGCTCTGATGGGGGGGGGGCGGGGGCGGGCGGCTAGTATGTGCGTGTGTAGAAGAGCGGCGGGTATTAGCGAGGACAGTAAATGCGGTTAAAGGGGAGGAAAAATGGGGGGAAACCGGCGTCAGGGTCCGGAGAGAGTGATGAAAAAAAAAAGATCTCGCCAAACTCAACAGCACACGCTGTCGCCTGCATCCAGTAGAGCATGACTTACTTCGACCTAAGTACCCGGAGTCGGGCTGAGAAGAAAGAACCATCGACGTGGAGGAGCACGCGGAAGAGTTAACCTCGCGGCGCTGGGTCAGAAAAGGGTGTGGTTGACCCCCCAAAGAAGGAAGTAGGAGGTAGGAAAAGGGCTCTCTAAACGACCTACGCTTGTCACAGGCTGAGGGGCGTGCTCTCTGTTGCGATCCGAGGGGGCCGTGGCGCAGCATAGAAAGAGTCTGGTGAGGAGGGAGGGGGTACAAAGCAGAAGTCAGGGGCATCATGACTGTTCTCCTTCGAAAGAAGAACTTACCATCCAATTGACCGCGGCTCTGGGGGGGGGAAAAAGTTATCGGATCGGAAAAAAATTTAACTAAATAGAGTTCTTGGGAAGTCCAGAAGAGGGAGATCAACTTAAATGGCTCGTGAAAAAAAGCAGGTTCAAGGAAAAGATGGCGGGGAGAAATTCGGTCGGGCGCTGGCCGACTCGATCTCCGAAGTGTCGCTCGTAGCTTCAAGGCGGGGGGAGGCATTGAAGAGAGTACAAGGGAGTACCGGTCTTAGAAAGACCCTAATATTAGGAAAAAAGACTTGGGTCAAAATCCACGATTTTTGACACTTTCTGGAGAAAAGGAGGCTTCCCGTCCCAAGATCATGTGCCTGTCAAGGACCAAGGAAAACTCGCTGAAGACCTCTGCTAGGGTAACACCACTTTTCAGGTTCGAATCCAAAGAACACTCTATGAGCTGCTGACCGAGGCACGGAAATTTGACGGATCCTGGCAAAAGAGAAAAAAGACGGAAAAAGATCCTCCTGGAGTCGTTGGAAAGGGATGATCGGGAGGCGTGGAGGAAACGGCGGTCCATCATCAGGAGCTTTCCTGACCAGAGCTTCGATCGGTCATCAAAAGAGAAAGAAAAAATGGGTACTGGAGACGAGACTGCGTGGAAGGAGGAAAAAAGAGCGAGGTCAGTTCTTAGTCCTGGCCTCCTAAGAACGCCAGGCTCGGTCATCGACAACCAGGCACATCCGGAGAGGGGGAACGCCAAGTCTAGGAAGGAACCTTAAGAGAACAGAAAAAGCGCTCCGGTTCCTGGCGCTTTAGTGCTGGAAAAAGTGCTCACAGCTCTTGAGAGCGTCCTGTCCGATGCGAAAGAGGACTTCTGGAGGGGGGGGGGGCTAAAGCGAAAAGGAAAAGAAGTCTGACTATCCCTGTGGAAGCCTTCGGGCTTGTTGGGAAGACCCCATCGCCTCAAAAAGAAAGCATACTTCGCAGTACGTGAAA
>Ga0179593_1302732_pt1 | contig 16164 bp, 26 predicted proteins | sample CZODoug2_1_08_16_FD_185931 | JGI IMG/M metagenome (GOLD analysis project Ga0179593, IMG submission 185931) | Vadose zone soil fungal communities from Angelo Coast Range Reserve, California, USA - CZODoug2_1_08_16fungal (PacBio error correction) | ecosystem: Environmental > Terrestrial > Soil >...
CCGCAAGACTTCGATTAAAAGGGACGAAAGGAGTCAATCACGCGAAAACACAAGGGCCGGGGGAAAAAAACGGACGCTGATATGAAGATCAAACCAGCAAACCTTCGATCTCACCTTCTCAACAAAAACTTGAAGTCTAGGCGTTTACTCGCAAGGAGACAAGGGGGAGTGGAGGCGAAAACGCGGTTGGGAAACAGGATGAGCCCCGCAAAAAAGAATCCGAAGATCGGGGCGAGGATAGAAAAGGAAAAAAAAAAAAGGTGACATAAGACAAACACCGGCCCGTCACCGTCGGGAAAAGAAGGTCGGGAAGAAGGTAGAGGAAAGGAACAACTTAAAGTGGGGAGCGCCAAGCAGACCACTTTGGAGGAAAAGGGGAGGGACCAGCGGGGAAAACACAGCGAAAAAAAAAGTCTGACGGTCTGCAGAAGTCCCGATAACGGGAAAGGAAATCCCTCAGGTCAAAAAAAGGGGGTACGGGTCCAGAAGCAAAAGGGGGGAAACGCCAAGTGGAGACTGCAAACAAAAAAAGGGGTTTTTCCCAAGTCAACAAAACACAAGCGGGAAGAAACTGGAAAGGAAATAAAAAAAAAAAAAGTCAAAGGGTCAAGGAACGACAAGAACACCGGGAAAACAAAAAAAAAAAGCTTACGACTTTGGGCGGCAACACAGGCGCGGGACACATAACTAGCCTGAAGAAAAAAAAACAACCCAACTTGAGAAAAAGACAACGACTCAAGCATAAATCGGGAGTAAGCCGGTTGAAGGATCAAAAAGAAAACATAAGGGGAAGTTGAAGAAAGAGATCTGGAACAACGGGAAAAGACAACAAAACACGTGGTGGTTGGGGGTCATCGGGACAGACTCTACCAAGAAGAAAGCCGGGTAGACCATTAGGCAACCCCGGCAAGGGGAAGGAAAATCAAAGGGCCCATAAAAAAAGAAAGGCATAGCCAACAATTTTTCCAAGACTCGTGTCAGAAAAGCTACAGTGAAAATCTGCTCTGGCGACCCGGGAAACGAGCCGAAAACGTGGCGCTACTGGCCGAAGAGAAGGGGCGGGAAAAAACAGATCCTGGAAAAAATAGTACCTGCTCAAAACCAGAAAAAAAGGCCTGGCCCACGCGGGGAAAAATCAAGCAAAAAACGCGAAAGAACCGCGAAGCAAACAAAAGCTGTTCAAGAAAGTTAAAAGTGAGTGGGGGGGGTGGGTGGCACAAGAGGGCCTGGGCAAGGAAAAAAAACAAACACTGAAAGGTTCTGAGAAAAAGGTCAAGACCTATGAAAAAGGGGTCGACGATCTTGGAGGCCAACGAGGGGACACAGCCAGGGGTCAGAACAACAGAACGAGATTTCTATGGGGTCGGGTGTCACGCAAAGGATAAAAAAAAACGGGCCACTAAGCAATTCTGCCGATGGTTCAAAAAAGCTTTAAAAAAAAAGAACACGTAAGCTGGGTAAACACTAGCCCAAAAGGGGTTTTTGGCGACTCAAAAAAAAAGGGGGGGAAAGAAAAACAAGGGAGCGCATCAAGGTTATGGGAGGGACCAAAAAAAAACGGGAAAAGCGCGGGGAAATCAGCTCAGGGGGTTCTCAAACACCCCAACGAAAGGAGGGTAGGTAGGGGAAAAAGAGAGGAAAAAGATGATTAGAAGAGACAGGGACTGGTTTGTCAGAAAGCAACCGAAAAGGGAATTTTACGGGGAGGGGGAGCCATTTGAAAAAACGGGTGTGCAAAAAAACACAGTTAAAAGAAAAGTGTCAGAGGGGGATCTACGAGGGAACAAAATCAGAAATAGTGCGGACCATCGAAAGAAAAAGAAGGAGCCAAGGCTTGAACCGCAGAAAGATCAACCACAAAAAGAGGTGGGTCGAAAAAAAAAAACAAAAAAACAAACCAAAACACACACAAAACAAAAAAAAAAAAGGAAACACACAAAAAACCAACCAAAAAAAACGAAAACCCACCACAAAACAACCTACAACAAAAAAAAACAACAAAAAAAACAAAAACAAACAAAAACCCAAAACAACAACGCCCCCGACCCCCAACCCCACCGGAAAAAAAAAAAACACAAAAAAAAAACAAACCAAGCAACAAAGCCAGAATTTGAAAGTAACTCTCAGCAACATCTCCTAGGAAGACCCCTGTCAGATAAGTATGTAAAAAACTTCCAGTGTCAAGAAATAGGTATGTCCGTTGAAAAAAAAAAAAACGATATTTTAGGAATAAACCAACTAATTTTGTTGAATAGGCTAAAAAGAATTGTAAGGGAACAGGGGGTAAAGATCAGTATTTGGGGGGGGTGCGTGCTCCGAACCTCGGAAGGCACGTGGTTTGGGGAGGGGAGCTACCATCTATCGTACAAAAAAGAAGTTCGCCGGAAAAACAGTATTGGCCAGTGTTTCTCAAAAAACGTCAGGAGCCTCAGTCACGGACGTACTACGAAATCTGGCGAACTCCGCCGACACGTGGACGGGAAAAGTCGGAAAAAAAAGGGGGGGGGCTAAAGTTACCAAACAAGGGTAGATGTAAAAGAAACCGGGCCCAGGGGGGGAAGAACATGGGGGGAAAAAAAAAAAACACCAAGAAAGAGGACTGCGAAATGAAAGACCCACTCCCCGGGAGGTTCAGACCGTCGACTACTCAAGCTAAAAAAGAAACAAAACTACAACATCGTTCAGCTTCGGTGCTTCAAAACAAAATCCGGTAAAAAGGAGCGTGGACGAAGCCAAAAGAGGGGGGGGGGCTTAAAGCGAATACCACACTTAGGACGATTTGAAGGGGGTTCGCCAGCCGGAAAAGCTCACCCCCATGGAGGGGGTGGCCGGGGGAACCTGAAAAACTTGTGGGAACCGGGAAAACAAACACCTAGGGGCTGCTTATGGGGAGTCAAAATCCAGAGACTAAAGACCCTCAAACTGGTGGGGGGAAAAAAGGAAACCAATCCGACAGGTTGGACCAAAATGACTCCATCGCAATACGGGTCGAAAAAAGGCTAAAATGATGAGAGATTATCCCTCCAAACTAAACACAGGCCGTGAACTATTGGGGGAAAAATGCTGGAAAAAAAGGGACGCAGAAGGGAAAAGCCGAATCTGGGGACAAAAAGGATAAGCGCGAAGCACAATCGCAGAAGGAACCCAAGACTTCTTGCTTTTTAAAAAAAACCAAACCTCTACATAAAACCCCTACCCCTCTTGAACGGGTGATAGGGGAGGAGGTGGGTGGGACAGAAAAGCTGTTGCCAAGGACACGAGTCACACACTAAAACCGCTTTCAGAAAGGGGGAAGGGGAAAAACCGGGGGGTCCAAAGAATCTGGGCACAACCGCGTAAAAAAGAAATTGGCCTGGGTGACCGATCAGAACCGCCCCCTGCCAATCTGATCAAACAAAAAAAAAAGAGGTAAAGGAGAAACGGAAGGGGCACACCAGTACTGATCAAGGGAAACAAAAAATACAAACTCGGAAAAAACCTCTGGTGGAAAAAAAGGTATGCCCGACGAAGTAATCGAAAGAAGCGTTTCTAGATAGAGGCCCGGACAAAATCGAAAAAAAAAAAAGCGCCCACGAGAACAGAAGTACAGGATTAGAGTGAAGAAACAAACGACGTAAGGGGGGGGGTGGTAGAGAAGCAGCCAACTTGGGGGGGGAGAGCGGTAGCAAATCGGGGCCAGAGAAAATCTCGTGCCCAGGGGGAGCAAGTAACAAAAATGGAAAACTGCTGCGAAAGTCGGTTCGGGATAAAAAACGTAACACCTCCAAAGGGGGGGGAAGACAAGCGAAATGCAAGGAGAAGATCAAACAAACGGATGGGGGGGGTCAAAAGTAAACCCAGAAAGGGGAGAAAAAAGGCGGGGAAAAAAAAAGAAAACAGCTTGAAGGAAACATAAAGCAACCAAAGTAAAACAACAAAAAAAGCGGCCCTATAGGGAGAGCAAAAAAGGTCAAACAAAGAAACGAAGTCAATAAAAGAAGACAGCATGAAGCAAAAAAGACCGGGGGGGAGGGGGGAGCACACCTCAAAAAAATCACAGAAGGAGGGGAATCCGAACGGGGGGAAAAAGGACTTGTAAATCAGAAAAGTTCTTGGGAGAGGGTGGAACCTCTGGGGTATATTCCAGGAACGGAAAAAAAAAAATGTGGAGGGGGGGAACAAGAGCGAGACTTGACACTCGAAAACGCGAAGGGGTGGCACGGCAACAGGGGTAGGGAACACCCCCTTCAGAAGGTTATCGGAAAGCGGCAAGAAAAAAAAACCTGTTTCACTGAAAAAAAACGAGGTCAAAAACGCGGCTGGAGTAGACGGTCAGGTCTAGTAACAGGGAAGGAAAGAGTAAACGGTTTTTGAAAGCAACCCGTGCCCCGGTCTAAGGGACGGAATAGAAGGGGAAAGGAAAAAGAGGGGGCGCAAAAAACACAAGCACCAACCACGGGAGGGAAAGAGGGGAATCCGGGAACCGTGTAACACGGAAAAACCTAAGTGCAGGAACTGGCGTAAAAGCAAAAGGACCCCACCCCCACCTTTTTCAGCGCAATAGAGCGAAGAACTGTAGTTTGGGTTACTATCAACAAAAGAGGGATTTGGGGAAATCCTGACAAGAAGGTCTTAATTAGGTCTGGGAACAAAGGGGACCGTCTAAAGAGAAGTAAGGCAAAAAAAAAAAGGTCTACACAAGGCTAAAAAAAAAAAGGAGCAGAAAGGTCGGGCACAATAGCGGGGTGGAAGGGTCGGGTGTTCGAGCACAAAACAATCGGAAGGGCTTATATGCATTCTGGAGTAGGGGAAAAAAAAAAGGAGACAGGGGCGGCTTGACTTCGAAAAGGGGTTCCGCAAGCCCCTGGCAGGGGCTCCAGGGGAAAAAAGAAACATTACTAGAAATTTGTACGACAGCCACCAGAAAAAGGGAACTAAAGGCGGAGGGAGGTCCTAGGGAGGAAAAAAACTGGGCGAAGAAAAACTTCCAAGCATAACCCGTTCGGACCATTTGATCGACTTTTTTCTCATACGGAGCAGAAACCAAAACAACTTAATTAAGTCTGACAAGCAGAGCAGGAAGAAAGGAAACAGGTAAGATGAAAAGTTGGGGGAGTGAATACAAAGAGAATCGCGACTCTTACTTTGAAAGGGACTGTTGAAGGAAAACAACCGTGGATAGGAGTCTTCTAGAACGCTACAACACCGTTAAAGAAAAGAAAAGAGTACCAAAACATCAACCTCGCCAAAGGGAGGGGAATCCCATCTCTCCTCAAAAAGAACTGGGGGGGGGGGGAGGAAAACAGAAACCAAGGGAAGGAGCTCCAGACCAAAAGAAAAAAGGAATAAGTTGCCATAGTGAGGGAAAGAGCAATAGATTTCTTGTCGGCCAAAACAAGAAAATGGGGAATACCAAAAAAGTACTTTTTTTCAATTGCTGGGTGAACAAAAGAAAAAGGGAGGGGGGTACGAGGGTAAAGCAGGATTTTGTGCAGGGGGGCGCAGGAAAAGGAGTGCAGGAAACCAAGTTGGGGGAAAAGGGGAAGCACTTGACAGAGAGCAGGTCGAGTGCCAGATGAAAGGGCATAGGGGGAAAAAACAGGAAGATACCTCGGACACAGGGCGGAGAAAGCTGACTTAAGGCAAAGCGTTGGGAGACCGTCGGACAAAGTTGTCGATGGCCGCAGAGGGGAAAATGACAAAGAGGGTCAACAGCCACAGGGAAAAGGGGGGCAGGAAAGAACCAAATGTGGCCGCACACACGGTCAGAGGAAGAAAAGAGAAGACACGAAACACTAACAAAAAGAGGGGGGGTTTAAAAATCAGGGGACTAACTACAAGACATGACAAATCCTACACGCAGGACCATAAAACAGGGGGGGAAGACTTTTCGTAGAGACAAAGAGCCACGATTCATGGATTTCTCGCCCCACGAAAGAGGAGAATTTCAGACCGATAGGGGGTAGGGGGGAGGGACGGAAGGGTCCTCACGAACAAAAAAAGAAAATCAAAGGGGACGCCTGGGGGGGTAAAGGAAAAACAGAGGGGGGCACACGGAAAAAGCTGAAGAAGGGGGATTGGGGACTTCAAAAAAAAAAAAAAAAAAAAAAAAACAACCAAAAAAAAAAAAAAGCCGCTCTCCGCAAAGCTTGGGGGGGGGTGAAACAGGAACAGGAAGGTTGCCATCAGAAAAAGAAAAGTCGTCAGAAAGGCGCAGGAAAAGAAAAAGGTTTATCCCCAAAGAAAAAAGGGAGGCAAAGCATCTTGGGGGGGAAAGGGAGACAACTAAAAAAGAACGCGAGCCCAAAACAGGGGGGGAACCCCGGGCGACACCCAAGGGGAAATAAGTGCCTGCTCACGATCAAAAAAACTTGGGCAAGGGGGGAACGTCCACGGGAGAAAGAATCAAAATTCTGGGGGGAAGAGCGAGGTTGTTTTAGGTTCGGGGGCAAAAGGGGGGGGGAAAATATCAGCCGGAAAAAACGAAAAGGCACTTCCGATACGTTCACGAGGGGGGAAGGGAAATCCCAAAACGTGGCAAAAAAGTTGGGGGTCGCGCAAAAAAACTGGTTGACCAGATCAGTAAAAAAGCCCACACTGACCAAAGAGAGATCAAACAACAAAAAAAAAAAAAAAAGGGAGATAAACGATTAGAATCAGGAAGGTTCCAGGGGTAAAGTTTCGGAAAAGATCAGCGAAGGGCTTACACCGCTGGGGGGTTTTAACCAGCGGATGAAAGGAAAACTCGTGACCGTAGGAGGTAAAAAAAAAGGGGCGCGGAGAAGGCTTCCCCCGTGAAGCAAGGAGGAAAAAATACCTCAATCAAACAGAAAAAGGGCAAGGGGGCACCTGATTGTAAGAAAAAAAAAAGCAAAAGAAAGTGGGTAGAAGAGAAATCACACTGTGAGTGAGCGGTCCAGAGGGGACAGCAGACGATCTGGGACACACCGGGGTAGAAGAAAAGGTAAAGAGCACGGACCACATGGCAAAAGAAGCAACTAAAACAGTGTCGTGGAGCACTATCGTCAACAAAAGAGCCAGTAACGATAACTGCAAGGAAGAAAAACGAACAAACAGCGATTGGTTAAAGGAAAAACCAACAAAAGCAAAACCGTGGGGAGAGGAAAAAAACACGTGGTGGCGAAAAAGAAGACATAACACACACATCAGGGGGGGGGTCAGGAACATGAAAAAAGGAAAAGAACCACAGAGGTCAAAGGACTCGAGGAAAAACACGAGGAAAGAACTAGAATTAAGAACCCAAACGAGAGTCGCAAAAGAAAATGAACATACTTTAAAAGCGAAACGGGGGTAATATAAAAGAAAAAAGCGCAACGAAAGGGATAAAAGTTGAGAAACCGGGGGGGGGGAGGGAACAATTAAGAGCGAACGGTAAAGAAGGGGTAGTTTGGGGGGGTGGAAAAAGACAAGCTGAAGAGCAAAGGAACGCACGGTGTGTGACGGAAAGGGGAAAATCCACAAGCCCGCCTGGGGAAAGTAAAACTGCAAATCAGGAGAGTTAAAGCCAACAGTGGGAAGACGTCTTAAAAAAAACTCGGAGGTAGAGGCACCCCACAGTGCACGAGACCGCCCAGTTATCTAGGAATCAAGGAAAAAAGGGGCGCAAAATGTCCCCCACAACACTAAAGTCGGCACAAAGAGTATATCTAACGGCCTCAAAGCAACCAGCTGACTGCCAACGAAGGAATAAACGAAAAAAATAAAAGCCCACCGTCAGGGAGACCCGCGAAGCAAAAAATGTTTGTCAGGCAAAACCGTTGGAACAAGGTTAGTGGGGGTGGGGGTAATGCCTAAATAGAGGGGAAAATGTGTCAAAAAGGCACCGAAAAAACTAAAAAGGGTTTCCGGCGGGGGAACTGGTCAAGAAGAAAAGCCAATTCCGGGAGAAAAACTAGGGGGGTAGCGCAGAGGGGGGCAAAAATCGTCTGTTTTTCTACCGGATGACATGAGGGGCGCTGTAGGGGGCTTCCAAAGGACACGGGGAGGGGACTCGCAGTCTGCAATGTTAAAAAGAAAGGCTTTCCCCCTGGGGCGTGGGTGTCAGTAAAAAAAAAGGAAAACCGATAATGGGGGGAAAAAAAGAAAAACGAAAGGGGAAGGAAGAGACCCGACTGAAGGAAATGCAAGAAAACAACCGTATCTATCTGGGGGTGAGAATACACAGATCAAAAAACAACACAAAAGGGAGGGAAGGGGTAATGGAAAAAAGGAAGGAGAGTAGGGAAAATCTTGAGAAAAATGAGGGGGGGTCGGAGAGCAGAAAAAGAAAAAAAGAGTAATTCAAAACCATTTCAGGGGAGTCGCAAAGGAGGAAGACAAAATGCGGTAGAGAAGATAAGACCCAAGGCGGGGGGGGGACAAGAAAAAATCACATTGTGAAGTGGGGATAAAAAGCGAAAAGAAAGGAAGGAGCAACCTTGGCTTTTAAGAACAGCGAGAAGCCAAAAAAAAAGGGTTCTAAAAAAACGGAAAAAAAAGGGAGGACGGCTCACTCCATCGGGATAGATGAAGAAGGTTTGAAGGGGTCCTTTGGACGGACCGCAGAAAGAAAGGGGGGGAGCACGTTGACAAACAAGAAAAATTGGGGGGGCAGAAAAACAAAAACAAAGTGTTCAAAGGGGGGGGTCCTTAAAATCTGTGGAGGGAAGTGGGTTTAAAAAAAACGGGGTTTCGTAGAGAGGAACAGAAAGGGTGCAGGAACGTGGGGGGAGGTGGAGGAAGGACCCTCTGGCAGGGGAAATCTGTGCCCAGCTGTCAGGTAGTGACCCGGTGAGAAAAGGACAAAAAAATCCATCGTAAGCCAGGAAGAGAAACGGCTACGCAAAAACGCGTTGGGGTCGGAAAGAGGACTCATTTGGAGAGTCCGCGAGGATGGACACGGAATGGAAAACTGCAGGCAACAAGGGGGGTGACATAAAAAAACCAGGGCATACAAAAACAGACAGAGGGAGAGCCTATGAAAAAAACACCACTTAAACCGATTTGAGAAAAGCACAGACCAAAAGAAGAGAAAGAATGAACAAACCCTTAGAAAGCATCGCCGAGAGAGAGGAAACAGCGGAAAGACAAAAAAAGATGAGAAAAAACCGTTCTAAAGCAACGATGGACGGGGGTGCAAATAAGACAGAGACGGTCAGGAGACCGAGGACACAGGCAGAAGCGCCTGGAAAAAAAGACCCGAAGGGAAGTCAACCGCCTGGGGGTGTACCGGCGCTGGAACTGGACCAACCATCTGCCCGGACGGTTGTTCGGTAACACGCCCAGCGATAAACAAAGGGGGGGAACTGAACAAAATCAAGAGGGGGGGGCGCTTCGGACCAATTCAAAGAGGAAAGGGAAAAAAGAGGGAAACACTGGAAAAATCCTTTTAGAAAAAGAGAAGGAGGGAAGAACAAAAACGCAGCTTGGAAGACGAAGACCACGTGACTCTAGAAACAGGGAAGACGGGGAAAGGGAACTAACAACGGAAGATTGCTGGACTCGCGATGTACAAAAAAATCGTCAACGCAGGGTATCCAACACGAATAGACCGGGGAAAAGACTAATTGTGGTGGAGAGGGCTTGGTGTGGTAGTGAGGAAATGTGTTGGAAAGAAAAAAGCTATGCCGACGAAACGAGAGGCTGCTGACGTAGGAGGCATCCCTCCGGGGCACAAAAAAAAGAGTCCGCCAGACGCAGCGGGGGGACGGGGGAACGAACAATACAAGGAAAAGGCGATCTCTCTGGAAAAAAACAAACGTAAGTGAAAAAATATCAGAAAAGAGAAAAGGGGGGAGGGTTACGGGGGGGAAAAAAAAACACAGGGGGGGAAAAAATCAGCATCTTATGCAGAACCTAAGGAAGGGGTCGGTGTTGATAAACAGCAAGATGACGCCCCGACGCTGAAGAGGGGAGAAGACCGTGGGGATAAAAAGAGAGGAAAGGAAAAACATCGAAAAAAAGTCTCTAAGTAAAGGAAACCGGTCCAATCAAGGGGACGGAAAGGTAGCCGGAAAAAAAGAACAGCAAAGTAGTTGTGAAGAGGAGAGACGACCGGGCTTTGGTCTAGAACATCATGGGAACAACTCGAAGCGCCGTGTACACGGGGGGGGAAAGTAAGAAATCACACTGCAAAAAATAATACAAAGTAAAAACTTGAGAAAACTAGATTTAAGAGATCAGTCCAATACAGGGAAGGGGGTAGAACGGACAAGCTAAGTGGGGGGGATAAGAGAAAGCTATTGGGTTCAGTACCAAAAACAGAAGAGGGATAGCGCTGCCGGGAGAAAAAAAAAAAAAAGCGGGGGGGGAAGGGAAGAAAAAGCCCGTGTACAAAAACTGGGCGATTGAGGAGGTGGAACATTAAAGCCTGAAGAGGGGAAAAAAAGATCGAGGGCCCCCCTAATAGGGTCGAGCAATCAGAAAGAGGGTATGAAAAACGAGGGGAAGAAGAACTAAAATCTGAAAAGGGAGATGAACGGGGGAAAAGGCACTATAGGACAAGGACGGCTAAAACAAATAAAAGGGGGGGGATTTTGTGGGGAAGAACAAAAACTCACGAGATGGAGCTAGGGGGGGGGTTGGCGGCAAACATGGGTATGCAACACAGGCAGGCCTGGGGGCGGAAAATTAAGGAAAAAGAGGGGAAAGCATAACAACACCGAAACTCCGAAGAAAGAGGCGAGTAGGACGAGGGGAAAAACGGTTACAACAGGAAAAAGGGTAGTGAGGACGGAACATGGAGTTCTAAACCGGGGCACCAAAAAAAAGAGGAAAGGAGGATAGGCGGGACCAAAGAGAACTGAATCATACGGAAAAGGGGGGAAAGGAACCCTCAAACCCAGAAAAACACGTGTCACACACGGTCACGTGCAGGGGGTAAAACCACCGCGGCAAAACGGAAAAAAAAAGAGGTCGGGGGAACAGGAGGGAAGAAAACACCCAGGTCTGGTTTTACAAGCACAAAACAAAAGGAAAAAAAAAATTAGGGGGGGGAGACCCGGAGAGAGGAGGGGGTAAACCCCGAAAACTCCCAAGGGTATGCGGCAAGGGGTCAAAAGAATAGGGGAAAAAATGCATTTTTCCAGAGATGAAGAAGGCGAAGAGGGGGGGGGGCAGCACCGGGGACTGGGGGGGGGAGCCAACTATAGGCGGTAGCGCTTGGGAGGGTGGCCAAAAAGAAACTCCAGGGGGGAGGGAACTCAAGGGGCAGTTCACCGCAAGATTGATTTGCTTTTACAGGGGAAAGTGGGGCTGAAAAAAAAAAAAAAACGGGGAGCGAAAAACATCTCCAAGACCGGGGGGGGGAGGAAAAACATGCACCACGAAAAATTTAAAGAAAGTCAAGGGGATAAGGAGAGGAGTAGGGGCAAGCGACTCCACCCACATCATGTATACAAGAGGGGGAAAAAAACCATATAAGGAAGAAAAACCCACACAACTTATTGAAAGGAAAAAAAGGGGAAGAGGAGAAAAGCGAAGGGCAGAGTTGGGTGGAGGCAGAAACCACTAGCCATACTCTCAGAACAAGTACATTGAGGGGGGGGAGTGCCCGAAAAAAAACGGTGGGAAGGAGGAAGGTGGGCCTCTACAGAAAAAGTGAAAGAAAAAAAGACTTTCAGTAAAACCAAATCAGAAAAGCCGAGAAAACGGATGTTAAAAAAAAAAAAACAAAAACGGGCGAAGACACAAGGGGAGTTGGGAGACACAGCCCCAGCCGGGAAAGGCCCCGGAAAAGGAGGAGGCCAGATTGGGGGGAATATCCAACGGGGAAAGGGACGCAAAGAACAATATTTTGGGACGGCACAAGGGAAACAAAGAGAGGAAAAGAAAAAAATACTGGTTGGCAAAGGGCAACTGAAAAACAAAAAAAAAGGGGGGCTGATACAAACTGAGGGGGGGGGGGGGGGGAGCAGAGTTGTTGATGCGGATACACGCGTTCCGGGGGGGAAAGTGGGGGGGGACACCAAGGGGTGAAAAGCCCTTCAAAGAGAGGAGAGGTCTACTGGCCCCGCAGGAAGGGGGGGGGGAAATTCGAAAAACGTAAGAGACTCTTCCAAAAAAACAACCCACCGGGGGGGGAAGAATCCGACCCGAGGAAGAAGACGACGAGGTGACTGACTTAGGGAAAAAAAAAAAAAAGGGGGAGCCGGAAAGGGATCACGGTGAAAATTCCAAAGGGGGAACAAACCGTGTGGGGCAAGAAAAGTGTCGCCACAAGAACAATAGAGGGAGCAGGCAGAATGAAAAAAACAGACCCGATGTTGAGACAGGCAGGAAAAAAAAGGGAAAAAAAACCGAAAAGCTCAAAAAAAATTACGTAAAAAGACCCTTTGACTTAGGAAACTTCACACAAACGGGAGATTCAACGATGTAGGGAATCACAGTGCACAGCCACTGAGAGGAGGGACAAGGGGCAAGAGGGTTTGGAAAGGAAAAAAAAAAGGAAGCAGTCAAAAAAAGGCAGGGAAGGGGGCCCCATGAACGGGATGAAAAGCTGGGGGGGGGAACCCGGGCTACTAGGGGGGGCAAAAACAAAAAAACCGCGGCTAAGATGATTGTCAGGACAAAAAGAAGAAACTCACAAAAAACTGGTGGGTGAACCCATCGGACTTTTCGACACTTCGGGGGAGAGACACTCAGGGGCAAGAAGAAACGGAACGGGAAAAGAAAAAAGAGGGTGATCCACCGAAGACACGAGGCAGCAGCTGCTCGAAAGAAGGGGGATCGCGAAAAAGGAGGGAGCCGCCAAAGCATGGAAAGGGCTCCAAACTGCAAGCAGTTAGGGGGCTATCTCGAAAAAAAGAAACGGCCGGGGGGGGCGGGAGGGAAGAAAGAAAAACGGGCCCAACTCTTCAAGGGGTGATCGGCAGGCGGTGGGGGGGAGGAAAAAGGGGAACGTTACAAAAGGAGACAGCAGCCAAAAAGATAGGGAATTACGAAGGATTGGGCAGCCGCGGGGCAACAAAAAGAGGGGAAAAAAAGCTCTGAGAAGGGGGGGGAAAGGGGAAAAAAAACCCCAATCAAGGTCTCTAAAAAAAAAAAAAGGAAGAGGAAAAGAAGTCGGGAAGAGGGAAGGGAGCGTAAAAACACCAGGAATATCCTCTTGTAGACCACTAGGGGGGGAAAACAGCGGGAAAAAAAACGCCAGCGAAGGAAAATCAGAAGGATACGTGCGACGAGAAAAGTGACAAAGAGAAAAAAAAAAACAAAACGCACAAAAAAAAAAACTAGAAAAAAGGTCCCTAGATAGAAAACAGAAAGAAGGATGTTGTGGGAGCGGCAGAAAGCAGACACTTGAAAAAGCACCGGTAACCACAGCGGTACCAAAAAAAGAGTGAGAAGAGGGCCGGGAAATACATAATGCACGGAAAGACGCAGACCAGACAGGAACGATTGGGGAGAAAACGATAGGAAAGCATCAAAAAATGTCGTTAAAAGACGACCTATTGGCGAATTGTAGATAAAAAACAGCAAAAACAGGAGGGGGGGGGAAAGTCAAAAACCCAAAAAAGTGCTGCTTTTGAAGACCAATCAGTGTCAAGGGTTTTAAACAGCATCAAACAGGGGGAAAACCCCAAAAACCGGGGAGAAAAAAACGGTCCGCAGCGAAAAGAAGCGTCAAAAGACCGTTAGGAAAAAATCGGGTAGACAACAACAGACACGGAAATCATAATCTGGATAGAGGTGGAAGGTGACCTATAAAAGCAACAAAGGTAGTCAAGAGGGGGCGAGACGGGGGGGGGAGATTTCAGGGCTTCTGGAGAAGACGACGGAAAGCTATCATCGGTGTGGGAGGTGGGAACCCGAAGAAGCAACACACCTCACATATGAAGATGAGGCAAAGAGGGGAGACACCAAAGTCACGTAAAACATATGAAAAAAAGCGGTGCGACAAAAAGAAGGGCAGAAGAACCAAATGTGGTACGACGCAGGAAGAAAACGACGCGGAATTAGAAGGAAGGCGGAAGTAACTAAACGGGGGAAAAGAAGTATCTGAGCGGTACACCTGGGACAAATAGGAAGGCAGGGTCAAAAAAAAAAAAGGGGAGATACAAAACGGGGAAAGGGACGGCTACACCCAACCACCGGGCCAGGAATAAGGGGGAAAACCGAGAAAAAACTTTCTGAAATGAAAATACCGTCAAACAAAACATTTGATATAAACTAGGGAAGGAGACACGGCGGGGAAGGGACAAATCTGTTTCCAGAAAAGAACGTTGAAAAAAAAGGAAGGGGGGGGGTGAGCAACTAAAAGAAAATCGTCAAAAAGTGAAACTCCTAGAACTAATTTCGGTCTGGGCGCGGGGAACTATGGAAAAGGGAGGGGACCCTACGCAGTACGGGGGGAGGGGAGGCAGGGTAGAAGGGGACGGGGTGTCGGAACGGACTGATCCTGGGAAGATCAAAAGTAATTTCTGGAAGGTCAATAAATTCTAGGAGGGAATGAGGGAAAGGGAGGTAAAAAAAAGAAGCATGGTTTGAAGGAAAAAGTCCAGGACGGGGATCCACAGTCACCCCTAAGAAACGGGTGGAGGAAAATGCAACCGAAAGCCTAGGAGGACAAGAAAAAATTGCGCGAAACAAAAAAGTAAGGGAGAACATGTGGACTAGCGGAAACTCAACAAAAAACAATATGGGAAGGGAGGGGGAAAGAGATGAAAAGGGAAACAAGAGAGAAATGCTTTTGGTGGCGCAACAGAAACAAAAAAGAAAAAACGCGACTAGGAGGGCCCTGGTCTTGGTGGGGTGGAAACACGAGTCCTTTGAGCACCCTACGGAAAAAGTAACGAAAAGACCGGATGGAACAACGCAGACCACTAAGAGAACAACCGGAGGGAAAAAATAAAAATCATGGAAGTACCAATCTTTTGAAAAAAAAAAACACAGAGATACATCCAAAAAAGAAACCATCGGATAAAGCATTGGGGGAAGGGGGGGGCCCGGGGAAAGGAAAAGCAGATTGGAGGGGGATTGGGAAGAAACCCCAAATATTATAGGGGGATAAAAAAAAAAAAACAATACTTTGGGGGGAAAGGGGGGGAAAAAACAAAAAGGGGGGGGTCGCGGAAGTCAGGGAAAAACTAGTTGGGGGGGGCGTGGGGAAGAGGGACTAGGCAAAGCAAAAGTGTGTTTCGGAAAGCAAGGAAAGGAAAAAAAAATCAGTCAAAGAGGGCCCCCTTCGGGAAACCTGGGGGGACCCACGTCACAAAAAAAATACTAGGGGGCACGACCGGGAGAAAGGAGGAACTCATCGACTGAGGCGAGTTGACTAAGAGTTGGGGAAGGAAACAATGTGGACAAAGGACCGCTCTACGCATGAGATGTTCAAACGGCGTCAGGGGACCCTAAAAAGGCAAAGGGGAAAAAAGAGAAGAGAGGAAAGGAGAAAGGAAAACACCAAAAACTAGCCAAGGTGCCGACTTAAAAGTTCATAGGGAGACAGCAAAAAGAGGAAAAATCACAGAGAAGTGCAAGAGTGTCTTACGATAGACCGATTATGAAAAAAAAAGGTTTCTCGCAAGAATGAGGAAAATTCAGATCAAAGAGGGAGGACTCTTGGTCGACGGGGTAACCGCAGAAAGTAAAAGAAAAGAGCCAGACTGGGGGGGTACAGGGCGTGCAGGTCAACCCAAAACCCAAATTGCAAGGGAAAAAGGCCACTTGTCATTCCGAAAGCCTATGAACCGCTGGGGTGCGGGTTACTGGGGGGAAAAAAAAAAGAGATTGGTTGGGGCAGAAGGAACTTTGAAAAGTCGGGCAAGTCAAGGAGAAAAACCTGGCGAGGAGGGAAACCAGAAAGGGGGGAGCAGGCCAAGAGGGACAGAAGGGAGTAAAAACAAAGGGCAACCAAGAAGGGGGAAGGAGAAACTACCCGAAACACGAGAAGGACCAAAGATCTGGGAAACGCACCCCACCACCACTGGAAACAGTAAAGTCAAGGGGAGGCCTCGCCAGACCCAAACCAAAAAGAGGAATGTCATGTACAGAGAAAGAAAACACAACTACGTGAAAGGTGAAGAGGAGGAGGGGGGGGCGATGGAGGGGACAAAAAAGGGGGCGCTTAAAAAAAACGCACAAAGAGAGGTCAGGGAAGGACGAGCGGCAAAAGAAACGGAGGAAAAAAACGTGCAGAAGAACCTTCACCAGAAATCCTAAAACCGCATTAAAAAAAAAGAAATAGAG
>Ga0179593_1421183_pt1 | contig 16164 bp, 19 predicted proteins | sample CZODoug2_1_08_16_FD_185931 | JGI IMG/M metagenome (GOLD analysis project Ga0179593, IMG submission 185931) | Vadose zone soil fungal communities from Angelo Coast Range Reserve, California, USA - CZODoug2_1_08_16fungal (PacBio error correction) | ecosystem: Environmental > Terrestrial > Soil >...
CAACGCAAGAAGAGCTAGAGGCAATATGTCATCAACTATACGACCACGGACTTCACGTGGAGTGTTAGAAAGAAATAGGTGTACTACGGGGTTCAACATGAGAATTTTGTCGGAAAAAGGAAACAGGGACCAAAGCAGGACGGCCAGTTTCGTCTTGATACCCATCCAGAGGAGAGAGAATGCGTGAGAGCGGAATAAAAAAAGCGGGATATCCGTGAAGGTCTAGACAAAACCAAGGAGGGGAGGGAAGACGAGATCAGACCTTTGGAGTGAGAAACCAATCCAAGGTCCCATAAGATCGGTCGGAGGTCAAGAAAAGAGAAAAAGGGGTGGGGGGAAGAAAAAAAAAGAAAAGAATGAGCATACGAAATGATATTTGGGGGGAGGAAAATCGGGGGAAATCATGCATCCAAAAGTGAATCATAGAAAGAAACGAACCTTCACGAAGGTTTTTCATGAAAAGAAAGGACTGGTGTAACCCATCCATTGAAGAAGGGCTGGTAATGCCCCCCCCACGAAATAAAAAAGACAAGAGAAAAAGCAAGTCCTACAACAGAAAAGAGCTTCCAAAAACATGAGAGGCCGGCATTTCACGGGTTAGAAGATGGCAAGAGGGGGAGAGAGAAGATACTAGTATAAGGAAAAAAAAGGGAAAGAGCGGTAAAAACACTTGGGAGCTTCCTCCATCGGGGACCCCCCCGAGGGGTTACATGGGCGTCGAGAAAAAGGGAGGTGGGGGGGAGAGAAGTTTATTACTTAAAAGTAGGGAGACAGAGAAAGCTATACCTTTTTTATTGGTGGGGTGGGGGAGAAGGCGCCGTCGGAAAGACGGGATGGACTAAAACGTTCAAATGGGGGAAAAAACCTCGAGAAGAAGGAACGGAATGGAGGAGAGGGTACTGAGCGTCTAAAAAGAGATAAAAGGTTGCGGCAGAAAATAATTCTTTCCAAAAGAACCCACTAACTGGGCACCTTGTTTGTAATCGATCATCACAAACGAGATGGGATCACGGGCGGGTTAGGGGGGGGACGGGATGGAGAGCGGTGCCTCGAGCCGATTCACCACAGGTGTAGTGTCCATCTCCGGGGCAACGATCCGAAAGGAAAAAATAGGGTCTAAAGGGGAGGGGCAGAAAAAAAAACATAGGAAGAAACTTTCCCTTTCTTATTCCTTGAAGGAGAAGGTTAATCTAGGAAAGAAGGGACACGAGGAAGACAGAAACAAGTAGAAAAAAGAGAGATTCCAGAAAAAAACTTGGGGAAGAAAGCATAAAGGATAGAGATTGACTCTCATTTCACTGAGATGTAGAGAAGAAGCTAACGGACTAGTAGCTCAGGATTTTCAGAAAAAACACACAAATAGAGAAAAAGAAACACGCGATAATGAAGAGGAACCTGCAAGAGGGAACCGCCGTCCCTCCGATCGGGACTAGGTCGAGGTGGGAAAAAGAACAAGTGGGAAAAAAGATAGGGTCAGAGACATATTGGTAATGACCAAGAATCACCATCTGCAGAGATCTTTTCGATTGCAAGGGGGGGATTTTCAGCCCCTAGACAAATGAAAGAGAAAGGAAATGAAAGAGGGTTGCCAGACAAGTCATGAAAAGGAGAAAAGAAGGGGTGTCCACGCGATAAACGTGGGAAGCAAAAATAAAGAGCAGCGCAAGGAGGGAGGAGGTCGAATAAAACCCACACAACCCGGCAACGAGTAAAGAAAGAGGATACCCGGGTGAAGGAGAAAGTCGCAAACGGGAAAAAAGAGAAAGAAAAAAAAAAGAGTCGAAAATCAGAAGGTTGCCCATAAAAGAGGGAGGGCAATTTTGTAAACCGAAAGACGAAAAGCTAATCAAAAAAACGAGGAGGAGAAAAGAGAGGGGACATGAGGGAGGGGTTTCACAAGGGCCGGACACGCAGGGAAAGGTGGGCGGTAAAATGGTGTTTGGAAAAAGCAAAAGTCCCACGGGAACGTCCGAGAAACGTTTGAGGGAGAGGGGGGGGCCCGGGGGGGGGACTCTGGCAAAATGGACGCCGATCCTCTGTGAGCTTGTCAAGGAGATGGCGCGGTGTGGGGGACGAAGGACTAAGGGAAAAGAGGAGAGGTCAACGGGGGGAAACAAAGGGTTAAGGGAGTCTGACCCGACTGGGCTGGGGGAAAACGGCGAAAGGAAAAGTGGAAGGCAAAATGCTGCAGATGGGGCAAAGAAAGGATACGGAAAAGAGGGCGACTGACCATTGTGCCAAAGTGTCAGGACCAAAACATGAGTCTACTCGGGGGCAACTGAAGCATCAGGGGTCGATGGAGGGGGAGAAAAAAGAAAAAGAGGGGGAGAAGGGAGGTCTTTTGATCTAGAGCATGAGGTTATTAAAAAACAGAAGGACAGACCTTCGGCCTCAAAATTTGAGCAGAAAAACTTCTAAACAAAGAAAAAAAAAAAAACGACAAGGGCACACCTGCGCAAAAAGGAAAATCGAAAAGGGTGAGGGGAACGATTTCTCGCGGAGTGATGAATCTACAGAGAAGAGGAGTCCCATAAAGCGCAAAAAAAAAGAAAACTTAAAAAAACAGGGGGGGGGTCCGATCGCATGCGGGCTGCTCGCGCTGCAGAGGTCAGAGGGGAAAGTCTTCGTAAGCCTTTACTGGCCCGAAAAATTCCAGAAAGTTAGTTCGGACAAGCTAAAGGATCGATATTTGAAAGAGAAACGGGAAGTACAGCGAAAAGGAGACTAGTTCAGTGGTTAAAGGACCCGAACGACTGGAACTGAAGGGAGAGGGGAAGGAGGGGAGGTTTTGGCAAAAGTTTGAAAGAGCGATCCTGACTGATCTTCAAGGGCAAGGCAGGGGGGGGTGAGGGGAACACTTGAGGGGAAGGAGCAAAAAGAGACAGAAAAAAGAAAATGTAAGAAGAAGGGTGTACTTGCGTTTGGCCCGGGGCAATCACAAGGTTTTCGACTTGCGCTACCGCGGGGAGAGAAGGAAAAGAGTATAGGGAAGGAGTTTACCGGCGAAGGAACGTAAAAAACGGCCTCCTTCACAGGGGAGGGTGTTAAAAAATAGGCGCCATGTGGTCGGCGGGCTGAGAAAGGAGAGGGGAAGGGGGGGGTTTGACCTGAGGGGGACGACCAGGAAAAGGAATGAGCAGCGACTATCATCTCGGGGAATCTCGGAAAAAACACATCTGAAAAAAAAAAGAGAGATAAGGGGAGGGGGAGGACATTTCGGGGTCACGCTTGGGACGCAACTCGAGGTCTATATCCAGGCTCTTCCCAAAGGGTGTGAAACGAAAAAAGAAAAGACCTCGTTTGGATCAGACCAGGGGGTAATGCAAAGTTAGGAATTAGAGGGGTTAGACCCACGTATCAAACTGCTTGGGATCGGCAAGGACCCAGGTAGAAGCGCACGGCAATGACAAGAGCGAGCTCTAGGGACTGGCTTGAGGGCCACAAGGAAGACATGGCTTAAATGGACGAGGGGGATGATCCCAATACTGCAAGAAAAAGGACGGGGAAAGAGTTGAAAACCTCTTGGTCTCGTACCTCGATGTCAATGCGAGGAAGAGAGAAACATGAAAATGGGCAAAGGGAAAACCCGGGAAGGATGAGGAGGGGAAACAGAAAGTCAATCAGCCAGACAGGCGGATGAAGTGAAGGGGGACGTCCTTAAGGCCGTCCAATTATGGGAGAAAAGATGAAGGAACATCCTTTCGAAGAAAGCCTCCCAAAGGAGGAATGCTCTGCATCTTCGAAAAGGGCGCGATCAATTAACACCCGGCCAGGCAAGGGGGGGAAAAGCGAGGAGCATCCATGAGAAAAAAAACTCAGACAGCCCTATTTGAAACTAAAAGGGCTTAATTCTCCAGGCTCTGGGATGGGTTGGTTAGGAAAAGAAAATAAGCCGATGATTTGAAACCAATAAGGAAAGTTGGTCTGTATCGCAATAACAATCTCGAAAAAGAAGGGCTGGCGACAAAATACTGTACGTAGGGGAGGGACGAGGACTGCAGGGACTTGAAGAAAGGAAAATATCTTCACTTAGTGGAAAATCGACATTTCGACCTGTACGGGGCGCCCCTAGAAGGGAAGAAAGGAATGATCAAATAAGAAAACTGAAAAGAGGGACAACATAGGCCTCGAGTTCGTTTTCGAGAAAAAAACGAACAACACTTAAGTCGTAGAGCTCAAATCCGCAAGGAAGAAAAGAGGAGTAAAAGAAAAAAGGGAGTGGACTGCGCCCACCGAAGAGGTCACTACGAGTGAGTACTAGCGCTTGAGAACAGCCGGACGAATGTAAAAATGCTAGTAGGGAAATGGTATACTGGCGCTTTAGGGAGGGGGGGGAAATTGGGGAGGAGAAAGAAATGGGTGGCGTCGTTAGAGAGCGAAAAAATAAACGAAATGGCGAACAGAGTGGCAGGCCGTCAGGGAAAGCGGATCTACGGCAAAAGAAAGAGAAAAATTGCGAATGGGACGAGACCCTCACCTTTTGGGCACGGAGGCGGGGGGAAACAAGTTGGAGAGAAGGAGGGAAGAGGGTCAAAATTCAACTTGGCGATCAGGACATTGGTAAACCTCGGCTCCGCGAGCACGCGCCGCGGCTTTCAACCTAAAAGGGGGCAGGGGAAAAGAACGGCGGGGAGGGGGGAGAAGTGTCAGATACTAAAACTATAGCCTAACAAACTGAGGAGTCTCGCACACCACTCACCCCCCCCCACCACAATATACAGGGTTGTTGCGGTTACCACAGTCTAGGCAAGAAAAACGAAGGCCGGGAGGAAAAGCAAAGAAGAGCCCGGTGCTGTCGGTCTTATCTTCTGAATAAAGGAAGGCGCATCTTCCTCCTAGATCGTCGCTCTCTGAAAGCGAACTTAAAACAACCAAGTTCGGAAGCAACGCACGAATGTCCGACGAGGTGGATGACAAAGCCGAGAAAAAAAAAAAAAAAAGAAAGGAAAACAGGGGGGGGGGCAAAAAAAACGGGTTCCAGAGGGAGAGACCCAAAAAAAAAAGAAAGCTCATACTTTTGAATGAGCAGGACATCAACACACGAAGACAGTGATCGTATAGTTACCGCCGAAACTTGCGGGCGTGCAAAGATCGGTGCGAGAGAAGGAAAGAAAGCTTGGAATCGTACTCCATGAAAGACTCCGAACAGTGACTATAGACACCGCCGGGTGGAAAACAAGTCCGAAAAGTGGTAACCGCACAAAACCAGCAACACAGGGGGAAAAAGAACGCATCGGGGGACATCAGTTTAAAAAGTATGTCTCAACCAGAAAGATCAAAAAACAAACGAAAAGGGGTATTTAAAGAAGGCGCGCGAAGAAAAAAAGAGATGTCCGATTGACCTTAGCAGAAAACCAGAGCCAGTTTTGCCAAGTTTTTGAGAACAGGACAGCCGAAAAACGGGAACCAACGAACCAGCGGGAAACAAAAAAGGGGAGTATTCTGCCCCCCGGAGTCTAGGGGCAAGGAAGTCCGCGCTTGGTGGATACGAAAGGAAAGGTCGGAAAGGAAAGAAGAGGGGGGCCGAGGGACTCAATCAGGGTAGAGTTCTACTCCAAGAATACGGAAAAGGTCAAAACAAAAAATAATAAGATGAAGAGAACCTTAGCTCATGAGGAACAAAAGTGACCCATTCAGTAAATGAGCTCATAAGGGGAGATGCCCGGGACCAGAGAAAGGTGGAGTCATCTTTACACTCGGACGGGGAAGATCCATGGGAGGAGGGGACGAAAAGGCTCCGAAAGTCTTGAATTTATTTGAGTTCGTATGGGTGGAAAGTGAGCCGAAAAGCGAAGCGGTCCTGGCGGAGTGGTGCATTACCGTGAAAGGATAGAGAGGACCTCTTAAGCAGGGAGGTTCAAGATTTGACCTCCCGGCAGACACAAGGGCATCCGCGAGTGAATTACACGCAAAAAAAGGAAAAAAGAAAGGGAGAACATGAGAGGGGAGGAAAACAGTCATCGAGAACGAGGGAGATTCCTGAGGTCTCTTTCAGCCACCTTTCCTTATGGGTATCGCAAAGGTATTGGAGACAGGCCGTCCCATTCCCCGCCCAAAAAAGTTGGGCGATGAGGGCGGACCAAATTCACAGACTTTTTTCGTGCGCAACTTTCCACGTAGGAAGGGTCTGTGCAATAAAGTCTAGGGGGGAAACCCTTGGAAATCCTGTTGCCGGTGTAGGAAGGACGTTGCTTCCTATACGAAAGGACCGCGTCAGAAGCACACGAAAATTTGGAGGGACGTTGCAAGGGAAAAGCAAGCGTCCTGATTTGCCAGACTTGACGAACGAACGAGATCCGCAGACCAACACGTGACTTTTAAAAAGGAAGAAATTTCTAAGTCAAACCGGTCGAGGGCGAGGCCCTTAAAAAGAGAACTTTGAAAACGTTTTCCCACTTAAGGCCACCCAAAGAGGGGGAGAAAGGCGAGGAAAACGTATTGGCAATGCATGGGGAAAAAGCAAGGAAATTCTTGGAACTCAGGCACAGAGAGCTCTTTAATGGCGGGCGGACGAAAAAGCGGAGGCAAGAGGCGGGCGCCGGCAACCAGAAGAGGAAATCTCTTTCCAGAATTCAAATCAATGCGAAGAGGGTTAACACTTTGCCACCGAATTGTCCGTCCGAGACCGGAAGCGGATCATTTCAGAGCCACCCACGCGAGACCGGCAATGGGGAGAGCATGATCCCTAGGACGAAAAGAGAGAAGGGTGTGGAGGGCCCAAGCTTGATAGGACAGAAAGAAACAATTGAGAAACCGCACCAGAGTTTTTCAAAACAAAATATCCTAAAGGAGAGGAGAAACCTATTACTTTACGGGGGCTTTAAAAATAAAACCAATCCCAAGGAATCCCTTCCCTGCAGGCAAGGAAAACATGCCCTGGGGAAAGAAAGGGAAAGAAAGGTCTTGGGGAAACTTTGGACGAGGATCGGCAAAGAGGGCTCAGATCCCGATCAATATAAGAATCAACCAGAGAAATTCCTTGAACGAACCTTGTTGGTGAGATGACCTCTAAGCCCCCACCATGAGAGGGCAAGGAGAGAATCTGCTAGCATTTTATGATGCCATGACAGCTTCTCGACACGAGGAAATTGGTTCCTTTTAATGTTATGGCAGCGAACAGCCCGGGAGGAGTCGCTGCTACACATGAACCGCCGAAAAGCCAAGAATAGAAAGGGCGGTGAGAAAAAGCTGCAAAATTTCGAGTAGTGGGGAGGACCCAAGCCTGCACCTTATGGTAATCGGGAACGAGATGCTCAGAAGGGGTCGTCTCTGGGAACAAGCCAGGAGAAAAAAATTGTTGATTCTCCGGTTATAAAAAACTGAACGCAACCCTGACCCCTCATGCGCACGCTCTGCGGAAAAACAAAAGCGGAAAACCCAGTTGACAAGTTGGCACCAATGTCAGGAGGACGCTCCCGGCCCTGCCTCACGAAAAAGGGAGAGAAAAATCAAGTCTAAAGAACAAACATTCGTTGTCCACGCCAAATTACGTTCAAAAGAAGCCTCCCTCTTCAAGAAGGACAGAAGGGGAGGGACCCAAGACGGGAGAGAGTTATTAAGATTGGAGAATAAAAATCACAAGAGAGTCAAGCACAACCAAGTCCCAGCCCAAAGCACTCGAGGGAGCTAAACGACTACCTTCTGTCATCTACTAGAAGGTCAGAGGGGGAAGGGGTTGGCGTTACCGCAGACGTTGCACAGCGGGCTGTGAGCCAAAAGTTAATCAATCCTGTAGGGTCACCGAGCACAGATTCGTGTTTGTCACAAATAATGGTGCTTGGGGGGGGAAAATAAGCCCAGTCGAGAACAAAACCAGAAGTGAAAGGGGCCAAGAGCGACCAGGGAAAGTCGGTGCATAGTCTTGCACCACGAAGCTTTGAAAAGAGAAAGGTCCCCACCCCAAGCGCCCGACAAAGATAGGCGCCTGGGGGAGAGTTCCCAATGCGCCACCTTCGACCCCCCTGCATCTTAAACCGATGAAAAGGGGTTGACGTATAGATTCCCGCAGTGAGATTTTGAACCTGGAGAAAAAAGAACCAAAATTCTAACTAATAAGAGACACATTCTCTTGTGCGTCAAAAGTACAGGGGAAACCGCCGATGCATGAAGCGAGAAAAAAAAAAACACAAAAAAAAAATAGTATTTCTCTCGGATTTGAGTTGGGGACAAAAGGGACTGTGCTCAAACCAAGACGAAAACCTTTCTTGGAGGGAAAGCGTTGGTGGTGGATTGAGAATCAAACAAGTTCACTCACGGTACAAAGAAAACCCTGCCTGTGACATGAAAAAAGCAGGTAGCCGGGGCGACTGGGCACTCGCAAGGCTGGGAAGGACAGCGCGCGTTCTTGGGAAGAATAGTGAAGGGGTCGTGGTGAATCCATTCGAAAACTGCGAAAACTGCCGGAGCGCTTGGGGCCCCCCAGTTGAACAACTTAGACTCGAAACGCCACGTGGGGAGGGGGCAAAAACGATAAAAAAGATGGTGAACCGAAGGAAGTGCACTGAAACTAGGGGAAGACCAATTAGCACCAACGAAAAAGAGAAAAGAAATTCTATGGCAAACGGGAGAAAAAAAAAAGCGAGCCGCGAAATGGCCGGGGAATAAAGGGGGTTTTGGCTGAGGAGAGAGTCATCAGGTGCATCGACAGCGGACCTACAGAAAGGGCGACCGTCTGGGGGACCAGCAAGAAAGAAAGTGACAAGGACCGGAGGAAAGGGAAATTCACGGCAAAACAGTTTAGGGCCAGTGGGAAGACGTTCAGAGTCAGACTGCAGAAACAAAAACATGGCCGGGCATCGAAGAAAGGCAAAATCCGCCATGAAACGCTTGTTAGAGAACTAAAGGGTGTTCAACTTCATGAAGGGAAGGCGATCAACGACAAAGGGGGGGAATCGAAAGGGACGCGAGCAAAAAAAAATGAAAAAGCTGTGAGGGGGGGGAATCGTGAAAAATAATTTAAAATGCGTCCGCAATCCCTCCAATGTCGAAAAAAAAAAGGGGGCAGCTTTGGTGTTCGGACCAAAAAAAGATAAAATGGAAGAAGGGGGCGCTTTGAACGCCAGTCCGCTAAGAAGGCACCCACAGTCTGCAAGGAAAGGGAAGGCAACAGGAATCAAAAAACGCGGAGAACGGCGGAAGGCGATAAATAAAAGCAATAAGAGAGGTTGACCACGCCAAAAATCGGTTGAGGGAAAACTCAAAAAAGGTTTCGGGGACCGATGAAACTCTGGGGGGGGAAAGGAAGATATTAGGGGGAATGCAGGGCCCTGTGTTAACAGAGCATGAAAACAAATGCCGGGAAAGCTTTTCATGGGTTGCACGATGAATTTGTGAGGTAAAAAAAGGCCTAGGAGGGTTGATCACGGTCATGGCAAGAGGAGAAAGACGACGCCTGTGGAAGGGCGTGAAAAAAAAACGATCTCTCTGCGCATCTGCATTCGTCTCGCTAAGGGGATCGTATTCATTCAAACGGAAGGAAAACACCGAGGGCGGTCGATGTATCGGACAAGAGAAAAGGCGGCGTAGTGCCCAACATGACGGGAGTCAAGGTCTGGGCAGACAAAACATGAGACTTTGGGAACTGATTCTGCGGGACTGGAAAAAAAGGGGGGCAGGGCCCGATTAGAAGCCGCAACGAGCTCGGCGTTGAGAAAAAGGCGATCAAAAATCACCTACGAGAAACGCTTCAAGAAAAGCGTTGAGTTACTGGGGTCAGCCAACGGGACAGGAAGGCGCGAACGGAATAACATGGGTGAAGTAGGGAAAAAAGTAAGGACGTCCAATTTGCGAAAAGCCAGGGTGTTAAAACAAAAAGAGGCCGTTCTCAAAGAAACCCGAGTGAAATGGGCAGAAAACAGAGGGTCACCCCTGCTTCTGGTGAACAAAGATTGTAAGAGCACTGCCCGGCTCCAAGCCTGCCGGGTAATTGCTTTGGAGGAAAGGACATCTCAGGGTGGTAAGATAAAAAAGCAAAATGGAAAAGTGCGTGGCGAGGAGAGGAAAAAAAGGGCCTAAAAAGAATCCAGAAAAAGAGGAATAACCCAAAAACAGTTTGAAGGGCACAATCGACTTTCATCACAAGTACAGGATCGAAAAGCAATACTCTTTGAAAACAGAGTGTCGAGAAACGCTAAAATGCGCAATGACATCGAAAAGATTTCTTATACTTCCCTCGCCAAGGATTGGAGTTTGAAGCGACGGCCCGGGCTGCAGAAAAAAGGACATCGCCAAGACTACGACTAAGGCTGGCGGAAAAAAGAGGAAACGTAGGATTCGGGGCACGGAAAGTGATTGTCGCAAGGCACAGAGATGTCGAGGAAAGAGAATTGGAGGGAATGATGGTATCGCCCATGCGAAAAGAGGAAGCAAATTCCGAAGGAAGGCAACTCCTCAAGAAAAAGCGGGACCTAAACTTCGATTTCGGTTTTGCGATTCAGAAAAAAGAATCTCAGAGACTCAAATAAAGCCATCAAGAGGGGAGAAGGAAAAAAAGACAGAATGGGGGGTCTTTCGAATCGTAAGCGCAAAACGAAGGTTCAGGGACTTCACGAAACGGCAGACAGGACTAGAGAGATCACAGGGGGAGAGTTGGGGGTGGTGAAATGGTGGTTTTCGACATGGCAGCATATTGGTGGTAGGCGGTGCGAAATCGAATAGACTAAATTTACTCAGGGGGTCCTGGAACGTCCAGGAAGATCGCAACAGATAGCAGGTTGAAACAGGGGCCGCAGGTTATGAAAAGGAAAAAAGAACCGTTGTGGGGCACGAGGCGTACAGTGGTCGAGATGGCCTGATCAAATGCAAGTGGAATTAGTGGGAGGCAGAAGAGTCCCCAAAGCCGCCGCGATGAAGAATACAAGGGGCAGGTGCTGAGCGCGAAAGTAAAATGAAAGAGAAGTAACGAACTTTCAAACACTTGTCAAACGGAGTCGAGAAGAGATGTGCTGTATGGGTTCGGGGTACCACCGGGAGAGGAAGAAGGGGGTCACAATGCTAAGAAAACTGCAACAAAGTCGTGAAAAAAAGGCAAAATCCCGGAGATAAAAAAAGAAGGGTTCATGAAGGGCCGCCGAGTTTTCAAAAGAGAGAAAAGGATCAGCACTAAAAGAGCCTCGAAATTCGCGCAACGGGGATAAGAAAGGGGAACGGGGAGGAGCCCCGGACGTAAGGATTTATCAACGGCCAACGGGTTTAGAAATCTATCACCAAGGGAAAAAGAAGAAAAAAACCGTGCCGGGGAAGATCCTTCAACGCGGCCGAAACTGAAAGAAATCAAAGTGATATGCGAACGTCTGGGAGTTTGGCGAGGAGGGAGGAGAAAAAATCTTAGAGGCGTTTAACCAGATCGGCTCCCTTAGCGCATTGATGAACGAACCAGACAGGGAAAAAACGATCCCTGAAAAGTTGTAAGGGCTCAGGGAATACAACTCAACACAAAAAAAGAGATTCGAAAAATCAGGCTCGGGGGGGGTGCAGCAAGGTTAAAAAGGAGCATCGTGTATTCGCTGAAACGTCCCTAACAACAAAAGGATACATCGGAAAACCTTAGTTTGTAAGAGGGGAGCCAGGGAGTGGCCGGAGGAAAGGGGGGGGAAATCATCTCCAGTTTGGAAGTGGGGGGCTCAAACAAGATTGAAAAACAACTTGGCAAAAAAAAATGGACCGGGTTTTTGACCAGAAAGTGAGACTTCGGAAGACAGAGGAGGCAGAGCCTCTGGTGCAAATCGACCTTTACCTGACCGCAATCGAAGAAGTGTTCGGCATTGGTTAGGAAGCGCGTAGATTTTCGAGCGAACCTATCCAAAAAATACTTCTAGACCCTAATAAAAAGAAAACCGATCGAAGTATTCCAACTGGGGAAGATAGAAAAAGGAAACATTCAGATGCATGCAATTGAGCTGCATAAGCAAATTCAACTGTGACGCTACTATACTATTCTAAAAAAGGTCTTTTCTTTCCTCGAGTCTCCGGAAGAGGTGAGAGACCGAGGGAAAAAATTGGGGGAAGGGTTGATCGAAAAAGAAAATCGAAGACGACATATGGGAAGAGGGGGGGAGGGTCCTTCATGTAACTAAAAAATGGCCGCGCTTACTCTGAGATGGAAGCGAAAATTTAGAGCCCGGAATAACTCCTTAAAAACTCTACTTTACAAAAATAAAAAACTTGGGACGAAGGACAGTAAAGAGGGGACAGCACCATCCCTGGATAAAAGAACTTGAAAGAGTCCCCTGAAAGAAAAGCGCCTCCCAACTTCCTTTGGCAAAGGAGAACGTAGGGGCGAGGGGAAGGAAAAAATAATTACAAGAGCCCCATCGCTGGGCGATGATTCGAAACCGTACGTGCTACAAAAGATTTACACAGAAAACCAAATGGTTTCTGAAAAAAGCCTTGTAGGGGGGAGAAGAAATTTGTTTGGGTGAAAAGACGGTGCAACGGGGGAGAACTCCTTGGAAGAGGGGCCAAAAAAAGGAAGAGGAAACTCGAACAGGCATCAGGGGATGAACCCGTGACAATCTGACCTTTATTTCAAATAAGGGAGAAAAAGTACCCACGAAAAACCCGCTAACAGGGGATGGGGGGAGGAAGAGAGAAGAGGAAGTCCGGACGGGACACGGGCCTGCCCGAGATTGCTCCAGGCTGGACAAACTTCGTAAAATGGGGAAAAAGGAAAAGATAACCGAAAGACTTGAATCAGTAGGTGTCATTCCATGTCATCCCTTATGCACTCTCGTCAGGAAGACACGGACAGAAAAAGAGGGAGGAAGGAGGGTCTCGGAAAAAGCAAGCAGGGAGAACTTGACAGAGAGTCAAAAAGTTCGGCCTGACGGAAAAAGAACTAACCAAGGCCATCCAGCCCAAGGGGTCCATAAAGAGGGAAGTAGGAGGAAAGGGGAAAGTCGAATGAAACACAGTTGGGGCACTTCGTCGGAGCGGCAGAGATTTGTTTGACGGCCCAAGAAAGAGACAAAAGTCGCCGTACCAAAAAAAAACTAACTTGAAAGACTCCTCTTGAAAGGAGAGTAACCAAACGAAGTATTGCACGTTGACAATGGTATATCACGTCAAGGGGAATCCAGGCCTGAAAAATTAAGAAAGGGCAAAAAGAAAAAGTCTCCCACTGAGACGTTCGTCAGGGTAAGAAATGAGAGGGAAGCAGCCAATCAAAGTAACTCATCTCTGGTCGCCATCGAAAAAAGGAAGCAGGGTAACTCATGAAAAAAGACAACAAGGAAGAAGTCGATAGATCAGTCGTTTGTTAGCCAGCGCTCGAAACATGCCATTGCAAGGGGAAGGGTAGGCAGAAGCCCGACGGCAGAGAGAGGGAGAAACGCACAGGGAGAAGAAAACCTCAGACCTAACGAGTTCGGGCCTACAGGGGTCCGCTAAACCAACACAAATTTTGGAGCTAAAGAGGGACGGGGGAGGGAACAAGCCGGAGTGAAAAGTGTGTAATAGAGATTGGGGATCATAGGCAGGGGGTCAAAAAACGTAAAAACCCCGACCTTAGGTGAGTTTGACGGGAAGGGGGAAAAGAAGAAGAAGCGATAAGCAGGGAAACCTACAGGCGCGATCCGAAATCCAATCAACCAGGAATAGGCTAAGGAACAATGCGTAAGAAAACCGCTAGGGATGGAAAGGGGAAGAGGAATCGGTAGAGGCAAAGGAAAAGAAACCAATCAGGAGCCAGAAACGCCGCATGACGGTTTTGCGAAAGCTTTTAGGAAAAAATTGATCAAGGGGCAAAAAAAAACGTCCGAGCTCCAAGGGCAAAAAAGATCTCAGATAAAAAAAGACCAAGAAACCATCTGGTGAAAGCCTCGTGTAGCTCACTAAAACCACCGCGGGGCATTCTCAAGGGGTCTAAAATTGAGGGGTAAGGCAAGGGGGAAAAAAGAGGCTAAGTTAGAATAGGGTAAAGAAAGGCGTTGCAACCATAAAGTCTTGGAACCAACCATTGCTTCGCAGAACCATCGATCTCACGACGTGGTCCCATAGGTCAAGCAGAGAAGAGGGGAAAAAAAGACCATCTAAGAGCAGTTAAAGAGAAATAAGCTGAAAGGTGATCTGGGAAAATAGATGACTCCCCGGCGACAACAAACTCCTCTAACACTGTAAAACAGGCGAGAGGGAAAAAGTGCGGAAGAAAGGGAAAAAAGAAAGACCAAAACGAAAAGAAGTCGAAAGGACCAGACCAGGCGCGGGAAAGGCCAGTGGACAATAAAAACAATCTCTAATAGTCTTCAAAAACCGGATTTGGACAAAGAAAGAGAAAGCGAACTGGGGGAGAACGGGGAGGAGGGAGAGATTTGGTGTCCGTCAATGACCAGGCGACTTTTCTGACCCGATTGACCTTTCGGAAAGGAATGCGTTTCCGGAATCGCGGCGAAGGGAAGAAAAAGGGCCTCGTAAAGGGAGGGGGGGCCAGGTAAACAGGCTTGGGTGCATCATGAGGCTGCTTCCCAATAGCAAATGGTAAAGGCCCACTTTCGTAGATATCTAACGAACTGGTCTGGAAAAAAAAGAGGAGGCAGGACTGGGGCGCGAAGGCGGGGCTGCCCCCGATGCGAGCTCAGACCGATTTGACAATTGTTACACACGCCGCCTGACGAACTAGGGTGCTACGTGCGCGAAAAGAGGGGGAAGCGGGAAGGGGGGGAGGGGAGCAGGGGGAGTTTTGAGGAAAGGGAGAGAAAGGGAAAAAGGGTGGCGGCCTGGCTGCAGGCAACTGCGCCTTGTTCGCAGCGCACCAGACAGAAAACGTTGCGACATGCAGGCGGGAGACCGAGGGGAAGAAAAGCTGAAGCTACGAAAAGGGAGGAAGACGGAAGAAGTCCCGGCAAAACGGGAAGGGAATCAAAGCCTCGAAAAAAGGCATGGGTTACGAAAGCAACCTCGAAAAGGTCATCAAGGACACGGCAAAAAGAAGGAGATGGGGAAAGGGAGATGGGCAGACCGAGACAAGCACCGCCCTCGGTGAATGAAATAAAACTTACTTGAAGACCGCGGAAAGACCTCTCATAAGGGTCGTAAAAGGAGATTGGGGGGGGTGAGACCACACAAACAAGGAGAAATGGGCCAGTGCACGGAGGGAAGGGGGAGGTGAGCCATTTGAAAAAAAAGCTCGAAAAACGACTGCTCTGATAATAAATGCGCCGGAGCAAAGAAAAGAAAAGGGCGGGGAGGCATCCAGAAAAAGTCAGAAATAGGACGACGTACAGCAAAACTGGGGGGCGTTCGGGGGAAATGTTCTAGGCGATCCGGATTCGGGAAAGAAAAGATGGAAAGCACGAGGGGGGAACGAGAATGGGAAACGATGCAGAGGCTGAAGGGGGTCAGCTAGGCGAAGGGTTCTGGTTTACCCTCGAGGTTGAGGTTGGAGTTCCTAAGCCAAAAGGGATTACGTCGAGGGAAGAGGGAGATCTGAGGGAGGTAACAGAGGAAGTGGATCTTCGAAAGGAGTAATGAAACCTGGGGCCGACCAAAAGCTGCGGCGGTCTATCAGGATCCCCGGTGTGACGCAACACGCGGTTGAAGGAGAGAAAAGTGGGTGGGAAATGGACCATGCTGGACCAGGGTCTCCGTCTTCAACAAAACTAGCGCTGAAAAGGCCCCGAAGGGAGGGAACGGAAAATGAGCCGAAGAAGAGAGGAAGTCAGGGGGGGGATGAGAAAAAAGAAAAACGCGAGCGAGGCCGCCCGCCGAGCTACGAGGCAAGAGTGCAACTTGCATATGCATACTGTTTAACCTTAGACTGCTCCCTAAAAGCCCCCCGGTCGGGTCAAAAAAAGGAGTTGGCATGGAGAGCAAGTGGACCGGGGGGTTGGAAAAAAAAAATGAAGCCAACCTCCATGATCAGACACCGATTTTCTCCTAGAGGAAGACAGGAAGAAGAAGGGGGAAAAGGTGAGGGGAGGAAATACGCCAGAGGATTTAAGGCGCTGAAGCGCGGAGCTGGACTAATAAAAACTTAGAAATGTCCTTAAAAAAAATTCGAAAAATACCAGGGGAGAGAAAAAAAAAAGCGACAGAAGATGGGCCAGAGTGGGGAAGGAAAAGGGAAATTCGCATCATCGCAGCCAGGGATGGGGACGAAAAAAACTAAACTCGACGGCAGTTTCGAGAAGGAAAAAAGGAAAGAGAAGAATGGATTGTCAGGAAAAAAAA
>Ga0179593_1572000_pt1 | contig 16163 bp, 18 predicted proteins | sample CZODoug2_1_08_16_FD_185931 | JGI IMG/M metagenome (GOLD analysis project Ga0179593, IMG submission 185931) | Vadose zone soil fungal communities from Angelo Coast Range Reserve, California, USA - CZODoug2_1_08_16fungal (PacBio error correction) | ecosystem: Environmental > Terrestrial > Soil >...
GGGGGAATTGAGCAGCGCCATATAAGACAAAGGGGAATCAATGGCACACGATGCGGAGTTTCACCTCTCCTGGGAATCTCGCACGGTCTCCAGGAAAGAAATCCCGGTGAATCGGAAAATTGTTCAAGGGAGGAAGTGAAGCCCAGGGGGGATGAGGGGGAAGGCCGAGGTTAGCCCGCTTGATCAGCAGGGGTGAGTACCCACCATCAACCTTCCTCCCTGATAAAAGCTTCGGGGCACTGGCTGTGGGGGAAAAACTTGAAAAGAAAAAATTTCGGAGTTAAGCGGAACCCAGGGCAGCAGTGAGGCACGATTCAGCTCTCCGGCTCCGGTGGCAAGCGATAAATGCCGGTCTTTAAGCGGAACAGATGGACGATGAAGTGAAAGTGAGATCCTCACTCAATGTGTCCATCGTATGATCGCACAGGACATCAGATAAGGGGGGAACGATCGAAGGGGGGGGTTCAAGTAGGAGTATTCTATGAGGATGATTTTTTTTACTGTCCGTCCAACGCGGTGTCCTGCACTGTGTCTGGGGGGGCCGCGGACGAGGGGGGGGAATCGAAAGAAGGGCATGGGACGGAGGCCACTGTTTCATTTAATCGGCCGATCCTTAACCAGAAAAGAGGGGTTTTTGGGAGGGGAAGTGGGATGACTAGAAGTGATTTACGGGGGAAAATGGCCTCCCTGAGCTTTTAGCTTTTTAGGAGAACTGCGAGTTCCAGTCATGGAAGGGGGATGAGGGGAAACCTGCATTGCCCCTGGTTGACTTCTAGATTGCTGATCGTGTGAAAGGGAGCCGAAAAAGGGAAGGGGGGGGAGGCGAGTGACTGGTGGAAGTCGACGGTAAAGGCAGGACCCGGGGGGCCGCGTGTGCTGGAGAGGTAACGTTAACAGAACCGAGGGGAGTCTCTTTGAAAAGGGAAATGGAAGGGGGGTGTTGAAGTCTGGGAACACCGCGTGGAGGTTTCGCGGCACGTCCGGGGTACTGACAAGTATTTTGGCGGAACCGGTTAGAGCGGCGTGAGGAGAATCAAGGGAAGGAAGACATTTGAAGAGATGGAGCAGGCCCATTTACCGGGGGGCGGTTCTCTCTGATGTGGACTGGTTGATAAAATAAAGACTCATTAAGGCCTTACCGTGATGACAGATACGTTCCTCCAACGAGAACGACCCGCACCCAAAACACCAAGGAAAAAATACCATATAAGAAAGTACAGAAGAGTCGTGGCCCTTGGGAAAGAAGATGGAAGTCCTCCCCTCTTATAGGTGTGTCTCAATCTGGGGGGAGTTTTCAAAAGCTGAGTCTTGTTCAGGGAGGGGGAAAAAATGACTGCGAGGTTTTTCGGGGGGGAGGAACTTTCTAGAGGGGGGCACTGCGTTGTCTCATTGTTGAAAACGAGGCTTCGATCTGGGTGAGGGTATTGCGAGGAGGAAGGTGGTGGAACATCAAGTGGGGGATTGGGGAGAGAATGAGGGGGCAGCGTGCGGATCCGGGTGTTCATAGCAGTCGGATGGACGGGGAGTGTCTGGGAGGAAGGTGGGAAATCGTAATAGCGTGGAAGGGGCGGGGAGCTGCGGAGGGGGGGGGTGAAATGGAAAAAACGCTGGGGTGCAGACGTCAATTAGGGGAGGTCGAAAAAGGAGTGAAGGGAAAGGAATAGGAAGCGTAGTGCTGGAGGGGGACGGAGCGGGGGGGTAGGAACTATTCTTGCGCTCCTCCGGGGGGGAAGGGTCCTGAAAAGTCAGAGGGGGTTTGCCGAATGAAAACAGGGCAGGGTGGCAAAAATCTAAATAGCGCGAGCTTCCTGTCGGTGGCAGTCATATGGAACTCTAAAAAGGAGGGGAAAAAATAAAAAAGCTCCAACAGACTTCTGGAAGACGGACAAAGAAAGCAGCGACTCTAACTAAACAGTCAAAGGCAAAAAAGGAAAGCAGAAAAGAGGCACCACAAAATCATGCGCGCCACGCAGGAAAAATGCTAATGCCCAAGATAAGAGGGAATCTCTTCTACCCAGAACTAACTGTCCATCCGAGTCATCTGAACACAAGCAAATCAGATTCGTAAAATTGCACGCCCGGGGCCTAAGAAAAAAACAATTCGCACAGAGTCCTCAAAGGGTTCAAAAGGCATACGAAGCCATCGAAAAAAATCCTCTTAAAACGATCGATCACACAGAGGGAATAAAGTACCTTCTCGGCCGCTACTAAAAAAAAAGAATGCCTGAAAAAGGTGGGGCGTAGAAGAGCCATCCACAACAGAGGGGGAACCCTTCCGCCGCAGCCAGCCAACTAAGAGACACCTATTCACAAAAAGGCTGAGGGGCAAACTCACGATCCGCCAGAGCTGGCCTCCAAACCCTCAGAAGAATCTGCCGTAAAATCGGCTCCACTAAAAAAATAAGGGGTGGACTCAAAAAAAAAAAGTAACCTGGCCCTTCCTAAGAAGAAAATACCATGAAAAAAGGTCTTTGCTGACTTAATTTGGTGAAAAACTACAGGGGGGGTAATTCCCTCCTGGCATCAAACTAGAGGGGGTATTCGTAGAGGGGGCCTTGTTTCTAAGAGACCTCGCCGAAAATCGAGTTGAAGGGGGTAGCCATCCTCGTGGGAAATAACCCACATTCCCTCAGAACAACGCACAACTAATGTTTCTATATTAGAGGGAAAAGGGGTCCAAGACGGCTTGGGCATCAAACTCTCGGTTAAAAATCACTGTCCTGGCAGGAGGAGGGGGTTGAGATCGAACCGGGGGGACACACCTTCACAGTTACATCGCAAAAGGTGCCCTAAAGCCTAGGAAAACCAGGTTCAAGGGGAGAAAGCGCCTGAAACCACCGCGAGTAAAGTCAGGAAGCCAGGGAAGGGAACTCACCGACGCTCCCAAAAAGGAGCTCCCTCGATAGCGACGGGGCTACGCACAAATCGGACTGTAAACTGAAGTTCAAAATCCAAGGAAATAAAGGGGGGGGGAATCGGGCACCAAAGGGAAAAAGTCGAAAAAAGGAAGGGAAAAGGGGGCCTTTCTACCAGGAAATCGGCGGAGATCAAAAATTAAAAAAAAACCATTTTCTGTCAGCTGAAGGGAGGTCCCTGGAGCATTTGTACACTGAAGATCTCTCCAGGACTTCTCTCAAGATCCTCACCCCTGAAGACCCTCTGGGAATCCATCATAAACCCATAGATACGATAATACTTAATTAGAAGCTTCCTCAGACAAATCAGGTGTATGAAACCAAGTCTCTCCATCATGGAAACCGGATAATTGAGTTTTCGGAGGAACTGTCAAGCAGTCAGGAGGTCACGCGGGGTTGAACGCGGAAGCATGGAACCGGAAAGAGGGGAAAGAGAAAGCGACTGATCTGGACAAAATTAAGAAGTCTGCAAAGGCTATTGAATGTGCCTCTTCTTAACTAACACTGCGGCCCTCCGGAAACAAAAGGAAACTAGCGTACGGTAATGTGTTGGGTTCAACCCCTGAGAAGTGCTAACACGCGCTGAGGGGCCAAAATCAAGCCGTGAAACACCCAAAAGGCCGGGACGCCAAACCCTAACCAATGACAAAAGGAGGGAAGCCGAGCTTGCCTACCAAAGGTGAGCGCGTTCACTCTGAGTAATTGGGGGCGGAGAAGAGTCTAAGGGCAAAGAGGAACAAAAAAGAAAACGTTTGGGAAAACAGGCTGGACCTCGAGAACACGGGAAAAACGTGAACAACGGACTCCCTGGCCCCAACGGGCCCTGTCTCAGGAAAGGGGTCTTGGAACGAACCAAAAAGCGATCCATACAAAGTAAAAAGGAATGTTGAGCGGTGCAGGAGAACGAAAAAGTTACCAGAGGCATTTAAAAGCCAGAAGATGCCGGTTAAGAGGTCAGAAAAGGGAAGTACCGGACCGGCCCCTTTCGGAAAAAAACAAAGGCCGAGAGGGGGACAAATAAGAAAGATGTAGGGAATACATCAGAAAGAGCTTTTAAAACGCCCGGGTGGTTCAGCTCTACTCTAAGAAAGGGGGAAGGCCCTAAGAAACTTCTAAAAAACTAACAAAAGGGGGATGAATGATGAAAGTCTCGAAAAGCGGAACGCATCCTCATTCTCGGGTAGCAAAGTCATATTTTGGGGGAATAAACACTCCGGTAAAAAACTTAGAGGGGCACTAGTGGTAACCTGCGAGGAACGGGATCAGTGCGGCGTTTTACCCGCCTCGTACTGACAGGGAGGTGCAGTCACGGTCAGACGCAAAGGTGGTCCAAGCGCCGAATCTTTTCAGTCCGATTGGCGCTTGAAAAGGGAAGGGCACTGGCCGAAATATTGGGAGAGACTAGGAATCCGTTAAAACCATCGTAGGGGAGAAAAAGGGCCTTAAACAGTCTGGGATTCAAACTAGGAGGGGATTCGATAAGGGAGGATGCGGGAAGCTGGTTGTTATCCTGGAAAACGGGCGTTTGGGAAAGCGCTTTTAGGGCTTCGAGGGAGTCGAAGCAGTATCCGTTATCAGGGCAGTAGTAGTCTGAAAGCCAGACAGAGGGGTGGTTGTAGGTTCAAGGGAAGGCCGCGGGGGGGAGGCCTTGATCGAAAGAAGGGGTTAGGGGGAAAAGGGGGTGGAACTGGAGGAGATCGATTCGGGAGCTGGGTTAGGTACAGGACAAGCCTTGAAACTATGAGGAGGTGTGAATATTGAGAAGGGTAGGGGATAGGAGGGGGTGTTGCCGGCGTGGGGGTACCCCTGACCAACCTTTGGAATTACTGGAAGGGTTGAGGGAAGTCGAGAGTGAAGGGAGGGGACCGGGGAAGAGATGTTCCTAGTACTTCTGGGGTGAAATTCGATGGAAGGAGGGAAAGGACTGGCTGGTAAAAGGAGAATGGGAGGAACCGGAAACGACGTGTTTGTGACTAGACAGACCGGAGTAGGAGTTTAAGCGCATTGACGTGACGGGGGAGCGATTAGATGTGGGGGGGGGGGCCCGAACGCTTAATCTCATTTACAAAGGACCAAGTCTGCGATCACGGGTGTCAGACCTAAAGAAAAAAAGGCATCTGGGAAAAAAGACAGAGCAGGAAGAGTGAGGGAGGAAGGGTGCCAGTAAAGAGTTTGAAATCCCACAACCAAGGAGAGGGGTGCTGGGTCATCAACCTTGGTCGTTTCCAGAGGTCGCCTGACGGGCATTCTTGGTTGTTAATGAGAGGAGGTAGGGTGAAGGGGAGGCGAATTTAGTCTCATTAAGTCTGGCGGTAAAGGGGGTAATATGTGGCGAACGTGCTTGAACGGGGACCGTGAAAGGTCTACGTATATCGAGGACGGAGAAGAGAGGTTAGAAGTTGATGGAGCTGTCTGTAGCAGGGAAGAGGATATGCGGTGAATATCAACCTGGGGGGAGTGCTGTATCGGGGGATGATGCACAAGGGGGGGGAGAGGAGGACTGCAGGTTGGGGAAGGGGAGAGTGGAGGTAGCGTCGATATCGCCTGTTGAGGGGGCGCTTGGGGCGGCCGCGTCGTGCGGTGAGGGTCTTGGGAATGTAGTTGCGAGGGGGAGGCCCGGGAACCGGGTTAAGATTACTAAGGCATACGATAAGAAATTTTCCTTCGGTACGAGTTATGGGCGTGGCACGGGATATCGCCAGCAAGCTGAACTAAATGATAGAAGGATCTCTCAACTGGAGAGGTTCGATCGGATGGCTTTGGGGGAGATAAAAGAAAAACCTTAAAGGATGTTTGAAAGACGACCTCGCGTGGGAAGCGGCCCAACGGGAACTAACCAGTGCACAAAATCGGGGGGTCAAAAAAAAGGGAAACAAAAACGAAGAGACAAAAGGAGTCATCCGAAAGAAAAAATATTGTCCTGGAAGGGGGGGAAAGCAGCCTCACATATGGAAAGCAGGAAAAAAAGTCGGAAAAAGCTTCAGCACCTGGGACAAAAGACTGCATATAACAGCCTGGACTCCCTCCGAGAAAATGCGAGTAGTGCCGCCTCAAGACACAGTCCTTATAAGAAGGGGGGAGCCTGCCTCATGACCCAACCACTTAAGCAAAAAGGAAGGCCTAAAAGAGAAAACAGAAAAAGAGTCCCCAAGGCACCGGCACTGAGAAAAAAACCAGCTCGTATAAAAAGCCAAATCTCAACAGAAAGAGAATCCCGACACCACATCCAAAGGCGAGACGGGGAAAAAGCCGACAAAGAATTTAATAGAGGGGGGGGATTTAAGAAAGGACATGAGCTGAACCTGGGACCCGAAGAGTGAGAGGCCTAATAGGTAGGGAATGGTCTCGGGGGATTCGTTTAGGGTCTGTCCAAAAGGGGATTCGCACGTCCGTCTGGGGAGAGGGGATTAAGGACAGATAGGTCCGACTAAACCCAGGACATCATCAGGGAGAAAAAACAAGGGAGGGCGGGATCTCACGGCTCTACAAACAAACATCCTGTTGTCTTAAAAGGGAATCAGTCCATGGTCTAAGCAAACATCGTTTACATAAAGGGGAATCCGCTTAAAAGGAGGGAGCGTTTGAAGCCGCGATCTCCCTTGAAGAGGGGGGGAAGGGTAAGGGGATAACGAACCTAATCAAGATCTCAGCCAGCACCCCACGAAGTAGCCAGCGTTAAAATAAGAAATCGAAAGATAACAAAAGGAAGCTCAAAAAGGGAAGAGGGAGGCGAACCGAAATATAGAATACATCGTAGGCAAAACGCCGGGGGGGAAGGCGCTCAAAAGGGGGGCACCAAAGGGGGGGGGGAGGCTGAAGTAAGGAGATCCTCAGTCTTTGGAGAAAAAGGACACGAAAAAGGAAAAGACAAGGACAAGGAAGGAAGAAAAAAAAAACAACACGGGGTGTCTTCGAAGGATACTGGTCCCTCTATTGGGCGGAAGAAAGAAGATATGGGAAAGCGGAGGAACTCCAAAGGACACTTCAGACCAAACATCAGAGAAACATTAAGGAAACAATTTACGTAGAAAGCATATGGGGCAATGAGGAATCGATAAATAGAGGCCACAAAAAAACCTCTCGAAAGAATCCCAAGGGTCATGAAGTTGAAAAATGGGAAAAAAGGAGAGGGTAATGATTAAGGAAAAGAAGAGAGATTAAACTGTCCAGACCCATGAAGGATGAAATATACCAGGAAGAACCTGGAGCCTAGAAGAACCTCCGCTGGGGGGCGTGAAGAGTACCTGTGGGCTGGGGACATGCGCGAGAGATCACGTCTGTAAGGGGGAAGGGGCAGAATAGGGGAAACAAACGCAACAGATCAATGCAGGGGATCCTTTAAAAAACAAGGAAAGGTTTGGGGGCTCACAAACGAACATGGACCGGACTGGATTCGCCCTCAACCGTACCGAAGGGCTCATAGAATCCGCTTGCAGGAAGGAAAAAGAGAAAAAGAAATGCCAAAAGGAACAGAATGGCAACACACCAAGAAAAGGTTAAACTAAATAGTACACGGTTCTTATAAGCTTTGGGCAAATGAGTGAACCTTGGAAAAGGGGGAATAGACAATAGGGCAAACGCGGGGGGACCGCAAAAGCGTCCTGGAGATTAGAAAGCCTTCCAAAAATATCCGCCAACCGTACAAAAATGCAAGGTCACACTGTGGTTTGTAAAGGGAAGAGTCCTCGGAGAGCCCCTCAAATCTCAACAAAGAAAAGAGGGGGGGGGTCTGATGGAAATACTCAAAAAAGGAAGCCTCTGCATGGGTTTAAAACGGCTTCGTTCAAATCGAAACCGGATAGGACCGGGAGTTTGAACCTTAACATTATATCAAAGTGAATCGGTTAACTGGTGTGGCGTTGGGATCACAAGCCATGATAGAGAAAAATTTGCCAAGGAAAGGGGGGATAGAGCTGGAAACAGAACAAACTCGTATTTTGTTAGGACAATCTCGAGTAAAGACATTTACTCCAAAGTGGTGAAGAGGGTTTCAGTAAGAAGAACTTAAAGTGAATCCAAAAAAAGGGACATCCGAAACAAACCCGGAGGCTAAGAAACAACAGGAAAAAGGATCGAGAGTTCTTGACGGAGGGGGTAAAACCTGGGAGATGGGGCTTTCCGGACGAGGGGTCGGGGGAAAAACTAAGGAATGAAGAAATGAAGGGGGTTACAGAATAGGGCTCTTCTGAGGGAAATGGGAACATAAGGAGCCTTGGAAGTGATACAGGCCTGGCAGGGATTCCCCCACAATAATATGAAAAAGTGAAGAGGAACGTCAAGGATATACGGGAGATGAGAAAAGGGGCCTTGAACAATCAGATAGTCTTGGGGGGTTTTGAAAACGGGGAAAGCGCGTAAGGTTCATGCCGTCGGTGTGGGGGTAACTGTCCAGTCACCGAAGCGGTGGAAAAGAAGGTTGTCTGGGGGTGGAAGGGAAGCGAAGTGAAGATACAAAATTGGATCTGGGAGACAGGAAAACTGGGATGGGGACAGAAGTCCCCAAAAGGGGGGGCGGGGTTTGTAGTTGGGACGAATTCCGCGTGAACTGACTGCATATTTGGAAAACTAAGTTGATTTTGAAACTGGCGGATTTCCCCAACTTGGGGGGAACTAAAAGCGGAGAGGAGTATGGTGGAGGAAGCAGGGCAGGGTACTTCTGATGGTTTCAGTGTTTGAGGGGGGTCTGATCCGCCGACCCTATGGGGAGATTAAGGTTTAGGTATTGTATGAGAAGAAACGGTTACAACGTGGGTTGGGATCTTTTTTTCAGAGAGGGAAATTTAATTAGGGGGGGGGTTAAGCATCGAAAAAGCTTCGTAAATGATCTGGGGGAGGAATTGGGGAGACTACGAAACCGGTTGAGAGTGGGAGTCACTGCCTGGACTTTCAAAAAATGTTGGGAGAGTCAGGGGACGTAACGGGGGGGGGGGGGAAAAAAGTGAGGGGATGTGATGGGGTATCTGACGGTGGCCACTCAAGGGGTTTGGGAAGCGCGAAAGGGTTTTTGAGGAAGGAAAGAAAAGGAAGGGAACGCGGTAAAAAAAAAGCGCAGAAGAAGACGAATCCTAAAGCACCCAATCCCATGGAGAAGACCAGCAGGGAGCAAAGAAAAGGGACCGCAATACGCTCTTGGACCACTTTTGGATCCCATAGGGAGGGACATTGAGGTCAAGGGGGAAAACTCGGGGGGGAGGTGTGGTCGAATGTCCGTAGCTCAGGGTATCAAGGTCCTGCGGGGACTTGGGGAGGGAAGGGGGTTGGGGGGGGTAAGAAGGGGAGCTTCGGCGAGGATTGGTGGAGGATCTGGAGTATCGGAGGAGAAATCTTGGGGCTCATGGGGAAAGAAAGAAGGGGGGGGGGAAGGGGGGGCGGGGGAGGGGGGTCTGGCCTGCAAACGGGGAATCCAGTTTGGAGGTACATGGGGAGGTTAGGGAAAAAAAAATCCAGGGTGTGTTTATCTTCGGTATGTAAGGCTGGAGTGCCATGAAAAAGTGGATATCTCTGCTCCTTTTTGGAAAGGACGCGAGTAAAAATCGAAAAGGTGAACGTGAATGTTCAGGTTGAAGGATCTTAGGAGGCCGGTTTGGAGAATTGTCGTGAAAGGGACTTTTTGGGAAGGCGGATTGCGGAGTAGGGGGGGGGAAACAAAAGTTAATGGAGTGGATTCAGAGGGGGCGTTGGAAACGGGTTAAGAGCTGTGGGGGAGGAGGGGGAATTTCTAGAATACTGGACAATGGAAAAAAGAAGGATTCGTAACAAAGGTTCGCGTTGATTGGGGTAAAGGAAAGGGACTGGCACAAAATTCGTAGTCGGCAGAGCTGACTGGTGGTAATAGGGGGAAAGAAAAATAGAAAAAGGAAACAACAAGAGGAAGTGTGAAAGAGTATAGGGAGACTTGTCTCTGCTGCAAGTCTCCCTTAAAATCATCTCGACGAAGAAGGGGGAAGGAGAATGTCCGAAACAAAGAAGGGGATACAGGGTCATAAAAGAACTCAGAGGCGAAAGACAACAGGGAGAAGTCCCAGCGCCAGAAAAGAGGGCCTATCCACGGATGTAAAGGTCCAGAAGGAAGCTCCGGAAGGCACTCGTCCAAAAACGCCACCTCACCAAAGAACTATATAAGGCGTCTGCCAGCCACCAGCAGGAGAAACAAGGAGAAGCTTACTCAAAAGAACTAAAAAAAGGGAGCTCACAACTCGGAAACAACTTCGGAAAAAGAGAGCAATCAGAAGAGAAGATTCCCTCAAAAAAGAATCAACAAACACTCCGATAATGAAAAAACTGAAGGGTCGATAACATCCACCATCAAAAACTGGACTCCTTCCGGAAAAAAAGAAAACTCCGCAAGGACAAAAAGATACGAACAAGGGAGACAATTCAGGACGCAACATCGAAGAGCTCAAAAACCAGAAAAAAAACGAAGGGAAGAATCCCGCGGCTTAAAAAAAAAAACCGAACTACAGCATGCCAGGACCGGGAGGATTTCAAACCCCAGAAAGCCAAAAAGGTTAAATAGGGAAGAAGGTACAACGGTATAAAAAACCCAGACTTTACGCCCGCAGAAAATGATAGCATCCTGCTAAGTGGGGGTCATGGAGCTGGGGAGGGGAAAAAGAGGAGGAGAGGTAGATGCTCATCCGGGCCTTGCGGAACCCTTATAATACTTAAAAAAATCAGTAACACAAATCATCCGGTTCAAGACCACCGGAATTAAAACTGAGGAATAGATCAGAAACTCATCAAGCTTGAAATTGAAAGCCTCCAGTGCCTTATACTCAACTAAAGGCAGAGGAGAAAACCCATCATTGAAAGAAATTCAGGTGAACGAAAGGAAAAAAAAGCGAAAATTTTCAACAAAATCCGTCATGGTAAAGAGAAGCCTAATGAGCATACTTCAAATATCCCTCCTGATCACCTCAAACGAACTTCAAAGTCTCATCGGCCTCGGAAAACAAGTCCACCCATTGCGGCCAGGGGGCCTGAGGGACTACGCACCTGCACGTCCCGGACGCGGAGATAGAGGATCCGACCTCGAGAAAAACTAAAAAGAGAGGATCATAGAAGGGGAAGAAGGTACCTACCATCAGCAAAAAAAAATCGATCTGGGAAAATACCGTTGCAGGAACTACATTCTAAAGCCGAAAAGTCGCTGGGGAACAAACAAAAAAAAAAACCAAAAAAACCCAAAGGTTCGGCAAGGCCCATTCAAGGGAGGAAATCACTCGGGAAGCCCCGAAAAGAACCACGACAATTGGGAAAAAGTGAAGGGAACCTGAGCCCAGTTGGCCACTAACACGATTATCTGGGAAGGGTACTCAAAGAGGAGCAAACAAAAGAAAAGGCGAGGAAAGCAATGGGGGAAGAAGAAATAACTACTTACTCGAGAGCCCCATTCCAAAATCAAAAGGGGGGGCATCCTTGAAGGTAAAAAAGCTCAAGGGGGGGAAAAAAGGAAGTGGTAAGGTGCCGATTCAAGGTCAATAAATATTCAAACATTCTGGACTTCAGGGGAAAAGACTTCAAAAATGAAAAACCGTCTCGCGGGAAAGCTTAAAGAAAGACTGAGCGTTCAAAAGTACTCCCAGTGCTATCTGCTAGGGAGGAAAAGAGACGTTAAGGGGAAAAAGCCTCAAGAAACCAGTTTGGGGGAAATCATCGAAGCATGAAAAGGGTGTTGGGTGACTCAACAAACTCTGCTAGGGCGAAAGGAAGCGTCTTCGGGAGCCGGATAGGGGAAAAACACTGTCATATCGGGAAACGCTTCCATGAAGGGAGCTTACCAACAGGGAGGAACGTCTATATTTGCGGAAAAAGGGAAGTTTAAAATTTTCACGAGAAAAAGGGGGCTCAGGAATCAAAAGCAAAGTACCGTCTGGAGAGGTTGTCAGTAAAGATCCACACCGACTTTCAAGGGGGAAGGAATCCCTTGGGAGGGGGAAACTTAAGAGAAAAACTGGCCTTCAGTCGGAAGAGAAGGGGGGACGGTAAGGAGAGTCCTCCTACCTCCACAACCTCTTAGAAAAGTAGAGTATAGGGGGGGTCATGGAAAGGATTCGCCGAAGGGGTGTATCCAAAAAAAAAACAACAAAAGGGGTCAGGGAAAGGATTGCTGAGGAAAAGCCGTATGGCTCACTACCAAAGGGCTGGAGGGAAAGAGGTCCAACGAGGGGGAAACTGGTGGAAACAGAAGTCATCAAAGGGAGAATCTTCCCAAAAGGGGGGACTCCTAAGGAAAAAGATCGCGTGGAAAAAAAGTGACTACGGACTAGACAGGGAGTGGGCAGAAACGCGGGGCCGGACGATCGCACGTGGGACTTCAGCCGGGAGGGGGGGATTATACAAAAAGAAGGCCGGGAAGGGAGGCAGGCAAACATCAGGGGGGGAGGGTAAAAAAAACCTGTATTTCCAAGGGAGAGCGTCTATCTGGCACTGAATGTTTGTGAAAGGGAGCTCATGAAGGTCTGAGAAAGGAGGGGGGGCTTTGCAAAAAGCCTGAAAGAAGGGGGGGAAAGTCCTGGAAAAAAAGGACCACCCCACAAATTTCTGCTGTAAGCGGCCATCGAGGCGACTGTTAAAAGCCTTGGGGAGCGGGTAAAGTGGAGGGGGAGAGTTGACAGGGAGATCCGTCAAGATATCCGGTTAAGTTACTGGGGGGGAGACTGGTACTGAGGTAAAAGAATTTTCGGGGGGAACTGGGGATAGCATATTAGGGCGTGGCTATTGGAGCGGGAGGGGGGGGGGGGTTTTGGAAAGGGGCACGAGAGTAGGCCTGTGGTAGAAAAGAAGGGGGAAGTCAAAAGCCGAAGAGGGTGTTCGATCCGGCCACGGGAAATGAAAAGAGCACTGGGGAAAGTTTTTTGTAGGGTTAATGGGGAAGAAGATGCTGAATAGGGGAAAGGGGAAGGCCTTTGAAAGCACGTGGAGGGGAAAAGGGGTTATTAAGAAGGAAGGGGAAAAAACTCGAGTTAAGTGAGCTGTTGATGGCCAAAAGCCCGCTTTGTTGACGAGGGGGGAAAATTTGAGGGGAGTGGGAGACGCGAGAGCGCTTGAAAAGAGGGGGAGGGCGATCTTCCGCGCGTGCGCCCTTAAGGGATATCAGGGGTTAAGGTGTGGACGGGAGATTGGGGGACAGTTAACGTCTTATTGGGGGGGGGAGATGAAATAACTTAATCATCATGTGTCGATTCCGTTGAGAAGATATGGTCCCGGGGGACTGGTGCCACATGCAGTTGGGGGGCGATGGGTCAAGGGACTTGGGGGACCGGGCAATGGCTGGGAACGAGTCCGGTTGCTGCATTTTTTTTCATGCGCCAGACAGGTCCCGGGAGGGAATATCGGGGGGGGGGGCGCAGCAGTTACGTGTGGACTGGGGGAGGCGACTGACTGCGGGGTTGGACGTGATAAAACATCATGACCGTGCCGGTCCATACCTGAAGGAGGATCGACAGACCGGAGGGGACGAAGCAAAGGAAGCAACAAGCCCATCGTCAAGCCTACCAGGCAGTGAGGCGAGGGAAAGAAAGATGTACACCATGTCCCTTTTGGGTACCCAGAGTCCGGACTTAAAGAAAAGGAGAATTGTGAAACGGCCGAGTCGCTATAGTTTCCAGGAGGGGGGGAACGGCAGGGGGGGGGACTTTCGGGGACGAGAGAGGGCGATAAGGGGGCTGGCTGGTAGAGCTTTCGTATCTGCGTAGAGTTCTTTTTGCGCAGGGGAAGAATCCTTCCTGAGAAGGGTTTAAATAAAAAGGGATGTCAGAGGAGGGAAGGGTTTGGGTAACAGAAGGAGGGCATGTTGAGGGGACTGTAAAGGAGTCAGGCGTCAGCGGAATCCGGACGGGTGTGTTCCTCTCGGGGGGAAATGAGGAGAGCAGGGGGCGGATGGGTGAGGGCCTGGAGAGGGGAAAAGATGCATATATATGCCGGCCGTTCACCATTTAGAAAAAAGCTGCGGAAGGGGGGTTGTGTGGGGGAAAAAATTGGGAGGGGGAAAAAATATCGAAAGTGGAGGTACGGAAGATTTTAGGTGACCGGAAGTTCCTGGTTTATGAAGCCGCTGCTGGAGTTCTTTGGAGGAGGGGAGGGAGGTTCCTTAGAGCGGAGGAGCTGTGTGGGAAAAAGAAGGATAGGTCGCTGTAGGGAGCAGCCGTTCTTGATTTGCACGGGGGGAAGACTCCAGGGAGGGGGGGTAGGGGGAAACACAAAGGCGTAGAAGAAGAGTGGGGTGTAGGGCCTGCAGCTGCCATAGATAGAATCCAGATCAAACAGATGAGGATCATCATATTTCTGGACGAAAAAAAACCCAGAGAAAAAGCGATCAGAAGAAGGAAAGGATGTGGAACTCCGCCTCTCGGCCTTGCCGGAAAACACGAAAAAGAAAAATAAAGTTCAAAAGAGAACCAACGCATGAGGGAACATTTCTCTTAATGCCGACATTAGCAAAAGGACCCCGCCCGAAGGAAAAACAGAATCTAAAACTTGAAAGAAAAGGGCCTGCCAAGCCAGCCCTCACCAGCCTGAGATAGAAGAGGGACGAAAACCAGCGCAGTCAAAAAATGAAAAGGAACTGCAATATCAACGCCATCCAAGCAAGATAAGAGAACAAATTAGAAGAAAAAAGAGAAAAGGGGCCAAAGGAATAAAAAAAAGAAGCTCCTGGGCTCTCACTGCCTCCCTCATGACTGTCTACTATAACTCAAAAAAAAGGCTTTTCCCAGAAGGAGACCCTGCCAGAAAAACACCGAAGGGTCAGCCGAGACGCAAAGCACTTGAAGAAAAATCCGCCATCTCTTCTCAGACCCTCCCCGTCATCGGCCCGAGCAGAGTCTTCCCTCACACAAAGGGAGGAAAATCAAAGGCCAGCTGGAAAAAGCACAGGTGGGAAGAGGATGTCAACTTTGAGCCCCCCTGGCAATGGTACTTACCGGAACATCATTAGTAAAAAGATCCTGGGGGGGGGGGAAAAAAGGCCGGGAGGTGGGGGGGAGCCGGGGGGATCAGCTTCCATCCGGGGAAACGGGGGACCCTCTCGGTAAATGACATCCATCCGGGGAGGGACTCCACCCAGAAATCCAGGGAAAAAAACTAGTCGGGAAGAAAATAAACTTAGGAGGGGACAAATCCGCAGTTACGACCTCCACTTCACCCAGAAGAGGAGGCCAGTCCGAGAAACCTCTTGTTTTCACATCCGTCACATGGGAACAGAGAATTGCCTTCATAGCAGGAGAGGACAGGACAAAATTCAGAAAGGCACCTCTGCCACAATGTTCCCGCCGGCACAAAGCTCGGAAGGCTCAAAAAAAAACGTATCCAGCTACTTGACTGAGAAAACAGCCACTCAGAAGGGACCGCCGGTCACTGGGCATGCCTGTCCCCAAACATCCAAAAGAAAAGGTCATTTGACAAAAAAGGGGGTTCATGGAGATCAGGAAGGAAACTCAGAGAGGGATTTTCGGAGAAAAAAGTCATCAAGGGAGGAAAGCCATCGCATGCAAAGAACAAACCCAAAGAAGAAATTGGATGGGGAAGGAGGGGACGTAAAAAACTAAAGAATCCCAGGAAAACCCAAGGGAACTGCATTAACCACCAGAGGGGAGGGGTACATGTCAAGAGAATTTCCAGAAAATAGAATACTGGAGTAGCCCACAAAAAAATCATATCTGTGGATACTCCAAGAAATGAACAAGGAGGTCCGGATTGCACGGTCTATGCTCAAAGGGTAAGTGCGAAGAAGGGAACAGGAAGGGAATGAATGGAAAAAAGGAAGAAGCGGCGTCATGAGAAAATGCCGCCATGACTCCTGCATCTCGTAAGGAGAGGGAAGGGAGGGGGGAGGGAACGCTAGCAGGAAGGGATACAAACCAAGGGAAAAAAGCCAGCAATCCAAAGGGGGGGGAGAAACAAACTTCTCCGCTGGGAGACGAAAAAGTTCTTCTGAAAAAAAATTCAAGGGGAGAAGAAAGAAAGAAGGGGGAGCTTGCAAAGAAGCCTCGGAGGGCTGAGAAGGGGAGGGAATACGGCTGGGGTCAAAAAAAAAGCATTTCACGCCGATCGTTTATGCTGAGAAACATGTCTCTCTAGAGGGGGGGGGGGGAGTCTCCAGACAAAAATACAGGAGGATCTCAAATTGAAGGCAACAAAGGGGGATATCTCAAAGGGCCACCCTGAAGAAAGTGTTCCCAGGAAGAAGGGGGAAAGGGAACCCGGGACCAAAAGGGAAGTGTAAAGGTGCTGGGGGTAGACTACAAA
>Ga0179593_1280523_pt1 | contig 16162 bp, 21 predicted proteins | sample CZODoug2_1_08_16_FD_185931 | JGI IMG/M metagenome (GOLD analysis project Ga0179593, IMG submission 185931) | Vadose zone soil fungal communities from Angelo Coast Range Reserve, California, USA - CZODoug2_1_08_16fungal (PacBio error correction) | ecosystem: Environmental > Terrestrial > Soil >...
GCTACACCACACAAAGAAACACCGAGCCCGCCCTGCATCCCGGGCGGCCAAAAAAACGAAAACCTTTTGAGGGAACTAGATCAGAAAAACAAAAAGGCGACGCGAATTGGGGGAAGAGAGTGACCACCAGACGCACAAGGCCACAGGACGAGGAAAAATTCAGGGGCCCTGGAGGAAGGCAAAAAGGGGGGAAGAGGGACTTCAAAGATTGGCACAGGGCTCTCGAATATGGGGCGGATGTCATGTGACACCGGGGGCAGGGGGGGGGGAACAGCAGAGTTTCAACAAAGTCTTAACACTAAAAAAACATGCCCGAAAGACCTTTAAAATACCGCCTTCTTGTTCAAAAATCCATTCGGTCGCCGCCCCATTAGACAACAGAGGTGTTGTCAACGTCAATTAAGGGGGGGGAAACAAAGCATCCGGGATAATGGTCAGGTTGACAAACGGATCTCCTGTTCAAAACCGCAAAAGGCCATTGCACTTTAGCAAAAGAATCAAGATAAAAGGGGAGTTACATCAGACGGACGGTGCGAATGGGTGAGGGGCCGATCAAAAAAGCCCGGCCCCACGATGCAAGGCAAAAAGCGGGGAGAACTGGGGTTTGATACGGGCAGGAAGGGAGGCCGGGTGTTCAAGGTTAAAGGGGGGGGGCAACACCCCGAAGAGGCGTAGAAAGAAAACACAAAATGGGCGAACAAATGGTAATGGTTGGGACACAAAACGACGGAACGCCAGAGTTGGTCTTGACGCCGTGGTGGGAAAAAAAAAAAGGCTGGACGATAAAGCTCGGGGGGGGGGCGGTGGGGTAAAAAGAACTCAAAGAAAAGGGGGGTTCAAAGGGGACCCAAAATTTGCAATTGAAGGATTATACTAACAATGAAGCAAATCGGCTCACAAAGGTCAAGAAAATAAGAAATGTAAAAGAAGGAAGAAACAGCGATGGCCAAGGATCAGAAGCCGTCATATTGAAAGAAAGGAATTTGGGGGGACTAGGGGGGGGGCGACAGAAACTTGTGAATTTCAAAAAAGAGAAGGACCCGAGTAGCACAGAGGAAGTTTGCCAACCCCGGGAAAGCTCCGTCGAGCCAAACGAAAATCAATGGGGATCGGGGAAAGTTACGTACTCGGTCCCCTCGAAAGGGGTTTGGTGGGAGAGAGAGAACCTAAATACGACCGAGGACCCTACACTCAAACAACAAAAAAAGGGAAAAGAGGAAAACAGGAGGGTCAAGAAAGGGGAGACCTCTTTTAGAACACCAAAAAGTCGCACGGCCCGCGCCCGGTGGTCTGAAAGAATGAAAAGGGGCCTGTGAATACAGCAAAAAAGGGGGGGGGGGGGGGGGTATGATGGTAGGGGGGGGGGGGGGGGGTGGTGGGGGGGGGGGGGGGGGGGGGGGGGGGGAGTCATGAGGGTAAAAAAGTTCAAATTAGCCGGGAGGACCTCACGGCAGCAGTTCGAATCATGGCCGGGATTGACACACTGGGAATACGAGGTGGATTGGGACCTGGAAAGAAAAAGTAAAGTAGTGGGGAGAATCGGCACTTGGGTGAAGCCGATGGACCATCGTAGACCAAAGAAAAGGAAAAAGGGGGCCACCCGGAAAAAAAAAAAATCCAGTATAAATGGTACGGGAGCCAAAAAAAAGATAAGAAACCAAATCCAACCGAGCTTATCAACGGGGGAAAAACAGCAACAAACGACAATAAAACAAGCGGTCTGGAAAAAAAAGGGGGCGCAAATAAGGAAAACCAGGTAAAAAAAAGGGAAAGGTTCAGGAGAGGGGAAGAAAGATCGTTGGCACAACAAGGGACCAGCGCCGCGCAACTTCGGAACAAACGGCACTCCGTGAACAAAACCCGAAAACTTGGGAGTTGAAAATCGAACCAGGGGACACTGCACTGAAAACGCAGGAAAAAAGAATGAGCATACAAAGGAACAAAGGGACTAGGAAGCCGGTAGGAACAGGCCCGTGTGAAACTTTGAAGAAAAGGGGGCAGAGAAGGAGGTCTGCACAAAATCAGCGGAAAAACAACCTTTAGGCAATGAAATATGCGAAAACCACTCAGGTTACGTCCGGAGAAAAAAAGAAGGGGTTGGCCAACGGTGCCGGACAGGGAAAAAAAACCGGCCAGCGAAAGGCATTGTCCTAGGACAAGGAACAGACGCGGGTTCAAAAAAAGGGGAACTTAGGGAAACAGACGCAAAGAAAAAATATAGAGAGCCCTTGGGACAATCGCAGGTAACCTTGCTCACAGGGAACAATTCAACAATTCACAGGGTCGTCCAGGAAAGGCAAGAAAGGGTAAAACTATACTGACCCATAAATCTGGAACAAAACTCCCACGAAAAAAGCCGGTGGACCGTGTTCGATGAGGGTATGAAAAACACACAGACTGGAAAGCTTGAAAATGTCGGGAAGGGCGATGTGGACCCGTCGTTGTGGCCAGAACTGCATTGCAGAAAGAAAACCGGCCAACATCTTAATAAACGCACCACGGGGAAAGGGGGAGTGTGGGCGTGGAAGCGCACGAAGCAAGGGCAAATTGGTAGGGGGGGTGGAACTACAGGCCGGGTAAAGGGGCCGACATGTCGAAGACCGAAAAAGGGACGCAGTGCTGAGCAGATACAGATGCCGGAGAAAGGACGCGAGGGGGTCGTAGCGGGCCGAAAGGGTAAAACGGAAGGCACGGAGGGGATGAAGCTGGAAAGGGACGGAAAAACGGACCGCTTTGAGGAGGAACGGCGGGGGCTCAATAAAAAGGCGTTCGTTGTGCAGGAAGCCGTGTGGGAATTGACAAAAACTCACGTGAGGAAAAGGGGGGGGCCGCAGGAGGTGAGGTGAGAAGTAATCGGGAAAGAAAAGGGGCGCACTGCGCTATGTTTAGTACGACGGGGGAAAGACGGACGTGGCACTGAGAAGCCCAGAACCCCAAGTAAGAAGGCGGTCAGCTCGGCAAAAAAGAAATCGCTAAAGAAAAAAAAGAAAACCAGTGGTGAAAGGGGAACATCCCATCACGTATTGATGCCGGAAGTTTTTCGCGCCGGGGTGGTCGATAATGCGGGATATTGAACCACTGGGGGTGAGGGTCAAGGGAACTCCGATTCTCGGAGGTGCTGGTGGAGGAAGAACAGATTCCAAAAAAAGAGAAAAAATAAAACATGAAAAGGGGAGCCACAACGGTAAGAGCATGAATCCGCCCGAGACGCATCAAGGATATCAAGGAGTGACAGGGGAGGCTGTCTGGGCCAGCCATCCGGTGTGAGGAAGAGCGGGGGGGTGTGGGGGGGAAAATGTGTCAGGGGGGAAAAGGGTTCTGGAGGTGCACGGCAAAAAAACCGCCCACCTCCGCGACATCGAGGGGAAACCGTCACAGCGGAGGGACCAGAATAAAATTTCATTGACGGGAACGACGCAAAAAAGAGGCAAGAACGACGCGCTTGGGGGGAACCGGTGGGGTGACGTTCCGAGCCGGACTTCCGCACGGCCCGTCTTGAAAGGGGGGAAAGGGGGGGCCAGAAAAAGGAAATCGGCCTTACTATCTCAGTCAACAACAAAAAAGGGAAAAAAGAGGGGAAGGAGAAAAAAATTTTTCCGCCAGGAGGCGCACAAAAGGACAAACCCTCTTGAATGACAAGAGCGCCGCTCAAAAGGAAAAAGGCAAAGCTCAAAAAAAAAGGCAATCTCGAACACAGTTGGGGAGAGTACTCAATGTGAAGAGAACAAACCTCGCTGTTGATTTTCGTGAAGAGGGTGGAGTGCCGGGGCTTCGGGGAAAAAGAAAAACCCAGGAAAGAAAGCCCGGCCGAATGTCGCACAGAACCGAAGCTCGGGGGACCGGCGGAAAGCAGGGGAAATAAACGGGGACGGGAGCAGGGGAAGGTCACGTTCTAAAAGTGACCAAGAAAACCGCCGGGAAAAAACGGGATTTCGCCGCCGAGCTTGGAGTCTGAGGAAAGAAAAAACTTAAAAACACGCCCAAAAGAAAAAAATGTAGGGTTACGCCGGCAAAGGCAAAGCACGTGCCTGGAGCTGAAACGGTTTGAAAAAAATGGGGAGGCTAAATGCAGAATGAATATCTGGGGGAACGAAAAAGGGACACGCAGGAGGGGTCAGTGATTCCTGGTCCTTGGAAAAAAACAGCCGTGTTTCAGAAAGTCGAACTGAGAAAAAAGTTGAGCCTGGTGTTGGGAGGGAACAGGAAAAGGTCGGCCTAAATATTAGAATGGGGGGATCAACCCCGCAGCGGTTTGTCAAACGTAGACCAGAACCTTAAGGGATCGCCGCAACAAAAAGGCCAGGGGGCTGGCAGACGGCGCAAATTCATCTCAATTCATAGGGGCACGCGGAAAAAACAGCGGACCACATAAGCGCCTGACCGTCGGGCGAATGTTCTCGGGACCAGGAAAATGATGGAACAAAGTTGCTAGGAGGCGATTGGAACAAAAAAATAAAAAAAAAGGTACGAAAATCCCCCCGCGCGAACGCCAACGAAAAAATCCGGGACGGGCCCTTACGCCCGGAAAAAAAACTTCTTGGCCGGGGGGGGACTGGGGACCGAATTGAAAAAAAAAACAATGCCCGGGGCCTAAAAATCAACAAAGGCAAACCAAAAAGCCGGACAGGAGGGGAACCAGAGGGAGAAAGGCCCGCCCCCGCGCATCCACCTAATCCAATGAAAGATCGAACAGGGGAGACCAAATCGCAGGATGTCGGGAAAGAACCCGGTGCAGAAAGCGCCAAAGGGGTTCATCGCCACAGGGGCGAAATAAGGTGGAATGGGGAAACGGGGTCAGAAGAAAAAAAGGAACGCTGTTCCCGATGGGCAAAACAACGGGCTCTCGATATGGGGGATGTGAGGGGGAAATACAGAGCAAGGCCTGATGTCGAACCAAAACCGCGAGGGTCCACGGGCTCAAAAAACAGTAAGTAGACGGGAGTCTGAGGAACTACGATTTGAGCCGTCAACGAACTGTAAACGGAATTTAGAAGGAGCCGTCGGGGGCAGTCCCCGCACGGAAACTTTCCCCCGGAGTGGTCCGTCGAATATTCCGGGGAAACCGGGAGGGGGGGCATTAGGAGATGGGGTGCAAGGGGGGACACAATATCTGTGACGTTCTCCACCGGAAAAACGACCGGGACATGCTTAAACGGCACAGGACCCTGGGGGACGAAAACTGATTATGCGATGGGGGTGGGACAGATCAAAGCCAGAGAAAAACCTGAAACTGATGCATTGGCATAGAAAAGTCACTCTTAGAGGGTGGGGTAGTGAAAAAAGGGATGCAAAAAAAAAAGGGACACGGCAGACGCGTCCATGGTGGGCCACCCGGGGGATCGGGTACAAAGGACACGAAAAGAAACTGCCAAAAAAACTGCAACTGGGGGGGAACCAGAAACGAAACGAACGCCTCGGCGGTTCTTTCCAGACCGGAGAGGAAAGGAGGCCCAACCATGGGGCCAAACCGGAATGCTCGGTGGAGGGGGGGGAGCATGCACGTCACACGAAAAGTTGGAAAGGATGGGGGAAAAACGATCCCTCATGTGAAAAACTGAGAGACTGTTTACGACTTCGCGGCGACATCAGAGTGGAAGGGTCAACGACGCACGGATAAACGCTCACTAAACGGATCCGGGAAAAAGACCACCGCTAGGCATCTAATAAAGAGCCAAGCCCACACTGCAGAAATAAGCTGATAGTAGCCCGCGGGAAGAAAAAAAAGTTTGACGGTTAATCTCGACGGAGAAGCAACCAAGGGAAAAAATACAAGAACTAAAAGCGCTTCAGTGCGACAGTCTTGGGAGAAGAGAGAGGGAAACACGGCAGAATCAGAGATCAAAAAACCAATAAAGGTAGGAAGGATGTCGCCCGACAAAAACTGGAAAAAAAAAAAACTCCTCAACCTCGTCCCACCAAAGTAGCAACACCACAAGGAAATAATGTCAATGAATGATGAAAAGTGGGCCTTTGTAAGGGGGCAGAAAAGATAGCGTTCACCGAAAAGTCGCCTAAGGCACGAATCTCAAGAAAGAACAAAAGGGACGACGTTCTTAAATTTAGTGGGGGTGTATTTCTTGGGACGGAAGCGGGCAGCTGGAGTTCGGGTGCGCCGTGAAGAAGTACAACGACGAAAGTCAGGGGAGAAAAACCTCAAGAGGTAGGAAAAAGGGAGAAACGTCCGATTTATCCGTGAGAAAAGCCACCGAACCAAGCGATCCGGGCAAGAGAATCCACCAGATACGGGCGTCCCATTGAAAAAAGGAAGAATCGGAGCGGCGGAAACAAGCAAAATCGGCAACAGCGTGGTTTCAAAGGGTAAAATCGGGATTGAAAGGAGCAACGGGTGCAAAAACCAAAACGCCGGACACTTCGGTATCAAAAACAAGAAAAACGAGCACCGAATACCAGATTAGAATTGGCTACGTGGAAAAACGGGCATTGGAAGCCATAAATCAGACACCGGAAGGGAGCAAATACAAGGAAAGTAAGAAAAAAGGGAAGAAATCCGGTGACCCGAACAATGGGGGAACCGATCATGCATGTTGACACCTTTCCAATCAAAAAAACGCGCACCTAACAGGGACAAGTTGAAGAGGACAACTCAAGGATTTGAAAAAGTGCGGAACGAAAACGAAATGGCCAATCGGCGTCGCGTTCCCAACCTTAGCGGCCGAAAGCAACTATGCAGGATAGTCCTTGAGTCAGGCAGGGGAACTAGAAGTTTCCAAAAATCAAAAGTATCTGGATCTCAATTCACCAAGAAATAAATCGAGAGAATAAGTGCAGACTGTAAGATTGAAAAGAGGGCAAAGCCCAAAGGGTGTATGAGATGAAAGAAATGGGCGTTAGGCAACGGCAAGGAGGCCCATCAGCTCGGCAGGTTTAGTGACTTTGAAGGAGAAAATGCACATTAGACGGAGGGAATTTCTCAGCGGGCCGCGGGGCTCTTGGGCCCTCTATTTTGCGTGGGGAATGAAAAACTCCCAAGCCATGGAAAAGCAAAAACGAGAAGGGGAAGAAAAATCAGTTGCAAAAAAAGGGAGAGGGTGGGGGAAGGGCTCACCGCGCCGGGCACGGCGCCGCCGAAAAGTGGTGACAGAGGGACGGGACCATATCTGGGGAGGAACGAAAAAGGGACGAAGAAAGCAGAAGGGGAGGGGACAAAACATCGGCAACGAAGAGGGAACGGCGGTCGGGATCAGGGGCCAAGGGAAAACGCGCTTCGCGAAAGCCTTACGAGGGCTGGGAATAAACTAGCGACGGACAGATCTTAGAAGAAAAACGGGAATCAAATAAACTCCGGTTACGCACACTGGAGGATTTCACACACATGTTCACCGAAGGGCAGTAAGTTGAAAATCAGACAACAGAAGGGGGACAAAGAAAGGGAAAAAAAAAAGGGGACTACTGCAGACAAGAAGCAAAAACCCGATCAGGGAAGGAGCATCAGAGAAAAACCAGCTCGGCCATTCTACAGCTAAAAAGAAAACACGCAAAAAAGCACTGGAAGCATCAGAGGGGAACTTGCGCAGAAATAAAAAAGGAAAGAAAAACGCGGGGGGAAAAAGGGGCGGTTTCACTTCGATATCAGACGAGTCCAGACGTTTCAGCTGCGGAAGTCGAACAGGTAGCAGAGGGACGCCCCAGTGACTAAGACAAAGAAAGGGGCGAAACCGGGCTGAAAATAGAGCCATTCACCGAGCAGCTGGTTAGCGACATGCTTCGCGTAGAAGGGGGCACTGGGGCGGACCAGACGACCAGACACCGCCAAAAAAAAAAGCGTAAATCAAGCAAAGGCGAACCTCCTTATCGTCCAATGGGGACCGGAAGACGGCCCGCAAGCGCGGACCGAAAAAGTCCGCTGTTTGACAGGGAATAACGATAGTCACACGAAACAAGGAGGACATTGAAAAGGGGACAGGAAAATTTGGACGAAAAAAAAAAGAAACAAGACGGGCCGGGAAGAGTATATTCACTAGAAACATCAAACAAAAATAAAAGAAAAGAGTGAGAAAGAGAAAAATAAAAACGGGGCCTGGGGGGAGGGAAAAACAGCAAAAACCAAGGGCTAAAGACTTGGCAATGGAATCTTTTATATCCTCGCATCGAAACGGATCAGAACCCAAGAGTAGTTCACAAAAAAAAACGCTTGCGCCGTCACCGAAACAAGTGGCCAAAGTTTTGACGATCACGCCTGAACCCGACGCTGGGGGGATATGGCGTTACCGGGGCTGGAAGGGGGGAACAGGGGCACTAGGAAGGAAAAAAAAAGCAAGAGCCCAGAACCAGGCAGGCGCACGCCGGATGGTTCTCTCAAAAAGAACAAGTTCTTGTGAAAAGGTCGGCAAAAACGCAGGGAAAGCGGGTATGAAAAAAAGGAGGGGAAGGTTCAACCGGGGGAAAGAGAAGGTTTACAAAAGAGACGAGAAATGACGAAGCCGCGAAAGGTTCGCTACAAAACTAAACTGTAAGATAAGAAGGAAAAAGAATACGTGACCACCACACGGGCCGTCAAACTTCGCCCGGCGGAAAGCGAAAAGAAGACTGAGAACGTCAACTTGCTAATGCACTTAAAAGTGGGGAAGCCTCGAGGAGCGAGGCCGAGCCGACCAACGCCCTGTCTATCCGGGGGGGGGGTGAAGGGACTTCCTGGGGCCCAAAATCCACGTCGAATCTGTGGGGAGAGCTTTGTGTGGGGCCGAGCAACGTAGAAGACGCCAACGCCCAAGTGGGGGAAAACCCGAACGGGGGGGAGGGAAAACCAGGAACGAGGGGGGAGAAGAGAAAGGAGAGGGAAAAAATCACGGTCCGGGACGGCCTCAAAAACGATCAAAGCACAGGTGTACCGGCGAATGGAGCTCGGTCAGCAACATGCCGGAGAAAAGAAGAGGCCGGCAGGAAAAGGAGAGGTGTTCCGATAAACAAAATCACAAAAATGAAAAGGTCTTTCGACTGGAGCCGACAAAACCGAAAGGACGAAGAATGTCGGGGAGGGGGAGGGAAGAAAGCCAAATAGTCCAACACCACGGGTGACGGGCTTGAGGCACAGCCTGTGGGGTTAAGGAAAAAAATTGCGCAACCATGAAGGGGAAAAATTCAAGCAAACTAACGTGGACACATCGCAGCGAAACAGCGAAAAAAGGATGAGAAAAATTCCAGAGAAAAAGCCAAGAAAAGGTAACGGTGCCCTTTGTTACGACACAGCTCGGAAAAAGCGAACGCGTCGGGGGTTGGGGGACGAGCAGAGGGGAAGGGCGCATTGAAAGAGCAAAAAGGTGAACTGGGCCCGGTCGCGCTCGCTTTTGGTAAGAGAGTAAAAGTGAAAAAAAAAAAAAATATAAGGGGGGGGGGGGATCGAGCTCAAAGACCAGGCCGGACGCGGTGGAAAATGGGACAAGAAGGGACCGGGGGCGAAAAGAAAAGGGGGTGTCACCGAAAAAGGGGGTGGCAATCACCCAATGACAGGGCCGGCAACTTTTCAACCCAGGACCGGGCGCCCTGCGGAAAAGGTTCCTGGAAAACCGGGAAGGTGCACGGCGGGGGGCAAAAGGTGCACAAAAAGAAAGGGGGGAGTGCACTTGGGGAGAAAAAAAAACAGGTCGGCCCTGTGAACTGAACCTGAAAGGCAAGCCTAGGAGTCATTGGGAAGAAAAAAGGAACGAAGGCAAAACCTTCATAGGGAAAAAGGGGGGGGGAGGCATATAATGAATGGGTCACCGGCAAAAAGAATTCTCAAGGAGGGGGTTTGCTATCAGGCGGAAGGGGGGGGGGGATGGGAAGGAATTTACCCGGAACAGGGACATTGGGGGGGGGGCCCGGGAAAGGAAAAAAAAAACTCGAGAAACATATGTTGACCCAAGGGGGGAAAAGGGAAAAGAGGCGAAACGCACTCAGAAAAAAAAAAAAAAAAACACAAAAAAAAAAAAGGGGACTCCAAACGATGGGGGGAAGGGGGGGGGGGGGGGGGAAAAGGGCCTGGCAAAAAGGGAGGTTGCGGGGGGGAAAGACTAAGGGCCCCAGGCGACGATTTTTTGACGTGGTGGGCCCAAAAAGTTCATCGGGGTCGGAAATGAAGGAAACGAACGGAAGCGGAGCACGGGGCTTCAAAAAAAAGCCAACGAAACGACAAGAAGGAAACGATGTAAAAGAAAATCACGGGCAAAAAAAGAGAAAATGAATTATCAACTCAAATGGCCATGTTCAGACCCAAGAAATGCCGGGGGAAAACTCCGAAAATGGCCGGGGAAGGGAGATGAATCTAAAAAGAAAAAGGGACACAGCAAATAATCGGACCCTTCGGGGACTCAAAAACTAACCTGCCCTGGTGGGGGTACGAGAGAAGTGCGACCCAGGACAGATAAAGACTACAAAAAAACACACAGAGGGAAGGAGAGAAGTCTGTCGCCAGGTTACATGGAACGCTCGTCTCTAGACCAAAAAACAAAAAGTCCGTCGCCGGAACCAACGCGTGTCGAGGTGGGGGAGGGGAGGGGCAACCGAGGGGGACCGAAGCTTGAAGGGGAAAATTAAGAAAAAGAAAGTAGAAAATCGTCAGAGGGGAAAAATGGCTGCAAAACAAGATAAGGTGTCGAACAGGGAATAAAACGCGGTGGGAGAAACGTGCGGCCTCGGTCCCAGGAAGAGGGAGTTGCGAGTTGGACAGATGGAAAAAAAAAAAAAAAGGGCATTATCTCCCCAGAAAAGGAGGACACCCGGAAAAAAAAAGAAAGGTGGGACAAGTGAAGGCGCTAACGGACAAGATCATCAAAAAGAAACAAAATCCACGTCGGAAAAGTGAAGACCCACGAAGGCGGGGTCGCCGAGTCAAAAAAAAAACATCCCAGGGGAACAGAATGTTCGTCAAGGACTAGACAAAAATTGGGAAAACCATGGGCGCACGTCGAAAAAGGACGCATCAACAGACAGCCGATTACGGAAGAACCTAGGGAGGAAAGTGCAATAGGGCACTGCGATAAAAAAATAGGACCAGAAAAAAATGTGAGAGCACTGAAAAAAGGTAAAAGATGCCGTTAAGAAAAGGCCGCCCTTGCCGTTGGGGAACAAGAAAACAAGGCCCAGGATCTGCCGGGGAAACCGAAACGCGACGCAAAACCTTGAAAGAAAAAGAAAAAAAGAAAGGCTAAGAAAGAAAACCACGTGGTGACAAAAAACGTGCAGGAGGCGACCGAATGAGAACACGTCACGGGGAAAAAAGGAATAGACCTAGAAGGACGGCAAGGCAATTTGAAAAAGGGGGGGGGTTCACAGGGGGACACGGTGTGAGAGAGCAGCAATATCCGAGAGCCGCGAAGCTCTGCTCACGAAAAAGAAATGTGCACACTGGGCCATTTCCAACAGGAGGAAAGGGCCCCGCTAAAACAATCGCCAAGCAACAGAATGTCACCAACGTGTTGATGTGAGCAAAAAAAAACAGCACATTGCGTGGAACGGGGGGGGCGGAATTGGGCCAACAAGAGAGAACTGTGTTGAAAAAAGAGGTGGGAGGTTGCCGAAAAGAAAAGCATGGCGGGGCAGCAACCACGGGCCCCACAATCACAGGATTTTGAAAAAAAGCAAGAAAAAGATCGTGGTGGGGGTGGAAAGTACGAACTAAGGGGAAAAAAAAAACCGCCGACCGGGTGTTACAAAAAGCGGCTCAAAAAAATGAGGTAGCACAAAGGAGGGAAATAAATACGAAACGATAAGGAAAAAGTCAATAGCACAAGAGGGTCCGGGAGAAAAGACAGGCGCCCGCGTCGCCTACCTGAAAGAATATTAGAGCAGGGAACCGAAAGAGGAGTACCGCAAAGGGAAAGAGGTCCGGTGTGGAAGGGAAAAAAAGCGGCGGATTTCAACCACAAAAAAAAAAAGCATGTTTAGGCAGGAGGCTACGTTTCTGAACGAAAAACAAGGAGGAAAAAGGAGAAAGTTGAGGAAAAAAGGTGAACAAAAAAAACCCCACCGAAACTCAAAACCGTAGGGAGAGACTCGGAAGATGAAAGTCGAGCAGATCAAACCAAAACCGGATTCAGCCCCAAACCGAAAGGGATTTAAAAAAGCGCCAGAAAAAGAGGGAACTGCTGAAAGCAAAAAAGGGAGTAGCGAAGCGCCAGACTTTATCGGCCGGCGAAAGTACCGAGCGGTTTTGTGGTAAACGCCCTCGAAGGGGATCAAAGAAACAAAACATCAAAGAAACGTAAAGGAGCGCCGACCGTCAACCGACTCGGTTTGGGGGAGCTGTGCGCGAGGAAGGTGGTGATGAAGGGGGCGCACTACCCGCCAAAAGCAAAAATCGTCACGTCCCGAGAGAAAGGACGAAAGGGGCCCGCGTATAGTAATGCCGGAGAACGCGGCAAGAGCTTCCGAGGAAAAAAACAAGGAGGAAGTGGACAAGTCGGAGGGGAAGGGAGGGCTATAAATTGGTTGAAAAAAGGACGCAGGAAGGGAGAAAAAAAAAGGACCCGCTATGAGAGGAGACAACAACAACAGGAGAGAAGGAATAGAAAAATGACGCGAAGGCAAAAGTAGTGCGAACCATACGAGGACAACGGGAAGGGTGAAAGGGGGGATGGAGACCGGGAAAATCCAACGGCCCATCGGACAACGCGCGGAGACGAGAAGGATGCGCGTTCCGGAAAAAGTTGAAGGGACGAAGACCAAAAATCAAGGAGGGTGACTTGTGTTGTTGAAAAGGGATGTCTAAAAGGGGGGAATAGGCGGAGGACGCCAACAAGACATCGACGCAACTCGAAATCTGCAACAAAATACGCGTTGGAAGTACGAAGAAGAAGGAGGAAAGGGGGGGGGGGCTGCCACACACTACAGAGAGTTCAAAGAAGGCCTTTGACCAAAGGGGGACAAAGGTAGACGGGACAGAACGTAACGGGGTCGAGAAAGGACGGACAAAAAAAAAAAAGGGCCCAGTCAGGATTGGACCCGGCTGGGAGGGGCTAAAAAAAGGGCCACGTGCGGGATCGTAAATAACTTGCCGGGGGGTGATGTTTGGAGGTGGCAGAGTAAAATGTGAGAGAAAAGATCTAAAAAGAATAGGAATCATTGTGGAAGTATGGCCATTTCTTCTGGAAGAAAAACCAAACGGGGCCGTGAGTCGAACTACTTGAAAAAGTACTACCTGGGAACCAAAAATTAGAAAGGAAGAGTCCGCCCAGAGAAAAAAAGGGAGATGTGGTAAAAGAACCGCCCGGGATAAGAAATGCGGAAGGGAATCGAATTACGGAGAAAGAAAAAAGAGGGGGCACGGCGGACAGGGAAGGATAAGCACAAGCCGTAGAGACAAGTCTGCCAAAAGGGAAGGGGAAAGGAAGGAAGCCCAGAAAAAAAACCTCCGGCAGATTGGAAAGTGCCGATGTTTCTTCATCGACTTGCAAAAAAAAAAAAAAGTGGAGCTAAAGGGGTCAGACGATAAAAAAAGACGCGAAAAAAAGAAGGGGGCCGAAAAAGGCGCCCGGAAGCTAAGAAACAAGGAAGGGAAGTTACCAGGGCAGGCAATGACACACACCTGTTATTTTCAAATTGCCTTTTTGCCCACAACCACGCCATTGCCAAGGGGAGACTGTCAAAAACAGACAAAGGAAGAGCCCAAAAAAATCGCCCTCTAGACCTCTGATAATTCCCGGAATCCAAAAAGGGACTTAAACTCAGGGGAGGAAAAAGGAACACGGAAAGACAGCGGCGCATGGGGGGGCCGTTTCCGAAAAAAAGAAATGGTCAGAAGGCAGGCGGAAGGTAGAACAGGGGGGTCGAGCAGCGCTTGCATTGAAAAACCCCTCTCGAGTGCGTGCATGGGAAAGAAAGGCCAATCAAAAAAATAAAAAGAAGGGTTGAAACAAAGGAAATGGTCAAAAAAGGGGGCAAAATCCGGCCTTAGGCAGAAAAGTAAGTCGATGCCGACAAAAAAAAAAAAGACGGGCTCGCGTGGACACCAAAGAAAGGTAGGTAGAACGCGACAGTTCACGCGCCGGAGGGGAGAAAAGTAATATTAAAGGTGCAAGGGGAAACGCAAGGGTGGGGGAAAAAAGATTTCCGGGCAAAAAATGAGTGACCCGTGGGGTTCGCCCCCGGCACCGAATGGCCACACTGAGGAACGATCAGCGAGAGAAGTTGGGGGGTGGGAAGGTGAATTAAAACGGGCCCAAAATGGCGGTGCGATGTTGCAGATCCAGGACAGAGAAAAAAACGGACACGAAAAGCCACAAGTCCTCCAAGCGGGTAAAAGGATGGTGGAGCATGCCTTGCAAAAAAAAATTGGAGCGCGGCGTAACCAAAGTGGGTGAAAACGGGGTGGGAAACGTAGAAAAGGAAAAGACCACGAACCTGAATTGACATTCAAAAAAACGCCTAGGAGGGGGGGAGTAAAACGCCCCGGGGAAAAATGAAAATGGGATGGCCCGGATAGCCTCCGGGGGGCTGTGGTAACGGGGAAAAAGAGAAGGGTAATGACGATTTAAAAAAAGGGGGAAACACTTGGAAAAAAAACAAGTAGATAAAGAACGTGCGAGCATCGGAATTCAAAGGCCGCACGAAAGCCAGAGGAAAACGAGGCCCGCCAAAGGGGCTAATTCACAAGGAGAAAGAATAGGAAACAGAAGCAAAATGTGGGGAAAAAGGGGCGAGAAAACAGAAGCTTTGCCTGGGGGACGAAGAAGTGGAAAAACGGTGGAAGAACGTCGGAGAGCCCACAGGGACAAAAAGCAGTCTCTGGGAACAATAACGAAGCCGGGGCAAGTCGGCAACTTGGGTAAAAAAACAAAAAAAAGGATATGGAAACGGCGACCAGATATATAGAAAAAATAAGGGGAAGAAGATATATGGTCCAAGCATCCGTCCTGCCTCGATCGTCACCAAAGTCTCGGGAACGGACCCTCTAAGGGGGACAGAGGTATATGTGGGGACGTTGAAAGTTAAAAAAAACAGGGAAACTCAGAGGGAAGCCTAAGCTTCTGGTCGAGTCATGAAACAAAGGGCTCTTTCTCATGATGATCGCAGGGAGGGGGACACAAACTGGGAGGACCGGAATCAGTGGCGTTCAACATAATGGGGCAAACATTGAAGCGAGTGAGCCACAAGAGCTAGTATCTCCAAGCAAAGGGGGGTAGAAAACAACAGTGGAAAAAATAACGGCGAAGGGGGGAAGACCAAGGGCCCCCACCTCGAAAAAAAAACCCAAAGGAAGAGACACGGGACAGCCCCATCATCCACACGGAACGTATGGGAAGACCCAAAAACTTTTCTCCGAATTAACGGGAAAATACAAGGGGGAAGAACACAAAGGTGTTTTCAATTCAGGAAAGGGAACTGGTGGAAAAAAAAGGAAGAAACGCCAGGAGAAAAAGCAGCATCAAAAAGGGGAACGAAACGTCCAACGAATAAAAGGCTTTGAGAGTGCATCGTGGGCAAGGAAGAAAGGGGAAATACGCACAAAAAGCGGGACAAAAAAGGAATAAAATAAAAAAAAGAGCCGAAAAAAATGCCCTTGAAAGGAAGGGGTGACGGGGAACCAAGGGGCACGAGAGGGCTTACCGCCATCACGCAAAACCGAAGGAACAAAAAAAAAATCCCTTAAAGGGGGAAATGTTTCCAAGAAGGGGGGAAAAAAAAAAGAAGGCGCGAATGAGGGCCCAGCCAGGGCCCGTTCGTGTTAGACATCGACTATTGCGGGCGGAAAAGGTGAAGGAAGTTCAAAATGTTAAAAGAACTGCGGGAAACACCCCGGGGAAAAAGGAGAACATCAAAAACCCAAAAGAGCTCTGTTCAACTGGAAACGTGCTCGAACCAAGGCAGTCACAAAAGGAATAGGGGACGGACAGGATGATGCAAAGAGTGACCTTATACAGGGTCCAAGCTCCCGCGGTAAGACGTGTGGTTCGTCTTGTTAAGCAAAAGAAAGGACAGACATGTAGGGCGGCGGGAGTGCCTTAAATCATCAGGAGGAAGGTCACCACGGTGAATTTTTCCAGCTCCCTACAATACGCCAAAGCACCCAGGGTAAATCACAGGCTTAGGGAAGGAAAAAAGTAGAGTTGGGGTGCGGGTCAACCCGACTCGAGGCGGCCGGGCAAACAACACAGTGCGAAACAAAAGGAAACTCGGGCAACAAGATGGGGGAAAAAAACGAAAGAAAAAGGACCTATGTCGTACA
>Ga0179593_1302504_pt1 | contig 16162 bp, 21 predicted proteins | sample CZODoug2_1_08_16_FD_185931 | JGI IMG/M metagenome (GOLD analysis project Ga0179593, IMG submission 185931) | Vadose zone soil fungal communities from Angelo Coast Range Reserve, California, USA - CZODoug2_1_08_16fungal (PacBio error correction) | ecosystem: Environmental > Terrestrial > Soil >...
TCCAAAACGAAAAGACGATAAATCCATCGTGGATCTGCATGGAAATGGGGGGGGGAAAAAGGAAGTGTCCTTTGTGCGCGTGGGGAACCGAACGACGAAACGAAAAGGTTTTACATGATGGTTGCACATTAATTCAAAGAAACCGCAGAAGGCGAGACTAGACGCGCCAAATCAGCAAAGGTGGGGCGTCCCACAACGGGTGGCGCTGTAATGTCGATATTTGATTGTTTGGGGGGATAAGAAAACCCCCCGCTATGGGCAGGGACAACAAGCAAAAAAAAAACAGCTTGGTTGCGAAACGGAATCATCAGCCACATCGCGGACGACGAAAGGGGACATTCCAGAGGAAAAAAATGAATGAGAGGAAAATAAGCACTGGGGATACCATTCTGAACAAGTAAACAGATCGCGGTGGTGGATGCAAAGTAAATATTGATTTTGGCTCGGGGGAAAACTCTCTGCGACACGCCCATCATATGGTCGAGGGAAAAAAAAAGGCAAGTTGCTTGGAGGAAAGGTCAAGTTCACTTTTAAAGGTGGAATGGTCCAGGCCTCGCGAACACGAGGGCGCGGTAAACGGGCATGCTAAAATTGGGGGGGGGGGCAACGAAGCAAAAGGTGTGAAAGAAGAAAGGAAAAAAAGCAAAGCACCCCGAAAACTCTCACCCAGAGAGGGGAATTGGACGCGTTGGAAGATCACTGATCAAAGAGAGTATCCGATGAAAAAGGGGTTCCAGAATGTGAGGGGAATGCTTTTTTGGGGGAGGGGTGGGGGTAGAGATACATCAACGCCTGGTTGGGAAAGGGGTGCTTTCAGAAAGCGGGGGGCGATGTTCCAGGGAAAAAGGAGAGAAGCAACTGAGAGATGGGGTGGTGAACAATCATTTAGAAAGGAGTTGTTGCTACTGGTTTGAGGCAAACACCTGGAGGGAAATTGTCGTGACGAAACGAATAGGGGCAGGAAAGCGAAACTCCTTGAGGAAATAACGTTGGGAATAGCCAAAAAAAGAGGAAAAAGGCAACCACCGGGTGAAAAGAAAAAAAAGCGCAGAATTGATTTTGGAGAGGGTGGGGGAATGAGGCGTTACAAATGGAATTGCAATACGTTGAATGGGAGGGGGGATTGATGAAATATTTGGGGTTTGTTGGGTGGAAAAGGGGGGGGGAAGCAAGCCGTATGAAACCGTGGGCCAACAAGGGGACTAAAAGCCCATAAATCATCCGGGAGAAAAAAAAAAAATAAGCAAGGATCCTATAAAATACGTAAAAGACTAAAAACCTTCAGGGACACACCCAAAAGAAAAGGAACCGAAGCAATTTACCGGACGGAAAATTCGCGAAAGAAAAACAAAAGAAAACTCTCCTATAACCAGACCGCCGAATGGGGTGTGCCTAGCGTGGAAAGCGGCCCCAACGGGTGGGAGACCGCTGCATGCGATATCATACTCCCGTAGGAAAAGAATCCGCGCGCCTGGCCGACGGGATGAAAGGCACTGGGCTAAAGTGGTTAACCTGGGGGACATGTCTCATGTAACAAGAAAGCGGAAGATAAGTAATTAAGCCTATTTATATTCGGCTTTGGCGAAACATACTCCCTGGGGATTCACGGGAAAGATTGATTTGCAGCGGTCACAAAGGAAAAAGACGAATCAGAACTATAAAATTGTATCTTTTAAGAGAACTCGGGGAAAGGGAGGCCTTCAACTGGAGATAACCATTAAGAGGGGGAAAAATATGTATCTGAAAGGAGGGGGAAATGAAAGGGAGGAAACCCATATCTCTGCACTGCCCTAAAGTGGGGAACTAGCTAGTCGCTTGGACTGGTTGAAAAGGGGGCTGGGATTGGGGTTGACCCGGGAAGGAAGGGGACGCTACCAAAGGTAATCTTGGGAAGGATTTGGGGACCCGGAAGTCGAAAGGGTCATGACGCAAGGGCCGAAAAGAAATATCTGGTCAATGGGAAGAAGCAGTGCAGAAAGAAAAGGACCGGTAACGGTAAAAACAACACGGGGGGCCGAAAGTGCGGAGGAGCGTATTAGGGGGGAAAGTGCAAAAGAATAGAAAGGAACAGTCAAATTGCAATACACAACGGTGCAGCGGTAAGGGGGGAGGGAAGTGCGAGAAGGGGGGAATACCGGGTGAAAAAAGAGAGTACGAAGTAATGGAGTCCAAAAAAGGCGGAATCCGGGGATACCCCGCTGGGAAGTTGGACATTTTCATTTGGGGACAAATTCGCTTTTCGCATCGGAAGGAGTGTTAAAGAAGTTAGGTCCCTTTCAGGTACCCCTGGGAAAAGCAGAAAAAAAAGAATGGGGGGGAGGCGGGGCCGGGTGGGGACGACCCAAAGCGCAGCCCTCGCCGGGGGAACCTGAAGGGGAACCCAGCTTTTGACAAAAGATGGCAGCGCGTGCGGGCATTGAATGCTTGTGTGTGGAGCAAAGGTCGGGACTTAACGCGGCCTGTTTACGGGAGGGAAAGAATTGCGAGATGCGGGACATGGAAAAAAGTGTAAGAGAAAGAATGAAGGAGACCACGGAGGGAGTCGCGAAAGTCAGTCGCAATGATGGAAGATCCCAAGAAGGGAATTCAAAATCAGTATCCGTAGGGGGGTTGGGCTGGGGAGGGATGGCAATGAGCCGAAGGATGGTAAAGAAGGTCAAGAGCAACGAAACAAAAAGGGGGGAGGGGAGGAAAAAGAGATCCAGAGACGGGCCCATCATTAAGAGACCTCCATCCCCGGTATCCAGGCAAAACAAATCCGATACGCGAATAGTCGAAAGAAAAATTAATCCAAGAAGGGGGTGGGGGGGGGGGGGGGGGGAAAAAATGTTAGGAGGTAAATCCGAAGTGCACAGTCAAGGGGGAGAAAAAGGGGACATGGACCAAACCGAAGTGATGGGGAAAATAGAAGGGAGCCAGAGGCATAACGCCAGGCGATCACAACAATCAAGCAAATTGGAAAGAAACTATTGGGGGGAATAGCCGAAAAAAAAAGGGGTGGGGACTACTAGGGAGGAGAAGGGGGGAACCCACACCTGCCAAAGCACAAATTAAAAGTGCAGTTTGCTACCGCACAGCGGTAATGACCAGGGGGAAAATAATAACGAAAAGAACCCACAAAAAAAAAAAAGGAAAAAGTAAGGGGGACAAAAAAAATGGAAAAATAGTTATCCCGGAGCACGGCTGCTGTTTTGGAATTGGGGGGAATTACTGAGACTGAAAGTAGAGTCGGACTTCGGCATAAAAAACTATAGAGCAGCGAAAGGACCGAGGCACCGCGTCGGGAGAGGCATTAAAAGGGTGGAAGTTATCTGGGGTGCAGGGGGTAACGCAATGCTCAGGAATCAAGGAGTGTTTTACAAGCCAAGTAGAGACCTCGCGCAAGAGGTAATAAATGAAAAAAAAAATAGTGAGAAAAGAGGGCCGGGGTGAAGGAATTTTCAAGGAAAAAAAGGAAAGGGGAACAAAAGAAAGGGCAAACACAGAATGAGAGGGTAGCGGCAAATCAGGACAGGAAACAATAACCGACCAAGGCAAACCGGAAAGAGGCCGATAGGAAAAAGGGAAAGATGTTGACATAAAGAGTGATTGGGTTCAAACGTAACGGCGTAAAATCCAACAAACCCGATGAAGAGAACAGGTGTTAAAAAAAAATATGGTTATAATCAAGTTGTTTGCCGTGGGAAACCGGGGAGAGGAAAGGAGCCTGTAAAAAAAAAAATGTGGAGAGGGGAAACTGAGGGAAAAAATAGGGGGAGCGGGGAGGGGGGGGGGGGCACAAAGGGGGCAGCCGCTGTGGACAGGACCGTGGAGTAGGGATAAAAAGAGAAAAACGCCGAAAAGAGAACCGCGGTAGTAGATGTTGAGTCAATGGGCAGGAAAGCGCCCTGTAAAGTACCAAAGGGAGAAAAGGCTTCAACAGAAACAGTAAACACTGGGGGGGTCAGGAGGACTTTCTAGACGAAAGTGGAAGCATGTATAGAGAACGAGAGCCAACGCTAAAAAGTGGGGGAGAGGGAGACAAAGGGGCGGAAGCAAACATTCGGGGTCTTTCTGGCCGGGAGTGGATTGGACTAGGAGCACCGTCCGGGAAATGGCCGGTTCAGAGGGAAGAAGGGTTAATCAAGGCCGCTCTGGAACGTAGAGGTGAGACGTAGAAAGGGCATGGGTGAAAACAAGGAAAAACGCTCTGCTTTAAAAATCATTAAACACAAACAGAATTTTTCAAGAAGAACACAATAGTGAAACGAGAAGGGGTAGGTTCAAATTCGAAAACCGAACCGCAGGAGAAAAGAGAAAATCAATTCTGACGCGGGGGGAGAAAAAAGGAAGGGGGTGGAGGGGGCTGGGTGGGGGGCCTCAGCTTCAAGTTGGCAAAGTAGACGAAAGACAAGGAGCGTTCGAAAACCAGGGGGGAGGGAAAGTGTGTGGAAGGGGGGGGAAAGAATACCAGAAAGGGGGGAAAACAGAAAAAGACCGTCATTCACAAAGAAACCTGAGCAAAAAAGGAGTGGCAAAAAAAAAAGAGCGCAAAGGGGGAGGGAGCGGGCAGGTTTGCAAGGGAAAAAAGCCAGCCAGCGCCCAATAATCACCAACGCTCAAAACCAAGGGGAAGAGAGTTTGTGCATCTCTTAAAAAAAACACAAAGCAGGAGGCTATAAAAAAACGAAGGGAAAGGGGGAGAGTAGGGCAGTGAAATAATTCCCACGGGAGCTGGCCAAAATACAAAAAACTCTCGAGAGGCTGGAGAGTCGGGGAGGGGAGGAAGGTATGCTTGTTGGAGTTGATGATGCCTTCCCACAATTGTTTAGATTAAGTTGGTGCAGCGAAGGAGATTAAAAAAAAGGAACCCGGAAGCAACAAAAAGGATCTTGAAAGAGGGGACGAGGACAAATCAAAAGCAACTGGGAAAGCCCTCAGACAAACCCGCCAACGGCAGGCTGGAGCAAGTCAGGGATAAGCCTGGGGGGGCCGAAAGCCAAAATACCATATTTAGAAAGAAAAACAAAGCGATCTGTTGACCCAGTGACACATAAAATGTTAAAAAGTCAGTGAAAGTACCGAAGGCGATTAATGGGGCTGAATGGACAAAAAAAATTGTAGGCCAAGAAAAGGTGAGTGATGGACAGAAAAAACCTTGGGATTGGGAGCTCACACTAAACTAGCTGGCTTTACTGCAAAAAAAGCTATCGAAGAGGCAGAACCGCCAAAAAAGGGGAAGAAAAGAAAAGGGACTGAGGATTAGGAGCGTATAAAATGAGCGAGAAAAAACGGTCTGTGTTGAAGAGGAATGAAAAATCATGGGGGGAAAAAACTTTGCGTGGGCCGTCAAAAAAATAGTTCACACGGACAAGGGAGGGGGCTCACCGAAGTCAAAAATAAGAAAGACGAAGGGGATCGTGGTAGAAGGAGAGCAATCAACCACAACAACGAGGAGGGAAAAGATTGCGAACAGAATCAAAGGAAGCCAGACAGGGAAGGGCGCAGCTGACAGGGGGGATTCGGGGGGAGATTGGGTCATTTGGCCGGGGGAACAGCGCCGACAACGCAAAGTTTTGCAAATGGAGGTTTTCATTTGGATTAAAAAAGGCCAGGCTTTCTTGGAAGAGAAAAAACGCATATCAGAAAAAATGGGTGCGTGGGTCAAAAAAAGAAGTAAAAGAATAGTTGATTGGTGGGGCGGAGCCCGCTTGGGCCAGGCGAGCTCAAAAAAAAGAAAAAAAAAGAGGGTGCGGGGAGGCAAGGTCAAAGAAGAAATAAAGGGAAGACTACACAAAGGGGGAAATTTTTCCAGAAAGGACGAGGGAAAAAAAAAAGTGGAAGAACTAGGGCAACATAGCGATTGGGGATTCTTAAAAAGAGGGATTTTTTCTTCGGAAAGCGCGTCTGCGACGCGCGCCGCATCAAGGGCCGGGGTGTGAGAAAAGTTTGGATGGGAAAAATGGGAAGGGGGAAAGTCACGTGTTAAGAAAAAGTAGGGTTTGGGGATCAGGTCAAAAGAAAAGAAGCAGAAAATGCGGCGGAAAAAATGGCTAAGGCGGAAGGGGGGGGGGGCAACGCCTCATACTGGTGTGAAATAAATAAAGAGTAAAAGCCCTAAAACCCCGAAAGAAGAACCGAATGGAGTGGGAAGGTGGACCCGGGAAGGTTGAAAGAGTCAAAGCGTTAAGAAAGAGAACCATTTCCAGAGATTTTAAAAGTTCAGGGACGTTGGGGGTAAAATGGGGGAAAGGGGAACAATCGACGGGAAGTTAGGCGTTGGTGGGGGCAGTGGAGGGGGCGCTGCGTATGGGTTGCAGGGGGAAAACGCGCTAAAAATATAAAAAGAGTTGGAACATCATTGGCTGGTAGAGGAGGAGTTGTGCTGACGGGATTGGAAAAACCCAAAAGGATAATGGGGGGGGGAGGAACTTCAACCGAATCAGCACCACCAATAGAAAGATCATGTCTACTTTAAAAAAGTGAAGCTGAGCCAAAAGAAAAAAGGGGACAAAACAAGCCGTTGGTGATCCAGGACCCACCGCATAAGCTTAATGGAGGAAACACAAGTCGGCGTTTCGGGTGGGAATAAAGGGTAACAATCGCGAAGGTACTTTTATTTATTGGAAATTATTGGTGGGGGGGGTGGGGTAATATTTTGGAAAGGAGAATGAACGAGGGTTGGAAACCATCAAAAGGAAAAGAAAATCTCCGAAGCCACAGAAGAGGCCTTAGGAAACTTCAAAATGGAGGACGATTACCCTCCATGACCGGACGGAGGAGCGGAGAAAACGAGACATTGGAAAACACGCACGAAGGGGGAAAGCAGCGGAGCAGCTAAAAAAAAGTGGCGCCGAAGAGGATCGGGGAATCATACCAAATTCGAATCGCACAGTAAGAAGAAAAGGGGGAAGGGGAGTCACTGGTTCCAAGGGAATGACGGAACATGGAAAGGAGAAAGTGAAAGAACTCAATGGATCCGACATTATACCGGGGGACTAGGAAAAATTGGAGAGAAAAATACACAGTAGCCCAAAAGAAGAGGAATGTGGCAAGAAGACCAAAAGAAACTAAGCAATAATGAGGAAAAGCGTTAAAAACGAAGAGGGGGTTCTCAAAAAACTAGGATAAAAATAACGGGTTTAAAATAGGGGTACGGGAATCGGTGTTTTTGGGATCGCAGGACGGGCACCCCAGAAATGAGACTGAACTACTTTTTAGAGAGAGACGCGGCGGTGTGGGACATGGAGGGGGGGATTGGGGGAACAGGTTCATTTGGCCTGGGGCCTCTACCGCACTTCGTGGAGGTTGAGGAACGTTAATGGCGGAAAAGGGGACCAAGACCGACTGAAACAGGAGGGAAAAGTAACAGCCTGCGAAGAACGATTACCTGGAGAGTAAACCCTAAAGCGATGCTGCTGGACGAAGGGGGGGGGAAAAACACGGAAAAACAAAACACCAAGTATAGACAAAGTCAAAATGGCAGAATAGACGAACCAAGGTTGGGCAGCGGGTAAGTGATTTCGCTGGCGAGAAGGGGGTGGGGAATGACGAAGGCCGAAGGGAAAAGTCACAAGTTTGTTGGGGTGGTGAAAGAAAAATGACATTGACCAAAACCAGAAGACGGATCCGGGCTAACCAAACTTGGAGTTGACATTTGTCTGTGGATTTTCATGAGGCGTTAGCAGCGGAAGATGGGTAGTCCCAGTGTCGTCATGGGTCAGAACGAGGGGAGGGAGCAACAAAAGGGGGTAAGTGATGGCAGGTTTCGGGGGGGCGGACCCAAAGGCAGGAAACTCGCGGGAAAGGGGAGAGGACCCAAGATTTGTAAAAAAAGAAATAATGGAATCTCGGGGACACGTGTCGATGGTGGAAGACTCGGGCACTGGTGGGTCCATGGAAGCGCACTTAAGCATAAACAGTAGTGGGCGAGATGGCGAGGTGAAAAAGAGTTAAAGGCTAAAGTGGTAGAAAAAAAAGCGCAAACCCGTCGAGGGCCCAAGTCCAGCAAAATGTGAAGTTCTAAAGCAACTTCTCAAAGGTCCACGGAAAAAACAGTCAAGTATAACATCGAGGTGTGTGGAAAGGGAGCGGGGAGTAAATGGGGGAGAAAAACGGCAAGGTAGGAAATGAGGAACTCTCTCACAACAAAAACGGGAGAGAGAAAAAATCCTCAAGAAGGACCAGCATTCCGGCAAGGGTGGAACATAAAAACAGGACCAACACCTCGAGTAAAGGATGTGGAAGGGGCGCTCGGGCTCTCTTCCCGAAGTGGAACGGGAGGAGGAAAGAAAAGTGGCGCAGTTACAGGTAGAAAGTAGGAAAACTTTTGTAATACCCTCATCCTCCAAGTCTTTCCGAGCCGTCAAAAAGGGGAAGGACCCAAGTCGGAAAAAAAAGCAGCCACTTTACACAAAATCTATGGGCACATAGCCGATAAAAGAGGGACGCCAATTCCCGGTCGAAAGGGAGGAGAGGGGGGTACACCGCATAAAACCGACAAAGACAATTACAGTGCAGGGAAATAAAACCGCCAAAACGAGAGTACGCGTACTAACTGGTGTATAACGAAGCCCGATGACGAAATCAGAAACGGCAAGAAAATGAAAAAAAGGCAAAACTTAAGAAGGTTACACCGAATCAAAGACATTGGGGGGGGAGGTAAGGAAACTGAGACTTTTCTTCAAGGAGGCCTTCGGGCAAGTCCCCAACCCCGGACGACAAAACAAATAAAGTACAGACGAGAAAACCGCGGAGTATCTGGGAAAAAACCAAATGTGAAGGACAAGTAATACGGTGCAGGGGAGGAAAATGCTCATAAGCAGGCTGGCTAGTTTTGAAGGCGCCAGGTAATCGTCAAAAAGGGGTAATTGAAAGAAAACCGAGATTTGGATGCAGGAAAGCACGGGGGTAAGGAAATTTTCACAGTGACAGGTCCAAAAAACAATGGAACAGAGTAGACTGGGAGGGGGGGGAGAGGTGGATTCAACCTTCAAAACTATACCAGAAGGGGCAAAAGGGGCAACGCCGACAGGAAAAATGGGTGATGTCTTAGAGATTGATGGGGTCAAGGCAAGCTAAAACACCGAAATAACTATTTGTACAAAAAAGACGTGGGTTACAACAATTGACAGGAGAACCCGCGTGGAGCAAAAGAATTCTCGTAGACGTGGGGGGAGGATCCAATCAAGTAAAGGGCCGGACAAGGGGATAGGACGTCGACCCGAATAACCAGAGGAGAAATGTCGGAGTCTGGAAAGAGGGAAAGAGGAAAAAGTACCAGGGGCATTTGCAGGAACCGTGGTTCAAAATAAAACACGGTTGTCGGGGAGGAGATCGAATGATCCGGCATCTCGTCTGGAGCGCAAAGGCAGCAAAGTGTGGTGCGCTGCACAAAGCTGCAGGGCCGCAACCATAAGCTTGAAAAAAAAAGGCCAACACCAAGCAATAATTAAGGATTGGACTCTCGCACCTCCGGAAAGGCACGGGGGCAGATCAAACATAGTTAACAAGCCGGCGAATAGGGGGAGAGAGGAGAAAGGGTTAGTAGGGAGGAAAGAATGAAAAGGTAAGTAATGATTCCAAATCCCAGGAAAGAAACACAAACACAAGAAAAAAATCAAGAAAATAAACTTCAATTTTAAAACAACCGAGGGTGGAAAATTCATGAAAACCTGCGCTAAGAGAAAAGCTCGAAAAGGAAGGAAGGCGAGGGGGGGGAAGGGGATACCCGCCCGGGCGGAGTTTGGCCTCAAGTGAATTGTTTGAGAAAATCACATAACTTTCTCTTGGCCGCCAGGCTGAAAGGGGGGGTGGAGGGCAAAAAAAGTAAAAAAGAAAGAAGATGCCAAGCAAAGAGCAAAATAAACAACAAAAAAACAAAAGGATGTAACCAAAGATCAGAAGGGACTTTAGACGGTGGTGAACGGCAAACCACATCGAAAGCTCCACGAAAAGCACAACAGAAAAAAACAGACGGGACAGGGGGCACACACAAGAGTAGATTGTTCAAAGAAAAGCTAAACCCACCAAAAAAGCGAACCATTCATCCCAGGATTGAAATTGGAGTAAGGAAATACTTGAAGCTGAAGAGTAAAAACCGACCAAAGAGTCCGGAACCTCAAGAGGGTGGAGGGTCGGGTGAGGACGGGCTTTCAGTGAACTGGACATCACTTCTGAGAGTGGCGAGGACCAAAACTGTGGAGAGTACCATAAAGCAGTATAGAGAGGGAAAAAGGACAACAACCAGAAAAAGAGACAAGGGAAGGGGCAAATGAACACAAAAGCAACTGGAAAAAATCAGGCAAAGAAAAACCGGCCCGCATGCTGGGGGGGGGCAAGTACGGGGCAATACGCGCTGGCCGAAGCCAAAAGAAAGAGGGTAAACCCTCACAATAAGCGACGTGGACAAAAATAAGAAAGGTGAAGGCAGTGGAGTAAGCAAGGACGATTCATGTTTTCAAGAAAGAAACATTTCCCCTTAATAGACGACCGCTTGGGCTGATGAGTGACGCTCAAAACAACGGGGGGGGCGGAGAAGGCAAGAAGGGATGACAAAAGTAAGGAGTCAATATTGTACAAGCTAAAAACAGTGGGTAATCAAAAAGGCGAGATTATGACTTACGCAGGAAAAAAGGCAAAAATGAACTGGAGGGGTGAATAAATGAAAAATCAGGAAAAAAGGGTGGGCTTGTCGTCGGGTTAAACTTCGCAAAAACTTACAATACCCTCACCCCGAATTACAATGCAAAGATGTGCCCGCCAGACGATGAGATCGGTTGAAGAAGGTGAGAAAAAAGGGGAATCCAAAAAAAAACAACAACGAGGGGGAAGGAGAAATATATAGAGGAAACACCAAAAACGCCCCAAGAAAAAAAGATAAGAAAAAAAAGAAAGACCAAAAGAACTCCAGATCTGCAATAGGAAGGGAATCGGGGAGCATAATGGAAGGTGTGGGAGCGTGCTACGAAACAACACAAGTTGTCAAATGAGGTTGAATTTATTCACCACCGGGGGGGGACATTTCTGAGGGAAGTCATATGAGACGCGCAAGACTCAGGCCTGTTTTGCTTCAGGTGTGGCATGGGGCAAATATCCACGATAGGGGGAGGGGGGAATGACGAAAGCAACAGGCGCCAAATTCACCAGGAGGTCTTCACGTCAATCCATCAAAAAAGAAGTCTCGACGACAAGGCAGGGGAAGAGAACAGAAAAGCGCCTGGCAGGGAAGAAAGGCGACAGACGGATACAGAAAGTAAAAGAAGGCTGGTGGTGATTATATGGAGGTTGCTCTTCAGAGCGGTGCGACGACGGCCAGCAGGCAAGGGCAACGGTTCGAGGGGCAGTTGCTTGGAAGGTGCAATAGGGCCAAGTCACGGGGGAAAGGAAGGGGGGGGGAAGGAGGGGAAAGGAAAAAAAAAAGAAAGAACTACGGGTAACTGGCTAATGCTAAAAGGTTTGGACGGAAAAGAAGACGAAGGGGGGGAAAAATACTGAACGCCCGCCCTAACAAGACAAGAACCACCAAAAGAAAAGGATTGGACGGGCTGAATATTGCACGGCTGAAAAGTCTCCCGAGCCTTCCATCGGGAGTTGCAAAAGGGATCTTTTTGAAGGTGTGGGGGTTCTGGTTAAGCGACGGGAAGGGGGGGAGCGTGTTTGAGCAGGGGGGCGGGGCGAGGGGGGCGACGATGGGCCGGCAAACGGGGGCTCCTCAAAATAAACGTCGAGCGTTTTGGGTATCAGAAAATGTTATGGGAGAGGACGGCCTGGGTGTGGAGGACTGGATGTGGCATAAGGGAGGGCAGAAAGTGGGCGTAATTAAAAAAGAATCTCGGCGAAAACACGAGAACTGAGTCAAAATTGGGAAGCTGAGGCCAAAAAAAAAACGCCACCCAGGACTTGATAAAGAAACCCCAACGCGCAAGAAGTGATGGGAAGTATTGTAAAAAATTAATAAAGCGTTGGGGAGGTAAGTCAAGAAGTTGAAAAAAAAAAAATAGAGTGGAAATAAAAAGTTTATTGATTGAAAACTGTATTTGGGTGTTGTTGGGGGGGTCCACTGAGGGGGGGGGCCCATAGACGTATAAAAGCAAAAAAATCGGCGGAGCGAGAATCACGACAGAAGAAAAAGCCAGGCGGACATGCTGAACCGGAGGACGGACGACGACCCACCTTGAAAAGGGGCCTTGCGCGAGAAAAAATCCGATCCTATGGCCCCAAAGACAGGAACGAATGTGCAGGACGCGAGGGGGGATGCAAGACCCAAGTAAGCCGTCGAGCGTCAGAATCATAAGGCTCCAAGTGACGAAAAGGCGCGCACAACCGGGAAGGGAAGGAGGCTGAAGAAAAGGGAAATGTTTGGGGGTGCCTGGAACAGGCGAAGGGAGCATTCAAAAGAGACAATAACTAGGAAATGAATCAGGAGGGAGGGAGCTGGGTCGACGCCGAGCCCATTTCCCAGAAAAGCTTCATTGACAGGTTGGCAGAGGGGAATCAAAAGGAAAAAAAAAGAGGAGAAATTGATTATCTTTGGCACGAGAAACTACGGGAAAACTAGCAAGAGGAGGAAGCCAATTCCCGCATTTGGAAAAAAAAATTGTCCTGAGGAAATCGGTGGGTGGGGAAAACCGAAAAGAAAACAAACCCAGAATCTCTGGCAGGAAAAGAAGGTTGATATGAGTCGCCTGGCGGGTGGCCATTTCGGGGAAGGGGGGTTTACCAGGGCCCTGTAAAACTTTGTCCTAAAAGAAGAAGAGGTGAAGTGGATTGGGGGGGGAACCTGTCTGGGAACGTGCCAGGCCCGGACTGCAAAGCAAAAAGAAAGTTTCAAGGAAATTAAGCCTGAGCAGACGATGAATGTGAGTGAAAACGAGGGGACCGAATGAGGGAGGAAAATGGGGCGGCAACCGTACCAATAAATGGACAACCTTCAAATTTAGACATAGAACGACGAGGGGTGGGTAATAAGTGAAGGACGAAAATGAAAAGGGAGAGGAGGGGGGGGGGGGGGGAAAAGACGATGACGAAAAGTAATGACAAATGCCAGAAAACCAAAGAGTTAGCAACGTATAAACCCCAGATTGGTGAAAACATTTTGTCATTGGGGGTATCTGTCGTCCGGGAGGGCATCGGGGACGGCGGGGATTACCAGTTCAGCCCGGGCAGTACCAATGGGCGGAAGCAACAGGGCACGGGGGGGGGGGGGGCAATGGGAGTGGGGAGGGAAAACAAATCTCAGCCTGACAGCGGGAACCTAGAACCAACACGAATGTGGGGGGGGGAATGCAAAATCGCGTGAGGCGGGAAATTGCTGGCGTGTTGGAGATCAGCATGGAGGGTCACTGTGGGCGGGCCTTTAAGACGCGGCAAAGTCAGAGGGCGGCAGGGAAAAGGGCAAACCTGACTCGGGCCAATGTCTCCTCGAAATGAAAAGGCCAAGGAGGGGGGCACAGAACGGAGCGGGAGTCAATTCAAAAGAGCTATCCGGTGGTTTGGGAATGGCTAAGGGGGAGGAAAGGAAATGGGCAGGAGGAGGATCCCTCAACACCAACAAAAGAGGCGGCAGTCGAAGAAGACTCATAACGGCCCAGCAGTGCCAGGCCATTGCCATCCCCGATCCATTGCACAAAACCAAAAGAAACGCAAGTGGAATGGATCGCTCAAGGGAAATCGCAAATCATTGGAAGGGGGGGGCGCGAATAAAAGGGGGCCAGTGGGAGTAGGCTCGACACGGGGAAAGACAACCTCCATCAATGAAGTCTGTCCTACGAAGTACAAAGGCCGCGCATGAACCGAAAGTGGCGAAATAAAAAAAAGCAAGGAACAGCCAAGAGTTGCACTAGGAAACAAGAATCGTGGGGGGAGCTCAAAATGGAACCGAGAGTTATTCTGAACTTGGTCAGGCCAAAAAATAACAAAAGCGCAAGGGAAACAGTGAGGCGTACACGAATAGTATTGTAAGAACAGGAAATACTGGGAACTAACTAGTAACAGAGTGAAATCCCTACGATAATCCAAAGTTCCAGGGCAAAGAAAAGCACCCTCGTCACGCGTCTGGGGTTTTTTGGGGGGGGGGGCATGAAGCTTAACGGTTCAGGGAAGCGCCGTCGGCTCCCCAAAACAGAGATAGGAAAAATAAAGCACGCAAACGGCTGGCAACCGAGGAGAAAGAAGAGGGGAATTGAGTATAAAGAAGGGGCATGTGAAGAAAAGGGAACAAGCATTCAAGAGGGTTTAGCCAAGCGTCGCCGCAGAGGTAATTTCCCTGACCATATCTTGGTTCAGTCGGAAGGGTTGGTCAGGTTTCCCGCCATTGAAAAGGCCAAAACACTCACCCAGAAGTTGGAACAAAGGGGAAAAGGAAACGGGAAAACCAAACCCCGCCCAACTGACTATAGAAGCTCAAGCAGGGGGGTCAGGAATGAGATGGATGGGTAAAAGGTCAATGCGGAGAATCCAAGAGCCCGTTCAGATACCTAGTGGGCAACATCGGGGTAAGGGTGATACCTATTCAAGGGGAGACCCGAGGTTGACGCGGACAACAGGAGAATCATGTATCGAACACCTGAGATTGCAGGTGTAATGGGAGTCCAAAGTTCAAGAAGGGAGGTGGAGGACAGGGGAGTAAAGAGAGGAAAAGGGGGAAATAGAATCGTACATAATGTAAGCCGAGGATTCTGGTCAAAGTATCCGACTGGGGCAGGGTACAAATCTTAACCCGAAAAGCAATTACGAAAGCCAGGAACCGGGGGGGGAGGGGAGAATGGAGAATAGATGGAGTCAATAGTCATCGATACTCTCCAGCACGGGAGCAAATTTGGTCGCTGCTCAACTTCTGGAGACAAAAGGTGAAGAAAAGGTGGCGGGCCATAGGAAAGGGGGGGGGAAAAAGCGCAACCGGGGCGGTAAGGTCATCGTAACCCAGAAGGTTAAGCAAGTCTAAAAGAGTAGCTAGAGTATAAGTTCTTCGGCAATGAGATGGTGCAACCGAGTGGAATAACCTAATCTTCAACCAAATCGGTAACCGACAAACCAAATAAAATGGAAATCAGAAAAGAATTGCAAGAAACGGGGTGGTTACAAATTCCATGAACCGGAAAAAGGGAAAGAACAGCCTCGAAAAAAAAAAGTAGAATTTTTTTCCTGGATATCAACCCGACCTGGTTTGCGGGGTTGATTGGGGGCCGACCAGCGGCATTTTGGGGCAAAGGAAGAAAAATGAGAGGTGCCTGCGTCAAGTTGGTGAAGGGGCACGCAAAAATTAAAGAAAAAAGGAAATGCCTAATCACTTCATTCACAGCACAAAAAAAAAAGGATCCAAAAGGCTAGGCAAGGGGAAGGAGGGATAAGTTTGAAAAAAGAAACCTCCCACTCGCAGAACGACAAAAAAACGCGCCAAAACCATCGACGTCGCTGTTTTCCAGAGCGACAACCCGAAGAAAAAAGAGAACAGGAACGTCAAATGGAAAATTGGGAAAACTTTACTCATAGCGTTTACACCGTGAAATAAGGACAAAAGGCGAAGAGTAGGGGAACTCCTCGCAATGAGGGGCAGAAGGGGAAAAAAAAGTGGCGGGGCGGTGCAGGGGATTCTTTCCCCCAACTTCTGAGGAGGGGAAGGCCACATTTGGGTAGGCATGAGCGGTATGATGAGAAGACCGAAGCAACAAAGAGAGAGAATGGCGGTGACTATGCAAATCCCCAACTTGAGAAATATTCAGAACAACCACAACGAAAAGGGGTGAAACGCGCGAAGACTCAGACGGGCAAAAAAGGAAAAATAGGGAAAAACACCGAAGAACAGCGAGCATGTGGGCTCAAGAATGGTTCGGAGGATACCTGGACAAGGCAGAATTCATGGGAAAGGGAACACACCGGGAAATGCGAAACAGGGGATCGGGGAGTGGGACGGACAGCAAAAAAAATTGAAGTGGGGCGCGAAACTGGCCCAAAGGATGAAGAAAAAGAATCCCCATCGAATCTGCGAAATGCGCCACCAGGGGGGGAAAAAAAAGGAATAAAACGGACTGGAAGCGCTCATATGCCTCTAAAAAGCGGTTTGGATAAATGAAAAAAAGTCATTGAAAACTTTGCGGGAAGGGGAAAAACACCGCAGAAACAAAACAGGAAGGAAAAAACCTAATCAAGGCAAAACGATGGCGTATACGTGGGATCCTGTCGA
>Ga0179593_1291731_pt1 | contig 16161 bp, 22 predicted proteins | sample CZODoug2_1_08_16_FD_185931 | JGI IMG/M metagenome (GOLD analysis project Ga0179593, IMG submission 185931) | Vadose zone soil fungal communities from Angelo Coast Range Reserve, California, USA - CZODoug2_1_08_16fungal (PacBio error correction) | ecosystem: Environmental > Terrestrial > Soil >...
TAGGAAACCGTACTTTTGACTTTGAGAGGTGAAGGGGTCCTGGGCAGCCATGGGGAAAACGAAAGAACCACAAAGGCAAAGGAAGGGACCTGCCAAAAAAAGGGGGGGCGCTCAGAGTCGCGATCCCGCCAAAAGTGACTGGAGCGGAAATGGACAGCCGAGCTACCCACTAGAAAAAAAAAGAAAGCGCGGATAGAAGAACCACCAGTCCGGACGCCTCTGAAAACATCCCTCAAAACCCAGGTCGACCAAAGCGAAATGTTGTGAACGGGAAAAAAACAAGGACGCCAGAAATCCCGGGAGGGGGCCAACATCACCAGGAATAAACTCTAAAAGGGGAAAAATAACCAGCGGAAATAAATGGAAAAAAGGCGCGCCGAAAAAAGGCACGAAAAAGACCGTACGCGGACCAGCATTACCTTCATGAAATGCCACAACAAAAGGGCACGCTGACAATGAGAAAGGAAAAGGGAAAATGGTGGAAACAAAAATGGAGCATTCCCGGGGAAAAAGGAAAAAAGGGGCCGTCCGGAAGAGGGAGGGAAGGAAAAATTGCTGGTGCGCAGAGGTGTGGAAAAAGAAACAAAAGGGGGGGGTGGAAACAGCGGGGGAAAACGGTCGGACAAGGTAACCCTTGTATAAAGAAGAACGCATCGGAAAATAACATAGGGAAAAAAGAAGGAAAGAACGCTGAAACGATGGGAGAAAAAACATCACCTGAACCTTAGTCCGAAAGGCCAGATCCGGAGGAAAAAGGAAATGCACATGGAACAATTTTCAGAAAAGCGGAAGCTGCCAAAGCAGGGGGTTTTGCGCAAGGGGAGGAGAGCGCGATTATGCTCGTTGAAATAGGTGAGGGCTAGCAATTATGGTGGGAAGAAATAACGTACGAAAACGCCGTTTCATCGCGGCCGACTGAAAAATCAAAGCCTCACGGTTCTGGCAAAACAAAACGCAAAGGAGAATTCGATACTGCGGTAGTGGGGATTCAAAGAAGAAAAAGGAGTGGGTGCGTGAAAAAAAACTCCGAGGAAGCGGCTCACCATAGACGTCGAGACCGAGTCAGGCATGTGAGGGTGGCCAACGACATGGGTCAGAACCAAGGTGGGGGAAGAGAGTTTTCATTGGCAAAGCAAGGCGCCAGGCAAGAATCGCTACGGCAGCGATGGTCAGGGTACCAATGCAAAAAGTACGGCTTACAACAAACTCCAAAAGAAAACATTCAGGATAACTCAGCCGAGTTGAGATCGGCAGTGTCTTCTCCGTGCGAGTGGGAGAAGCGTGGGGAGGCGGGACCAAAAGGATAGAAAACCCTTAAGCAGGTCCAAAGAGGAGCGGTTTTTAGCTAAGGGAGGCAACCCGCCTAGCACAAGCAACGAAAGAAACGGATCAAGTACAAAAAAGGACGCTTCCTTCATCTTTCCGCGCAAACAAGACTCAAGAGCTACGTAGCTGAGCCAGAAAAAAAACGTAAAAACGTCACATAGCAGAAAGGATCGAGCAGCGGGGAACAGTGACTGGCCAAAACACTAACCCACAAGAGGGGAAACTGGGGCTGAATTGGAAAGCAAGAAAAACGGCTTCGCGAATGAAAAAGGAAGGACCGGCAAGGGCGATTATGAAGTGGGAAACAAAAGCTCGAACGAAATCAGAACCAAAAAACGCACCTGAAGCCGGGAGGGGGGGGGTAATAAAAAGGGAAAAAAAAAATTAACCGCGTTTTCGACGCAACCCAAAGGCAAAAGGGGATTAGACGAGGGGAAAGTCGATGGAAGAATCAAAAGTAACAACCATAATTCGAAGAGTGAGTGACTCTTCACTTCTAAGGCGGCAAGGGGTGACTGAAAGCTTCAAATGACAAAAAAGAAAAATCGATGCCACAGGAGTCAGATCACATGAATCTAACCTGCCACAGGGCGGAAGTGGCTCAACTGTCCGTCCAATCCATTGAAAAAAAAGAAAAGAGAGAAAAAGAAAAAAAAACAGGTCGAAAAATGGTCGCTCCGGGACGCAAGATGTTGAAAGGAAAGAGAGTCAGGAACCCAGTGAAAAGGAAGGGGCCAAGTAAGCAAGGGAAGGAGTCCCCCACAAAAGAAAGGAAAAATATAGAAAAACCAAAGAAGAAACATCGCTCCGGGACTGTTCTAAAAAGACACGGAAATCGAAAAAAAAACGAGGCGACGACCGAAAAAAGATGTACCTGAAGGAGGGAAAAAAAACCAAATCGTCAAAGACAGAAAAAAAAGGAATCATTGGAATCACCGCAGGCATCGGAGTAAAAAAAAGAAAAAAGCGACGAACAGCTCAATGTCACTTGGCGAAAACGGACATTGAGTAACCCTCCATGGGAGGAGGGAATAAAGGAAGTCCCCGGTCAAGAGGTCTTGGTTTAGACTAGGGGGTAGGGGAACGTCAATGTTTGGGGCTGAAAAGATGAAAAAACGCTCAAAGGGCGAAGGAATCGGGAGGGTTCACGAGAAAAAAAAATTCCGGCCCTCGCCTAACCTGGGGCGGGGGAGGGAAGAGAAAAAAAAAGTTGGCAGAATAGCTCTGACGACAAACGTGAACAAAATGAAGAAGAAAGAAAGACGGACCTCACTACTGCTCTAAACGAGAAAACAGGAAGCACGGGAAAAAAAAAGGATTTTGAAGCGGGAAGGAAGACGGGGTGCGGGGCTTATCCAGAGCGAAAATTTCACTCATGGAATACTGGTCAGGACCAGTAGGAACCTGAAGAAACAGAACTGAAGTCAGAAGCTAGGATCACACCAATTAGGATTGAAAGCGAAGAAACACTGTGCTTCGGATAGGAGGGGAATTCCTGACAATTGGGGGTGACGGCGTGACCAAAACGCGTGCGAAAACGGCTTTAGACGAAGCAAAAAAAAGTCGTCAAAAAAAAAGGGGGCAAGGAAGAAAAAGCAACTAGCATCGAGAGGGGAAGCATAGGTTCTTTCCATGTAGTAGAGACAAGGGGGCATCAGCTGAAAAGAAAGAGGATGGGTGGTTTCAGAAAGGGGTAACCGCAAAGGGAGCGAGGAGAACGGGGGGTCTAAAAGTTAAACTGCTCCCATTGAGGCACGTGAGGGAAAAAACGTGAAAGCCCCAAGCCAATATATCCTTTCATTGTCAAAAAAAGAACCGGTACGTAGCAAAAAGTACCTGCTCCGGGCGGCATCATTGGAAGAAGGCAAGGGAGGAGAAAGCCTGAACGCGGAGGGGGTTTCTCAAAAGAGATCTGGCAATCGAGTAGGAATACAGACGGGGGGGGGAGTTTACCTAGATGGGGGGAGTATTGGCAAGAAGTCCTGCGGACAGGGGTGGTGTGGAGAGAGGGAGAGCTTAAGTAATGAAGGTCAGGAATGTCTGGGGAAGGCAGGTGGGTTACCGCGGTCACTTCTACTGGGTCTGGGAAGGAAGGAAAGAAGTTGAAGTGGGACCGAATCTACAGCATTCACGAGACCCAAACACCAGGGTACTCTAGATAGGGGGGAAACACCTCTGGGTTAATTTCTTTCTCAGGGACTCTCTTCTAAAAGGTGCAGAAAACGGGGAAGGGGGAAAGGGCGTCTTCGGGGGGGTTTGTGGGCGGTTGGAGGGGGTGGAGCACAAAGGACAGCCCAGGCTCTGGAAAAGAATGTTGGAAAAGCAAGCAGCTTGGAAGGTATGCCGTCTGAAATGGGGCCAAAGGGGGTCACAAAAATCCTAGAAAGGGATCAAGAACGCGGAAAAAACGAGAAAGTCTTGGCTACTGGGGGAGAAATAAACCTCAAAAAAAAAAGAGGTAGAGATAGCGGGAAAACGGGAAACTTGAAACCCGGGGGCGAACAGGCGGCATTTGTGAGGCCAGGGCAAACCGGAATCGCGGCGATTCGAAAAGCCGTCAACACGGTGTTTCGGGGGGAGTGGGACCCAATTCATCATTAGGGGCGGAAGCCGAAAGAATCGGAAGACGGATGTCGGCGCGCGCTCTCCAAGAAAAAAGGGACCAAGGGTCGGGTGGGAAAAGGAAAAAGACTGGGTCTTCAGAAGACCGCAACAGCAGGGGAAAAAAAACCATGTTTTACCTTTGATGGTAACTACCTAGCGACTTGGGAGAAAGAGGGGAAGAGGGAAGGATGAAAAAAAAAGGCTAAGATGGAAAAGGATTCCTAAAGAAGGAGACGGAGCGGGGCGGAAACGCCGACAATACCCGAGAGAAATTGTGTAAAAAACAATCGGAAAAGGGGGCCTTACTATCTTGAACGTAACAGAAACGAACCAGACCTCTGAAAACTGAAAAGGAACGAAAAAGTCTCATATAAAAGAAAATTCCTGGTAAAGGAAAAAAGCCGACTTGCTGGGGTGACAAAAGAAATAATTCGGACAGATAAGTTAGAAAAGCGCCGAGGTTGAAAGATCTCCTTGCCGCAAAACAGGGACAAAAACCAGGGAAAAAAAAAAAAACATTACGAGGGCTTGAACTCGGCAAAAAGAGAATGGATTCCCAAGGAAGGCGGGGGCATCTCTTGCAAAGAACAAAAACGAATGTAGGTCATATTGACAAAAAATAAAGAGATCAATAGTGAAAAAGAACAAGACGACGTGAGGCTGGGGGACGAGAAAGGGGGCCATCTTCAGCTTAAACGGCGTACAGTACGTAGGCTAACTATTCAAACTGTCATTTAGAGGCGAGTCAGGAACCGCAGAAGAGAGAAATCTGCTCGATACGGACTAAAAAACACTCTTCAATGATAGGCAGCCCGTGCGGAACAGTGTTCCCAAGGAGAAGGGAGCAAGGATAAGTGGGACGAGTGAAGGAGAGGAGTGTTTAACAGATGGAGCAGGATGGGAAGACCAGGACAACTAGGGTGGTAGTACCGAGTCCTTTTGGAGTGCGGAGCCACAGGAAAACAAACCAGGGCTACTCATTAAGAGACAAAAATTTGTGAAAGCACAGAAAAGGGAGAAGTCAGTGTGAAGCTGAAGACATCTTGCCAAAGGTGAGAAAGAATTGTCTGCACCAAGGACAGCTACAGAGAAAGGGGAGAATTTTCGCATTCAGAGACGGGGGAGAATCTCAAGGGAGGGGGGGGTGCTGTGATTCATTATTGAGGTAAGAAAGAAAAAAAGCGCCAATATTGGGAGTGAGGGAGGAACCGGAGGACCAAGATGGAAGAAGGCGCCAAGAAGCGGTCCAAGGAAGGTGATAAAAAGATCTGGTGAAGGGGGAACGGGTCACTTGAAAGGAGGAGTAAGACGGGGTGGAACTGCGCTCTGAACAGACTGTTTTGGAACTATCAACGCTGGACGAGCGTCTGATGGGTTGAAGGCTGGGGGACGTTGAAGATGGTCAAAAGGGAAGAACCTTTGGGAAACGGCAGCAAAAAGACGCAAAGGTAGAACCGGAACTCGGCGTCGGTGATTAAAGGGAAGAGCAAAACAGGAAGAAACGTGCCAAAGCAAAGTCGACGGGTGTGGGAAAAAAAAATAATCTAGCAAACAGAAGGAGAGGAATTAGTTCGGAAAAAAAAAGGGCACGTTAGGTTGCACACGCTGTTGAAAGGTCCCTGATTAAAGGCCAGGGAAGCAAACGAAACCGCCGATCAGAGAATGCCGGACGAAAACAGCAAGGGAGCCCTCGAGGCCCGGGCCACAAAAGAAAAAGGGAAACGGCTCCATAGAAGACCTCGCAAATCATAAAGCGCACTGCGGAAAAAAAAAGTTTGACCCCACAAGAATGAATAAAAAAACATGCCGCCGTGGGGAAAAAAAAACCAGAGCCACGAAAAAAGAGGCCAGGGAGCCAACCACAGCCGCCTATAATACAGGGAAAGAAAAAATCGCGACGATGTGAGAGTCCATCTTGGGCAAGAAGGGAGCGAAAAGAAGATGCCTCTCGAAAAAAAACTGACCACATTACAGGGAACAATGCCGCCCACCAAACAAATCACGGGAAGAAAGAAAAACCGATGGAAGGGGGGAAAAAAAAGGGAAAACTTTCTTGGTGCCACGTGAAAAAGGGCAAATTACGGTACGGAAGGGAAAAAGCAAAAAAGGGTTTCGCCTGGTCAGGGGGGAGGAAAAAAGGGAACTAAAAGTGGGTCAAACATTGATCGCCACACGGGGGTGGGGTCCGGAAGGCAGGGGACGATAAAACAAAGTTCCTGTCCTTCCCCACAAGGCCGGCACCATCACGCAACGGAGGAAACAGATACGCGATCCGCAAAGCCCACCTGGCACGATGGGGGGAACTTTCAAGAAACAACGGCTGAAAAAAAAGGGGGGGTGCCGAAACGGAGAGAAAAAAAAGACGTCCCGATTCGGGCTAAGGAACGTCAATGAACTGTAACGTGTTTTAAGGAGCAAATGAAGGCAGTGTCCGCAGGGAACGAAGAAAAGGAAGAACAAAGCAAAATTCTTCGAACAATCACTTGGAAGAAAACCGCGGAAAAGGAATTCGGAGATTACTTGGAAGGGCTGGAATAAGAAACGTGGGAGAGAAAATGGGGGTGCGGGAAATCAAGACCTTCTTCCGAGGGAAAGGACACTCGGTCTGGAAAAAAAAAAAATAGACAGAGAAGGGAAATAGCATCAAAGGGAAAGAGGGGACCGAAAATGAAAAAGCCAGCATGGGAGAAGGGTAGGGCGAAAAAAAAAGTCAATATTTGACTAATACATCAAGATGGAAAAAGAAGGTTAAGTGGAACAATTCAATCGGGAACGGAGAGATAGAAAAGGAAGGGACATGATCTATAGACACTCAGGGACTGCGTTGAATACGGAGAAAGGAGGATGGAGTCCGAGTATGCAGAGAAAAAGAATTATCCCACCAATCACAGGGAGAGGAAAAAAGGGGACGCGATTTTTAAAACAGCGGAAGGGGGAGACGGTCACGGCCAACGCTCAGAAGAATACAGTTGGTTGAGAGACAAACCGGGAAATTACAAAGAGAAAGGGGGCGTCATAGAATCGTAAACGAAAAAAAGACGGACTCACGTCTGGAGGACAAAAGAAAAAAGAAAATAGAAACTTTTCTTATAGGAACTGAAGGGCGAAAGAGAGGACCAGATAAAGTAAAATACTCCCACCAAAGTGAAACGGGCGAGCGGCTAGAAAGGGCCCGGTCTGAGAAAAAAGATAAGCTACGCTCAGAGGGCATGCCAACGCAAGCAGGAGAATGACATCACCAGAAACACGGCGAAAAAAGGAGAGAAAGGGACCCAGGAGAAAAGAAGAAGGGTGATAAAAAAGAGAAGTCACGGTAGCGATATAGAGGGAACTCCCACAATCGTAGCAAGAACCCGAACTCAGCTCTCTGCATAAAAAAGTGGGGGAGAGTAGGACATAAAGGCGTGACCCATGTGGGATGGAAAAAGACGTACAAAGAAACGGCGGATTCCACTCCGAGCAAGATCAAAGACGGCGCACCGAACACAAAAAGAGGAAGGGTCCCCTATCGCATGACCAAAAAAAACACGAGAAGGGGCAAACCTGACATGGGAGGAAAAATTAGGGAGAATCGGGACGCGAAAACCAAGAGAAGAAAAGTTTACCAGCTGGGGGACCAACGAGGACTGGCAAAAGGGGGGAAAATGCTGTTAAGAGAAGAGACACATCACATAAGAGTCGGGGCAAAACAGAAAAATTCGATATAGGCAGAAAATCCAGCCCAAAGCGGGCCTTTACCACTCAAAATTAAAATATAAAGGAACATAGGGAGGGGGACGAAAACAGCCTTATCAAGGAGACACAAAATATAGGTCCGGCATTAGGGGACATAGCCCCATTCAAGCAAACAGGCATGGTAATCCCCCATCAAGGGCTATAGAACAAAGCGAAAAATGGGTTCCAGCTCAAGGGATGGGGGGCAGAAAAAAATATAAACCAATGATCACCCCCACGCCAAGCATTTTATAGTAGAGAAATCAGTTGGGGAATGGAATGGGAAGTATCAGAGGGGTGGGCGGGGAGAGAAGGGTTTTTCTTAAAAAGACTGGTGAAGAAAAAAAGGACGAGAGGAGCTCCGGAAGAAAGGAACAGAAATCCTTCGCCGGAAAGACTTTGAGGGGGGCGCTCTATTAAACCCAATAGAGTTGCTGGCAGAGAACGACGAGGCCCAAAAAAAAAGGGCCAGGACTAAAGCCGACCAAACCGGAAGAAGAAACCGGGGGAGAAAGCTCAACTTAACTCATGAGAAGAGAGCTGCTTAAAAAAAAAGGGGATTTACACATCAGCACAGGGATTATTTTTAAAAACCGGAGAAAGGCAAAGCCCTTGAGGCTATATCAAAAGAGGGGGTCACTAAAAAGAAAGGGACTATTTTTTCACCTACTAAATGGACACAGAACAAGGAGTCAGGCGCCACGACGAGCAAGCCGCTATACTATCGTCAGATAGAAGGAAAACACAAAGGAGGAACGATCTGATACTCGAGAGGAGGCGGGTACGGAAAACAACTGACCCTCTGGATAGGGGGGAATTAAGGAGAAATGGGGAGGGCTCGCTGACAGACGCAGAGAGACGCCAGTTTGGGACGACTCAGGCAGGGGTCGCTTAGTGGGCATCAAGCAAAAAGAAAAAGCCCGAAAAAAGAAGGGGGAATGAAATAAAACCAGTAGTGCGGGAGTCGCGAAAGGAGTTAACGGATTGGGGGGGGACAGACGAGCTACTGGGGGGAAAAGCGCACAGGTTTTAACCGCCAAAAGGGGCAAAGACAAAGGCGGGAACAGAGGAGCCTTCTAGCCTTCGACACTTACGTGCAAAAGTGGCAAAGGATTGACAACCTTTACAAAAAAACCAGAGGGAGAAAAAACAGGGGAACAACAACAGCTACCGACGATCTCGAACAGGGGATACCAAGAAGGACGAGGGCGTGCGGAAGAAAGGGAAGACGCATCAAGACTGCAACCAGACATTGCGCTGAAAAAAGAATCGCCGCTTTTTCTTCCGAATCTGGGCAATCAAAAAAAGTCACTGAGCTCCGAAGACGAGGTCGCTAGGTGGAAAAAAGCGAGACAATGTTAAAAATAAGACTGACTTTATGGCGGAGAGTTTTACAAGGTTACAGAAGCGGATCGGGGGAGGCTTTGGGAAAAAGAGGTTGAAGGGGGCAACGAGAAAAAGCTGTGCTAAAAAACTTGAGAAAAGAAAAGGACAGCGGAAACACTTGGGGACGACGAATGAAACCTGTTCAACGGTTGGGGCGATCAGGGGGCGAAGAGGGCTAAAAAAAAAAAAAATGAAGGTGCAATCGGGGATGGTGAGGGACGGGCGATGAAGGGCGGGGGGCGCCAGAGGTGCCTGAACAAAAGAGATGGGGGGTATCGGCGGTTGGATTGGATAAACGAGGAGGGATGCCCTTGGCGGGGAGTGGGTTTACAGAAATTGTCAAAAAACAGGCGAGTTCTCAAACTTCCGCGAGGAAATAATATGGTGCTTGGTGGAGGCTCGACATCAACAAAACGATCAGCGTTGAATAGGATAAGAAACCGCGGTGAAAGAAAAAATCGGAACATGTCTTCCCTCAGGAACGGGAGCGCAGAGGCCGCCGGAGTTTCGGGGCTATGCCCAGGCAAAGACGGTCTATAACAGAGTTGAAATTTCGCTGGGGATCGAAAAGAGAAAACGTTTTAAAAAGGAAGGTCGGGTTTGAGAATCTGGGAAAAACTCCAAAAGTGAATCTAGGGGTAAATACGGGTGTGGTCCGAAAGAACGTGCAAAAAAGCGAGAGTTTACTGGAAATGCAAGAGAAAAGAAATTATGTACCAGTCCTCCTGCTCGAAGGAGAACATCGGGGGAAACGCCGTCGCTCAAACTAAGAAGCACTAGGTGGCCACATGCTGGTGGGGGGGGTTAACGGAGAGCTTAGGGAGAACGGAAACGCGGGGAGACAAAACAACGCTGAAGACGTCCCACACACGCAGGTTAAAAAGTTTTTAAGAATAGGATGAAGTGAAAGAACTCTCAGGGGAACTCATTGGGTACCCTGCGAATGCAACTTCCAACGAGAGGGTAGACGAGTCGCAATCGCGCCTTGCAAAAACAGAGAGCAACTGCAAAACCAAAAAAAAAGGGGGGGGAAGGGGGGATGCATTTGGAGGGGCAATCATAAAGGAAGACTGCAGTACGAATCCATATTAGCAAAAATCTAACCTCGTCAAAAATGGTCTGAAAAACAAGGAGACGACTCTCTGTCAAGGATGAATCATAGGGGCAATCAATACCGCAGATCAAACAATGCGCGCGGTTGGAAAAGTTCTTTGAAAACTTAAAAATGGAAAACGTACCGTCGTAAAGTGGGCCAAGAACAATTGAAAAAAAAAAAACGCAGAAAATGATTGACATGGACAAAGCCATGCTAAAAAAGCCGCTAAGTTCCAGCCGGCTGGCCGAGCACGAAAAAACGTCTAAGAAACAGAGCGGGAGTTCCCCATAGGTGAGGAACTGGGCAGAAGGAGCGATCGGGAAAGGAGAATATCTTGATGAAAAAAAAAACAAAGTTTGATAAAAGAAAAAAGTAGTCCCGCCTTCAGGGTTTAGGGCGAAAACGGAAAGCACCGTTTTACAGAAAGTGGGGGAGGGTCCAAAAAAGGGTCGAACATACATGGGGCTCAGGTAAGACTGAGAATTACCGGCAAGATGGCGGGGACCGCACCAAGGAAAAAGAAAAAAAGGGGAAGTCAGTATCATGCAGAGTAGCTGAAGGAATAGGGGAAAGCGTGAAGGGGGAAAAGGTTGGGGGTGTTGTTTCGAGGGGGGAGACATGAGTCGGCGGCGCGTCCCGCGATATTGTAGAGGCGAGCACGTTCCCACCAATATTGGGGACGGAAGCGCAGGGAAAACGCAGAAAGAGGGTCTGAGAAGTGGGTGGGAGACTAAATTTCTAATGGGGAAACACGGGTCACACCCTTTCCGCGGCTGTCCACAGGGGGGGCCTGATCAAACAAAAGAATCGATGTTTTGGTGTGGGAAATCTATCAGCCGGCTTTCTCGTCAAGAAACAAGGGGGGGAGGGGGGCTGAGGAGGATCACGTTTCAAAGGTACGCACCTGGGTTCGAGACACAGGGAGAAAAAAGGCGGTCTCACCTTTCAGGCAACGTGAAACTCGGATTAGCAGAAAGTCCAGGAACAACATCTTTGGGCAAAGCAAGTAGACGAAAGATCTCAACACCCACGGAAGGAAGGGAAAGGGGGGCGCGATCAAAAGGGAAGGTGTGGGGCTTGTACAAGCTGTTGACCGGAGGATCACAGCGACACTCCTATAACGAGGGGTCAGGCCACGGAGAAAAAAAAGAACTTTTGGGTGGGAAAAAAAGAGAGCCCATCTCGAGACATGACAACGGGATCGCCATTAACAAGATCAAGGAACCAAAAAAGCCGCAGCGCTGGAATATAGAAAACCAAAAAAGCAGACATAAGACCATCAGGGAAAAAAGGAAACCCAGACTGGAAAGTGAACCAATCCAACCAGAAGGAAAAAAACGTTCAAAAAAATATAACATTGCATCGCGAGCCTAGGCGCAGTAAGGTAGGGGGGGTAAAAACCAAAAAGAAGAAAATCCAAGGCAAGCAAGGATCAGAAGAAAAAAAAACAACAACTCTGAACAATGGAGAACACATGATACTGCGCAACAGGGAAATGGAACTTTCCTTGGGGGGGCAAAAAGAACGTAGAAAGAAAAGTGACTGCAGTAAAGAAAAAAAATGGGCTAAAGCGGCACAATTGTTGGAAAACGTGTTTACAAATGGTGACCCCGTTGATCCTCAGAAACCGGCACGTCGTTCATGAAAAAAAAACGGGGAAAAAACCGATTTTGTGCCAAAAAGGCAGGGGAAAAACGATACGGCAAAGACACCGAGCGGCGGCAAAAAAGGGGACGCTTGGTAAAACTGGGGAAACAAACGAACTGCCGGTCAGAAAAAAGTGGGGGAGTGAAAAGAGAAAGGAGTGATAGAGGCAGGGGAGAGCCACGGGCACATGTTCATGGGCGGCAGGGGGGCCGAGCACAGGGCCTCCGGGAGAACGGCGGGCAGTGGATAAAACCAAAAATTTCTTAAAAAAGTCGGCAACAACCGAGAGAAGTAGTCCATAGCTTGCCACACACGTAAAGTGAGGGCTTTACGAGGACGAAATCCGGACCCGAGGTGTGCGGGAAGCCTGAAAGGAAGAGGGCGAATCTTCTACTCCCAGGGACGCGCAAGCGAAGTGTTCATAAGGGGAAAACGCCAATGGTCACGCCAAGGGGTGAGCAGCTCGCATTTTATTGGGCAGACAAAAGGAATATTACAGGTAGGATGTCAAAACGGCAAGAGGGCGGGAAGCCTCATGGGGGACAAAAGGGACACGGAACGGACAAACTACGCAGATATACAAAGGAGTCTTGAATTAATTACTCTGAGAGGGGGAGGTCTAGAAACAAAAAAGGGGGTCTCGTTTCTTTCGAGGGACCGAAAACTAGAAAAGGAAAAAACAAGCACGATGGGGGCGGCGGCAGGGTTTTTGACGCGGAAGGAAACCGGCCCACCGACACTCGAAAAGCAAGACGGAAAAAGAGAAACCGACAGATAAAGGCGCGGGGCGCTCCTTTACGAAGCACAAAGATAGAGCGGAGAGACGTAGCTGGGAAATCAGAACCTCACTCTTTAAACACCATGGGAAACGTCCCAAGAAAAAGCGAACCATAGGACCTTTAAAAACACCAAAGTCGTTTCTTAGGTTGAGAGAGAAAAAAAATGGCCGTATGGGAGACAGGGTAACACTGATCTCACATTATTCGTGCCATACCCAAGAAAAGACGCTGCAGGCCAAAGACAGAAAGCGCAAAAGGTAAAATCACCGACCCTGAAAAAAAAAAAAAAAAAGGGAGGAGAAAACTTTCGAAGCAAACGAAGGAAAGTGAGGACCGTCGGGAGGAAGTAGAACCCCAAGCGTAAGAAAAGATCATAGCGCAACGAAGATGCGTGGAATTGTCAATTAAAAAATCTGCCGGTGACCGGACCAAGGCCCAGAGAAACGAGACACTGGAGGACCGCTAGAGGACCTTCCACGGAAAACAAATTGGAGAAAGATACCGTTAAAAAATCCCTCCCAAAATAAATCACCCGAAAGTTGCCATTTCGCAGGACTGTGGGATCAAAAAAAAACGGCAAAAAATGACAAAAAGAGAACTGGAACAAAGGAAAAAAATTGCCCAGTTGTCCGCGGAAAAAGATAAAAAACCCAAAGTAAAAAAAAGGTTATACAAGGAAGGGAAATTTCCGATCAAAGAATCAAAGAAGTAAAAGGAAAGACAAAACACGGTAAAGTCATAAAAAGCCCATAAATAATGCGCAAAAAAAAGAGAAGACGACATAACCTACTGACAAAAACCAGAGTGAATACTGAGGAAAAGGAAAAGAGAAAATGGAGCACCATGCCTGATTTCCCAAGTCCAGAGAGAACAGAAAACAGCGGGGAAAAGGAGGAAAAAGGTGGTCATTAAGAATAGAGATAAGAAAAAACCCGATTCAGTATGGATCATACATCTGAGGTCAAGAATTGTTGGATAGGGGAGTATCTAATCTGGTTAGAGGGCCGGAAAGAAGTTGGGGGGGAAAAGAAACCCGTACGCAAAACGAAGGATAGATTAAAACTGAAAAAAAAGACATCGCTTACTGTGCGCCTTCTCGACAGGGAGGAAAGAAAAAACGATTGAAACAAATACCAATCGAAAAGCTAGAAAAAAAACAAAAATTCCGGGACTCCATCAGAAAGGTCAAAGAAGGAATAGGACACTGAAAGATGGGAGACGACGGGAGGGGGAAGAAGGTCAAGGCAATCAGAAGACCGACATTATTTGGGGGGAAGCCGGAGGGACAAAGCCCCTGCTTCTGTAGACCCATCGGAATCGCGAAAAAAAGCTGGTCAACCAAAATAAAAAAGAAGCGCCAAAAAGACTTTACGTTGTAACTGGTGAAAAGGATCAACAAATGGAGAAAGGAAGACGGAGACAGGGAAATTGATGCGGGATCGTCTGGCAGACGATGGGCACAACGACCCGCTTGAACTTTATGGGGAGAAAAGAAGGGGAGCATAACGCAAAATAAGGAAGTACCAAGGAACAAAGGCTTTGCAAACTCCGGATTAATGTCTTCGCAAGATTGGCAATGGAAGCCCGCTCGAAGATCGAGTAAGGGGAAGAGAGGTCAACTAAACGGGACCAGGGCAGTAGAGGGGAACGGAGTGTGGTCATAGGATATACCGGAATGGGGGTTTGAAAGCGCCTCCGTTTTGAAAAAAAGGCGGAAAAAGCGAAAGCAAGGTCACAAAAGGGTTGAAGAAGCGCGAAGGGGGAAAAAAACTGCTAAGTTGCGTCAGCCGTTGGAAAAACAACCCTTGACGCAGCAAACAAAGAAAACCATTAAGATCCTACCACATTGGGGAAAAAAAGAAAGCCCGGGTAAATGACTCTATCCGACGAAAAAGGAAAGCTCCGGCTGCTGAGAGGTAAAAAACTCTGAGAAGCCAGACTGAGAAAAAGCAGAACTGTGTAAGAAGAGGAATCGAGGTGAATGCACCATGGAACATTTTAGAGTATAAACCAATCAGGCAGACAAGTTTAAAAGTCAAGCGAGGGAAAGAGTTCGGGTATGGTTATTTTCCGTGAATGGGGGAAGACGGAAAAAACGGTGGTCTTGCTTGGCAGATCGAAATAGGGTGTCCTGTGTTGAAAAAAATGTTCTACTTGGGGGGGGAGCAAAGTCAATGACCCGCGGACACCTGTTGCCGCAGCGCGATCGTGGTCCAGATAGAGTCTTGCGGGGGGGAGAGGGAGGGATCCAGAAGGAATGGGAGTTTTCCGAGGAGGATTTGGGGGGACGTGGAGATTTGAAAGGGATCACATAATTCAGGTTCCCTGCAAGGCAGGTGCGAAGTCAGAGGGGAGAGTAATACTGGAGTTTCGTGATCGCAATCACTGGCCTTGGAGGTGGGGGTAAAAAAACAGCACGCACCGTAAGGAAAGAGCCGGGAAAAAAGTCAGAAAAGTCTATGATTCAAACTGATTCGAGGGGGTAGGAAAAAAAACGTCTAGACAAGGAGAGTGGCCCTGGTGCTTCAAACCGAGGTGACGCTTCATTGTCGGCAAAGGGCTACCGGGCCTGCGCGCTGGCTCTGAGAGCGCCGGAAGGGGGGCGGGTGCATTAAGTGCCCAAGGCAATTCGGAAGCCATGGCGGAAGAAGAAATGTTCGGGTTGCCTCTCTCCAAAAAAAACGGGTAAAAAAAAGTTGGAAATGGTTGTGGCACAGTTTCAAGAGTCAAGCTCGCACAGAAAGGAAAAACATTTGACCTAAGTTAGACACGTATCGACTGTGGGGCGATCTGTTTGTCCTAAAGAGGCCGAAGAAAAAAGCAAAAAAGTGAATAAAAGAAGGTTACGCAAGGTAAAGGGGTAACTCGGAGGCGGTGGGAAACAGGCAAGGTCCTCGAAAAAAAAAACGAGAGCATTTTGCATCGTGCTTGGGGTGCTCCTTATCTGAAAAAGTACCGCAAAAACGACGAAGAACAAACCGCAAGCTGGTGCACCGCAAAAAGACGTATACAGCCGTGAGATCTGCGTAGTCGTAAGCTCGGTCGTTTCACCGACTTTTGGTCCCGTAAAAGGGGAGGGAAAGTCAAAAGCAATGGCCGTTCGCAACAAATCAGCGCCGAATGAAAGCGCGCCAAAAAACGAGGAAAGAGCAACAGGCCAGGGGGAGGGCGGGAGAACCCTCATAAACGAAGGACGTAAGGGGCGAACGTCTATGTTAGGCAAAGAAAAAATCGCTCGGCCGTATGTAGAACCAAGATTGCAAAAAAAAACAGGAAAAAACAAAACACCAACGGATGTCGGAACGTCTGTACCGCATAGAATGGACTACTTTCGAGCGGTTGGGGGGGGAAAAAATGGCGAAGTGTTAATAATTGGCCAGCGCAGTTAACGAGAATGAAAGTTACGGAAAAAAGGGGAAGCACTATTTTTGGTCTGACACACAACGACATATGGGACAGCGCAAATCAAGGATTGTCCTTGTTCACGCCGAGAAAAACCTAGCAGGGGGGAACCAACCGTCTTAATAGCATCAGAAGGAGGAGAAAAAGTGGGGGGAAAAGACGTAACCGGGGGGCCGCCTCACGGAGCGGGTAAGAGTTTACGGTAAA
>Ga0179593_1463468_pt1 | contig 16161 bp, 16 predicted proteins | sample CZODoug2_1_08_16_FD_185931 | JGI IMG/M metagenome (GOLD analysis project Ga0179593, IMG submission 185931) | Vadose zone soil fungal communities from Angelo Coast Range Reserve, California, USA - CZODoug2_1_08_16fungal (PacBio error correction) | ecosystem: Environmental > Terrestrial > Soil >...
GCGATCTAAGAAAAAAAAAAAAAAAAAAAAGACTCAATTCTAAAAAAAAAAAATCTCTATCGTTGGTAGACAGGGGGGGACACGTGGAGCCCCAAACTCTCTCATGACAAAACCAGTCCAATTTTGAGAGAAAGCTAAGAAAACGAGGTGAAAGGCGTCAGTCACCCGGAATAGCACCATGAAAAACGCGGCAGTCGGGGAAAAAACGTCACGAGTGGGCCGCAAACCCACAGAAGGGGGGTGGGCGGAGTTGCTTGACGAGGGGAGAAGAGGAGGGAGAGGGGGAGGGGTCCCGCAGCGGAGTCCATGTGATGAAAAGTCTCCAGCATTAGGGCAAAGGAAGGGGAACCACCAGAGAGCGAAAGGGACAGAGGAAAGGAGAGTGTAAGTAAGGAGGAGGCTGAGGCCAGATCACGGAGCTCTTCTTGGGGGTTCGGAGGGTCGAAAAGAGGAAAAAGAATCGTTGGGTGGGGGAGGTCTCAGTTCTAAGTGATCGGGACGCTCAACTAATACAGTGTTAGGCTGTGGGGCTACCCGACCATGTCCTAACGGAAAATGAACATAATGCGTGCGCGGGGAAAAATCTTAAAAATCAGTCGCCCACGGGTAGCGAAATCAAAAAAGCAGACTCGACATCTCAAGGACGAAAAGGTTGCGAGAGTTGAAGGGTGGGGGGGTCGAAAGGAAGAAAATTACTAGACGCCAGCGCGTCTATACTATTCGCTGAGATGGACAAAGGAATCAATGCCCCTTGAAACTCTGGTTATGTGCACCGGTGAGAATCAAGATCTCTCTGTTACGTAGAGTTTGTTGGGGGGTGGGGAGTATAGTGACTCTTTCGAAGGGTGAGGAGGAAAAGCGCGAGAAGAATATTTCCTGGAAGCGGTTCGGCCACAAAAAACTGGGGGGAGCTGCGAGAGCGAAAGAGAAATCTTCTCCAGGCAAAGAAAGACAACTCGCGTGCGTAGGGGAGGGGACCTAGGTTCGGAAAAAAAACACCGTGATCTCGGGCATCTTCTGTCTGAGGGGACGTGCGTTCCAGATCCGCCAAAACAATCAGGGGGAGGGCAGCTGCAACGAGTGTGTTGGGGCCGCGACTAAGGCGGGAGGCGAGCGCGTAACCTCGCAAAGGGGGGAGGAAGACCTGATTAAAAGGCCCACGTGAAGCGAAAAAAAAGGCAACGGAAACCTTCCGCATCGATGGGCGCAGAGAACAGACTAAGTTCATAGAAAAGCATGGGAGCTCGTAGGCACTCCAAAAATATGGGGCGACAAGGCAAAATCGGAATCGGACAGGACGGTTTGTTAAAACCATGACCTATTGGGCGAGACGCAAGCTCGATATAACTCAAGATGAAATTCTTGGAGGGGAGGAAAGGCTCGGAGGCAGCTCAGGACGCCACTTCTTGCTATTGTCTTTTTAAGGAGAGGCGCGGAGGAGGGCGGCGTGGTAGTCTAAGGAAGGGTCCGCAAAGGGGGGGAGACCTGGATGCATGGATCGGAGGGGGACTCGCTAGAAAAGAATAAGTGAAGTATATACATGATGCGAGCGAGGGGAGGGCAACCACCCAGCCAACAGCATTCGAAAAGGCAATTTTTCATGGGCTTGCATTCTACGATCGGGGGGAGCAAAAATCCTCCCGCCAAACACAATTAAACTCGCGGAATTGCGTTGATAGAATTGGTCCCGTTCATCTTAGGGTATCGACCAGATGAGAAGAAAGCAGCGAAACCACACAAACTCTTCTGAAAAGGACCTCCATCAGATAGCTACAGGTCTCGGTGGGGTAAGACGTTCTTTGTAGGAGAGTCTCATCGACAGGAATGTGAGTTTAGCAGAAGAAGAAAAACTAAAAGGAAAACGACGAGTCCGGCGTCTCATGGAGGAAGGACGAGTTTCCAGGAGGATCTTACAAATAGATTACCCAAAGGACAAGCTTGAAAAGTTTTTGGTGGTCTGGGGGGGATAGGACGTCAGAGCTTTGGCTTCGTCAGGCCAACGGATAAAGCCAAATAGGGGGTGAGCTTATCTCGGGTCACCAGAGGGATAAGAAAAGCACGTTCTATACGGCGTCTCATAAACAGAACCGAAACGGCAACCCGCGAATCAAAACGAGTGTGCGCTTGGAGTCAAACCATGAAGAGACAAAAACAACTTAGGAGGATGAACCTAAAAGAGGGGGGGGAGAAAGGGAAAGGAGTCGCGGGGTTCGTTCTTGAATTGGGATGGTAGGAACTATGTACTAAAAGGGGAGTAGCCTTGACTACTCACGAGAGGAGGGACTAGATAGACGTAGGACCCAAGGATGGGGAAAACAAAAGAAAAAAGCCTGACGCCGATCCAAATCAACAAAATCGTTGTCAAAACGCCTTCATTGAAAAGATTGGGCACTCAGAGCGGAAAAGCCATGTTAAAGTATCGGGACATGACAGACTCAACAGCTCACCGTGAGAGGGAATGGCAAGTGGAGAAAAAAACAGCGGAAACTACCAGCCTGAGTAAATACTAGGTTGAAGATCCGCGAAAATGATCGAGAGGGGCGGCTAATGATGGAGGGCCGTCTGAAAGGGGTCTGGGGCTCAAAAAGATGTAGGCAGTCTCGAAAGCATAGGAGGCCGCGAATGATTCAAGGAGAACGCTATTCAAAAAAGGGGGAACCCTTTGGCGCGAGAGGCGTGAAGAAAGGGATAAACGAGAAAAGCGATGCCATCCGAAAGGGGGGGGGTGAACCTTGTAAAAGAGCGCGAGAAGCATGTATAGAAGATGGACCTCAGGGCATTCGGGCGAGAGAGGAGAGGAGAAGCGACTTTATACAAGGAGGGAGCGGATAAGAAAAACGAAGGAAACGCGACAACACGGGAAAAGGGAACTCACTAGGCTAGGGGTCGAAGCGACGCAGATTTCTTATCTCAGACTAGAAGGACCCGCGGACGTGAGATTACAACGAATGGAGGATTATCGAGCCAACTAATGACAAGAGGAGGGGGGAAAACCTACTTCGGTCGAAGGACAGGGGCTGGTTCCGATAGCATAGGAATCGAGAGTCTTAAAAGGTCATGAGAAAAAGGAAGGGGCTCTGCGAAAAGTCAGCGCAGATATGAGAGCGTTGTGATGACGTCTCTATTTAAGCAATGAGGTAAGAGGGGAGAACGGAGAAATTCGCGAGCGAGGGGAGGTTTCAAAGCGCTCGAGTCGCCTCAAAATCTCGCGGAGAGAGACCGATTCGGCGTCAAGGAAAAAAGAGTTCTGCGTAGGGGCTAGTGAAACAAACTAAAGGCTACGAAGATGAGTACTCAACAAATCATATGCTCGTAGAAAAAAAGCGAGCTCACGATTCAACACGATGTGAAGGAGCTCAGCAGACTAAAGAGAACTCTCGTGCGAGCAGAGAGTTGCATGGAGAGGGTGTAGCATTTGGAAAAACAAGATGCCCCCGTGAGATACAAAAACTAAAAAAGCAGGGAGGAGTCCGGGCCATGAGAAATATCTTCTATCTAAAAGAAAGGAGAAAATAGAATATTCCTAAAGGGAAAAAAAAAAAGGGGGAGGTAAAAGGAGAAAAGGTAGATGATAAGGAATTGGACTACATACAAGAGGTTTCAGGTCCTCTTTCGAAGGTCAAGTGCAAGAGGAGGGCAGGAAAGCTGTAAGCTCATGAGGAGAGTCAACTTCAAGGAGAAAAAGAACGAAATCCACGAGCTACTCTTATATTCGAATCAGGGCTATCAGAGAGGGGAGAAGAAGTCTTGAAAACTACGTACATAAAGAGCAAAAAGGGAGTATTATCTACTCTTAAAGGATCAATTTTCGGGAGAAGCAAGGTCAAATGGTGAAGGGGGTGGACGAAAATTCTCTCTAAAGTCACTGCGAAATAGACGAGTAAAAACTAAAAAATGGGAAGGATCGGGGGGGTTTGTAGGAAAAGGGGAAAAAGCAAAAAAAAGCGTCGTTGAGAATCCTGAGGAGAAAGTAGATATCGCGAAGTAAAAGGCGCGCGAAGGGAGAGGGGGCGCGCGACTAGCTTTGGTTTTCCGTTCAAGAGACTACTGGGTACAGAAGGAATGAACTTCATCGCAACTGGAACGATGGAGGGAGCAAGAATAATAACGAGAGCGAAGCGACCAAGCCAAGGAGAGGGGGGTAGAAAGGAATCGGGTCAACGCACTAGAAGGTGAAGAATGAGGGACTCGAGGGACGGCAATGGAGAGGACGGAGGGAGAGGGACCACGAGGGTCGTCATAGGATTGCACTAAGGAGGGGGGGGGAGTGTTGGTTCTTCTCTCAGTTGGGGAGAAACATGTCGAAAGGGAAAAACAAGACTCAGGAAGCTGTAGGAGGGGAGGGAGACATGCTAGTACGAAACAGTTGGGTGCCCCGACCCGACGGTGATGAAGAGGGAATGCGAAATTGCATTTATTTCCTCGGGCCCTCAGCAAAAAGAATCATGACAGATAAATTGTAGATAAGAGCAACTAATGGAGGAAGGCAGGCAAACTTCTACTAGGAAGCAAGAGGGAGGGGGGAGCGGCGATGGGCATGGTGCGTTAAAAGTGCCGCGCGGGAAAAAGGGGAGAGATCGCTCAGCGAAATGGAAATGTCTCAGGATGTTGACGACCGGCAAAGAAATACTAGATGGGAGGAGTACAAGGGCTCAACTGAGGAAATGTACAAGAAAGTATGCCGATGACTCAAGGAAAAAAGCAGGGGACTATCCCAGGCTCCAAAAAGTATCATCGAGAACGAGTCATTGCACAGGGATGAATGGGGAAAAGTTAAAGAAAACTGCAGGGGAAGACATGCTAAGATAGAGCACACGAGACGAAGGTGATACGTGGAAGTCGGGCGTACGCGCGGAATCGAGCTCTGTCACCGAGAAAAAAAAAGCGATTGGGCTGACAAGTCCACCTTACAACATGAAGGGACACATGGGAAAGGTGGACCTCTTCCTCTTCGGCTGAAAGACATTCATAGAAGAAAAAAACAATATATAAGAGGAAAAAAGGGGGACGAATACCGTTCGGAAAGCAAGTGTAACTTGATATCAATTGAGGGCTTGCAATCTCAAAGATCTTCAGACAGAATATTACTAGAGGAGCGAACGGGCACAAAAGGGCAGTCTGATAGTTTCTTCTGAGACAGAAAGATGGAAATATCCCTTAGGGGGACATGGAAAAGTCAATCCCAACCGGGGTTGGGGGGAATGAGACCTTTTTTTGGACACATTAGATCTCAGTGAAGGGACACTTAGCGGGACTAAACCTTTGCCGAAGGAAGTCATCGGGTCCGCGGGATTATTTTCGTAAAAGGTAGCCCAGGGTCCTATGTCGGGTCGTGCAAAGGATGTCCAAAAGGGCGCTCAACGCTCCACTCAGGTGAGCATGGATAAATCGCGCAACCAAGTTGGCCCAGGCTGCACCTGAGGAGACGACACTTATCCTATCTCATCAGAGGAATAAGAGTCGAGTGTGAAAGGTTTACCGGAAAACTTTCAGGAAGAGGAAAAAGTGAAGCGAGTAGAAACGTTTTCGCCAAGTTCGAGGGGTGTAGGAAAACCGAACACACTCTTGTAGGAAGAAACCATAGCCGTGCCAGTGAACGCGTTTGCAGGGGAGCTTTCAAAAGGTTGCGTGAAAAAAAAGGGATATGCGAACGCGGTCAGTCGACCTCTTCGACAGGGGTGGCAAAATTTGTCTGAAAACGTTTAGAAAGACATCGAGCAGAAAAAAAAACACAAAAGTGTGATCATGGGAACGACTCGGTCACCAACGTCCTACCGCTCCAACTCAGAGACTCCATTAGTAACGTCAGGTGGTGGGGACCCTCTGCAAAAACAAAGCCGGGGTCAGGGGCCGAGGGAGTCGCGTTGGGGCGACTCTGTTCGGGAGCCAAGCAGGTTGGTGAAAATTCTCTTCGGTAATAGTCAGCATTGAGGGGGGACGGCAAAAAAAGCAGGGATACGCGTCGACCGGACGGCCGTGTAGTACGTCGACGGAAAAGAAATGAGGAAATAATCTCTTCAGTGGTCGCGGCTAAAGAGAGGGGACACATCGGCATCGCTTTTTGGGGGAATCGTCAGATGCAGTACAGAGGGGACATACGGGACGGAACAATCAAATGGGGAAATGGGTGGCTTCAAACGCCAGTGAACGAGAAGACTACTAAAGGAGTGGCGAAGGGGCGTATGACGCAGGAGAATATTAAGATCGAGAGGAGACTCAAGCATCTCAGTCGAAAAACTAAGCGGGGAAGGGAAGGTTTTTTAGCGTCACAGTGGAAACACTAACAAAGCGAAGATATAAAACCAGAGCCGAGTCAGTCAGGGGGATGCCGGTGACCGAACGTGGAATGAACTTTTCTTCTGACGGCAAAGAAGGAATCCATCTCGTCTCTCGTGAACGCGGAGGGGGGTGAAGAGGCCTTTCGATGGGGATCATGCGCTCTGGGGGTGAAGACGAAGCTAGCAAAAAGGCCTACGACTATTTCGGTGGCGGGTAAAAGGATAACGGGGGCCTGTTTGCGTGCGAAATAGCGAACGGGAGGAATCTGAGACATGCAATACGGATGCGACAACAAACCATTCGCTTGGACGTCTGTGGGCGAGCCACACTCGAAATAGCGAAAATCGCGATGAACTTTTATACGAGGCAATCTGGGGGATAGTGGGCGGAGACGAGACGAGCGGATATGGTCAGGCGTGGACCAAGAGAGCCAGCCTCAATCTCTGGGAGCGCCTGAGGGAAGGCTGGGAAAGGTTTGATTCGAGCGCGCTCGGGCTCGTCCTATGCTAAAAGCGGACAAATCGCGCGAGGGGTTCCCTTATCGATTAAACAATGCCCGCGGAGTGAAGGAAAGCGGAAAATCAACCGGGACAACTCAAGCGGCTAAACAGGAATATGTACGAAGACGACGCCGCGTCTCATTTCACGCAGAATTCCCGAGGTGGCTCATTCAGACGTCAGGCGAAAGGGAAACGGTTTTTCAGCAGCACCGGAAAGGGCAAAGGAGGGAGCGCGGAACATCTCCCTTAGTTCGCGAGAAAACGGTTGGAGAAGCTCTATTCGAAAGCCGCAACGTCAGTCGAGTAGGGGGGTTGGTACAAGAGCAAGACGTAAGAAGGCGGCCCAAGGGGGGAAACGTGGCGGATCCTGGATCCGGGAAACCATGTTCCAGTCGAGTTAGCTAACGATCGCGGGACCGAATGACGGGGTGCACCCATCGAGTGGAGATCTATTGGGGTCTTTCGACAAGCAGCAAAAGGGGAATGGAAGGGCATCACTCAAAGAAAGGAGACGACTTGCATTCAAGGAAAAGGAGGGATCGCAACCACCGGCAAACAAGGATGTCGAATCTCAGGAAGGAAGGTCCGCCTTCCACTATTAGGGGGGGAAGTCGAACCAATCCTGACAAAGGGGGCTAATTCTAAGCACCAAACTCAAAAGCTTCTCATCTAAGAAACTCACATCCGCTAAGCCGAGAAAACACTCCGGAAGATTGGACGGCAATCGCAAGCCGGACCTGCGGCCGCTCGACTTAGATCGACCTGGAAGCGCGAACGATGGACGTCTGGTTAGGAAGTCTAGAGGAGGGTTCGTTATGAGCAGAAAAGGATAAGGGCACGTGCACCGCGGTACACTAATCACTATTTTGTCTTTGTATTAGGGGCACAGGCAGGTTGGGGGGCGTCGGCATCGAGAACCTACCCTAGGTGGGGGGACTCGTGGCAAAAGAAACAGAGCGGCGCAAGAGAATCACATGGGCTACCTACGTCGAGGAAACCCTCCTGAAACTAACACATAGCAAGGAGTTTCTCTTTCGCAAAAAGATACAGAGAGATCACAAAGGAAGGAGGGAGGAAAGAAAGAGATGTGGGGAGAAGACAGCCGGGATCGCGGTTAGTTCTGGGCTTCAGGGGAAGAACCGCAGTGTATGAGCGGCAGGAACTGCTAGGGTCTTGCAGATAGAAAGAACCCGAAGGGGTTCGGTGCAGGGACTCGAAAAGCCACTCCGGCGCCTAAGAAAAGAAATGATCGCAGTCGTCATCGAGGACCGTGCCGTTCACGATGGGTCAAAACATATAGCACCGAAGGATCAGACATCCAGCAGACGCGCGCCCGTGACCAGGAGCTGGAGAAGGAATAACCTTCGCAGAGGCGACCGATAACAAACGGGCGTTTCTGCCTCAGAAAAAAAAGGACGAGAGACTCGTTTCAGACTGAGGGAGGTCTAAGTCGAAATTGGGTGGGGGTCCGTCATCGCGCTTGGTCGGCGACGGGGATATCTCCCTGTCAAAGTTCCGGAGAGCGGCAGATTCGAGAAGCGCCGTGAACGTGGGGCGAAGTTGCACTTGGACCAAAGGATAGTCAGGGAAGAATCCTGCCTATGCCTTTGGAAGGGCGACCTGTTCTGACCGCCAGAGAAAGACGAATAGAGAGAGGTTGATCCATAAAAGGGGTGGAGGATCGCCAGCTAGCGACAGAATTATCCCATTTCAAATCCGCAGCTCCAGCTACTGCGAAACGAAAACACCGCCCTAAGGACTCGAGATAAGGGGGGAGAATTAACAGGGGGGTAGAAATTTCTGACGAGAAGAGCCTAGACGAGCTGCGGGAGCGGGTCACCTTATCTGCGGAGCTGCTAAAAAAGAAGGGAGACGTCGACGCGGAGGGGAAACCTAGATTAAAAACTTTTTGGTGGCAATGGAAAAAGAGGATCGAGCGAAACGACTGAGACTTACGGCGGAGTTTGGCTCTCAACGAGAGCGAGATCTCGGAATGCGTCGAGTTGGGAAAAAAAAGACCGTATGGCAAAGAGGCCGAGAATCTACGATCCGTTTTAACTCTTCAAACTCTGAAAAGGAGAGGAACCGCTCTAAGAACGAAGCGACGGAGACCTCTATGGGCGGAGGAGGTCAAAAAGAAGGGGAAAATAGCCGATCGAGGACGAAAAAAAAGTCCTCTTACCTTGCTAGACTTTCCTGAGGGTGATCTCGCCCGCAAAAAGGCACAATAAGCGAGATTGCGCAGCCAGCGGTATTTCTCGGTTGTCTCGTGCGAGGGGGAGAGAAAGCCAGCGTGAAAATCAGAAAACAACAATCCTACATCGAGATCGGGAAATCGAGAGAGCGTCTATTCAGGAGAAAAAAAGAGAAGAGGACTAGGCCAAAGCGAAGAGAAGAAGGATGGGAGGTTCACCGCCGACATCCAGAGAAGGCGGGACAAACAATGCGCCCGGACTCTTCTGGACCTAGGTCTAGGGCGTTAAGCACTCCATTGAGAAGTCAACAAAAGGAATAGAGCCAGTCTACTCAAGGGATCCTCGGTCAGAGAGGGGTGGAGATCGAACGCGGCGACCGACGTACGAGCACTCCACTAGGATAGTACTCGTGGTCAGAAGGGGGGGAGAATAATTTCAAAAAAAAAATGTGATTGTTCACGGAGCTCGTAACTAGTCACGCAATCGCGGAACAAATACACGCGATGCAGTGGGGGGGTTTTTTTCGGAGTAGGGGCGAGAAACAATATTGGTCAGAGACGAGGCTCAAGTGAGGTACGACGAAGCAAAGGGACCTTTCGAGGGGGTGAAGTTAATTGGACGTGATGGACCTAAAGACATTCATAGCCAATTAACCGCCAACGGCTTCTTTCGCCATGAGAAGAGAACGTCTCTACTAAAAGACAAAGGACTGTGTCCGCCCCTTTTCAAAAAGTGAAAGGTGCGATTTAAAGCGAGGGGGCAGTGTCTGCATGGCAGAGGGACGCTTTAAGAGAAGAGACTCGTCGTCGAAGTAGGGATCACAAGTTACTGAAGGGTGGTGCTCGAATTTTGGGGGGAATGGGAAGACCCTTGAAAGCGAGGAACGGTCGAAGCGAACCGTCGAAATAAAACGTCAAAAGAACGTGTTTTGGAACCGAAGCAAAACGTGCCATTTCCGGGGTGGGTTCCGAATTCGAAAAGGGGGCGTGCGGGCCGACCAAAAGCGAGTGGGAAAAAGGTCTCGGCGAACGCTGGGAGTCTCGACTACATAATGTACCATTCACATCGAAGAGAAGGGAAGAAAGAGGGAATCCTTCTCCGGGGGGGGCAGTTCGTGTAGCCTAAGTTGGGGACAGGGTGCTTCGTGGAGAGGGGGGGGAAATACAAGAAGCTGGCGGGGACGCAAAAAGAACCAGACCGCGAACGAATACGGACGTCCACTGCAGACTTTCCAACTGAAAATTCAGGGCACCAAACCACCCGCAACACTCCCGGCCCAACCATACAAAACTAAGGAAAAAGCAAAAACAAAAAACCAAAAAAAAACTCCCAACCCACCCTCAAACACCAGCCTCCAACCAAACCAAAAAAACCCCACAACCAACAGCCCCTGCCCCACCTCTCCGCCAACCACACCGGCCAACTGCCCCCCACCTAAAAAAAACCCCCCCCACTCACCCCGAAACCAAACTCAAACCCTCAAAAATCACCAACCCCTTGGCTCCACCCTCTCTAACAGACCAACACCAAAAACACCCACCACCACCCACAAAAACCCGCCCCCCAGCCCACAACAAAAAAGCATTCCCTCATCCTCTTCTACAAGGCAAAAGGCTAAGGAGGGGAAGTCAGAAAGAGAGGGGGAAAAGGGCTCTTATGCCTTTGCACTGGATGTTTCACAAGTAGAGAAAAAGGGGAGGGGACCGATTCGGCAACAGAACCGAGACGACGGTGACCGGCAACGTCGGAGCGACCGCGCAGTCTAGCCCCGAAGGCATTGTGGGGTAAGGGAAAAGGAACAGAAAAGTGTGACAAAGTGAAACTTGCTGCCTATGATCAGGGACTCCACTCAGTCATGAAAAAAAAAAACGATTAAGGAAAAGAATGGGCATGCGTGTAAAGAGATATCAGTGGAATTCATCATTAGGGTTGTGTCAGTGGGACCTAGCAAAAAGAGAAAGTTCTGGAGGATTACGAGCTCGGGATGGGCCTCTTCTCGAGGGAACGGGGCGAAGGGGGGGCTGGAAAGTAATAGTTCAAAAAGGAGCGTAGGGGAGGGGGCACTTTGAAAGGGCACAATCAAATGAAATGAGGGGGGGATCATCAAGGTGGAACCTACCTGATGCGATTAGCGTCGGTTTAAGACGGCCTGCCTCGGCGCTGCTAAGGTTCCGTTGAACAGCATGAATTGAAGATAGAGGGCTGCAGGCGGCACCACCGCCCCTCTTGTATCTTATCAGAGGGGGAAGAGGCCACCCACTGTGTCCCGCAGGCGGAAATTCGGGGAACAACAACATTGCAAAACCCACGTCGCCACCAGGGAGGACTCGTCGATGGTGAATGGGAAGGAAAGGCCAGGAGAAGGGAGTTGAATAGAGGAAAACGTTTTCGACATTATTCTCTTTGGGGGGGGGGGGGGAGGAAGCTCGACGCAGGACCATCGGTTAGAAGAAAGCCGTTCCAGGAAAAAGTGGGGAGAGGGACAAACGGTAGAGGCGAACGCGGGAACGTCTAACTCTGAGGGAAAGGGGGGGGGGGGGTCTACCCGGTACCAAACAACAGAGGACCGACACACTGTGAATCGAATTAAGACGACAAAAAGGGGAACCTATTGAGGAAGGCCAAATGGCATCAAACCTCTCTGCGACCACGCCAAAAAAGACACTGGTTGAAAGGGGGCGGGCGAAAAACACCTCGACTGGGTCTAGACGGAGGGAAGTGTACTAGGGAGAGGGAGGCGCCCAAAGTAGGGGACAGGGCTGAAAAAAGTCGAGCGCGCGGCGTGGAACGAAAAACCAAGCGAGAAGCGGCGTCGAACAAGGAGGGGCGCGCGCCGATTCACGTCGCAGAAGAGGGGGGAAGGAGACGGAGAACTGAAAAGGGCTTGTTCGCGCGCGCTCTTACACCGGGGGAGGGGGACATGGGAAGATGTGGGCAAGTGGGAGACGTTCGAGGAGAATAACCTCAGTTGGGAAAATTAGGCGCCCGAAAAATTGAGAGAAGAGTCGCTCACGCAACTGGGGTAATTCTGTCTCTTTAATCATACGTCGGTCGCACGAAAGTAGGTAGGAGAAGAAGCAGAATCAGTCGTCGGAGAGCGTGGAACTTGTTTTTTATCTAAAAAGGGGGAGGGACGCGACCCGCGCATAGAAACATCTCTGATGGCCTGCGGAGCACGAGGAAGGGATACGGTCAACTTCCGAAATCCATCCTGTCTAACAAAACGAAGCAAAGTCGTGTGTTAAGGTAAAGGAGGGGGAAAGCTCGGGATATCAACTCTCACGAAGGGGGGGACGCTCGATGTAGGTTTCTTTCGGGGGTTCGGGAACGGTGGATGCTGACTAAAGGAGCGACGAGAACATAGCACAAGGGCAGAGGGGAGGCAAAACTAGAAGATTCGTATTGTTCGGCGTCCGTACATCGGGAGGAAAGAGCTTGATCGCCAATCTTGCACAGTTGGCGTACATCGAGTAGCAGGAGAAAAAAGGTCAGGAAAGTGCCACATCGACTAAGTTCGACATCTGTTTTAGCCTGCGGGACGAGCGGACGCTTGGGGCTCATAAGAGAGGGCAGGCTCGGACGATTCGAGCCTGACACTAGCGGGGGACCGTAGCAGATTACAGGCGTGACTCTGAAAACTATGCCAAAGTCGACACACTGCAGCTAAAAAGCGAGAAAAATTCGAAAACGACGCAGAGATCCCCGCGCTATTATGAGATTCCCATCCTCATGTCAAAGATACTATCCGACGTTGTGAGACACCGAAGCTTGGGGGAGAGGAAGAAGCGCGAGCAGCACGTCTGTTGCTCAATCTCACTCTGCGAGCGAGAGATGAGATATAAACTGGGCGGGTCGCATTTTCAAGACATAGTATCCTTCGTGGGGGGGGTAGACTAAAAGGGAGCCGGAAGGGATCGACTGGGCCAACCGTAGCGTCTCAGAAACCTCGGAGATCTGGCATGGTCCCTTAATTGATGAGAGCGATGGAGGGAGTTCGGGACCGGACTCACTGGGATTGGCATCTCTTCCTGCGTTCCGTCTAGGGAGTAAAGTTGGTCTTCAAGGATCTCGAGAAGACTCTGCTTAGCAGCACCTAAGGAAAGTCCTATCTTCCTAGGGACTCATGAAAAGAGTATGTAGCCCCTATAATCAACAGAACTAGGAAGAAAGAATAACAACTCAACTATAAAATCTGAAATACATCGCTTCCTAGCACTCTCCACGGAAGACTAATCGTCAGGGTCGTCCCACAGTCCTGATTTAACGAAATGTTTATTTTCAGAGTGTTTGGATCGAAAAGTCTGCAAGGCCTCAGCTTCTCTGCGTAGGCAAGTTAGAGAATTACAAGGGGTCTCTCATAAAAAAGGCCCTCGCACTCTTCACGTGCCCCCTAGTGGTACTATCTTTCGAACGATTTGTAAGGGGGGGTCTGGTATTTCATTTGTCGTCGTGAAAAGGCAACTACCCAAATAAATTTCTCCTCATCGGAGGTGGGTTGGGATCCACGACTTAGCTCGTCGAAATAGACTCATCAAAATACGGGAGCAACCACCGGGAAAAGAACAATCACCAGAGCTTGCTCTCAAAAGATCGTACCACCAAACAAGTCATGCCCCAAGCGATGGTGAAGCGCAAATTTGTGCGCGGTGGAGCAGGGGTCTTCCCTCGTTTCCTGCGCCGAGGTAGACGCAGTGACTGGACCCAACGCTATTTGGGGGAACAGACTCAACGTGGGGGGAGAGGACGAAGCCCACCAAACGCCAGCAACTCCCAACCAACCTTGCACGACGGATTCCACGATTTAAAGTGCATAAGTAAAAGGGTTCATTAGCGTACTCCTGCAGTACGTCATACATAAGCCTCCTTCTCGGCACTGGAATTAGACGGCGGATCGAGTCCAATCACAACTTCTAACACGGCTGGCCCTACAAAAGGATCCGCGGAACGGTGCTACGCGCGATGGAGGGGGGTCTAGTGGGTGAGGGGCTTGGAAAAGTCAACTCGGGACTTCAGGACAAGGCGGCCAAGCGCTGACTTCTACACCTCGAAACGGAACGAGGAAGTCTTGGCAACGGGGTGAACTCTTTTCTTAATAAAAGCTTTACCAAGCGCCATCCAGAAAAAAAGGAGTTCGGTCTAGACCGGCCATCGGGGGAGCGATATCTATCGGGGTAATGCCGGAATTTGGGCGATCTCGCGTCTTTCGCTAATACGTTATCCAATTGAGGAAGACTTCTCGGAACGAAAAAAGTAGAAACAACTCACGCCGACTCTACGGAAGAAGGTGTAAGAAGATACGACATATTAGGATGAGAATCTGGGTCTCACGACCCTGCTTTCGCTCGCTCGGGAGAGGAGAGGAAAACTGCGCTCGGCACACCTCTAGTGTGCCAACCGGGAGTCGGAGCGCTTGGGTCATGAGCAGCACCTAGAGCAAAACTACTCGCTTGGGATCGACTGGAAGGAGGGGGGGACGAACCCCATTCGAGAAGGCTGCTGGCGTGTCGGAGTTTAATGATTCAAGAGTTGCACGGCGGCAGTAAAGGAAAGCGGTTAGATCGCGCGCGTCTTCAGTTTCGGCCTAGCAAAGCAGAGCGAGGAGAATCACAAGCGCTTAGGCAGCGCACGAACCGGCGAGGAGTTTTCCAAGAAATCAAAACGAGCTCGATTACGAAAAATGCAAGGCCGAGAGCAAACGAAAGGGCACGTTCTGGGGGAGAGGTCGAGTCTCCTCAAGAAACGAAAAGCTCGGGGAGGAATATTTGACAAAAAGGGGAGAATGGACTCGGCGATCGACCTCAAGGACCAGGGGCCAAGAGAAAATCGCCAAAAGGACTGAGCTATTCGTCTTTATCTCAAGGAGGCAGAGAAGAAAATTAATGGCAACCCTCAGGAGCAAAACAGAGGATTGTTCTCGGACTTTTGCGAAGAAACATACTTTTAAAGAAATGATGCTGTCAAACGAAAAGTCAAGAGGGCCTAGGGAGTTTCGTGAGAGGAACTGTTGAAAACTGTTCTATAAAAAACCAAAGTCAGAAGTACTCTGATAGGCTTCTCGAGCGCAACGGCCTTCTGGCGCGACTGACGAGAACGCGCACAACAGCCTCGGGAAAAGGGGAGAATGGTCTAGGATTCAAAGGTGAGGGCCTTCGCGCGAAAACGTAAAAGAAAAAAGGGAGACCTTTCCACGCGATGATTTTGGCAGAGCACGTCGCCTCAAACCAAGCGCGTCGAATCTCGCGTCGCAAAGTCAGCAGCTGCTAGTACTCACGGAGCAGGACCGCGGGGGAGAGTATCTCTGTGTGCCAAGTAAAAGAAAAATATGACTGATGGAACTCCTAGCACTTACGCAAAGTGAACGCCCGACTTCTCCATTTAAGCGAAACGCTAGCTCAAAGAGCCGTCCCTACCCAGGAGAGGGGTGTTCGCGACCCCAAAAAGGGGAAAAAACTCGTAAGCCGAAGGGATCTACCTAGAGAAGGGCTCTGGAAGGAGTAGGAAACATACGTTATAATCCGATAAAAACACTTTCGTGCGGGGGGGTTGGGTCCTTCTTTGGACAGGAAAAACATGTCAAAGCTCGAAAAAAGGAGTGGGCTAAGTCAAAGGAGTTGCGAAGTCCGAACGTGGGACCTATCAACGAAAGGGTAACGGGGCACAGGGGTGGCTTTTCCGAACGGAATTTGGTAGTCAGGTGGCCTAAAGCAAAAAAGACTAATCATCCGGGTCAAAAACGTTTCTAGAGCCTACGCTCTCGGGCCGCCGGAACAGGTACCAAACCGAAAAGGGACAATGGATCCTCAAGTTTGCAGTTCGGGCGGGAGGGCCGCGCGGCCCACGTGTGTCGACGAGTGCCTCGAGGAAAGAAAACCCATTGCAGGGAGGAGGGGACGCTCAGGACAAAACGAACGAATGACTGGAAAATCCTTCTCAAAACAATACAGGGGACCCAAAGCGTCTCTGAGGCAAATTCTTCGCATCAATCTTCAACCTGACTGTATCCCACCCGATCATTTGGCGGATGAAGTAATCCGAGGAAGAAGGAAGGATAAGTGCTTCTCTCAGAAACCCTATAACTGAACTCAAACGTCGGAGCGACACTTAACGATTAATTCCCCTAATAAAAGGGACATTGGACACTGACCAATCACGTGAGACCAATGGGACACGTGCTGACGTGAAAAAAA
>Ga0179593_1755627_pt1 | contig 16161 bp, 28 predicted proteins | sample CZODoug2_1_08_16_FD_185931 | JGI IMG/M metagenome (GOLD analysis project Ga0179593, IMG submission 185931) | Vadose zone soil fungal communities from Angelo Coast Range Reserve, California, USA - CZODoug2_1_08_16fungal (PacBio error correction) | ecosystem: Environmental > Terrestrial > Soil >...
CACGACGCTTACCCGCCAATATCCAGTAAATCATCAAGAAAAAGAAAGGGGGAAGCCAAAAACGCAACCCGAAGAAGCAGAGCGGAGAGCCACTTGGGGACCATGCATCAACAGCGAGAAAAAAGAAGAAAGGGGGGGAAAGTTCGATGAACATCCAGTTCTCTCTCCTCAACCTCCATTTCCGGACGGGAAGGGGGGGTGAGAGCGGCATCAATGAATGGGGGAGGGGGGGTAAAAAAAAAAGGGAAAAGGGCAGCCAATGGCCGGCTCTTTACTCCCTCTTTGCCTGCGAGGGAAAAAAGGAGGCTGCCGTCAAAGCAAGGGGTAAAAAAGGGGAAAAAAAAAAGCATTCCGCGCGCCAGTTTTCCTTTTTGGGTCTACAAAAAACGTTGCAGGGCATGAAAAAAAAGGGGGGGGGAGAAGACGGCTGTCCCTCTCTCCACTATTAGTTTTTTGTGAAAGGGGGAGCTAAAGGGGAGCTTTCACGAAAAGGAGGGAGAGAAGGGGGAAAAAAGGCAGGCCGAAAATCTCTTCCATTTTTTTCCAAGGCAACAGGCCGGGCTGGTGAAGGGAGAAAGATCGGGGGGGGGCTGTTTTCGCTGAAGAAGGAGAGAAAAAAGGGACAGGTCGAACGGCCGAATTTCAATTCTTCTTCCTACGTCGTCACCCGCCAACGGAAGGAAAAAACCTGGGGGAAGTCAAATGCGGGGGGGAAGGAAAAAAAACGAGAATCTTCTCTGGTCCGCCCCTACAAACGAGGAGGAGGGGGGGGAGGGGAGGGCTCAAAGGGGGTGCGCGCTAGGCGTGGGAGAGAGGGAAGAAGGGGACAAACGAGCACACTAACGACTGCCCCCACTTATCTTTACTATTTGCCGCCGCAGGGGGGAAGAAGAACCAAAAAAATCCACATCCCATGCGTTGTGAGGAAGGAGAAAAAAAAGAAGGAAAAAAGGGGTGAGGAGACTCGCTTGCAAGCGCGTGCTGGGCACCGCTTGCCGGGGAAAAAGGAGGGACGGACGAGAGAATGACGAGGGCGAGAAGGGGGAGGGGGAAGGGGGAAAAAAAGGGAAATGAGGGAGGAGGACACCGCAGCGATTTCTCCCATCACCTCCACCATCCATGTTCATCTCATCCATAAAAAAAAGGGGGGGTGAAAGAAAAAGGAAGAAGAAAATGAAAAGGAAATGGGGGGGGAGGGGGGAAAAGAGAAAAGGGAAAATAAACTCTATCCATCTCCCTTTTTTCGATCTTTTTCCGGGCAAAAGAAAGGGGGGGAAAAGGACCTCGTCATCGAGGAAGGGGGAAAAGGAAAGAAGAGTGAAGCGAGCGCCAAGAAAAATTCTCTAACTCGGAAAGCCGAGCGTTTGCCGAGAAAGGGAGAAAGTGGAGGTCACGTTTCCTGGCGCAAAAAGGGAGGGAACGGCGGGCAATCTCCAGATAAGGGGGGGGGAGGGGGAAAAGGAAAGGCATACTCTGCTTTTTCTCCGCGTGCTCCCAGAATAGGGAGAAAGCAATAACTCAGTCCTTCGAAAAAGAGGTTCCGTAGGGGGAGAAAAAGAAATTCTCAGAGAAAAAAAAAAATTGGAGAAAAAAGGACAGCATAAAACCTCAATTTGAAGTACAGATTTTGGTGGGGGGAAGGGGGGAAAGTTTAGGGTGACGAAGGAAGGGAAAAAAAAAAAGCGGGCCGCCGCTCCCACACTGCCCGAAAACTAAGAGGAAAGCGGAAAAAGAACAGCCGCACGAAATGTGAGGGGGGAGGGGAGGAAAGAAGGGGTGCCTTTGGGCCAAACTGTGTCCGCCCATAGATTTTCTGGAAGAGGGAAGAGACACAAAAAAAGGGTCAAGAAGAAGGGGAAGAAAGAAAAAAGCGGCCGGCAACACCTTTACACAAAAGAGGGGGGGGGGAAGAGGGCATCCTTCTTCTTCTACATGGCCCAAGGAGAGGAGAAATGCAAGAGGGGTAGAAAAAAAAAAAGAGACGGAATAGATCGCCAGCCTTTCTAATACAAAAAAGTTGAAAAAAGGGTGGCTTGACGGGAGAAAAGGAGAGACGCTCTTTCCATCCGGCCTGCCCATGGCTCTCAAGGGGGGAAAAAAAGGGATAACGGGGACGTCACCGCGAAAAAAAAAAAAGGGGGGGGGGGGAAAGCAAAATCGATCAACACAACATGAACCTCCCTTACCTTATTTTAGAAGGGAAAAGAAGGATTGGGATAAAGCGACGGCCGCAAAAATAAAAAAGAGAAAAAAAGCCGAACACATTTTTTCCACAAGTGGAGAGGAGGAAGAGGAGTGGGGGCCGCCCGCGCCACTACGCCATGGAGGGGGGGGGGGAAAAAAAAAAAAGGAAATTTTCTTTCAAATGAAGGAAGAAGAAGTTTATTCCTTGATTTCCTTTATATGGCAAGGGGGAGGGGGATCGGAAGGAAGATCGAAAAAAAAGGCCGCACACGAATTTTCCCTATTCAAGGAGGGGAAAGCGTAGGCCACGCGGCAAGGAGAAAAGAAATGTCTCTCAAGGCCGCGCGGGGAACCCCCGCTTATGCTTGGGGGGGGGGGGAAAAAAAACCCGCCGTTCTCTCCATATCCGCCATAGGGCCCCTACTAAAAAAAAAATTGCGATACCCATAAAAAACCCCTACCGACAAGAGGGTGCCTTCGGTCAAATTTCCCTTCTTTCTTTTTCGGCTTCATGTTAAGAAAAAAAGGGGCGGAAGGGGGGTTGGTTCACAGAGAGGAAAAAAAAAAGAAGGGGGGGGGATAGGACAGGGGGGGAGTGAGGGTGTCCCTATACTATCAAGCCCTCTCGGAAGGGGGAGGCTAGATAAATCATCTCCTTCTTGATAGAAGAAAATAAAGGGGAAACATTGGGGGGGGGAAAGGAGGGAAAAAAAAATGAACCCTCTCTCTCTAAAATAAGGGTGTGGAAAAAAATCGACACCTCAGGTACGCAAAGTGGGTTGCGCCTCGTTCTTGCGCGGGGAAGAAAGAAGGGGGGAGTATTGTCAAACTTTTCCACGAGGAAAACATCGGGGGTCCATCTGACGAAAGAAAAGGAAGGACGTGTGCCGCCTTTTCTGTGAGAGCGGGACCTAAGGAAGGGCCGCCTCAGTAAAAAGAAAGGGGACACAGCACGTAAACAAACTTAACTACATCGTCTTATAATTTCACGCAAGGGAGATTAGAGTGTTCTCAAATCTGATAATAAGGTAGGTTTTCTCTTCCTTCAATCCCCTTTTTATGACGAAGGAAATGAAGGCAATATCTTGTAGGAGCAGAATGAGGGGAAAAGGAAAAAAACCCAGGCGGAGACCGAATTTGTCATTTTTCTCCCAAACATAGACTCCCCGCGTTAGGAAAAAGGGGACAAGGTGACGAAATCAACTTTTTTGTCCGCGAGGTGGAAAAGGCCGAACACTATCACTTCTCAATCTACTCCGAAAGGAGGATGCGAGCTTGGAAAAGAAAGGGGGGGGGGGGGGGGAAGGAGGAAATGGGAAAAAGTCTCTCATCTTAAAAAAAAAAGAAGAAGCATTCTCTCATCAAGGAAAAAGTTTTTAAAGAACAAAAACGCAAGAGAGAAACCCCTTACACCTGTGAAGTTGGAGACTGCACTACGGCTCGAAAAAAGAGCCTCCCTTTCAACGAAAAGAGGGGTTGATCTCGGTTGGGAGGGAAAGGGGAAAAAAAAGAAGGAAAGAAAAACGTAATTTCCTTTCCTCCTCCGCGGAGAGATTTTGTCGTCAAAAAGGGAAAAGGCGTTAAAGATTCAAATCTCTTATCTGCTTGCATGAGGAATTCTGATTGGAAAAGGGAAGCCGCCCACTCTTTCTGCCAGCCGCGGAAGAGTGGAGTCCGTTTTTCCACGAAAAAAAAGGGGGGAAAAAGTTGTCTACCAACCAGGTCTCCTGGTTCACTTTAATACGTCTGTGGAAAAAGGAGAGGGGGGGGGGCACACGCCAACAGGAAGGGGGGGGGGGGGGGGGGGGGGGGTGCGCTTCCCTTCACCTATTGGCGCCCACCGAAAATAGAGGGTCACGCCCCCCCAAAAAAAAAAAAAAAAGGGAAAGAGAAGAAAAGAACCCCACAAATTTTTATGTTATAAACGCTAGTTCGCCGCGCCAAAAGAAGGGAAAAGCTTCCGCCACGAAAATAATAAAAAGAAAGAATCCCGTCCCTGCACCCATTCGCCAGATACAGGGAAAAAAAAGAAGGGGAAAGGGAGGACGGAGAGGGACACTTCCTTCTTCTTTTCCTTTCATCCCCGAGGGACAAAAAGGGGGCCGTAATTATCACGTTTTTGGCGAAGAAAGGGGAAAAAAGAGCAGTAATCAGCCCCCTCGTCCTTTCCTTCCGCCTTATATAGGGAAAAAAATCGAAAAAACGGGTCACTCACTTGGGGGGGAAGGGGAAAGGGGTCCCACGATCTTTTTACTTGCCGAGTCATCTCCGAGGCCGAGAAAAAAGGGGGGGGGGGGGGAGGGGTGGTTCTGTTTATTCTTCAATCAGGGGAACAGAGGGGAAGGGGGCCTGCGAACGCAGGAAAAAAAAAGGGGCAGGGCTTTTACGCCTTTTCCGGTCAGAGCCAGTCACCGTGCCGAGAAGGGGGGAAGAGGGCAATTGTTACCTTAAACTCGCGACTGGATAGTTGCCGGCAAGAAGAAAAGAAAAAAAGAGGAGGGCGGGTAGAGCTTGGGGAAAAGGAAAGGAGTGGGGCCTCTCTTTGCGCCAGAACATCTTTGACGATCCCTTGGGGGGGGGAAGGAGAAGACACGCTGATTCCCTCGGGAGAGTGGAATTCAGGCCAGGCTGGAAAAAGGGAAAAAGAAAAAAAAGAGAGGGAAATGCGGCCAATTCCGTCCCCGGCCTGGACTTCAAGAATCGATGGGGATAGTCCGGAAAATGCCCGGCGTAGAAAGGGGAGGGGGAAGGGATGAACATCCTCTTCGATCACGACATTGATGGAAAGTAGAATGAAAAAAAAAAGAGGGGGGGAAGTCTGGATATATATAATGCGACGTTTAAGGAAAGGAAAAAGGAAGAAAAGGGCCAACGCTTTTTCCTTTTCTCCTCCGTCTACAAGGCGAAGAAGGTAGGTTCCCCGGCGGAAGACCAGCGGAAGAGGAAGAAGAAAAAAAGGGGCAGTGCCGCATCTGGTTCTATACTCACTTCACTTCAGCCCTGCCGGAAAAGGAAAAAAAGAGGAGAAGGGGGGCAATCATCCGGGATCGAAAGAAAAAAAAGGGGGGAGAAGACCTCTAGTCCATCCTCCTCTACCTTGACGCCAAAAGGACTCGACGAACGCGTCTTGAAATAAGATTCAAAGAAAAAAAAAAAAAAGGAAAAAAAGAAAATAAGAAGAGCGTTCGCTTTCATTTCCTGCCCTCAATGGGGCAGCATCGGCAAGGGGAAGGGCGACCACCGAGGCGTCAAGAGCAAAGAAAAAAGGGGGAGGAGGGGGGGGGGAAAGGCGTGCCCTAGTACCCTTGATGAAGCATAACCCGCCCAAAAGGGGGAGGGGTTCGGGGAGTATTGACGCCAGAGCCACTAGAAAAAAGAGGGGGGAAACGGTCTGCCGAAAGTACAAAGATTGTTACCGCCGCGAATCAGAGAGATCCAGCTGCCGGGCAAGGAGAAAGAAAGAAAAAAAATAAGACGAAGAATATCTCCAACCTTTTATCTTCGGACCGGGCTAGAAAAGAGGGTGAAAAAAAAAGAAAAGGCAAAAAGGAACGAGTACGTTTCCCATCGGACAAATACAGGGGGGAAAAAAGAAAAAAAGGGGGGGGGGGGAGGGAAGGAGGGAAGGGTTCCGATAGGCATTTTTCTTGCGGAGCGAATCGTGGCCGCGGGAAAAAGAGGGATAAAAAAAACCCTTTTTGGGAAGGGGGCACGCGGGGAAAAAAAGGAAAGAAGGGAGGTGGGGGGCGCCATCGTTTCCTTAACTCTCCCTACCCCCACCCCCAACCCCTAACCACCAAAGGGGGGGGGGGAAGGGGAAAGAAAACAAAGGGAAGTGGCGCCAACTATCTTTTTACAAAAGAAGTGAAAAGGGGGGGGGAATAAAGAAAAAGGGGAAAAGGAAGGAGGACCTTCTACCTCGGACGAAGAGATGGAGGGGAATCGAGGGCCTTCTTTCTATCCCCTCGTCCGAGGGAGGAAAGGGAAAGGAGAGTCCTCCTCTCCAAGAGGAATGGAAAATTCCGACGAAAAAAAAGGGAAGACCTCTCTCCCTTCCTTCGGAGAAAAAAAAATGCGTTTTCGTAGAGGGGGGGGGGGAAAAAGAAGATGAGTCCATCCTCCAACTATATCAATCGGGAAGTTGAAGGGGGCAAAGATCTTGTGGTCGACGCCGTAAAAGAGAAAGGGTACGTTTTACAACCTCTCCCCACGAAAAGGAGTAAGACTGGGACCTTGTATCGCGACCAGAGGGCCGGAATTCTCTCTCTTCCACCAGTCAGACTTCCCAAATGGGGGAAAGCACGGTCCCCTGAAAGAGTGAAGGGAACAGGACATCTTCTCTTTCTCTTGTGCTGTTTTGAAACTACGACCGGGAAAAGAGAGAAAAAAAAGGAAAAATGGACCAATGCTTCTTAACTCTTTTATTCTACGGTGGGAAGAGGGGCCAAATTCGGTCGCCCCCAAGGGGAAAAAGGAAAAGAAAAGAAAGGGGGAAAGCAAAATCTGCGCTACCATATTCTTCTCCTTCATTCGCCATACAAAGGAGTGGGCCGGAAGACCGCAACCTCTGGTGATGCCCGTGAGCAGAGGGGGGGAGAGAGAAAAGGAGAAAGAAGAGGGGAGGAAGCGCTTTTCTCCTTGTTGGACCTGCGAGATGGGAGCTCATGGGAGGGAATCCCTCCTCCGCTACGCCGCCGACAGGGAGGAGTTCAAAGTTCCCCCCACACAATAATTAGAGAAAAAGAAAAAAAAGAGGGGGGGGGAGCGACGTTTGGGCCACTAAAAGGCACCGTTTGAGAACCTCCCACCCGCGCGCAAAAGAAGAGAGGGTCTTACCTGCGGACTCCAGGGAAGGAGAAGGAGATGACCGTTTGTTTCCTGCTGCAGCGGTGAAAAAGGAGAAAAAATGTTCAGGCCGGAGAAAAAAAGGAAGTATCTGATCCTCCGTCCTATGGCGGGGGGGCACAAAGCTGAGCCACGGAAAAGGAAAAAGGGAATAGGGGGCGATGATGCTCTCGGAAAAAGGGGAAGAAAGACAAATCCGGGCCATTTACGAAGGGGGGGACGAAAGTGGCTGCACCTTGGAAGAAAGGAGGAAAAAAGGAGAATGCTCTCTTCTGCATCCGAGTCGGTAGATCCCGCGCAAAAAAGAAAAAAAAAAAGGGAGAGCCCGACAAAATTCATCCTCTCTCCCAGCAAATCTTGAAAAAAGCATCCTCTCCCCGCCGGAGGAAAAGAAGAGCTCGGGAAGAAAAGGGGGAAAAAGAAGAAAGAGTGATCTATTCAAAGGGGGGGACTCTCCTTCTCGGAAGAAGGAGGGAAGGAAAAAATAAGGAAAAATCATCATCCCATAATTTCCAGGAATAAGCAACCCTCATAGCGGAAAGGGGGGGAAAAAGAAAAAAGGGGGGAAAAGAGAAATGGTGTACATCGAGAAAAAATCCCGAGGGGAAAAAAAAAAAAAAAGAAAAGGAGATGAACATCCAGTCTCCGCCGAAACTAAGGAAGGGAGGTTCGGGGGGGGGGGTGTGTTTTGATCGACAGACGGGCAAGAAAAAGGAGGGGGGAAGAAGGGGGAAAAAACCTTATTCTCCATTTCCTTCTATGACGCGATAGCGCCGAACGAAAAAAAAAAGGGGGGAGGGGAAAAAAGGGACCTTGCGATCTATCCCTCCCTTCCCCAAACCGGAGCGGGCTGAGTGTGTGGGGTGAAAGGGGGGGAAGGGGGGGGGGATTCGCTTCATGGGCCCCATTTTCGACGTCCGGGGAAAGGAGGTGAACACTATTATTGGTGTCCCCTCGGGGGGGGGAAAAAAAGGGGAGGAAGAAGGCCGTCTTCTTTCCCTTTCGATCTCCGGCGAAATCCTTGAAAAACGGGTGGCCAAGGCACAGGCAAGGGGCGGGGGGAGAAAGGAAAGGGGGAGGAGGAAGCCGGCGAGCTTTTTTCGGCCCGTTTGCGCGGCGGCAGGAGATGCGTATACGAAGAAATGGCAACCGTCCGTCTTCCCTAACTCCGGAAAAAAAAGGGAAAAAAAAGAGGTTACTTCAAAAAATCGGTTTTCTGGCGCCTTTCCGAAAAAGGGGGAAAAGGAGGGCGTGGGAAAAATCTGCGCGGGAAAGGAAAAAAAAAAAAAAAAAAAGAAAAAGGAAGGGGGGGAGAGAAAGGGGTTGGGCGGCGCCGTGGGCTCCACCCTTGGAAGTGCATGAAAGGGTGGGGGGGAATTCAAAAAAGGAAAAAAGCTACTACTGCACCACGGGGAGGGGGGAAAAAAAGGGGGAAAAAAAAAGAAAGACGTTTTTCGCCGCTCGAATTTTCATCAGTCGCCGTGCACGCCCGGCGTTTGAAGGGAGGGGAAGAAAAGTTTGGGAGGAGCTCGGCTGCAAGCGGCGGGGAGGGGAAAAGGAAAAAAAAAAGGAAAAAAGTGGGAAGAAAAGATCGCACCTTTCCGCTGGTCTCTAGTTGATTCGTGCCGGCGCAAAAAGAAGAGGAGGCGAAAAAAAACTCTGTTTCTCTCTCTCAAAAAAAGGGGAAAAAAAGGGAAAAAGGGGGGGGGGCTGTGCTTGCCGCAATCCGCTGCTGTGTGCGCCGCACGCATGCAACCTAGAGAAAGAACCCCCTGTGGCGAAATCTTGTTACAAAGGGGAAAAAAAAAAAGAGGAGGGAACGGGCGCCGCTTTGAGCCTGCCCGGCAATCTTGGGGCAAACAGAAGAAGACCTAAAAAGGGACGAGCAGCAGAAAATTCTCGACCGGGAAAAAAAAAAGAAAAAGGAAGGAAAAAAAAGAGGGATGTGGATTCCGTTGCGTCGCGCCTTTTCACCGCGCCGGAAAAGACTAAAGAAAAAAATACGTGGGGGACCCGTCTAGCTTCGGATTGAAATGCACCCCAGGGGAAAAGAAAAAAGGGAGAAAAAAAGCCTCGCGCGCACGGAAAGGTGCAAAAATCCTCGCAGAAAAAAAGAAAGGAAAAGATCTCTCTCATCTTTGCCATTGGGAGAAGGGCCAGAGGGAAAACCTCATTTGAAGTAAACAGATGTTGGGGGGGGGGGGGGGGGGGGGGGGGGGCGGGGGGGGGGGAAAAAGAAAAAGGGAGAGGACACTTTGCCATTCGCCGTCGACGCAAAGAATAAGACGGAGGAAAGCTCACGAAGGAAAAAGAAAAGAATAAAAGAAGGGGGGAAAGAACCCCCCTTCCTTTGCCTTTGTTCCAAAAAAAATGGGGAGAAAATTTTCGCCTTCCGATCGAGGGGGGGAAAAAAGAAAGAAAGGGGAGAAGAACACAGCCTTTACCCTCACTCATTCCTTGAGAGGGGGAATGAAAAGGGGGGGAGGGAGAAAGGGGGGGATTTCCATTATTCTAATGAGAAAAAAGAAATCAGAGGTGTTTGAGAAAAAAAAAAGGGGAGGGGAGAAGAAGAAAGCCCAGCCTTTTTCCCTACACCAATTTCTTGCAAGGAAGAATCAAGAGCTCCAGAAAAAAAAAAAAAAGGGGAAGAAGGCCCCGGTCCCATGGCTCTCCCTTGTTTTACCTTGTAATCACTGGTTGTCTTCCACCGCGACAAAGAAAAAAAAAATCATTGATTCCCTCAATCTATCAAACACAACAGAACGAAACGGAAAAAAAAAGAATGGGAGGAGCCTGGATTTTCATCGACCGGCCGAAAAAAAGAAAAGAGAAGAAAAAGAAACAATCTCTAATTTCCCAAAAAAGTGCAGAAAAGTCGTAGCTAGGTCGCCCGGCAAAAGAAAAAGAAAAAAAAGGGAAGGGGACGGCCGTTACATTCTTGTGATTATGATTCCTGTATATGCCGTAAGGATGGAGGGTGAATCGCCGTGCAGGAGTTCTATCATCTAATCGATCCGAGAGGAGAGCGTTCTTCTCCCAAAAAAAAAAGAAAAAGGGGAGGGGGGGAGGAGCCTGCTGCTCGGATTCTCGCAAAGCCGAGAGCGAGGGCTCTTTTCGGGCGAGCCGTGGGGGGGGGGGGGAAAAAAAAAAAAAGAAAAAAAAAAAAAGAAAGAGAGGGAATGCCCCGTACCCTCTATCATGTGAGACGTTGAGAAAAAAAAAAAAAAAGAACACTCCCACGCAAGGTGGTCCCCATCTTCCGCGTAAAAAAGAAAAAAGGGGAAGGGGAGATCTTGCACCTCTCTCTCATTCCCTGCGCCGGAGAAAGAGGAAAATTTAAAGGGTTTTCCGAGACGAGCAAAGCCCTCATCGGAGGGGAGGGGGAAAGAAAGGGGGGGGAAGAGACGAAGCCTTTAACATGGGCTTACTTGACAGTGCCAGGGAAGCATGTAACCCTCGCTCGGGAAAAAAAAAAGGGGAAAAAAGGTAAAAGAGGACCTCCTTCGTCTTGTTTTTAAAAAAAAGGAAAAGGAATTATTGCCGTAGTGGCAAACGAGCAGGGGGGCAAAGCTTGGTCAGCGGGACGAGACCGGGGAAAAGAGGGGAGAGGCGTCCCCCCCGCGCCGGCGGGCGGCCGGCGTGTGCGCCTGAGCCTCCTCGAAGAAGGAGGGGAGGGAAGAAGGGGGGGAGGGGGGGAAAAGTGGCGCCGGGATCGTTCGGACATGGTCGCAAATCTGCTCCAGGGGGCATCACCTCCGGTTGGCGCGGCCGGAAGAAGGGGGAAAAAAGGGGAGGAAAAGGAAAGGAGGGTATTTGCCGATTATTCCGATGATGACCGAGGAGAAAAACAGGCCTCCCGCGGCAAAAAAAAAAAAAAGGGGAGGGAAAAATCTCCCGCGTTTCCCCCCCTCATTGGAAAACGTGAGAGACGGGGTGCGCTCCGCTTCCCCCCGGGGAGGGGAAAGGAAGAAGGAAGGGGGAGGGATGAGGAGCACTGCGGCGGCTTACATTGTTTATGCTTACTTGACCGCGCACGGAAGACGTCCGCAAAAGAAGCCTGCCGCCCGCTTCCAAGGAAAAGGGGAAAGGGGAAAAAAAAAGGGAAAAAACTTTCGGGGGAAGATCTGTCACTACCGGGCCGTTCGACCACGGAAGATGGGAAAACGCCGCTTGATTTGAACGAGGGAAGAGAAAAAAAAAAAGAAGGGAAGGAGCCCGCCGCCGCGGCGCCTATTGTCGTCACCCGTGACGGAAAGAAAAGGAGTTCATCGCTTGAGGGCGGCCCTCAAGGGAGGGAGGGGAAAAAGAAGGAAAGGAAAAAGAGGGAAGGAGACAGCGCGGAGCCGAGGTCTGCCGTTTTCCGCCTATGACCGCGATGGTGGGGCCGTGGGAAATCAAACCATGTCCTCCTGGTCACGTGTTACGTCTGGGTGGGAAAAAAGAAGGGGGGAAAGAAAAAAGGGGTGGGTAGGTTTTTTTTGTGTGGTGGTATTGCTATTCCTGCCCGTTGGCGCAAAGGGGGAGGGGAGGAGAACAGCGCCCGAACCCCCTCCCACAATTTTTATTTTATACGAGTGTCGCCAGAGAACCAACGAATCGAAAGAGGACGCACGAAACATTCCCCTATCGACCCCATCTAACGCCGCAAAAGGGGAAAGGGAACGACCTTGATTCGCGGTCATGTAGTTCTTCGATGGAAAAAGGACGAGTCGTTTGTGCGTGCATCAACCGGGAAAAAGAAAAGGGGGGGGGGGCGATCTTCCTTAAGCGTTGAGAAGAAAAAAGAGGTATTCCGCCGCGGCCCTTGGGAAAAAAAAAGAAGCGGCCTGTCACCTCCTTTGTACTTTTTTCGGCAGGGACAGGGGGACAACAAAGAAGGGGTGACTTTCTCGGAAAGAAAGGAAAGAGAAGAGGGAGATCCTACTAACCGCACCTTGTTCTGTGTTATGCGTTACAGAAAAGGGGTCCGAAGGCCGCCTCACGGGAAAAAGAGAAAAAAAAGGGGGGAAAAAAAAAAAAGGAAAGGACGTGGGTTCCTCGCCAGGCACAGGGGAAGGGAGGAGGACATTGCTCATGCAAATTGGACCGGGGAAAAAAAAGAAAGGGGGGGGGGGAAGGCCCCGAATAATCTGTCCGATTATTCGTTAATCTTTTATCAAGAGAGTTAAATTGGGGGAGGGTTTGTCCACACCCCCCCACGGTCACGAGGAAAAAAAGAGAGGGAAAGGGGGGAGGGGAACACGACCTCCTTTTACTATCTTGTTTGCCGAGGTTCGAGAAAGCTGATGTCCTCCGTAGCGCTGTGGGAAAAGAAGGGAGAAGATCGAAACCAGATATCTTCCCAATTGACAAGAAGGGGAAGGGACCTTCTAATATCTGCTTGGTCTCAAAAAAGAAAAAGGGGGGGGGGGAGAGGGGGAATGCACCGTATCCAGCTTTCCTTTTCCTCTGACCTCCCCTCGTCTATGAACTGACCATTGATGTAAAAGTCCGAGAAGGGAAAAAAAAAGGGAAAAAAAAAAGAGGAAGGGAAAGGGAAAAGAAGGCGGACGTTTCCATTCAATTTCTTGATACGACGGGATGTCAGCGGCCACGGCACGCGGGGAAGAAGAAAAAAAAAAGGGAAGGGGGAGGGGAAAAAAGACAAAAGAATCTTGCCGTCCCTCCCGGCCCTTCATTGGCCGCATCTGGTTGAGAGAAGAGAAGATTCACTTGCAAGCTTGGCCGGCATTCAAAGAGGAGGGAAAAGAAAAAAAAAAAGAAAAAGGGAAAAAAAAAGAAGGGAAAGCGGTTTCCGCCTACTCTAAACTTCCCAGCGAGACGGAGACAAGAGAACAGAACGCGCTGATATCGCTTTCCCTGCCATCATCGCAGAGGTTTTTTTTTTTCTCGGCCGGCAACTATCAGAAGAAAAGAAAAGGGGGAGGGGGGAGAAAGGGGGGGTGCATGGCGTAAGACCACGAAAGTCCCCCGTCAAGCGCACAGAATAGGGAGATGAGGGGCGCGTTGCGGAGGGAAAAGGAAAAAAAGGAAAAGGGGGGAGTCCGGCCTATGACGCCTATGCCTCTTAGATTTCCGAATAATTCACCCGATCGTGGAAAAGGGAGGGAAGGGAAAAAGGAAGGGAAAGAAAGAAGAAGACCTGCCCGGCCCAATTCCTCGGCGGATACGCGCTTTCTCAACCGCATAAAAGAGAAATTCGCCCCACCGTTGATCTTCGGACCCGGGGAGAGGGAAAAAAAAAAGAAGGGAAAGAAAAAGGGGGGGAAATCGACGACTAACATTCCTGCGATCCAATTCTTTCACTTAGTATCTGCGATGGGGCAGGGAGAGAAAGGAGAATATTGGCCATGTTTCGTGCGGAAGGGGAAAGAGGGGGGGTTTTTCTACCCTCCCCCCTTTTTTTTTGAGGGGGCGAGGAGGCGCAGCAGCGCCGGGGTGGGGGTCGGGGGGGAAAGGGGGGGAAAAAAGAAAAAGAAACCACCCCACCAAAACCAATCACAACAAAGGGGGAGCACACCTAATTGAGTGGGCCGCCAACGAGAGTAGAGAAGGAAAAGGAAAAAAGAAAAAAAGGGGGGGGTACTAGGCCGGAAACCCTGTCTACCTCTCTTCTCCGCGAATGTGGAAAAAGCCTGCTTGGCGGCGGGAGGGGAGAGGAAAAAAAGAAAAGAAGAAAAGGGGAGCAGTCCGCCCTCCCAGCGATTACGCCTTACCGCAAGGACAAGGGAAAAGTACATCTCGCCCGCGGGCGGAGGGAAGAAGGGGGAAAAAAAAAAAGGATGTCCATCCTCCACGATATCAATCCCGTTCTTTGCCGGCCAAAGATCGGGGGTCGACGGGGGAAGAAGGGGAGAAGGGAAAAAGAAAGTCTCCGTGTAAACCTTCCCCCCGACGACCACCCTAAGAAGTGACAAGGGAGAGCAGTGCTTCCCGCTTGCGGAGCTGCGCGGGAGGGGTAAAGGAAAAAGAAAAAAGGAAAAAAGAGAAAAAAAGGAAGGAAAAGAGGGGGGAGATTTGCTGACGTGCTCCTTTTTTCTTCGACGAACCTGGAATCCGGCCGCACCGTGGAAAATCGAACTGGAAGGACGCGGGAACGCGTGGAGTCGACGGTGGGGAAGAAGGGAAAAAGGGGGAAGGGGGGGGGGGGGGGGGGAAAGTAGGTCCCCTCATCCTTCAAATCAATCTCGCTTTACAAGAAAATCGAGCCTGCCATTCCTCATCACCGGATTGGCCGGGAAGAAAAAAAAAAAAAGGGGGGGGAGAAAGGGAAAGCGACCCGGCGCCAATCTCATCCCTCTAGGAATCTCTTGGCGCGTGCTGCCGGCTCGCGGAGCTCCAGGGGAGAGGAAAGAAAAAAAAGGAAAAGGGGATACGTCGTTGTCCTATTCTCTCAATTTTCCCTTCGTCACCCCGAATGACACTGTTCCTCTAACTTGTGCAAAAGAAAAGGGGAAGAAAATAAAAAAAGAAGCAAGAACGATCGATCTTACCTTCGGCTCGATGAAGTGGCCCTGGCGAAGAGAGGGGGACCGCAGGGGGGGACATGCTGCCGGCTGCCAGTAAGAAAGGGGGGAAGGGAAGGGGGAGACGATCCGAGCCGCGCCTATTATCTTTCTCCGTCCTCTGACACCCGGACGACCTTTTGTTGATCCGCGCCCAGGAAAAGGGGAAAAAAAAAAAAAAAAGAAAAAGGAAGGAATGCCGCCACCTCAAATCCCTGGGCCATTTGACGCCGGCAGATGTGGGAAAAGCCTTCTTGCGCTGTCGGTAAGAGAAGAAAAAAAGAAAAAGGAAGGAGGAGGAGACGGAGGGGCGCACCCACGCTCTCCCTCAATCCTCCTCCTCGCCGCGGCTTGCGAGCATCAAAAGCACGTTCTAGCAAAGCGCCTGCCGTTCAAAAAAAGAAGGGGGAAGAAAGAGGAAAAAAAAGGAGGGGGGGAAAATCGATTCGCTGCCCTCGCCCTTCTCGCCGCCGAAAAACACTCTTAACGGACATAAATAAAAAAGGGGCAAAAAAAAAAAGAAAAAAAAAAAAGGAGGGCGGAGTGGCCGCTGCCCATCTTCGAAGAGCAATTGTGGAGAGCGAAAAAATCCGCGATTTATTTGGCGCCGTCATGAACAGACGGGGGAGGAAAAAAAAAAAAAGGGGGGGGGGGGGGGGGGTGATCGATGCGGGCTCAATTATTGGTTCGGTTTTTCGCCGTGACGCCCTATCACGGGGAAAACCCGGATGGCGCCAAATGGGGCCGGCAGAGGGGGAAAAAAAAAGGAAAAAAGGCGGTGCCTTCCCAAGTCAACTTTGGTCCGAACGGCTGTCGGGGATCCCTCCTTCGCGCCGCCCAGGCTGAGGGGGGGGGGGGGGGGGGGAAAAAAGGGAAGGAATTCCGCTCATGTGGCCATGTCCTCGCCGGACGGCTTGGGGCTCCCACGAATGAGTGGTGTAAAAAAGGGGGGAAAAAAAAAGGGGGAAAAAAGAAAGAAAAAAGAGCCGGTCGAAATCTCTGCCCTTTTTTCCCATTTCCCACATTCCGGGGCGGTGCTGGGAGAAGACGAAAAAGGGAGGACTGTTTTTCGCTTCCTGCTCGAGGATTTTTGAGGGAAGGGGGAAAAAAAAAAAAAAAAGGAGAGGAGGGGAGAATACGTCCTTCACCCGCCAACTTCAATTTACACCCCAACAGGAGGGTTTACTTCAAAATGCGGGTTGGGGAAAGAAAAAAAGAAAAAATAGGAGGAAGGAAAGGAAAAATAGCCGCGTCGCCCCTACTACCTCTCGCCCGCTATGAGGTCGACAAAAGCCTTGAGAACGCTGTGCCGTGGCGCGCGGCGAAAAAAGGGGGAGAAAGGGAAAAGAACAACCCGTTTATCTTATAATTTGCCCGCGCCGGGTGAAAAGGCTGGACCCTGACATCCACATCCATGCGTTTTTTTCGCAGAGAGGAAGGGGAAAAAAAAGGGAAAAAAAAAAAAGGGAGAGGAAGGGAGGAGCTCCGCTGCAATCTGTTTTCTGTTCCTCTTCCGGGTAACCGCGCGGAAATCCTAGGAGAGTGCCTCCTCGTGCTTTGCCCGGAAAAAAGAAGAGAAAAAAGGGAAGGGAGGGGGGGGGGAAAAAAAGAAAAAAAATAAATGTTC